>Ga0187781_10000345_pt1 | contig 32950 bp, 24 predicted proteins | sample 0715_SJ02_MP02_2_FD_132447 | JGI IMG/M metagenome (GOLD analysis project Ga0187781, IMG submission 132447) | Tropical peat soil microbial communities from peatlands in Department of Meta, Colombia - 0715_SJ02_MP02_20_MG | ecosystem: Environmental > Terrestrial > Soil > Wetlands > Peat | place... | reverse complement strand
GAGCTTGCCCGGCAGGCGGAGCTTGCGCACCGCGCTCTTGCGGGCGATGTCCTTCTCCTGGCGGCGGCGAATGCGCTCCTCGGCGCGCTCGACGACGAAGTCGAGGAGCTTGTTGGCCTGCAATGGATTGCCCGCGAGCCAATGATCGAACGGATCCTTGATCGCCTGCTCGACAATTTTCTGCGCTTCGGCGGTGGCGAGCCGGTCCTTGGTCTGGCCCTGGAATTCCGGCTCGCGGATGAAGACCGACAGCATGGCGCCGGCGCCGGTCATCACGTCATCGGAGGTGATCGAACCGGCGCGCTTGCCCTGGCCGATGCGCTCGGCGTGGTCTTTCAGTCCGCGCGTAAGCGCGGTGCGCAAGCCGGATTCGTGCGTGCCGCCGTCGGGCGTTGGAATGGTGTTGCAATAGGAGTTGAGGAAGCCGTCGGCGTCCGCCGTCCAGGCTATTGCCCATTGCGCGCCGCCGTGCGCGCCGGTTTTGCCTGAGCTGCCGGTGAAAATGTCGGGATGCACAAGCGTCGTGCCGGCGAGGGTCTCGGAGAGATAATCCTTCAGGCCGTCGGCGAAATGGAAGGTCGCCTCTTCGGGCACGCCTTCGACGCCGTGCAGCAATTCCTTGTCGCACGACCAGCGGATTTCCACGCCGCCGAACAGATACGCTTTCGAGCGCGTCATCTTGAACACGCGCTCGGGCCGGAAATGCGCCTTGGCGCCGAAGATTTCCGGATCGGGACGGAAGCGCATCTTGGTGCCGCGGCGGTTCGGCGCCTTGCCGGCGTCCTGCAATTTGCTCTTCGGTTTGCCGCGCTCGAACGCCATCCGGTAGAGCTTCTGGCCGCGCGCGACTTCGACTTCCATGCGCTCGGAGAGCGCATTGGCGACCGACACGCCGACGCCATGCAGGCCGCCCGAGGTCTCGTAGACCTTGGAGTCGAATTTGCCGCCGGCATGCAGCGTGCACATGATCACTTCGAGCGCCGACTTGTTCTTGAATTTCGGATGCGGGTCGACGGGGATGCCACGGCCATTGTCGGTGACGGTGACAAAGCCGTCGGCGGCAAGCTCGACCTCGATCCAGTCGGCGTGGCCGGCGAGCGCCTCGTCCATGGCGTTGTCGATCACCTCGGCGAACAGGTGATGCAGCGCCTTCTCGTCGGTGCCGCCGATATACATGCCCGGCCGCCGGCGCACCGGCTCGAGCCCTTCCAGCACCTCGATGTGCTTGGCGGTATAGCCGGACTCGCCGGCCGAGCCGCGCGCCGAGGCAGCGCCGCCACGTGAAGCGCGGCGTGCGGCCGAGCGCGGCTCGCCCATATTCGAGAAGAGGTCAGGCGTATTGGACTTCTTCGACGACTTGGCTGCTTTTCCCACTGCTTTTCCCGTGCAGACTTTCGGTGCGGAGGTTCAATCGCGGCGACGCGGTGCGGCGCGACGAATCAACAATGACTATGCCATGGACGTGGCGGCCGCGTGAGAACAAACGCGGAACCTTGCGTTGCATGGATCGGTTAAATGGGCATTCGCGGCGGGGTTACAACAGGGTCGGCAATGCGACATGCCACCGATTCAAGATCCGAACGGGGCGAGGAGTACGATACCAGAGAGGACTGAGACCCGCCGCCTGTCGTTCGCGCGCAATATTGCCGGCCCACAATATTGACGGGTCGTGATGTGCCTTCTATATCGCCGCGCATGATGCTTTGCGTTTTGACCATACCGGTCACTCGGCGCCGCCGTACCAGCGCGGCACGAGCGCGCGTTCGCGCGTAAACGCTCGTGCCGCCGGCTCCGCGCGGCACGTTTCTTTCAAAATCCTCCCGCGGACGCCGGCGTTTCAGTTTTTGGCCAATCACGTTCGCATTGAGGGTTTGAACCATGGCGGCAAAAGCGAAAATCGGCGTTCTCGGCGCATCCGGCTACACCGGTGCGGAACTGGTGCGGCTGTTGCTGCGCCATCCGCATGTTGAAATCGGTTTGCTTACCGCCGACCGCCGCGCCGGCAAGCCGATGGCGGACGTGTTTCCGCAATTTGCGCCTTACAACCTGCCGACCTTGCAAGCGCTCGATCAGGTGGATTGGCCGGCGCTTGGGCTTGATCTGGTCTTCTGCGCGCTGCCGCACGGCACGACGCAGGAGGTGATTTCGGATCTGCTCAAGGGCATGCCGGCGATGAAAGTCGTCGATCTGTCGGCTGATTTCCGCATCGCCGACCCGGCCGCCTACGAGCGCTGGTACGGGCATCCGCATGCGGCGGTCGAGTTGCAGAGGAAAGCGGTTTATGGCCTCACCGAAGTCTATCGCGACAAGATCAAGTCGGCGCAGCTTGTCGCCAATCCCGGTTGCTACACAAGTTGCGCCGAACTTGCGCTCATTCCGCTGCTGCGCGGCAAGGCGATCGATCCGGACGAGATCGTTGTCGACGCCAAATCCGGCATGACCGGAGCAGGCAGGGCGGCGAAAGAGGAGATGCTGTTCTCGGAAGTTTCGGAGGGTTTTCACGCCTATGGCGTCGGCCACCACCGGCACATGGCTGAACTCGACCAGGAATTTTCCTTGGCTGCCGGGCGCAACGTGGTTGCAAGTTTCACCCCGCATCTGGTGCCGATGAACCGCGGCATCCTCTCCACCATTTATGTGCGCGGGATCAAAGCGTCGCCGGAGGATCTGCATGCGCTGCTGACGAAGGCTTACGCGAGCGAGCCGTTCGTGCATGTACTGCCATTCGGCAAGCTGCCGCAGACCCGGCATGTGCGCGGCTCCAACATGACCTTCATCGGCCTTGCCGCCGACCGCATCGCGGGCCGCGCCATCATCGGCTCGACCCTGGACAATTTGACCAAGGGCGCGTCCGGTCAGGCAGTGCAGAACATGAACCTGATGCTCGGCTTTCCGGAAACGACGGGGCTCGAGCAGGTGGCGCTGTTTCCCTGAGCTTTACTGGCCTGTGTTGGAGCGCCGTCGCGTCGGATTGACGCGATTGGCGCTCTAGCCTTTTTGATGAAGCGTTCCCCGGATCATGCACTAGCCGGAGTCCGGTGATGAGAGTATGTTTTCGCCAAGCGGAAAAATAATGAGAAGAAAAATGGGGGACTGGGTAGGAGGAACGCCATGGCCCATCCGACCTTCGCGCGGCCGCGTACCACGCGCCGCAGCCTTCTCAAATCGGCGGTATTCGGTTCGGTCGCTGCCATCGCCGCGCCATACGTGAAAGACAGCTATGCGGCTGGAAGCCTCGCCCTCGGCGTTTGGGATCATTGGGTGCCCGGCGCCAACACTGCATTTGCGGCGCTCTGCAATGAATGGGGAACCAAGAACAATGTCGAGGTGCGGATCGATTTCATCACCTCGCAGGGCGAGAAGGACAAGCTGACGGCGGCCGCCGAGGCGCAAGCCGGCACCGGCCACGACATCATGTCTCACCGCGACTGGAACATCCGCATCCACGCGGAGTTGCTCGAACCGCTCGATGAGATCGCCGCAGCGCTCATCAAGCAATACGGCCCGATCAGCCCGGTCGCCGAATATCTTGCCAAGATCAAGGGCGCATGGCGCGGCGTGCCGGCAGCGTCAGGCAGCCAGGTGAAGCCCTGCTGTTCGCGCCTCGACCTCTACAAGGACCATGCCGGGATCGATTTGCGCGAGGTGTTTCCCGCCGACGAATCGAAATGGGACGCGGCGAAGGTCGATGGCTGGAACTGGGACGTTTATCTCGCGGCCGCCGAAAAACTTTTCAAGGCCGGCTATCCCGTTGGCCTGCCGATGGGCCAGACAAGCGACTCCGTCGACTGGGTTGGTGCGTTGTTCAACGCCTACGGCGTCGTCATGGTCGACGCCAAGGACAACATCAAGATCAATTCCGATGAAACCCGCGCGGTGCTGGAATATGCCAAGAAGCTGATGGCCGTGATTCCGCCCGACGTTTACGCCTGGGACGATGCCGGCAACAACCGCTGGCTCATTTCCGGCAAGGGATCGGGCATTATGAATCCGCCGAGCGCCTGGGCGGTCGCCAAACGCGACAACCCGAAAGTGGCGGAGAATTGCTGGACGCATCCGATGCCGCGCGGCCCCAAAGGCCGCTTCGTCGGGCAGTTGCCGCAATTTTACGGCCTGTGGAGTTTCTCGAAGAACAAGGCTGCGGCGAAGGATCTGCTGCTGTTCATCTCGCAGAAGCCGCAGGTCGCAAAACTGGTCGAGGCGTCGTTCGGCTACGACCTGCCTTCGTTCCGGAGCATGTACGACCTCGATACCTGGAAGACCGTCGGGCCGCCCATTGGCACCGTCTACGGCTATCCGCCTCGCGGCGATGAGCAGACTTCGATCGCCGGCGCCCCGGCGCGCTCGGAAGTTGGCTCGCAAATCTACAACCAGGCGATCAATACCGTGATGGTGGCTAAATTCACGCAAGGCGGCGAGAAGCTCGACGCGGTGATCAAATGGGCCGAGAACGAGCTGGAAGGGACGCTTCGTTCCTAAAGGCGCGACTGGAGGTCATGCAACGAACCGAGTTCGCATTTCCCTGAGACGCGTCGGAGCACAGTTGTTTGATGTTAAAGCGCTTCGCCATACGTTCTCCGTTACCCTGAGGTGGCCGCGCAGCGGCCCTCGAAGGGCGACGGTCCGGGCCGTGCATCCTTCGAGGCTCGCTGCGCTCGCAGCTCAGGATGACGGACCACGTGCTTCGATTCAGCTCCAAGAAAATATTCTCAAGGAGGTCCGCGGCGTGAGCACGCTCGGCCCGGTGCAGACCTGGCTTCCCCGGTCCCAGGCAACGACTTTGGCGCCTTCTGCGACGCGTGGACTGCGCACCTTCCTGCGGCGGCGCTCGATCGTCGCATTCCTGATGTGCCTGCCGTTGATCCTCATTATCGGGTTGCTGGTCGTCTATCCCGCCTTCTATTCGATCTATCTGTCGATGCTGAATAAGGCGCAGAACCGTTTCATCGGGCTCGGCAATTTCCGTTTCCTGTTGTCGCGCGACGTGTTCTGGATGGTCGTGCAGCAGACCATCGTCTTCGCCTGTAGTGCGGTCTTTTTCAAAGCATTGATCGGTCTTGTGACTGCGCACCTGATCAACAATCTGCCCGCCAAGGGGCAGCGCAAGTGGCGCGGCATGCTGCTGGTACCTTGGGTCATCCCGCTGGCGCTGTCGTCGCTGAGCTGGTGGTGGCTGTTCGATCCCACGCACTCCGCGCTTAACTGGATCATCAGCGGGCTTGGATACCGCGAAATCCCCTGGCTGAGCGATCCTTACTGGGCGCGCTTTTCGGTCATCCTGGTCAACGTCTGGTATGGCGCCCCGTTCTTTTTGATCATGTATCTGGCAGCGCTCAAATCGGTGCCGGAACAACTCTACGAAGCCGCGGCGGTCGACGGCGCTAACGCCTGGCAGAAATTCCGCTACATTACGCTGCCGATGATGCGCAACATCATCGCCATCACCGTGTTGTTCTCGCTCATCGTCACCTTCGCCAATTTCGACATCGTCCAGATCATGACCGCGGGCGGCCCGCGCAACATGACGCACGTGTTTGCGACCTACGCTTTCATGCTCGGCATCCGCTCCGGCGACTTGCCGCTTGGCGCCGCCGCATCGCTTTTCATGTTTCCCATTCTCGCCGTCGGGGCAATTTTCATTCTGAACGGGGTGCGCAAGCGCGGTCGGGAGATCGGATGAGCGCGATCGCCACCGGCATCAGCAGCGGCCGAGGCTTCACTTTTCGCGCAAGCCTGCGCCGCAATCGACGATGGGCGCTGGTCACGTCCTATGTGTTTCTCATCACCTTCGCGATCTTTTTCCTTATTCCGCCGTATTACATGATCGTCACCTCGCTCAAAAGCGATGCTGAGGTTGCGCGCATGACAACCAACCCATGGATCATCGCCGATGGCGTCACGCTCGATCAATTCCGCCTGCTGCTGACGCAGACCGATTTTCTGATCTTCTTCAGGAACACAGCGATCGTGACGCTGTGTGTCGTCGCAATCACGATGGTGGTCAGCGTGCTCGCCGCTTTTTCGCTCGGCCGCATGCGGTTCTGGGGCTCGAGCATTCTGGCAACGGGCATCTTTCTGACCTACCTCGTTCCCGACACGCTTCTGTTCATCCCGCTGTTTCAGATCGTCAAGGCGCTCGGGTTGCTCAACTCCTATTGGGGCATGGTGGTAGTCTATCCGACGCTGACGGTGCCGTTCTGCACTTGGATCATGATCGGCTATTTCCAGTCGATCCCCAAAGAGCTTGACGAGGCGGCTCTGATCGATGGCGCAAACCATATGCAGATGCTCACCAAGATCTTCATTCCGGTGGCGCTGCCTGGGATCATCGCAGCGGCGATATTTGCTTTCACGGTGTCTTGGGCGGCATTCGTCTATCCGATGGCTTTTCTCTATTCCGCCGATCAGCAAGTCCTGACCGTCGGCACGGTGACCAGCCTGATCCGCGGCGACGTCTACAAATGGGGGATGCTGATGGCCGGCGCGCTTCTGGCCGCGGCGCCGCCACTCATCATCTACGCATTCCTGATGGATTACTACATCGCCGGCCTGACTGCGGGGGCGACGAAAGGCTGAAACACCATGGCCGAGGTTAGCTTGCGCAATGTGACCAAGCGCTTCGACGATATCGAAGCGGTGCACGGCATCAATCTCGACATTCCCGACAACGAACTGGTCGTGCTGGTTGGTCCTTCCGGCTGCGGCAAAAGCACGACGCTGCGCATGATCGCGGGCCTCGAGGAAGTCACCTCGGGCGACATCTTGATCGGCGGGGAGGTCGTCAACGACCTGCCGCCGAAGGATCGCGACATCGCGATGGTATTCCAGAATTATGCGCTTTATCCGCACATGACGGCCTTCGAGAACATGTCCTTCGGATTGAAGCTGCGCAAAGTTGCGAAGGACGAGATCAAGAGGCGCGTGGATGAGGCGGCGCGCATCCTCGACATTACGCAACTTTTAGAGCGCAAGCCGAAAGCGCTCTCCGGCGGGCAGCGCCAGCGTGTCGCCATGGGACGCGCCCTCGTGCGCAATCCGAAAGTGTTTTTATTCGACGAACCGCTGTCAAATCTGGACGCCAAGCTGCGGGTGCAGATGCGCATCGAGATCAAACGCGTCCACCAGATGGTGAAGACCACGACGGTTTATGTCACCCATGATCAGGTCGAGGCGATGACGCTCGCCGACCGCGTCGTGGTCATGAATAACGGCTTGATCGAGCAGATCGCCAAGCCGCAGGAACTTTATCATCGTCCGAAAACGCGTTTTGTCGCGGGGTTCATCGGCTCGCCGGCGATGAATTTCATGCGCTGCCGCGTGGAACAAAATGGCTCCGAACTGCGCGTGCGCCTTTCCGCTACGATCAGCTTGGCGGTGCCGGCCTCTCACGCCAAGCGCTTTCGCTCGCTCGCCGGCGAGGAGTTGATATTCGGGCTGCGGCCCGAACACATCACCGAGCCGCGGCGCAGCGGCCGCGGCCCAAATTGCGATTTCGCAGCGACGCTCGACATCGTGGAACCGATGGGCATGGAAACATTGGTGTATTTCACCATCGACGGCCAGCAAATCTGCGGCCGCGTCGATCCCGACAGCGGTGCGCAGCCGAGCGAAACCATGCGGCTTGTTGCCAACATGGATTGCATGCACCTGATCGACCCGTCGAGCGGCTCGGTGCTCTAAAGAGAGCTCCGCCGAGCGGCAAGGGCGCCGATCAATACAATCTGAAACGATTGCGGTTTAAGCCTGCACCTTGACGTAGCTCCCGGGCGCGTCCTCGATCGGCTTGAGCGCGCCTTCGCCGGGCGTGCGCGCCGGCACTTCGGTCTCGTCCTGACGTTTGAGCCAGGCGAGCCAATCGGGCCACCAGGAGCCCGGATGCTCGGTCGCCTTGGCGAGCCAGCCTTCGAGATTGGCGCTGCGCGGCTTCGGGCCGGTCCAATACTGATATTTGTGCTTGTCCGGCGGGTTGACCACGCCGGCGATATGACCGGAGCCGGAGAGCACAAAGCGCACCGGACCGCCGAAATATTTGCTGCCGAGCAGCACCGACTTCGCCGGCGCGATGTGGTCCTCGCGCGTGGCAAGATTGTAGATCGGGATCTTGACCGCTTTCAGATCGATCGGCGTGTTGCCGATAGTGATCCCGCCCTTGGTGAGCTTGTTGTCGAGATAGCAGTTGCGCAGATAGAACGAATGGTTCGCCGCCGGCAGCCGGGTGGCGTCGGAATTCCAGTACAAAAGATCGAACGGGAAGGGCGTTTTGCCCTTGACGTAGTTGTTGATGATGTAGGGCCAGATCAGGTCGTTCGAGCGCAGCAGATTGAAGACCGTCACCATCGATTTGCCTTCGAGATAGCCGCGCTCGGCCATCCGCTGCTCGACCACTTTGAGCTGGTCCTTGTCGACGAACACTTTCAGGTCGCCGGCATGGGTGAAGTCGACCTGCGCGGCGAACATCGTCGCCGAGACGATGCGCTCGTCGTGTTGCGCCGCCATGGCCGCAAGCGCGATGGCAAGCAGCGTGCCGCCGACGCAGTAGCCGACGGTGTGGACTTTATCTTCGCCGGTCGCGAGCTTGACGGCCTCGATCGCGGCGAGCGGGCCCTCGCGGATATAGTCTTCCCAGCTTTTGCGCGCGAGCTGGGCGTCCGGATTGACCCAGGAAATGCAGAACACCGTGATGCCCTGATCGACGCACCACTTGATGAACGATTTTTCCGGCGTCAGGTCGAGCACGTAGAATTTGTTGATCCAGGGCGGCACGATCAGAAGCGGCGTCTTCAGCACCTTTTCGGTCGACGGCGCGTACTGGATGAGCTGCATGATCTCGTTCTGGAAGATCACCTTGCCGGGCGTGACCGCGAGGTTGCGGCCGACTTCGAACATCGAGGAGTCGGACTGGCGAATGCGCAAATCGCCGCCGCCGGCCTGGATGTCGTCGGCCAGCATATGCATGCCGCGGACGAGATTTTCCGCATTGCTGGTGATGGTTTCGCGCAGCAATTCCGGATTGGTCAGAACGAAATTCGACGGCGAGACCGCGTTCGCAATCTGCCGCACGTAGAACTCGGCCTTCTGCCGGGTATGCGGGTCGAGGTCCCTGGCCTCGTTGACCATCTGGTTCGCCAGGCGGGTACTGAGCAGGTAGAGCTGCTTGAGGAAGTCGAAGAACTGGTTCGACGTCCATTCCGGGTCGTTGAAGCGCCTGTCGTTGGCGGCGGGGCTGGCGACCGGCGCCGCCGGCTCGCCGGCAAGCCGCTTCGCCGCCGAGGCCCAGAGATCGAGATAAGCCTTGCCGAACCGGGTCTGCAACTCGAGCGCGCGCTTCGGATCGGCCAGCCAATACTGAGCCACCTGGCCAAGCGTCTTGGCGACTTCGTTGAGCTCCTCGGCCAATTGGCGGGTGCCCTGGCCCTGCTCGCGCGGCTTGAGGTAGGCCGCAAGCGCCCGGCCGCCTTCTTCGATGACGCGCGCCAGATTGCGCGAAAAGGCCTCGACATCGACGGCACCAATCTTGACCGGCTCTTGTGACGGAGCGCGCACTAGCGTTTCCTCGAATTCCCCATGGGGCTCCAAAGCTTTAGTCAGAAGCCCTCAGTGCAGACATGGGCCGCTCAAATCGGCTGCGCAAGACGAGTTTTCAGGCGTGCGACAAAGCAAATGCCGCAAAACTCGGCACCCTGCCGCTGATCCAGCAGTCCTTCCCTTCCTGCTTCCACCTGACTCCGGCCCTGATTCCGTCGTTAGGCCCGGACCTTGTTTCGACCATATTACCGCAGTATCTACACAAGGATGTCAGGTTTAGGTTGGTATTTGTAAACCATTCGGGGGGTAGAGCATTTAGCGGGGGCGGCAAAGAAGATTGGTCAAGCGGGCGTTACCAAGCGCGGCTTGAATGACTAAGCGGCTCATTTGGGGCCGAGGCGGGGCGGCCTGGGTTGAAGAGGTTCCGAGTGGGGCCGACGGGGACGAGCGTGATTAGCTACCGGCGTATGACGAGCCTTGCCATTGCGGGCTTGGCTGCGGTTTCGGCCGCGTTGCTGCTATCCGCCTGTTCTTCTGACAACGCCTTTCCTGCGGTGCACGATATGCCGGCCGCGCGGACGGAAATGAAGCTGACGCCGGATGAGATCAAGCAGGCCACCGACGATTTGATTTCCCAGCGCGACAAGACCGAAGCCAACGCGCAGGCCAATGCGCAGCCGGTGACGACCGGCTCCATCCCGCAAAAGAAATCGGCCGCGTCGGCACAGCCGGCGGCCCAGCAATCCTCCTCTGGCGTCAGCGCTTACGCCAAGCAGTGATATAAAGTAGAGGTTTAACCCTCTACGTTGCGGTACATACACCCATGGACGAATTTTATCGCATCCGCCGGCTGCCGCCCTATGTGTTCGAAGAGGTCAACCGCGCGAAGGCCGGCGCCCGCAACGGCGGCGCCGACATCATCGACCTCGGCATGGGCAATCCCGACTTGCCGGCGCCGGCTCACGTCGTCGAAAAAATCAAGGAGACGATCGGCAAGTCGCGCACCGACCGCTATTCAGCCTCGAAAGGAATTCCGGGGCTGCGCCGCGCTCAGGCCGCCTATTATGCCCGCCGCTTCGGGGTGAAACTCAACCCCGACACCCAGATCGTCACCACGCCCGGCTCGAAAGAGGGCTTTGCCAATGTAGCGCAGGCGATCACGGCGCCGGGCGACGTAATCATCGTTCCCAATCCGACTTATCCCATCCACGTCTTCGGCTTCCTGATGGCGGGTGGCGCCATCCGCTCGGTGCCGGTCGAGGCCAATGCCGCGTTTTTCGGCGCGCTCGAACGGGCCATCAAGCACACCATTCCTAAGCCGATCGCGATCGTCACCTGCTATCCGTCCAATCCGACCGCCTGTGTCGCCGATCTCGATTTTTATCGCGACCTGGTGGCGTTTGCGAAACGGCACAATGTGCTGTTGTTGTCGGACCTCGCCTATGCCGAGGTCTATTTTGACGATCCGCCGCCATCGGTATTGCAGGTTCCTGGCGCGATGGATGTCGCGGTCGAATTCACCTCGATGTCGAAGACTTATTCGATGCCGGGCTGGCGCATCGGATTTGCCGTCGGCAACGATCGCATCATCGCGGCGCTGGCGCGCGTAAAATCCTACCTCGATTACGGCGCGTTCACGCCCATCCAGGTCGCGGCCACCGCGGCCCTCAACGGCCCCGACGACTGCATTCAGGAAATGCGGGCGACGTATAAGCGGCGGCGCGATGCGCTGGTCGAATCGTTTGGCCGCGCCGGCTGGCCGGTGCCGTCGCCGCGCGCCTCGATGTTCGCCTGGGCGCCGATACCCGAGCCATTCCGGAGCATCGGCAGCGTCGAGTTCGCGACGCTTCTGGTCGAGAAGGCGAGCGTCGCCGTTTCGCCCGGCGCCGGTTTCGGCGAGCATGGCGAAGGCCATGTGCGCATCGCGCTGGTCGAGAACGAGCAGCGTATCCGACAGGCCGCCCGCAACATCCGGCGCTTTCTTGAAACAGGGCCGGAAATGCTGCACAACGTCGTACCCTTGGCGACGCGACGTTAGTCGGCCGCCGCTCCATCCCTCGTTTGGCGACGCAATTTAGCGGCGTTCCAGGTTAGCAACGCTTATGGCCGAGTCGTTGAAAGTCGGTCTTGCCGGACTGGGCACTGTCGGCACGGCGGTGATCCAGCTGCTGGAGCGCGAGCGCGACAAGCTCCTCGCGCGCTGCGGGCGCCCGATCGAGGTCGTGGCCGTGACGGCGCGTTCGCGCAGCAAGAAGCGCGCCGTCGATCTGAAAAAGCTGCACTGGGCGGCCGATCCGGTGGAGCTTGCCGCCACCCCCGGCATCGACGCTTTCGTCGAGCTGATCGGCGGGGCAGGGGACCCGGCCAAAGGCGCGGTCGAGACCGCGCTCGCCGCCGGCAAGCCAGTGGTAACCGCCAACAAGGCGCTGCTGGCGGCCCATGGCCATAAGCTTGCGACGCTCGCGGAGCGCCAGCGCGCGGCGCTCAATTTCGAGGCCTCGGTCGCCGGCGGCATCCCGATCGTGAAGACGCTGCGCGAAGGTCTCAACGGCAATTCGTTCACCCGCATCTACGGCATCCTCAACGGCACCTGCAACTACATCCTCTCGCGCATGGAGGAGGAGCGGATCTCGTTCGAGGATTGCCTGCGCGAGGCGCAGCGGCTCGGTTATGCCGAGGCCGACCCGTCCTTCGACGTCGAGGGCCACGACACCGCGCAGAAGCTTTCCATTCTGGCGAGCCTCGCCTTCGGAACCAAAGTCGATCCGGCGGCGGTTTATGTGGAAGGCATTGCTTCGATCACGCTCGCCGATCTCGATGCGGCGGCCGAGCTCGGTTACCGGGTGAAGCTTCTTGGCGTCGCCGTGCGCACCGAAGCCGGCATCGAGCAGCGCGTGCATCCGACCATGGTGCCAAGGGAGTCCGCCATCGCGCAGGTGATGGGCGTGACCAACGCGGTGACGGTCGATGCCGACGGCTTGGCGCCGATCACGCTGGTGGGACCCGGCGCCGGCGGCATGGCGACCGCTTCAGCGGTCGTGTCCGATCTGGCCGATATTGCCCGCGGCGTGCGCACGCCGCCCTTCGGGCAGCCCGCCGCGCGTATGACCGCAATCCGCAAGGCGCCGATGCAGCGCCATGAGGGCGGCTACTATATCCGGCTGATGGCGCGCGACCGTCCCGGCAGCGCCGCGACCATCGCGCGCCGGTTGGCGCAGCGGCAGATCTCGCTCGAATCCATTGTGCAGCGCCACGAAAGCCGCTCGCAGGACGCCGGCAAGTCCGGCGATCCGGTTCCGGTCATCCTCATCACCTACGCGACCACCGAGGATGCCGTGCACAAGGCGCTCGCCGCGGTGCGCCGCGACCGTGTAATCTCCGGGCGGCCGCAAGTCATCCGGATCGAGAAGAACTAGATATTGCGCTGGAGCATGATCTTTTCCGAAAACCGGTTTCCACTTTTCGGGATCGTGCTCTACCGCGCGTAGAACAAGACGGGGAAGCGAAAAAATGGCGTCGTCGATCACTGTGCCGCACAGCATGATGCTTGAGCGCATTCTCTCGCTGGAGATCGTGCGGGTGACCGAACGTGCTGCCGTCAATGCGGCGCGGCTGCGCGGCCGCGGCGAGGAGAAAGCCGCCGATCAGGCCGCGGTCGATGCCATGCGGCGCGAGCTCAACAATCTGCCGATCGAGGGCACGGTCGTGATCGGCGAAGGTGAAATGGACGAAGCGCCGATGCTGTTCATCGGCGAGAAGGTCGGCGTCAAGGGCGGCTTCAAGGTCGACATCGCAGTCGATCCGCTGGAAGGCACCACACTGTGCGCCAAGAACATGCCGGGCGCCATCGCCACCATCGCCATCGCCGAGGGCGGCACGCTGCTGCACGCGCCCGACATCTACATGGACAAGATCGCGGTCGGGCCCGGCTATCCGAAGGACGTGATCGATCTCGATGCGCCCGCCGACCAGAACGTCCTCAAACTCGCCAAGGCCAAGGGCGTGAAGCCCGCCGCGATTACGGCGATGATCCTCGACCGGCCGCGCCACGCCGACATGATCGCTGCGGTGCGCAAGACCGGCGCCGCGGTCAGCCTGATCACCGATGGCGATGTAGCGGCCGCGATCCACACCGCCGAGCCGGAGAAGACCGGCATCGACATTTTCCTCGGCGTCGGCGGCGCGCCGGAGGGCGTACTGGCGGCAGCGGCGCTGCGCTGCATCGGCGGCCAGATGCAGTGCCGGCTCGTGGTCGATACCGACGAGAAGCGCGAGCGCGTCGCCAAGATGGGCATCAAGGATCCGCGCAAGAAATATCAGATCGAGGACATGGTGCGCGGCGACTGCCTGTTCGCCGCGACCGGCATTACCGACGGGCGCATGCTGCAAGGCGTCAAATTCGGCGACGGCATTGTCGAAACGCAGACGGTGGTGATGCGCTCGGTCACCGGCACCGTGCGCTGGATCCGCGCCGAGCATCGGCAGCTGGAGAAGTTTTAGGGGGCAGGTCCCGTGGTCGCGGGCCACGCGATCTACCGGAGCGGCATTTTCTTCGACCACGGCGCCGGCTTTGACATCGTCGTCAATCTTGCCTCGCACGTTCGTTTTTGGCCCGCTCGATTGCCTCGCTGATAAGGCGTTTGGCCTCGTCGGCGTCGCCCCAGCCGCCGAAAGCGACCCACTTTCCTTCCTCGAGGTCCTTATAGTGGGCAAAGAAATGCTCGATTTGGCGCCAGGTGATTTCCGGCAGATCGGTATAGTTCCGCACGTGTGCGTATCGTTGCGTCAGTTTCGGAACCGGCACGGCGATGATCTTTTCGTCGCCGCCGGCTTCGTCCATCATCTGGAGGACGCCAATCGGGCGCACTGCAACGACTGCGCCTGGAACGATCGGCCGGGTATTGGCAACGAGTATGTCGCAAGGGTCGCCGTCCGCCGAGAGCGTGTGCGGAATGAATCCGTAGTTGCCCGGGTAGCGCATGGGCGTATAGAGAAAGCGGTCCACAACGAGCGTTCCCGCCTTCTTGTCCATTTCATATTTGATGGGCTCGCCGCCGATCGGCACCTCGATGATCGCGTTGACCTCTTCGGGAGGATTTCTGCCAATCGAGATATAGTCGAGATTCATCAACCGCTCGCAGCTTCGTTGTGTTTTGCAGAGTAGCCGCGATAGCCGACGCTTCCGCGTTGTCTTTCCTGCCGCAAGCATGCCACACGTGCGTTGAAGAGAGCAAATACAACCGCGCCGACGTCCGATTTGGGCGGAAGGTGACACCAGCGTGGCCGCCGGTAGCCGCAAACCAACTTTAGAGCGACATCGCCGCAACCGGACCGAGATCGTGAGGCGCATCGAAAGAATCTTGGAAAGCTTTTTGGCCAGGCTCCCAGTTTTGCTGCGCCAGCATCGGGTGCAATTGGCGCTTTCCGTCAGGGTGACGATCGCCGCGCTTGCGGCTCTCGCGCTCGCACAGCTCTTGCGGCTTCCCTTGCCGTTATGGGCGGTATTGACCGCCGTCATCGTGACGCAAATGAGCGTCGGACGCTCGCTGATGGCGACCTTCGACTATCTCGTGGGAACGCTGGGCGGTGCGATCTATGGCGGCGCCATCGGCGTGCTCATTCCGCATTCGAGCGAACTCGCGCTGCTTGCGGTTCTCGCGCTGGCGGTAACCCCGCTTGCGCTGATCGCGGCGATCAACCCGAGATTCTCCGTCGCGCCGATCACTGCCATTATCGTTTTGCTGATCCCGACAATGACGCATGCAACTCCGCTTGCCTCCGCGGTCGATCGCGTCATTGAGGTCGCGCTCGGCGGCGTCACCGGCCTGCTTATTTCATTTCTGCTGCTGCCGTCACGCGCCCATCCCCAGGTCGTCGAGGCGGCCGCTCGTACGCTTAACCAGATGGCGCTGGCTCTGGGCGAATTGCTTGCGGGCTTGACGCGGGGCCTCGACGTCGATGCGCTCCATCGCATTCAAGACGGGATCGGTCAGGCTTTGGTGCACATGAATGTCGTGGGAGACGAAGCCGAGCGCGAGCGGTCGGCGCGTCTTGCCGCGGGGCCCGACACGGGGCCGCTGCTGCGCACGCTGCTGAGATTGCGCCACGACCTTGTGATCATAGGACGAGCGGCCACTGTGCCGCTGCCCGAAACCTTCACGTCGCGGCTCGAAGCGCCGCTGGCGCAGATCGGCAAAACCTTCGCGGATTATTTACGAGCGAGCGGGGCCGCGCTCCGGGCGAGTCAAAGTCCGCCGTCGCTCGATGCTGTAGAATCGGCTCTTAGCGCCTACGCCGCAGAAATCGACACGCTCCGCCGCGAAGGCCTGACGCGCAGTCTTCCCGGCGACGCGGCAGAGCGCTTCTTCGCCACTGGATTTGCGCTCGAGCAGATGCACAGCAACTTCAAAGATCTCGAACGGTGCGTCGCCGAACGGGCAGGAACGTCCAAGGTGCGGGGACGCGACGACCGGCGAGCTTGATTGAATTTGGCTTCGAAGGGCACCGTCACGATCGCGATACGACTTGCGGGTCGAACGCGCGGTCGCGGCGGCGTTGGCTTGCGACTTGTTGGTTGGCGCCGAAGGTTACGAGTCTCCCTCAATATTTATTGACTGTCCAAGCCAGCCAACAGGGTTCACCCGGACATGCGCGATTAGCCCGGCCGCACCATACCGGGGGTATTCTGCCGACAGGCCTCCGGAGCAGCAGCAACGGGTATCGGCGTGTTGCCGGAAATCAGATGGAATAAGGCGTGCAAATATTATAAGCTCTCGACAGAGCCTTCGAAAACTTTTTCGGCTAATTCGATGCTCAATCCAACGCTGGTCGTCATCGAAGCGTTTATTGCCGAACTTCGGACGATGTACGAGCGAACATACGGGGTGCTGGAACCCGGCTATCCGGGCGTCATCAGCTTTGTAGCTCAACTCGCTCTCGAAAATATCGCGACGAGTGACGCCGCTTACCACGATGTCAATCATACCATCATGGTTACGCTGGTCGGGCAGGAAATTTTGCGCGGCCGGCACATCAGCGTCGGCGGCGTCACGCCGCGCGACTGGCTGCATTTCATCGTCTCGCTCCTGTGTCATGATATTGGCTACGTGCGCGGGATTTGTCGAGGTGACGGGGACAACTCTTATGTCACCAATTTCGCCGGCGATAAGGTTACCCTCCCCGACGGCGCCACCGATGCATCGATGGCGCCGTATCATGTCGCCAGGTCAAAACTGTTCATACGCGAACGAACCGCCAATGCGCTCGTCCACCTCGACACTTCGGAGATCGAAGCCAATATCGAGCACACCCGTTTCCCGGTTCCTGAGGGCGAACAACACGAGTCGACCGACGACTTTCCGGGCTTGGTCCGTGCTGCGGACCTGATCGGTCAGCTTGCGGACATCAACTATCTGCGAAAGCAGAGTGCTTTATTCAACGAGTTTCGCGAGACGGGAATGAACATCAAACTCAATTACGCCAGCGTCGCGGACTTGAGAGAAAAATATCCCGAGTTTTTTTGGAAGGCGGTCCGGCCTTATATCGGAGATGCGTTACGCTACCTTCGCGTCACCCAAGAAGGCCAGCAATGGATTGCCAATCTCTATGCAAACGTCTTCTCGATGGAGCACAGAGGCCGGCTTATAAACAAAAAGCCCGACGAGCTGACGTCACTTTAGAAAATCTGCGATGATGTCCGCTAAAGGCTGCGGTTTGGTGACCAGGAACAGATGACCGTCATCAACGGTCACAAGGCGGGCGTCAGGGATGAGCTTTGCGAGGATGCGGCCGTTGGCGAGCGGCACGATTGGATCGTCGGTCGCCGCTATGACGAGCGTCGGTTGAGCCAGGAAGCGAAGCCAAGGCAGGCTGCTCCAGCCGAGGCCTGCGATCAACTGCAGATAGTAGCCGTAGTCGCTCGACCAGTTCACGTGACGAAGATGGTGGTGAACGAGTTCCGGCGAATCCCGCAAGGCGCCGCCGTAAATGTCGCCGGCGATCCGTTTCAGATAGTCCGGATCCTTGTAACGTCGCGGCGTTGCCATCTTGAGCAGCACGGTGAGCTTGCCGGGGACCATCAAAGCGCCCGGCGAAGTGGCGGCGAGGATGAGCCGCCTGCAGCGCCTGCCATGCTGGAAAGCAAATTGCTGCGCCAGCGCTCCACCCCAGGAGACGCCGAGCACGTCTACCTGTTCGTATCCGAGCTGATCGAGCAATTGCGCGCTCATCCGCGCCAGCGTCCATGGACGATACGGCAGCCGCGGCGCCGGCGAACCGCCGACGCCCGGGACGTCAAAAACGATCGCCTCAGGACCTTGCAGCGCGTCGATAAAGGGTTCGGCCAGCTCGATGCTGGCGCCGATCCCGTTGAAAAAGAGCAGGGGAGGACGGGCCCGGTCGCCGCAGCGAACTCCGACCCGCAGCGTCTGTCCCGCTACCTCGCGCATGCTGATCTGCACCTACTTCTCCATCACGTAAAGGCCTGGGGCGTCGCCGAGGGCCGGATAGCCCGCGCTGCCCAACGCCGCATGCGCGGGCTTCTTCTCGCCTGACCGCGCGGCGATCCATTCCAGCCAGTGCGGCCACCAACTGCCCGTTTGCTTGCCCGATTGCTCGAGCCACGCCTCGGCGTTCGGCTCACGCGCCGGGCTGGCCCAGAAAAACGCCTTGGGATTGCCGGGCGGATTGAGCAGGCTCTGGATATGGCCGCTATTGGCGAGCACGAACGTGCTTTGCTCGCCGAACAGCTTGGCGGTGTTGTAGCACCCTTGCCAGGGCGTGATGTGATCGGTCAGGCCGGCGATGACATAAGTGTCCATATGCACCTTGCTCATGTCGAGAGGCTCACCGCGCACCTCGATCCGCCCGGGATTGACGTAGGGGTTGGCGCCGATGAGGTCGAGGAAGTCGGCGTGCAGTTTTGCCGGCAGCCGCGTGGTGTCGTTGTTCCAATAGAGGATGTCGAAAGCCGGCGGCGCATTGCCGAGCAGATAATTGTTGACCCAATAGTTCCAGATCAGGTCGTTGGGCCGCATCCATGCAAACATGCGAGCCAATTCCCGTCCTTGCAGCACGCCCGCGGTCTGCGACGCGGTCTTTGCGGCGATGATCGATTCCGGGGTAACGAAAATTCCCGCCGTGGTGTTTTCCGCCACCGCCATATCGAGCACACAGACCGCAATGGTGGCGCTGTGGATTTTGCGTTCACCACGCGCCGCGAGATTGGCGAGCAAAGCCGAAACGGTGATGCCGCCGGAACACGAGCCCCAAATATTGACGTCCTCGCTCCCGGTGATGTCGCGCATCACATCGACGGCCTCCTCGAGCGCGGCAACATAGGTGTCGAGCCCGAAATGACAATCGGCCGGCGTGGGATTCTTCCAGCTGATGGCAAAAGTCTGCAGGCCGCCATTGAGCGCGAACTGAACGATGCTTCTCTCGGACACCAAGTCGAACACGTAGAACTTGTTGATCTGCGGCGGCGCGATCAGCAACGGCCGCGCACGCACTTCGTCGGTCGCCGGCCGATATTGGATCAGCTCCATCACCGGGCTGCGATAGACGACCTGTCCAGGCGTCGTCGCCAGGTTCTTGCCGACGGCAAACTTTCGCGTGTCGACCTGCGCCGGCAGGCCGCCGTTATAGGCAAGATCGCCGACCAGATTTTCCAGGCCATGCAGCAAACTGCCGCCGCCGGTATCGACGAGCCTTTTCAGGGCTTTCGGATTGCCGCCAAGCCAATTGGTCGGTGACATGGTGTCGACGAGAAGAGAAACGACAAAGCGCGCGCGTTCGGCATCGCGCTTGTCCATCTTCGCCTCGTCGACGAAGCGGTTGAGCGCGCCGCTCCAGGCCAAATAGCACTGGGCGAGCGTGCGATACGGAAAGCTTTCCTTCCACGCCGGATCGGCAAAGCGCTTGTCCTTCGGGTCCGGGGCAAGCTCGGAGTTGCCGAGCACGATGCGGCCAAGCTCGCCAAGGAACAACAGATATTGCCGCGCCGCCACCGCGGGATTGCTGGCCATTCTGCCGAGCAGGGTGCCGGCCGAATTCAAGATGTCCTGGCCGCGTACCCCGACCAGAGGATTAGCCGCCAAGGTGTGCTCGGCCGCTTGCTCGCGGATGTCGTCTGCCGATATTCCCGCTGTGCGAATGTCACTTGCCATCGGTGCATCTCCTCAATGCGGCTTGCCAATCAGCATGCACAACACTTCGGCGACCAGCGCGGGCTTGGCCTCGCCGTCAATCTCAAGCGTGCATTGCAGCTTGAGCAGCATGCGCCCGCCTTGTTGCGGCTCGGCCGAGCTTAAGATCGCGCGGGTGCGCACGCGCGCCCCGGCCTTGACCGGCGCGATGAAGCGGACCTTATCCAGGCCGTAATTGAGACCGGTCGCGGCATCGGGCGGAATGACGCCGAGTTCCATCACCATCGCGGCGACCAACGAGAGCGTGAGGTAACCGTGGGCGATCGGCCCGCCGAAAGGACTCTCGCGCGTTGCTCGCTCGAGGTCGATATGGATCCACTGCCGATCGCCGGTGCAGACTGCAAACTGGTTGATGCGGTCCTGATCCACCGTGACCCATTCCGACACGCCCAGGTCGCGACCGACGCATTGCGGCGCCGTTGCGAGGCTGTACGCGGGCATCGTCACCTTGTCCGTGGTTGTTGTCATGGCGTTCCCCTATGGCAGCGTGCGCAGATCCTTGCGCAGGATTTTGCCGACATTCGACTTCGGCAGCGTCTCGAGAAAGCGCACCTCTTTCGGCACTTTGTAGGCGGCGAGTTCGCGCCGGCAGTGCGCGATCACGTCCGCCTCGGTCAGCGTCGCGCCCTTCGCCTTGGCCACAAACAGCCGGACCGCCTCGCCGGTTTTTTCGTCGGGCCTGCCGACACAGGCGCATTCGGCGACGCCGGCGCAGGCCGCGACAATCGCCTCCACTTCGTTCGGAAAGACATTGAACCCGGAGACGATGATCATATCCTTCTTGCGGTCGACGATGCGCAGGAACCCGCTTTCGTCGAACACGCCGATGTCACCGGTGCGGAAGTAGCCGTCGGCGGTAAACGCGACGGCATTGGCTTCTGGTTTTTGCCAGTAGCCGTTCATCACCTGAGGACCGCGCGCGCAGACTTCGCCCGGCTCTCCAATAGCGGCTTCCTCGTCGGCGGCGTTGAGGAGCTTGATGTCGGTGGACGGGAAGGGCAGCCCAACCGTCGCCGAGAAACCGTCGCGTGTCATCGGATTGAGGGTGAGGACCGGCGAAGTTTCCGACAGGCCGTAGCCTTCGAGAATGTCTTTTCCGGTCACCGCCTTCCATTTCGCCGATGTCGTCGGCAGCACCGCCGCACCGCCGCCGATGGCGACGCGCAGCGCGGAGAAATCCACTTCCCCGATCTTCGGGTGCATGAGCAGCCCGCCGAACAGCGTGTTTACTCCCGTGAATACCGTGCAGTGGGCCTGGCGCAGCACGGCGATGAAGCTGTCCATGTCGCGCGGATTGGGCACGAGCCAGTTCTCGGCGCCGATCGAGTAGTAGGTGATGAAGTTCACCATCAGCGCGAAGATGTGATAGAGCGGCAGCGCCGTGACGACGACCTCTCCGCCGGGACGCAGCGCGTCCGGCATGAAGGCCTTGAACTGCTCGGTATTGGCGACGAGGTTGCGATGGGTGAGCGCCGCGCCCTTCGACACCCCGGTGGTGCCGCCGGTGTATTGCAGAAACAAAAGATCGTCACCGCTGAGCACCACGGGCTTGAACGCGACATCGGCGCCTTCGGCGATGACGCTCGAGAATGAAATGACGTTGTGCAGCCGGCTGTCGACGGGCGGACTCGGCAGCTTGATGCCGGCGCCGTCACCGACATCGACCGCGATCACCTGCCTGACACCGGTGTTGCCGATGATCTCGGCAAGCGTCGGCGTAGCGCCGCTGAAGATGACGATGATCTCAACGCCGGCATCGTTGAGCTGATGCTCAAGCTCGCGCGGCGTGTAGAGCGGATTGACGTTCACCTGGATCGCGCCGGCGCGCACGAGCCCGAGCATGGCGAGCGGGAAGGCGGGCAGGTTGGGCAGCATCACGGCGATGCGGTCGCCCTTTTTGACGCCGAGCTTGTGCTGCAGATAGGCGGCGATGTTGCCGGACAGCCGCTCGGTGTCGGCGTATGTGAGTGTTTGGCCGAAACAGCGAAACGCCGGCTTTTCCGCATAGCGTTTCATGGCGGCCTCGAGCATGTCCAGCACCGAGCCGTATGCTTCGGGATTGATCTCCGCAGGGATCCGCTGGCCATAGGCGGCCAGCCAATGTTTGTGCGACACGATTTCCTCCGCTGTCAGGCCACTCATTGGTGCGCTGCGCCCGATGGCGAGCCCTCTGCTTTCGTGGCATTTTCCAGTACAGTGCTAAGCAAACGGCCGCGGCGTGTCAGTGACTTGGGCGGCCAATTTGTTGGCCTGCAAGGCCAGGCGCTGGGAGGACGAGGGATGGCCGAGCGGACCACGGCCGCGGTCTGGGTAAAGGGCATTGCGGAGATGCTCGAAGCCGAGGGCCTCGACGTCGGCGCGCTGTTTGCAGCGACGGGTATTGACGCCGCGGCGCTCGATGCGCCGGGAGCCCGCCTTCAGACCGAACGCATCAGCCGTCTCTGGGAGCTTGCCGTCGAGCGATCCGGCAATCCCGCGCTCGCCTTGGCACAGCATCAGGTCGCGCGTCCGGCAAGCTTCGACGTGGTCGGCTACACCATGATGTCGTGCGCCGATCTGCATGCCGCGTTCGAACGCCTGATACGCTACATGCTCATTCTCAGCGATGCGCTGACAATGACGATGAGCGAAGAACGGGACGGCTACCGCATGGCGTTCGTTTTGTTCGGCGGCGACCGGCCGGTGCCGCGGCAGCGCATCGAATTTATTTTCGTCACCGTCATGAGCTTCTGCCGCTGGATCAGCAGGCGCGAAGTCTATCCGCGCGCGGTCGAATTTGCCTTTCCTTCGCCCGCGAACCCCACGCTTTATCGCGAGGTATTTCGCTGTCCAGTGGCGTTCGACGCACCACGCCACAGTATCCTGTTTGCCCGCGCCGATATGACGGCAGCACTGCCGACATCCAATCCGGTGCTTGCGGAGCTGCACGAGCGTTTCGCCGGCGACTATCTGCGGCAGTTCGATCACGCCCAAACCAGTTACCGCGTGCGCGAAGTGATCGTGCGCCGGCTTCCCGACGGCGAGCCGCGGCGCGACCAGATAGCCGGGGAACTGTGCATGAGCGAGCGTACGCTGCAGCGGCGATTGGAAACCGAGGCAACTTCGTTCGTCCAATTGTTGGACGACACACGCCGCGAACTGGCAGAGCAATATCTCAGCCGGCTCAATTTGTCGCTGGCGCAAGCGGCCTACATGCTGGGGTTTGCCGATCAGCGTAGTTTCTTCCGCGCCTGCAAGCGGTGGTTCAAGCTCTCGCCCGGGCAATATCGCAATCAATTGAGCCAGCTTGCGCCAAGTCGCGCGTGATCGCTCGATCCGGATTATCCCGGGTTTTGCGCAGTCTCGCCATGGTGGCGGAACGGCCAAATTTTTGCGTCAAGTTTTCTTGACTGCCCGATCCGTGCGCGGGAACACTTGTCCTCAATGGCCATTGTCGTCGCTGATCCGGCGGCCGCCGCCGACTGCTTATCAGGCCACAGACCATTAAGACTTCGCGTAGAGGAAAGGCCGCGGAAATGTCGGTCACGACCGAACCGCTTGGGACCGCCGAGGCGCCGGCCTCCAATCCCAGCCTTCACGGTCTCGATGGCGTAAACTTTTTTCTCGCTGCTCTTTTGACCGGGTTCGGCCCTTACGTCGCTGCCTATCTTGCCGAGCAGAAATGGGCGCAAGCCGACATAGGTGTCGTGCTCTCGGCGAGCGGCATCGCGGCGCTGCTCAGCCAGGTGCCGGGCGGCGAGTTGCTCGACAAAATTCGCGAGAAACGTGCCGTGCTCGCCGCCGGCGTGGGCGTCGTAGCGGTCAGCGCCCTTGTTATTGCATTGCGTCCGGACTTTGCGCCGGTTTTCGCCGGACTGGTGCTGCAAGGCGTCACCGCGGGCTTCATCGGGCCGGCGATCGCCGCGATCAGCCTCGGCTTGGTCGGTTATGCGGCGCTCGCTGAGCGGCTCGGGCGCAATCAGCGTTTCGCTTCCACCGGCTCTTTGCTCGGCGCCGGTCTGATGGGCCTCGTCGGCTATCTCCTGTCCTATCAAGCCATATTCCTGATCGTTGCCGCGCTGGCTTTGCCCTTATTTGCTGCTCTCTCGCGCATCCGCGCGGCCGATATTCACTTCGGCCGGTCCTGCGGCGCGCCCGATCACCATGGGCCTGGGGAGCCGCCAAGAGTGCAACGGCAAAAGCTGTGGCAAGACCAGCGGTTGCTCATCTTCTGTTCCTGCCTGTTCCTGTTCCAGCTTGCCAATGCCTCCATCCTGCCGCTTGCCGGCGAGGCGCTGGTGAAGCGATCGGGTACAGCGTCGTCGCTCATCATCGCGGTTTTGATCATCGTGCCGCAGGTCGTTGTCGCATTCGCGGCGCCCTGGGCCGGACGGCAGGCGCAAAGTCTCGGCCGCCGACCGCTTCTGCTGATCGGCTTCGCCGCTTTGCCGATACGCGCGTTTGGTTTCGCCTTGGCCGGCGATCCGCTGCTTTTCATCGGCCTCCAGGCGCTGGACGGAATCAGCGCAACGGTCTTGGGCGTGCTCACGGCCCTCATCGTTGCCGATCTCACCGGCGGCACCGGACGGTTCAATCTCACGCAAGGCATCGTCGGGACGGCCTCCGGCATCGGCGCGACACTCAGCACGACGCTTTCGGGCATCGTGGCGCAAACCCTCGGGACCGGCGCTGGATTTTCGTTTATCACCGGCGTGGCTCTCATCGCGGCCCTGGTGGTTGCGTTCTTCATGCCGGAGACGAAGCCCCAACCGGGGCATTGACAGCCCGGCGCAAAGTCATCGCCCGCAGGCGCCGTGAATCGGCTACTCTTATATGATGGGATTCGAATCGCGCGCTTTCCCGGTGACTGACGGACTTTTCCTCGGTGTCGAAAGCTCGGCGACCGGCCGCGCCTGGCGTGACCGGCTCGACGCGCGCGCGGCGGCGCGCGCGCTTGCCATCGCGCAGCGCTACGATCTGCCGGAATTGCTGGCGCGCATCCTTGCCGGCCGCAATGTCGAGATCGATGCGGTCGAGGCCTTCCTCGATCCGACCATCAAGCGATCGATGCCCGATCCGCATGTGCTGACTGCGATGCCGGCGGCGGCGGCGCGTATCGCCGACGCCATCGCGCGCGGCGAGACGATCGCGATTTTCGGCGACTACGACGTGGATGGCGCGACCTCCGCCGCCTTGCTCGCGCGCTTTCTGCGGCATGCCGGCAGCGAGCCGCTGATCCACATTCCCGACCGGCTGTTCGAGGGCTACGGCCCCAACGTCGAAGCGGTGCGTGCGCTTGCCGCGCGCGGGGCTTCGCTCTTGATTGCCGTCGATTGCGGCACAACCAGCATCGAGCCGCTTGCGCAGGCGCGCGCGCTCGGCGTCGACGTTGTCGTCGTCGATCATCACCAGGCCGACGAGGAACTGCCGCCGGCGGTGGCGATCGTCAATCCGAACCGGCGGGACGATCTTTCCGGGCTTGGCCATCTCGCGGCCGTCGGTCTCACCTTCATGACGGTGGTGGCGGTGAACCGCCTGCTGCGCACGCGCGGATTTTGGAGCGCAAGCCGGTCCGAGCCCGATCTTCTGAGTTTCCTCGACGACGTGGCGCTCGGCACCGTCGCCGATGTGGTGCCGCTCACCGGACTCAATCGCGCCTTTGTCGCCAAGGGCCTGATTGCGCTCCGCCAGCGCAGCCGCGTCGGGCATACGAGCCTGATGGATGTGGCGCGGCTATCGGGCCCGCCGGAAGCCTGGCATCTCGGATTTTTGCTCGGCCCGCGCATCAATGCCGGCGGCCGCATCGGCCGCGCCGATCTCGGCGTGCGGCTTCTGATCGAGGATGATCCGATCGAGGCGGCGCGCATTGCCGCCGAGCTCGACCGGCTCAACCGCGAGCGGCAGGCGATCGAAATGGAGACCGTAGCGCAAGCCGAGGCTGAAGCCATGGCCGCGCTCGGCATCGAGGATAAAGGTGCCGTCGTCGTCACCGCAGCCGAAGGCTGGCATCCGGGGGTCGTCGGTCTCGTTGCCGCGCGGCTGAAGGAGAAATTCGGCCGGCCGGCGTTTGCCATCGCGCTCGAGCCGGGCGGGGTCGGCACCGGGTCGGGGCGCTCGATTCCCGGCGTCGATATCGGCCGCGCCGTGCGCCGCGCGGTGGCGGACGGGCTTTTGCAAAAAGGCGGCGGACACGCGATGGCCGCCGGTGTCACGCTGCGCAAATCCGCGCTCGCGCCCTTGCGCGCTTTTCTTGAATCCGCGCTTGCCGTCGATGTCGAACTCGCGCGCCGCGCCAATGGCCTGATGATCGATGGCGCGGTGAGCGCCGCCGCGGTCAATGCCGAATTGGTGGCGATGATCGAGCGCGCGGGCCCCTTCGGTTCCGGCAATCCGGAGCCGGTGATCGCGCTGCCGGCGCACACGATCGCCTATACCGAGGAGGCCGGCCAGTCCCACATCCGCGTGCGGCTCAAATCGGCCGACGGTGCGGGCGTCAATGCCATCGCGTTCCGCGCCGTCGGCCAGAAGCTCGGCGCCGCGATCGTGCAAAATCGCGGGCGACAGGTGCATGCCGCCGGCTCGTTTGCGCTCGATCGCTGGCACGGGGAGGAGCGCGTGCAATTTCGGCTGTCGGATATCGCGCCGGCGGAACCGTTTGCCGGACATTGAACGCGGCCGGCCGTGAGGTGGCGATCCTTTTCTCCGCTCATTCCCGCGTAAGCGGGAATCCAGGGACGGTGGCAAACGCCTGGGTCCCCACCTTCGCGGGGACGAGCGGAACGTGACAGTGGCTCTAGCCCGACGTCCCGGTCGGCCGCGCCTGGCGACGCCGCGAGGCCTCGGCGGCCTGCCTGCGCAACTTGGCGCGCGTCTGCTCGGCCAAAAATGCGGCGAAGTCTTCGGCCGGCAGCGGTACGCTGATGAGGAAGCCTTGTTCCTCATCGCATTTCTGCTCGCGCAGAAATGCCTCTTGCTCCTTGGTCTCGACGCCTTCGGCGACGACGGTGAGTTCGAGCGCGCGGCCGAGCGCGATGATGGCGTTGATGATCGCCTTGCCTTCCGCGTCGCGGCCGATTTCGCGCACGAACGAGCGGTCGATCTTGAGCGCGTCAATCGGCAGTTCCCTGACCATGGACATCGAGGAATAGCCGGTGCCGAAATCGTCGATGGAAAGTGTGATGCCGAGATTTTTGATGTCGTGGAGGAGCCGCACGGTGCGGGCAAGATCCTGCATCACCAGGCTTTCGGTGATTTCGAGCTCGAGAAGTTGCGGCGGCATGCTGGATATATCGAGCGCGCGGCGGATGTCGTCGAGGAGGTCCGGGTCGGCGAACTGCCGGGCGGAAAGATTGACCGCAATGCGTATCGCCGGCAGCCCTTGCCGCTGCCAGTGCATGTTCTGCGCGCAGGCGGTCTCGAGCACCCAGCGGCCGATCGGCACGATCAGGCCGGTCTCTTCGGCCAGCGAGACGAATTGGTTGGGCAGCAACAATCCGAGATCTGGATGCTGCCAGCGCAGCAACGCCTCGACGCCGGAAATGCCGCCGCCATTGAGGTCGCGCTTCGGCTGATAGTGCAATACGAATTCGTTGCGCTCGAGCGCCCGCCGCAAGCCGGTTTCGAGCATGAGCCGCTCGATCGATTGTGTCTTGGTTTCGTCCGAGTGGAGCAGGAAGGAATTGTGGCCGGCTTCCTTGGCGGCGCACATCGCCGCCTCGGCATTCTTGGTGAGCGTCTCCTCATCCTTGGCGTCGGATGGAAACAACGAGATGCCGACGCTGGCGGTGAGACGGCATTCCTGCCCATTGACCATCGCCGGCTTGACCACGGCGGCCAATATCCTGCGCGCGAGGCCCGAGACCTGGTCGGCATCGGAGATTTCCCGCAATAGAATCGTGAACTCGTCGCCGCCAATCCGCGCGACCACGTCGGTTTCGCCGACGCACTGCCTGAGGCGACCGGCGATCTCGATCAGCAACGAATCTCCCGATGCGTGACCGAGCGTATCGTTGATGATCTTGAAGCGATCGAGATCGACGAACATCACGGCGCATTTGCGGTCGTGGCTGCGCCCGAACTCGACAGCTCTGCGCACCTCTTGTCCGAAGACGACGCGGTTCGGCAGGCCGGTGAGGCTGTCATGGGTGGCGAGAAAGCGGGCGCGCGCCTCGACGCGGCGCTGCTCGGTGACATCCTCAAAAGTCGCCACGATGCCGCCGTTCGGCATCGGCCGGTGCGAGATCGAGATCATGCGCCCGTCGGCCAATGTGGTGAGGATCGGGGTCGTGGGATCGGCCAGCAATCGCTGCTGCGAGGCAGCGGCGTAGGCGGGATTGCTGTCGGAGGCTTGTGCCAGCATCATTACGTCGCGCATCGGCGTGCCGGGGATGAGCTTGGCGGGCGGGATGCGGAATATTTCGGAAAAACGCTGATTGGCGATGCGCAGCCGGTGGCCGGCATCGAACATGCATAGCCCGAGCGCCATGTTGTTGAGCGCGGCCTCGAAGAGGACGTTCTGCTCGGAAAGCGAGTTGGCGAGCTCGCCTTTCTCCCGCGTGGTCAACAAAAGTCGCAGGCGATTGGCGCCCAGATACCGCACAATCTCGATCGACGAGGCGAGATACAACAGCGCGATCACCGACAATACGGCATAGGCAAGCTGCAGGCGGAGCGCGGTGCCAAGCGCGATCGGCACCAGGAGCATGGCGACTTGAGCGACGGCGATCCGCGGCCGGCTCGAATTGCGCGCCATCGCGCCGGCCGCGTAGCCCGCCGAGTTCGCCGTGATCAGCAGACAGCTGACCGCGTCATCGGTGAACACGTAAGCAACAAAGTTCGTCAAACCGAGGAGCGCGGCATAGACGCCCGCGCCGATAGCGTACCGCCGTTCGAACTTGCGCATAAGACGGACGTCGTTGCCGACGCCCGGCCGCTGCTTGCGGTAGTCGGCAATAGCGAGAATGCGCGCGGCCGCGACCACGGCAGTGCAGATGGTTAATGCGGTGAGCCAGAGATTGCCGGTCCGCCAAGCTGCAATCGCACCGACCAGAACGGCAGTTGCCCCGCCGCTGATAAACGAAAATAGCGGCCCGTACAGATCGTCGATCAGCGCACTATAGATTTCCGGGGGTGGCAGCTCGGCCGGCGTGCCCCCGATCAGCGGCTTTAGACGCCCAAATAGTCCCATTCCGGCGGTCCGACTCGTAGGCACAGACCATCATGGCGCAAAACATCTAAAGATCGCCTTCAGTAATTGCAAAATCATCCTGATAAAATTAGCGCAAATGCCGCGAGCACCGCGCTTTTCGCGGCTTTACGCCTGCCAAAGCGGCCGCGGACGCGATTGTTTCGCCTGGCCTAAAGCTCAATGTGGCCCGCCAAAAAGGTGACGGCCCGGCCGCCGATATCGACCCGCTCGCCGTTGAGCGCGCACTGCAGCCGGCCGCCGCGGCGAGAGAACTGGCGCGCGGTCAGGGTCGTCTTGGTCAACCGCTTCGCCCAATAGGGCACGAGGGTGGTGTGGGCCGATCCGGTCACCGGATCCTCCGGCACGCCCTGCGCCGGAGCAAAGAAACGTGAAACGAAATCTACGTCGGCCTCGCCCGGTGCGGTCACGATCGCGGCCCAGCAATCGACCTTGGCCAGCGCGGCAAGATCCGGCTTAAGCGCAGCAATATCTGCCGCGCTGTCGTAGACGACAAGATGATCGCGCGCGCACAATACTTCGCGCGGCGTGCCGCCCAACGCCGCGAGCAAACCCGCCGGCGCCTCACACGGCATCGCCGGGCGCGCGGGAAAATCCATCACCAGCATGCCGGCGCGGCGGCTCACCACAAGCGTGCCGGCCTTGAGCGTGCGAAAGCGCACGCTCTCGCATTGCGGCTCGAGAAACTCGAACACGACATGTGCGGCAGCGAGTGTCGCGTGCCCGCAGAGATCGACCTCGACCGCGGGCGTGAACCAGCGCAGCGCATACTCGCCGCCCTCGCCGACGAAGAAGGCGGTCTCGGAGAGATTGTTCTCCGCCGCGATCGCCTGCATCGCCGCGTCCGGCAGCCAGCTCTGCAGCGGACAGATCGCGGCCGGATTGCCGCCGAACAATTTGTCCGTGAAGGCGTCGACTTGATAGATCGGCAGCCGCATCGGGTGATCTCCGTCGTGCCGATGGTTTAGCCGATCCGCAGAGCGGAAGGCTAGAGCATGTGCGCACATGGCGACTTTGATCAGGTCGTCGCGATGCGCGAACTCTCCGGGTGAGCCGCACGTTGTTTTGCCGGCTCCGTCGTCAGAAAATTGGCGACCAGCGCATCGAGCTGCTGGGCCGTCATCGGCTTGCCGAGCAAGAATCCCTGTCCCATGTCGCAGCCCAGCCGGGTCAGGAGGGCAAGATCGGCCGGCGTCGATACGCCGACAGCCGACGCGCGGCAGCCGAAGTTATGGGCTATCTGGATGACGGTCTTGCAGATGTTGGCGTTTGTCGACACGCTCGAACACCCTTCGACAAGGGAGCGGTCGATCTTGATCTCGGAGAATGACATTCGGCTTATTGCCTCGAGGCTGCACGAGCCCCGGCCGAAATTATCGATCGCTATCGAGGCGCCGCACTGCTGAAGTTTCGGCAGGCGCGCCTGCAGAGATTCCATCTTGTTGACGATCTGGCGCTCCGGTATCTCAAGGATCAAACCCGCCCAGTCGGCGCATTCCGGCCGATGCAGCAATATCAACTCAGCCATCGGGAGCTGTAAAAGCACATCGGCCGTTATGTTGATGGAAATTTCAAGCGCCACGCCAAGTTTGTGGAAGTGATCGCTGGTCCGAAGCGCATTAACGACTGCCAAGCGCGTCAGATCCAACAGAGTCTCTTGTTCGGCGCCCTTCAAGAATTGATCCGGAGTGATCAAGCCGGATTGCGGATCGGCGATGCGGGCCACGACTTCGGCGCCGACGATGATTCCCGCCTTGAGATCGATTTTTGGCTGGTAGAAGAAGGTCACTATTTGTCTCGCCAAGGCGTCCTTGAGCGAGATGCCGCCTCCTTTGACCACGGGGGCGCCGAGCTTTTGCTCGCGAATGATGCCGTGGAGGGTCGTAACTTTGATCGGCATCCGCAGCGGCGGCAGCATTCTAAGGCCGCAATCCACTCCGGTGACCTTAAGGCTTTCGAGGAATTTTTGCTCGCAATTGCCAAAGAGCTGCACCGCGCCGCCGTAGCGGCATTCCTTCAAGGCCAACAGCGCGCGCATGCTTTCGTGCGGCGCGGCGCCGACGACATTGATCAAGACGATATCCGGACTTTGATCGTCGACCATCCCCAACAATCGCGAGCTATTCGAGAATTCGACGACATCGATCGCTTGTCGCCGCAGCTCTTTGGCAAGCTCTTGGCGCAAGCCAAAATCCTCATCCACGATGAAGCAGAGCGGCGCCAAGCCTTTTGGCTGCTGCGGAAGCATGTTCGCGAGTTGGCGGTCCGCCATCGTGAAACCAACGAAAGTGAGGTCAAAATCGAGCCCGCTGACACTTAAAACACAAGTTGATTGAAATTTTCTTTAAAAACAATTTATGAGAGAATCGAGCGACTTAAGCGTCGATGCCGCGTACCGGGCGCAGCCTGCCCGACTTGGATCCCGGTCCGCGCCGGCGCGGCTGGGCGTCGATGAATCCTAGCGGCACCATTCGTCGCGGGCGGCTTTGATCAGGTCCTCGCGATGCGCAAATTCGCCAAGCGGGCCGAGCTCCTTCTTGCCGGACGCATCGTAGAGCCAGTACCAGTCGTAGCTGCCGCCGAAGACAAAATAACGATGCGACAGCACCGCCAGGTCGTCCTTGTGTTCGTTGGCGCAGTAGCTCAGCACCACGAAATCGTTGGCCGGCACCAGATAACGTTCGTCGCGGGTGCGCCGGTCGTAAACATGCAGAGAGCCCGAGGTGGCCCAGCCGGGCGACATGAAATAGAGCCGCCGCCCGTCGCGGCTGAATTGCTTGTTGCTGAAGTCGCAAAGCTGGCTCTCAGGGTCGCCCCAGCGCCCGCTCAGCAACAGCTTGTCGTCTTTGCCGTCGATGCCGACTTGGCGCAGTTCGTCCGCCTTCGGCGGACGTGAGCAGAACTGCTCATCACGCTCGCCGGCGGCTCTCCGGGTGTAAAACACCATACGGCCGTCGGGCGAGAGGACCGGATCGGTATCCAGGCGCGACTTCGTGAGCTGGGTTTTACTGCCGTCGCGCTCGAGGACGATGCCGTCGCCGTCGCTATAGACACGCGGCGCTTGCGACTGCGCCAACGCAATCGCCGGCAGAACGAGCGCAAGTCCCGCCAGCATCAGGTGGTGTCGCATGGTACGGTCTCCGGTTCGGGGGAGGCTCGGCCATCGGCCAAGCATGATATTGCCTTGGCATGAACCGCGCGCACGGCTAGAGCATGATCGGGAAAAGCGGGAACCGGTTCCGAACGCGATCATGCGCAAACCAACACTATCGGCCGTGATCAGATTCAACTGAAATTTCAGTCTAGCACATCATCCTGGGAGAAACGCTTAATGGCAAAGCTCGAACTTTCTGTTGCCGTCGGCGACTATGATCGCACCCGCGCCTTGATTGACGGCAGCGTCGCAATCGACGGCGTCGATCCGATCTACATGACGCTCGTTCCCGAAGAGATTTTCTTCCGCGCCTTTCGCGCCGCCGAATTCGACATCTGCGAACTGTCGCTGTCGAGCTATACGGTCAAGACCGCGCAAAACAATTGCCCCTACGTCGCGGTTCCCGCTTTCGTCTCGCGCGCCTTCCGCCACACGGCGATCTATGTCCGCACTGATCGGGTGAAGAAGCCCGAAGACCTCAGAGGGCGCAAAGTAGGCCTGCCGGAATATCAGCTCACCGCCAATGTGTGGGCGCGTGCGCTCCTTGAAGACGATTACGGCGTCAAGCCGTCTGACATTCACTGGATCCGCGGCGGCATCGAAGAGCCGGGCCGGCCGGAGAAGCTTGCGATCAAGCTGCCGCCGGGTGTGCGGCTCGACAACGCGCCCGAAGGCGCGACGATTTCCGGCCTGCTCGAAGCGGGCGAGATCGACGGCTTCATCGCGCCGCGGCCGCCGACCTCGGTCGAAAAGCGGCACCCGAATATCGGCTGGCTGTTTCCGGACCCGGTCGCGGTGGCCAAGGACTACTACCGGCGCACCGGATTCTTTCCGATCATGCATGTGGTCGGGATTCGCCGCACGCTGGCCGAGAAGCATCCG
>Ga0187781_10000344_pt1 | contig 32952 bp, 25 predicted proteins | sample 0715_SJ02_MP02_2_FD_132447 | JGI IMG/M metagenome (GOLD analysis project Ga0187781, IMG submission 132447) | Tropical peat soil microbial communities from peatlands in Department of Meta, Colombia - 0715_SJ02_MP02_20_MG | ecosystem: Environmental > Terrestrial > Soil > Wetlands > Peat | place... | reverse complement strand
CCCGGGACTCTTCACCGGTGCCGGTGATCACGAGCGGTTCGTCATGCAAAGCGCGCCAGATGAAGTTCGGGATGACGTTGCGGTAGGCGCCAGGAAGCTCTCCCGGCCCGTAGGAATTGAAGAACCGGCAGCGCACCGTGCTCACCTGCGGCTGAAAATAATTGCAGTAGAACTCGCCGAGCGCCTTCGTAACCTGGTAGGGCGTGTCGAGGTGCAGGCTGACGGGCATGTCCTCGCGGATGGGGCCATTCACTCCGTGCCCGGCGATCGAGCACCCGGCCGACGCGTAGACGAGTCTCTGCGCGTGATTCTGGCGGGCCCAGAGGAGCGTCGCAAGCGTGCCCAGGCCGTTCGTGTGCAGGTCCTCGAGCGGGTGGTCCACGCTGTTCTGATTCGCGAAAAACGCCGCCAGCGCGAAGACCACGGGCCTGTCCGCGTGCATGTCTAATTCGAGCAGGCGCGCCACATCTTGTCGAATGAACCGGACGCGCTCGTCCTGGGGCAAGAGCCACTCGTAGCCCGAGGAGAGATCATCAATGACCAGAACCTTCTCGGCCCCCTCGCGAAGGAGCCGCTGCACCAATTGTGCGCCGATGGCGCCGGCGCCGCCGGTGACGACAAACTCGGAAGGTTCGTGATCGCCTCCGTTATCCCGCAGGTCCACTGAGCTCATTTTTCTCATGGGATCGCCGGAAACCTCATGCTTGCGCCGACCGCTTTTCCGAGCACTCGTCGTGCGAGCCAGCATTGGGCTGGGGCGCCTCGGCGCATCTCTTTCCGCTCAGGACTTCCAGTATCACTTCGCCAAGCTCATGTTTGCGACGCTCATAGGCGAATAAGGATTCCGCGCGTGCTCGCGCCTGCGCTCCCAAGCTGTTTCGCAACAAGGGTTCATCGAGCAAGCGGTTCACGGAGTCGGCAATGGCTTCGGGGGAACCGGAGGGAACCATTACGCCAGCCTCGCCAATGACTTCCGGGACTGCTCCCACGGGCGATGTAACCACCGCGGCTCCGCAGCTCATGGCTTCGAGGATCGCCAGGCCGAATCCCTCAAACCGGCTCGGCTGCAAGTACACCTGGCATTGCTGCATCAACTGGATCTTTGTTTCAGCCGAGATGATGCCCGGGAATTCGACGTAGGACTCCGCGCCGAGCTCCCGCACCATGCGCTCGAGCACGGGGGAGTAGGAGCCCTTTTCACCCGCGATGACGAAGCGCACCTCGGGGTGCTCACGATGGATGAGCGGCGCCGCTTGAATCAGCTCCGGCATTCCCTTGCGAACCGCGTTTCCGCCCTTGAGCCAGCCGATGGAAAGAACCAGTTTCCGCCGATGGTTGCCATTGGGTTTGTAGATTGCCGTGTCGACTGCGAGAGGCGCATAGCGAGCGCGCCGGACGCGGAATTCCCGCGGGACGCTTTCAAACTCCATCTGTGAGACAAATATATTGGCGTCCGCCTGCGAGAGCGCGAACGCCGTCAATTTCCGGTGCCAGAACGGCTTCTCGTTCAAGCCGTCCAAGTCCATCACTCCGGTGATGATGACGGGACGGCCGAGCAGGCGAGCGCACGAAACGGGATAAAACGCCCAGGTCCACCACCATACAAAATAGAGATCGGCCGCGCAGATTTCGGATGGCGCGGTGGCGATGCGCACGTCGTAGCCGAGTTCCCGCAGCGCCCGGATGTCGTTGGCATAAAATTCCACGCGGTCGAGGACGGCCCGGTTCTTGACTTTGCAAAAGAAGCAGAGGGATTTTTTCATCGCCAAGGTCGCGTCAGGAATGCTGGAGAACGAACCGCTCGGCCCACAGCGTCGGAAGACCGAGCATCAAAAGCGTGATCGTCGGCGAGACGAATTCGCCGCGAAGATAGTGAAGCATCAGGGCGATCAGAAGGGCGTAAAGGGTCGCGCGGGGAACGTTGCCCGGCTTCTCCCGGATACGCTTTTCCGCGTGCGCGTAGGCGCGTCCGAAGAGGTACATTCCCGCCGCGACGCCGGCCCAGGCGAAGTTCATGTACAGTTCGCCGACGAGACCCGGCGGCATGGTCGAGCCTTCATCGAGCCAGCGTTCCGGCCAGAAAGCCATGGTGAAGACGCCCGGCGCGGTGAGGGGCTTGTCCGGCCAAAGCCAGCGCGGGACCGGCATGGTCAAGAGCGAGATGAGTGTCAGGCCATGCTGGTAGGGGAGCTCTTCCGGCATGCGATCGACGAGGACGGTGAGTGTCTGGAGCTGCAAGAAGTTGCCGCCCAATTCCCTGTCGACCGCCTGGGACAAGTCCTCGCTCGTCAGCTTTTCCGGATCGATCGTGACGAAGTTGCCGACGGCGAGATATTCGCGCGCGATCAGGCCGTAAACCATCAGGACTGCGAACAAGCCCGCTGCGCCGAGAAGAATTGTCCGGGCGCGGATCGGACGGTAGAGGACGTGGTACATCATCGTCATGGCCAGCACGAAAATGAAGATGGTGGACTTGTTTCCCTGCAGCGCGTTCAGAGCCAGCGCCGCGGCCGCGTAGCTCCAAAAGCGCCAGTTTCCGCGGCGGCCCTGCCGGAGCTCACAGCCCCACCAGACGATGGCGGCAGAAAGAAGAAGATTGATGGCGCTAAAGAGATAGTTGAGGCCGGCAAACGTCCGCAACCGGTCGCCCAAGCTGGTCGAGAGAACTTCGAACCCGCCGACCACCTGCACCCCGGCATAAAACAAACCGAGGCCCACGACGGTGAAGAGCACGACGATGAATTTGAGGCGCGCCGAGTGAATCGAGGCTCCCTGCGGCGAACTCGCTGGGACAAATCCTCGCTGTTTCCGGCTTCCCGGAAGGCGGTAGTAACCGAAATAAAAGCTCAAGGCGGCGAGTGCGGCGACGGCCAAGGCTTCCTCGAGCGCGCCGGTCCGGGGCGGCGTGGTGTCCCATTCGGTTGAAAACGAATCCGTGCCTGGAACAACGCTCAAGAGCGGAAAGACGTAGCAAAAAAGCATCAGAATGCTGAAAAGCACCGGCGGCTTGAAAATGTCGAGCCGCTCCTTCGCGAGAGAGTGCCCGACAAGCGAGCTGAGAAGAATCACGGCAAGCAAAGTGGCCAGAACTGTGCCGGTGGCTGTCATGAGGATGAATAGTTTGCCTGCTCTGCTATCTCTCCAGGAGATACCGGATTCAGAGCGCTGTTCGCAGGCGAAGCAGAATCATCTGCGCCCATTCCGTGCCGCAGCGCCCCATCCCGGCGACAAAAAGCAGCAGAGACGCGGGACCCACGAGGAACAGCTCGGCGGTCGCAAACCGTTCCGGTGAAACGGCCCGCACACAGAGAGCCGCAAGCCCGAGCGACAAGGCGAATCCGAGCGCGCGGCCGGTGCGCAGCTTCCTCAAATCTGCGGCGTGGGTGCGGATGGCGTAGCGCAGCGTCAGCCAGCCGAGCGTCACGCGCGAGAGAAAGTAGGAGATTGCCAGCCCGGCATCGCCCAGGCGCAGGAAATGCACGCCGGCCGCCACGATGAGCAGCGCGCCGACCGACAGCAGCAGATTGAGCGTGTTGACGGGTTGTTCGTTTTCCCCATCAATGATTCCGCGAATCGAGGCATAAAAGAATGTGGGAGCGAGCGAAAGGCAAATGATCCTCACTGTTCCGGTGGCCCAGGCATAGCCTGTGCCGAGCCAGAGTCTCACAAGCACGTCCGCCCAAATGACGAGCTGTACGGTGGAAAAAAGCCCCACGTGCACGGCCCATTCCGTGATGCGATGCATTTGATTTGCCTGCGCCACCGCATCCGCCCGCGCCGCGAGCTTCGCGGCTGCCGGCGTGAGGATCAAGCTCATCGCGCCGGTGATCGGGTTGAGAGGCCGCAGCAAGGCAAGCCCAATGGCGAATGCGCCTGCGCCGACGATTCCCGCGCCTGACAGGAGCGCAAGCCCCGGGAGGAGCAGGTCGAGAATCGGTTCCGCGGCGTTCCCGACCGCGCGAGGCACGCCATAGCGCAGCAAAAGCTTGCATTCGCGAGCGACCTCTCGCAGACGGCCTCGTAGCGACCACCGGCAAATCTCGAAGAACGAAGGAAGCGCGAAAATCCCCGCCGGAGCGGCGGACCAAAGCAGAACCGAGCTGAGACTCGCGCGGGGAAAGACCAGGAGCCCGAGGAGCGGCGCGACGCCCATCGTCGCGGCCGTCACGAGACTCGCTTCAATCCAGCGGTTCCGTGCGATCTGTATCAGCTCGACCATGCAGCCGAACGCCTGGAAGAACGCGAGAGCGAGAAAGGCCCGCCAAACGTCAGCGAGCCCCGGATGACGCAGGACTGCGGAAATCCTCTCCGAGAAAAACGCCGAAGCAGCACAGGCGGCGCCGAAACTGCCGGTGCCGATACCCAGCCCCACGAGAGCCGCGGTTCCCGCGCGGTGCGCTGTCCCGGCAAGATAGGCCACGTTCCGTTGCAAGGCGATGGGCATCCCCAGGCCGAACAGCCCCACGAGGACTGAACCGTAGATTCTGAAAATGAGAATGGCCGACAAATCGGCGGCGCCGTAGCGCGAGGCGTAGAGGCGCGTGGAAAAGAATGTCAATCCCGTGACCGTGAGCGTTCCGAGAACCAGCACCATCATGCCTCGCAGGGGCGATGCCGAAGAAGGCGGAGCCGGCTCGGCCGTTTGCACGGTTGCACGAGCTGTCGCCGGAAGATTCACGAGCGTTGTGTCTTGCAGGGACATGCGGTTTCTCTTACGAGGCGGGCGTGATGTCAGCAGCGTCCATTTCCACGGAAATCGAGCGCAAAATCAAGTCGAGCGAGAGCACGACACGAAGGCTACCCTTCAGCCTTAGCAGAATGCCTTCCATCCCCGCGAGCGCGCCGTGCAGAATCCGTACCCGGCGTCCCGCGGTCATGTAGGGATGCGGGCCCGCGCGCAGACTCGGGCTCAGCCCGTCGCGCAAGCGTGTCATCTGCTCGTCCGGCAGCGCCACCGGACGGCCTCCGAAGCTTACAATGTGCACGACGCTCGGCACTTCGAGGACGCGCAGCCTCTCGCGCAAGGCCATGCGGACGAAAACATAACCGGGGAAAAGCGGCAACTCGAGTTCAATCCGCCGATCCTTCCACCGCCGCAGGGATCTGTACTGGGGGAGAAAATGCTCCACCGAGCGCTGCCGCATCTGCTCGGCCACGCGCTTTTCGTGGTTCGCGCAAGTGTAGGCGGCGTACCAGCGCGGCTCGATTTCCGGGATCGGCGTTCCCGGACGATAACTCAGTTCTTTGTCCGCAGCCGCTGCGTTTTTCATCGTCCTCAATCCCCTGCGAGAGAGGCTACTTTCGAAATCAGGCTCGACACAGCTTCGCCGCGTCACTTACAGGGCGTTTGTGACCTAACCTTTGCTTTATCTATCGGCTACAGCCGAACCGGGCTTAATTGGCCGGCCGGGCACCAGTAGGAGAAGAACCCTCGCGTGATTCTGTTTCCCCTTCCGCTGCATGCTTCGGCGGAATCGCCCGCACCACCTGCGCTTTCACGGAAATCCATACTTCCTTCGCCAGCAACTTTCCGGGATCGTCGTCATCCATCCCCATCCAGCTTGCTCTTCCCGCCACCCACAGAACACCGAGCGTGACGGTGCCGACCGTCCCGAGAGAAATGAAAAGGAGTCGCGGCGGGTAGGATTTCCGCTCGGGAACTGCCGGAGGGTCGAGGACCTTTACAGTCGGAATTTCCTTGGCTTCCTGGACCTTGGCCAGTTCGTATTCCTTGGTGAGCGACTCATAGACGACTTCTTCCACGCGCAACTGGCGGTAAAGGTCGGCGTACGGCACGCCGAGGATCGGCAATTGCCGCAGACTCGGATAATCCCCGTCCCCGAGTGCGTTTTCCGTGGTTTCCGCCGTACCAGGTTTTCCCGCGAGTTCGTGGACTTCGCGGCGCAGCTCGTCGATGCGTGCCTGGGTCGAGCGGACACGGACATTGTCGTCCGTGTAGATCTGCTTCAATCCCTGCAACTGTGCTTCGGCCGCGAGAAGCTGTCCTTCGAGCGAGGCGGCCGCCTCGACCATGGCCTTGCCCTGCTCCTTGATGTCCACCGTGGCGTGCTGGCTTGAAAACTCGCTGAAATACTTTTCGGCCGCGGCCAAGTCAAGCTTGACCCTTTGCAGACGGTCCTCTAGGAACAGCCTCTCGCGGCGCGCCGAAGAAGTCGTCAGCTGCGCCATGAGCGCGTCGAGCTCCTCGACATACGCTCCGGCGATGGCCGCGGCTCGCCGGGGATCGCGGTCGCTTACGCCAAGGGTGATGATGCCGCTCTTCCGGTCTTCGCTGATGCTCGTATGATCGGCGAGCTTGTCCCGAGCGGCGACCGCGAGCCTTTCACCGTAAACCTCTTTCAGATGGAACCGGTCGACGATGCGGTCCTCGACCGTGCGGCTGCGCAGCACGCCGACAAAGAGCGCGCCCGTCGTCTTAAGTCCGAGCAAGTCTCCGGCGACCGCGCCAAGACCTCCCATTTGCCCGCCCCCCTGCCCGCCGGCAATCCCCGCAAGCAGCGCCAATCCCGTGCTCTCGTGCGAGTCCGGTGGCATGAGTTGCGTTGTGGCCACATACCTCTTGGGAATCAAGAATGCGACGAGCGTGCTGGCGGCGAGCCCGGCACAAGCGAGGCGCAGGAGAAATTGACGTTCGTCCCACAGGAGGCGCAGCCTCCCGATGAAGCGCCGGCGCGCAGCCCGGCTTTCTTCCCCAGGCGAGGGAAAATCCGGCTCACGAGCAGGCTCGAGCAGAAGGCGGCTCTGCGACTTGCCCGCCACCGGGTCCAAAGTCACGGCCATCGCGAGTCCTTCCTCTCGTGCGATCATTCACCGGCTCCAGAAACGCGGCCAGAATCCGATTTCGAGCGACGCGGTCCAGTTCGTTTGCGCCGCAGAGGCCAGGAGGGGGAAATTCCACTTTTCCCACTGCACGAACGTGCCGACGTTCCAGTCCTGATGCAGCCAGTAACTCACCCGCGCCGACGCGTCGTTCGCCGTTCCGCCGCCCTGAATGAAATCTCCGTCCACCTTCTCGTGCCGGTAGGAGAAGGCCAGCGAATTCCGCGCTGCGAGCCAATAGGTTGCCGTGGAAAGAAACCCCGTCCCTTCGCGCCCAATCCAGCTCCCGATCAGGTTTCCCTTGTTGGTGTACAGGTCGTGATAAAAGCTGTCGAAGTAAATGAAATGCCCGGCGTGGCTTTCGTGGATGGGCAGATCCGTGTTGATGGCTTCGAACCGCAACTCGAGTTTCGGCACACCGGGAACGCGCGGCGTGTGGACGCCCACGTCGTAACCCGATCGCGGCGGATTCGCCAGCGGTGAGACATCGTCGTCGGCAATCATGTCGAGATTGAGAGTCAGCCAGTTGCGGGCGAAGGGAACTCGATAGGACATGTCGAGCCCGCCCGTGCGCTTCCCGGGATTTTCATTGTTCGCCTGGAGCGCGGAGGACTCGTTGACTCCGGTGTAGCTGTGCCAGACGGCTCCGAGAGTCAAGGGCCGCCCGACCCCGCCCATCTCCGCGGTGCGCGTGAATCCCAGTTCCAGGTCTGGCGTCGGCTTAAAGCTGATTTTTTCCCCGTGAAGTAACGGGCGCGGAGGAAACTCGTTTCCCGACAATTTCCCGTAGAACGCGTCAATTTTCATTGGCCCGAGCCAGCGGAAAATCCAGGGCAAGACAAACGGCGCGATGCGGCTTGCGCGGAACATGTAAATCGGCTCGGCATTGTTGCTGAAGAGCAAGGCGGTGCCGTCATTCGGGCCCCACCAAAGGCTTTGCTTGCCGAAGGAAAAATTCCAGCCGCCGGCGGGCGCTGCGACATAGGTGTCGAGCAGCGCGAATCGCGTTTGCGCGGGAAAAGTTCCGGGTTGCACGGGGTTCACATCGAGAAAGGCGATGGCGGCGCGGACATTCTCGGAGTAGGTTGGCGAAGACCCGGCCTGCTGAAATTCCCCGCGGACATAGGCCGTAAACCGGCCCTCCGTCCCCCAGCCCGAAAAGCCGTTGATCGTGCTGACTCCCTCGGCGAAGGGACGCCCGTAGTCGTCGTATATTGTCTGTCCAAAGTGATAGCCGTCGTGCAACGGCTGCCCGTCAATCCCCATGGTGCGCGAGTAAAACGATTCGACATGCGCCGAGAAATTGCTTTCGCCTTCGAGCGATTCGAGGTCCGGACGAAATTCGTTTTGGAGCGCGGCAAACGCGGCGCGGACGTCGCCGCGGGTTGTCCCCGCCGATTCAAGTTCTTCCGCCGCCTCTTCGACCAGGCGGGCGCACTCGATCCGTGTCCAGGGACGCATTCCGAGAAATTCGGTGTGGATGTAACCGAGAGCTGCAAGGCGCTCGAGTGCGGGATAAATCCAGCTATCGAGTTCGACGAACGGCGACCCTTTCGGCCCTTTCTTTTCCTCGCGGGCATCGTCCTGCGATTCCGCGTAGGTTTCCCAGGCGCTTCCTCCAAGCTCGGGATCGTGATGCGCGCGGTAAACGTAGCGGCCCACGAACCATCCGACCGCGCTGCCGATGAACATGTCGGATGGGAAATGCTGCTTGGCCGAGACGCGCGAGGCGCTGATGGCCCCAGCCATCCCATAGGCCAGCAGCGACGTGAACGGCCCGGGATATTCGTGCGCAATCACGCTCGCGATGGACCAGGCGGCTGCCGAGTGCTCGGAGGGCATGGAGTCGCCGCCGTTCCAGAATTTTCCGCGGTAGTCGTCCGAAAGCGGCCGCTCGCGCCCGAGCGAGTATTTCAAAAATTCCGCGACGCCGAAGCTATCGAGCGCCGCTTCGCCGGCCAGGATTCCCGTCTCGCTCTTGTGCTCGTCGTGCGTCATCTCTCCCCAGAAGTAGAGCCCGCCGCCCAACCCGACCATCGCGCCAATGCCGTAATTCGAAAAATCCCGGCTGTCTCTCAAGCGCGAGGGGGAATCCGACAAATGCTTGCTGTATTCGGTGTCCGTCGCGAGCATCCCGCCCGCCAGCGCCCCCATCGGCACAAGCCACTCCGCATCCACCAGGCGCAGATGCGCCGGGCTCGTCCAAATCGCTTTCTGGTCCTCTTCCAAATCCTTGAGCAGGTGCGAACCGAGCGTCGCATTTCCGTCCGCGGAGCCTGTCCCGGAGTCGTTGGCCGCCGCCGAGGTTGAGGCGTTGTCTGCAGCCGATTCCTGGTCCGCGCCCGCAACACTCGTCGCCTTGGCCGCCCGTCCCGCTTCTCGCTCCTGCGGCATGGCATAACAATTTCCCGCGAAAAACTCTCCGCCGAAAATCGTCAGAGCCGCCAGCATCCATCCTCCGCATCTTCGAAACATTTTCACTTCTCGTCAGTAATGCACGGCGATAAACACGGCGCTCGCAACCGACGCGGCAGTCTGCGCCGCGAGGAAGACGTTTTGCCATTGCACGCCGCCGCCAAGCGCTCTTTCCGGGACGACTACCGTGTCCCCCGGCTCGAGCACTTCTCCCATGGAGCTGCCGCTCCACATCCCTTCCCGCGAGCCAATCACAGACCCGTCCGCCCGAATGACGAAGATCGCTTTCTTATTTGCAAGCTGGGTCGGCCCGCCCGCTTGCCCGAGATACCACCTGGCGCTTCGGCCCGGACGGTAGGAGACGGCTGTCGGGTTGAAGACTTGCCCTGAGACTAAGACGTAGCTCGGCTTTTTGGGGATGGCGAGCGTATCGCCGGCGCGCACTTCGACGTCCGCCGGAGTGTTCTTCCAGCGCGCCAAATTCGAAGAGATGTGAATGGTCACGCGCCCGACCGGAGGGTTGGCGCTCAATTGTTCGAGGCTCGACTGGGTTTGCGAGAGAGCCATGTCTTTCGCGCGCTTTGCGTTGGCGTCCGTTTCGGGCAAAAGCTCGAGCCTGTCCTGCGCGCCTTTCACCCGCAAAATCATTTCCTGCTGGGCCTGGTTCTGAAGTTCGCGCACTTGCGCTCTTTGCAGGATGGCGCCGTAGGGATAGGCATCGGCTGCAAAGCCTCCGGCGCGCTCGATGATCGAGCTCAGCCGCTCGCCGGGGCGTATGCCGTAAGTTCCCGGATGTTTCACCTCGCCCCGCACGGTGATCGAGGCGCCGAGATCGTTCCATCCCGGAAGCTGACGGATCGTCAGGACGTCTCCATTGTGCAGCGTCGCATCCGCCGTGGGGTCGCCGGCGAGCACCTTTGGAACGGAGATCACTTCGTGCTGCCCGGTCAAAGCGCTCTTTTGATCAGCCCACGAGAAATGCATCAGGTCGGCCGTTTGCGTATCGGCGCCCGGCTGCAATCCGCCGCCGATTCGAATCAGGTCCGAAGCATGCATCCCGGCCGCGAGAGGGTAACGGCCCGGCTTCGCGATCTCGCCCTGAACGTAAACCGTTGCGGGCTCGCTCGCTTCGGGATTGCGGTGAATCAGAAGGCGATCGCGCAGCTCGAGCCAGATGTTTTCCGCCGGGTCGCCCGCAAGCGCCTGCGACAATCGCACGCTGAAAATCTTCATCTTCCCGTCCGGCAAATGGCGGAACACCTGCGCTTCCTCCGTTTCGGCGTCGGTAGCAAGACCACCGGCCAGATGGACGGCGTCCACGATGTGAATCTGCCCGGAGGTGCGGTAGGTTCCCGGCGACCGCACATCGCCCAGCACGGAGACCGACGGCGCATTTTCGAAGTCGTACCGGCTAAAAATCCGGACCGTGTCCATAGCTTCAAGCGCCGGCGCCTGCTCGGGATTTGCGAAGGCCTCGCCGAGATTGAAACTCTCGACTGTCGGATGGAAATCCGGCGCGTTCAGGCGGATGATTTCGGCGTATTCAGCGGAGGGCTCCGGTAACAAGTCTTTGTAGGAGGCGATTATGTCCGTCACGCGCATCCCCCGGCGGAACGAATACCGGCCCGGCCTCAACACGTGTCCTTCGAGGTAAATGGCGTCCTGGTTGTAGGGCGCGATGGGAAAGATTCGTACGCGGTCGCCATCCTGTATTTCGAAAGCGTCGAGCTGCTTCGCTATTTGCGACGAGTCTCCTTCCGGAGGCAAATCCACGCTCAGCATGGTGCGCTTTTCGTGCGCCGCGGTCCGCTCGACTTCCATGTGGCCGAGCGCCGCGACGGGCAGCAGCCCGCCAGCCAATTCGAGGACGCTCGCGAGGTTCTTTTCGTCTCGCAGTTCATAAGTCGCCGGCCGCCGCACCATTCCTTCGACTGTCACTTGCGGCCCAATCGGCGGAACCTGCACTGTGTCGCCGTCCTCGAGCCGTTCGATATTCCCCTTGACGCCGTGCAGGAGGAGGTCATACACGTCCACGACCTCGATGAGTTGATTGCCGCGGTAGTGGTTGAGCGTCCGCAACGACCCTCGCGCCGTCGGTCCGCCCGCCACAAAGAGCGCATTCAGGGGAGTCGAGAGCGAGCTGATGTCGTAGGCGCCTGGGTTCTGGACGTCTCCTACCTCGTAGACTCGAATCGTCCGCAGCCGAGCAAGCGAGACGTCCGCGGAAACGTCGCGGAATTGCGTGCGCAGTATCTGCTGCAAATCGTGCTGCACTTCGCCGAGACTCTTTCCACTCACGAGCAGCGGACCTGCTTCCGGCAAGCTGACACGCCCCTCGCGGTCCACTCGCCGGTAGAATCTCTGCGACACGCCGCCCCACAGGCTGATCTCGAGGCCGTCGCCCGGCCCGACGACATAGTCCGGCCCCACCGGCATGTCCATCGGGATTAACTGCGAATTGCGCGCGCCGCTCTCGAAGATCTGCGCTCCAAACCTCCGGGGCGCTGCCGGCCGTGGAGTGGCCTGGACATACATGTCGTACAGCGAAGGGATGTCCGCGTAGGGAACACGCCGGCGCACAAGTTCCGGCGGAGGCGGCGCATTCTTCCAGGCCAATCGCCGGATCAATGACGACTGGCTTCCGCCAGCCATTTCGGCCGGAGGAGACGATACGCCCGATTCGCCGCCGCTCGTTCCATTGAAGGGTGGGCCTGTGGCACTCGAGAATTCAGCAGGGATCTCGAATCCTGGGATCGGACCGGTTCCATCACGTCCGGCGCCGCCTCCGCCGGCCATGTAAGCCCGCAGCATCTCTTCGTTCACTCCACCGCCGGCTCCGGGAATCGCTGACGCGGAGAGCGATTGGCTGTCGTATGGATTTCGCGCGCCGGCGTAGGGGGTTTGCGATGCGCCCAACCAGAGATCAAGAGAGTTCGCAGAACTGCCGCTCGTTAGGTCCGCTCCGGTCTGCTGCAATTGGGCCATTTCGGCGGAATTGTTGTCTCTCGGTGGAGACGCGGGTGCGGGCGGCTGGGTTGGTCCAGGCTTCGGCTCCAAGTCACCGGGGCCGAGGTTTTCCTCGCTGCTTGGAGCTTGGCTCTGCTGCATTTCCACACGTTCGCAACTGGCGTCATAGAAATTGCTGCAGGCGGCCAATTGCTTTTTCTGCGCCTCAACCATCCGCTCGCGTGCTTCGGCTCTGCGCGCCTCTTCCTCTTGCGCCAGCCATTTCGTGCGCTCTTCCATCAAGAGCTGGCGTTCCCTGGCCAGCTCGGATTCGGGATTGAGTTTCGGGAGCAGGTATCCGTAGCGCTGGACGAGGGCCGTCGCAACAGAGCGGAACCGAACGTCAGACTCGATGCGGTCGAAGATGGCGTCATTGGTCAGCTCCCCATCGCTCACAATCTGTCCCTGGTCGGTCGCCTCCTTGGCCACCCAGCGCTTGAGTTCCACGAGCAGCCCCGAGTCTTTCAGGAGGACGGCCTTCACTTCGGCGGGAGACGCGGCCACGCGGCTCATGTTTTCGCGGCCAAGTCCCGAGTCCGTTTGCAAGTAGGCCCGCTGCTCCTGCGCACCGCTTGTATCTGCGCAAAGCAGGAAAGCCAGCAAACCGAGACTTGGACGCCACAGTCCTCTCCGCAACACGCGATATTCTCCTCGTCTGAACTCTTCTCGCTCACGCACCGGTAGCCGCCATTTTGGGTTGTGTTGCTGCCTCCAGACGTCCGCGGGTCGCGCGATACCATTCGATCGTTTCGCGTAGCCCGTCTTGCAATTTGATTTGCGGCCGGAACCCGATTTCCCTTTGCGCCCGCCCGATGTCCAGAATCCGCCGCGTCGGCCCGTCCGGATAACTCGCGTCCCAGAGAATTTGTCCGGAATACCCCGTTAGCCGCGCGATGCTCCGCGCCAGCTCATGAATTCCCACTTCCCGTCCGCTGCCGAGATTGAGCGCGTCCGGTCCTTCATAACGCTCGAGGGCCAGCAGTATTCCCTCCGAGCAATCCTCGACGTGCAGGAAATCCCGCGTCGGAGAACCGGTTCCTCCCAGCGTGACTTCCTTGGCGCCCGACTCGACTGCGTCCACAAACTTGTGGACGAGCGCCGGAATCACACGGCATGTTCCCGCTTCGAAGGCGTCGCCCGGCCCATAGGCGTTCGTGGCGACGAGGAAAACGCAGCGGAACCCGTATTGCTCGCGGCAGGCCCGCGCTTGCAGAAGTGAGAGGCGCTTCGCCATCCCCTGTGCGGCATGCGACGCTTCCGGCAAGCCGCCGAAGAGATCCTTTTCACGGAGTGGGACAGGAGCATTCGCTGGATAGCAGCGGATGTTCCCAAGGATGGCCATCTTTTGGACATCATGCCGGCAGGCAGCGTCGATCAGTTCCGTGGCCATCATCACTTCGGAGTAAAGACTGTCGGCCGCTTCGACAGCTCGCACGGGACGCGCGCCCCAACCCGCGAGGTGCAGTATGAAATCGGGCCGGGTCTGCTTAAGGAGCCGCAGGACTTCTTCCCGACGGCTCAGGTCGCAGGCGGCCTTGCGCACAACCGTCACCTCGCTGCAACCCGACTTGACGAGTTTCTGAGCCAGCACGCGCTCGAGGAATGCCGGCCCGTCCGTAATGACGACTCGCTTCCTTGTGAAATAGCCGTCCATGAGTCTCGCTTCTCGTTGACTCTCACTGCACCAGTCCCGCACTGGCTCGTTTCAATATCGGGATGGAACAGTTTCAAAGAGCCTCTTCAGCGTTTCATGCAAGAACTTGGCCAATCTGAGCCGTGAGCCTCGGGTTTTTCCCATGGGTTCCTTCTCTCTCTCGTTGTCATCCACTCATCCCTGCGTTATTCTCCCCAAACAGATGATCGACATTCATTGCCACATCCTTCCAGGCCTTGATGATGGCCCTGAGTCCTTAGAAACGTCCTTCGCGATGGCTGAAATGGCCGTTGCCGATGGCATCTCGCACGTGATCGCCACCCCGCACGCCAATTCCTCTTACCCTTTCGTTCCCGAATTGGTAAAAGAGCGCCGGGATGAAATTCAGTCCGCTTTCGACGGCCGCTTGACCATCGCCACCGGCTGCGACTTTCACCTGAGCTTTGAAAACCTCCAAGACATCCGCCACGACCCCACTCGGTTCACCTTGAACCAGAGGAATTACCTCCTGGTCGAGTTCGCGGATTTCTCCATCCCCGCCTCGCTCGATCAGGCGCTGCATGACCTTCAGCTTGCCGGTTTGACTCCCGTCATCACACACCCGGAGCGCAATCCGCTAATCCGTGCACAACCCGACCGCCTCTTTCGCTGGTTGCGGCAGGGCTGCTACACGCAGGTGACGGCTCAATCGCTTACGGGAAGGTTTGGAAAGTCCGCGGAGATTGTGTCAGACGAATGGATAAAAGCAGGGGCGGTGCATTTTCTTGCAAGCGACGCTCACAATCTCACTACGCGTCCGCTGCGGCTGAAGGAAACGTTTGATCTCGTGACTAAAAAATATGGTGAACCGCAGGCACAGGCGCTGTTGATCGAAAATCCCCTGGCCGCCTTCGAAGGCCGTCCCTTGCCGCACGTTCCGGAGCTGGCGCCTGAACTCGGGTCAACCGATTCCGATTCCCACGTGCCGGGCCGCAAGAAGAGGTTTTGGTTTTTTTGACCGACATGCTCGAAAGTTCAGCGTTCGAGCCGCTAGGCAAACAATTCTAGAATTTCCTCGTAGCGTTTAAACGGCGGAATCAAATAGGCTCCCGCGATGCCTTCGCTTCGTGCCCCTCGCGCCCACTCGAGCATCTTCCGCGCGAGAGAAAATCCCCGCTCACGCGCGCGGTCGCCCGCCTGCTGCATTTCACGCAGGGTCTCTTCTGGTATGACAATTCCGGGAACTTCGTTATTCAGACGGAGCGCCTGTTTGTAGCTCACGAGCGGCCACAAACCCACAATCACCGGAACGGGTAATTTTCCTCCTAGCCGCTTCAAAAAAACTCTCCAGTGCTCGGGATCAAAAATCGGCTGCGTCATAGCGAAGTGCGCGCCGGCTTCGATTTTTTCCCGGAAGCGGCGAATCTCATCCTCCAGATCTTCCGCCACCGGATTCACTGCCACTCCAATCGTGTAGTTCGTCGCGCCGCCCAGACTTTTTCCCGCCCAATCCGTTCCCTGATTCAATCGTGCCAGAACTTTCACGAGACCGATGGAATCCACTTCATACACGCCGCTCGTCTCCGGATGGTCACCGAGGGAGGGGGGGTCGCCGGTGATTGCGAGAATATTCCGGACGCCTCCGACGGCCCAGGCTCCGAGAAGCATCGCTTGCAGGCCGATGATGTTTGCGTCGCGCGTCGTCAAATGGGGGACGGTTTCAAATCCGTGCGCTTCGAGCGCGCCGGCGAGAACCAAGGCGTCCATGCCGACGCGGGCGAGGGTGCCGCTATTGATGTCAATCGCATCCACGCGGCTCGAGGCCATCACACTGCCGACCTGCTCCACAATCCGGTCGATCGTGACGCCTTTGGGCGGATCAATCTCGACCGAGACGACAAACTTCTTCTCCTGAATCTTGCGCCACAATTTGCTTTCCGGCTCGCGCGTGGCGACGCGGCGAATACGCTCTTCCGGCTCCATCACCTCGATGGACGCGCCGGCTTCACGCGCACCGCGCGATTTGCCCGGCGCTAATCTATTCACAGCCTCAGCCATCGCACGAATGTGTTCCGGCGTGGTTCCGCAGCAGCCCCCGAGAAGCCGCGCGCCGAGCTCGGCGGCCTCCTGCGCGAAGAGCGCAAAGTACTCCGGCGACGAACGTGGATAGACAATGCGGTCCCCGACGCGCTTTGGAAATCCCGCATTCGGCATCGCTGAAAGCGGAAGTCTCGAGCAACCTGCCAGCTCACGCAGCATCGGGAGGAGGAGTTGCGGGCCCACCGTGCAATTCGTGCCGATCGCCTGTATGTTCTTGGACTTCAATCTTTCCCATGCCTCGCGCGGTCGTGTGCCCCCGAAGGTCGTACCTTCCTCGGAGTACGTCAGCTCCGCGACAATGGGGAGGCGCGAAAATCCGCGGATGGCGTCAATGGCCGCCTCAAGCTCCTCAATATTGCTGAATGTCTCCAGGATAAAGAAATCCACACCACGCTCTTCCAGCGCGCCGGCCTGCTCCTTGAAGATGGCGCACATTTCTTCGACCGGCAGTTCGCGCACATGCTGGACGATTCCGAGCGGCCCGATGGATCCCGCTATCAGTACTTCGTGCTTCGCGGCCTCGCGCGCCTCGCGGGCAATCTTCACGCCGCGATGGTTCAACTCTGTGGCGCGCTCGGCCAGTCCGAGCGCAGCGAGCTTGTGGCGATTCGCACCGAACGTGTTCGTTTCGATGACCTGGGCGCCGGCTTCCATGTACGCCTGATGGACGCGGAAGACCGCATCGGGGTGGGATGCGTTGAGTTCGTCCACACTGCGCGGCTGCCCGACCGTTTCATAGAGAACCGAGCCCATCGCACCATCGGCGACGACGATTGAGCGCTTGAGCCGCTCGTTGAAATCTTCTATGCGCATGGGTATCCGGCCCGGGCTTTCCCAGTCAGATTTTTTCCTTTCAAAACAAACTTACACTTTAGTCAGGGTTTCTTCGCGAGGCAAGCATTCACAATCAAGGGGTTAAAAACAGGGGCTGAAAGAGAAAAAAGGAAGGGCAACCACAACACGGACAAGTACCAAAATATGAGGCTTTCGGGATTTGCAAGAAAATTTGTCTCATCACCGAGCGGGACTTTTCGCGCCGGAGGCCTACTGCCGCCCTTTCGGCGCGAATGCTCAGGCGATTTAACCCGACGGGGACTTTCGGCCGCTCCTCTCATCGTTCTTCCGGGACCTTTCCATCGCGGCGATTCCGCTTACCTTCGAAATGCCGCGTCATCTCTCTTGGCGACAGTCGGCTCTTCTTCCTGCACCATGACCGACGACACGAGAATCTCAACGTTGTCCTTGCTGACACGCGCGCTGACGCGGACCATCTGGCCGGCATTTTCTCTGACGAAATCCGGATTGAGAACCTTGTAGGTCTTGAGGTCTTTCTCGCCCACGAGCGACATGCCGTCTTCCGAAACCCGGCCGGTGATGCTGACGGGCTTCTTGGACAGCTTATCCATGTTGATAGGTGCGGGTTTCGCCTGCTCGCCAGCCGGCTTCGCGTCCTGCGCCCATACGGGCAGGGTCGCGAAAAAAATGGCTACCATCGAAAGCAGGATTCGTTTTCTCATTGGACTCTCCTCGGGGTCGAACGCATAAGGAATATACCTTCGCCTCTCAAAGTCCTGATGCGCTCTATTGAATCCGGACATTCTGCCCCCTGCAACATCCCGAAGCAAACTCAATCTTTGAATCGAATCCATCGTGTCTGGTTATCGCGCCCCTTCACGTCAGAGCCTTTGCCCGCGAAGCCAGAGTTGCTTCCAAGCCCCCATTCTTCTGAAATTTTTACTTTTGTATAGGAGTCAGATCCGTATGGCCAAAATCATCGCCTTTAAACAAGAGGAGTTCGCCGGTTGCCTTTGCCAAGGCATAGGCGAAGCAGTCGCCAAAATTCAGGCCGGCCGGGTGTCCGGTGCCCTTGCCAAAATCGCGATATGCTTCGCGTGCTATCTTTGCCTGCCCCCCGGTGACGGGCGCTACTACCAACCCGGCCTCGCGAATAAAATCGTCGAAGCGCCGCCGAGCGATCGCATCTCCACCTGAGTCAATTACGGTGGCTGCTTCGACATAATTGACTGCGGAAACGTACCGACTCTCCGCCGCAGCGATTGCCTGTGCGAAACTCGATGCTTCCGGCTCAGACCGAAGAATGGCAAGAATGGCAGATGAGTCGAGGATCATTTGGGGAGTCCCTTTTCGTTGTAGAGCAGTTCTCCATGATCAACGGACCGAACGGACTCTGGAAGGTGTGCAGCGCAGTCCTGGCCGATTCGAAGCAGCCTATCGGCAAGGCCGATTCCTTCTTCCGCCTGCACTCGCTCCAAGCGCTCGTGGACGGCCCTTGTCACAGCAGTAGATATGCTTTCACCGGTCAGCTTGGCAAGTCGCCGAGCTAACCTCTCAGTGGCCTCGTTCTTGATGTTGATCGCCATATTCTATCCTTCTATCCTAAGCATTATACTAGTCTACCACACGTGGAGAGGGATGTATAGGTTTTCTAGCGATTAGAAATTGAGTTTTTGATGATGATAAAGGAGTTAGAGCGATTTCTAATCGTTTCATTAACGATTAGGCTCCTTTCCGATCAAACGCATCGGAACGCAAAAAGCGCGTCGCCAACAGGCGGTACGGTGCCCAGGGTCGCCGCGGCACCTAGGGCCGCCACGAGGCGCGGAGAACCTCCAGTAATTGCTGAAGAAGGGAGTGCCGGGTAGGAACGGGTGAAATGCGGCCCCTTCCCCAAATGGGAATGCGTGAGGGGGTGAGGATATCGTTCGGCAGTGGCCGGGGTGGAGTCGGTTGGCTGAGTTGTCGGTGGAGCGCTCATCATCGCGCGAGTCTCCCTCGCAGCAACATGGCATGAATACGGGCGAAATCACAAGCGAACGAGTGTGTGGAGATTTTGCACACGTCTCAATAATTTGGGACGAGCGGTCCTGGGCGGCCCCAATTTGACTCTGGCAATACTCACATGATATTGATGCGGGTGTTGTTCCTCATCCTCTTATTGTTCAAGAGCCAGTCGGTTCCAGATTTTACTCAGGCTGTGCTTTATTGAAGAAGCTCCAGGCCAAAGAGGGGACAGCCATGAAAACAGGGAAGCTCGCGATCTCGACTTTTGTCATGCTTTTCATCCTCGCCGCTTGCGGTGGAGGCTCGAGTGTCGGCGGAGGCAACGGTGGAGGCCAAGGCCCCCCATCATCGAGCTGCTCTATGTGGCCACGGGCAGCAATGGCCAAGGGGAAATCATGACGTTCACGTTTAACGCGAGCACAGGGACCCTAACTTCACTTTTGACCTCCCCAGGTCCGGAGGTGGTCGTCGATCTCGTGCTGGATGCGGCGCACGGCTTTATGTATGCCTCGGACTTCGATACGGGAACGATCCACGTGTACTCAGCGGACGTGAATACCGGCGCTTTGAACGAGATCAATGGATCTCCCTTCTCATCGCCTCTCACGTCGGGCAATGGCGGACCAATTGCGCTTTCCCCCGAGGGGAATTTCCTTTTCTATTCAGATGCGACCGGGCACATCGTCACTTTTTCCATTTTAAACGGAGTGCTGACGCCGGGCGCAACCGTGACTCAGGACATGAATCAACCGGTCCAGTTTGCCGTGGACCCTGCCGGCAAGTTCCTTTACGCAGCGAACCTTTCGGATCCCAGCGGGGGTGAGTTTTCCGTATTTTCCGTTGACCCAAATTCAGGCGCACTGGCGTCGGTGGTCGGGTCCCCTTTCACTTTTCAAGACAATTCGGAGCCGTTCGGCATCGTCGTTCATCCATCCGGGAACTATATTTTCTCTTCGTTATCGAATGCTTCGGGCATAGAGAGCTTGACCGTCGATCGCTCGACCGGTGCGCTGGCGCTGGCACCGAATTCTCCGGCGAGCATAGGATTTTTCCCCCGATACGTGGCACTCTCTGCTTCCGGGAGCTTTTTGTACGTGAGCACGATGGGAACGGGTTCGGTGTATGCGTACTCGGTGAATTCGAGCACCGGCGCTCTAACGCAAGTCGGGAGCAGGCAAGGAGATAACCCCAACCAGATGGTCGTTGACGTGACCGGCAAAGTCCTAATTGGTTCCATCCCAGGTTTTCACCAGGTGGGTGTTTATGCACTCGACCAGATGTCGGGAGGGTTCTCCGGCGCGCCGGGCCTGGTCGCGGCCGGGCAAGACCCAGGGGCCATTGCCATCGTCCAACAGCCGACTCCCTGAGAACACTTCAGACTAGGTACATGGCCGGCGGGCCCTGTGACAAGGGATTTCGTCGTGGAGTCAATCTCTCCCCGTTCGCGACCAGGAGGTATGCACTTCCTGGGTTCAAAGAGTCCCCGGCGAGCATCCAATCCGAAGGCAAGCGCGTACGATAATGGGATAAGATTTTGGCCGGAGTGGGAGGAACTGGTGGACGAGACACCCTTCGAACAGCCAGCGTGGCTGAACGACGTGACGGGAATACTCGAGACGCTGAATCAGGGCGTCATCATTAATGACGCGTGCTCGCGGATCATTTTTGCAAATGAAATTTTTCAGCGAATGATGGGGCGGAGCGGCGAAGAGTTGCTCGGGCGCGTCGTTACCGAGATGTATCCCCCGGAAGATGCTGCAGCATTGAAACGACACATCGAGATCCGGAAGACCGAGGGGCACGGCCAATACGAATTCTATCTGCCGCAGCCGGATGGCGGGCGAATGCCGGTGCTCATCACGTCGCGGCAAATCGAGGACGCGGATGGCGTCTATTACGCGGTGATCACCGCGACGGACATCAGCGAGCAGAAGCGCGCGGAGAACTCGCTGCGCGTGGCGAACATCGAGCTCGAAAAAAGACACCGGGAAATTGAGGAGGACCTGCTGTTGGCGGCGCGGGTGCAGCAAAGTCTTTCACCGCAAAGCCTGATCTGGGGAAAAAGCGCGGTCGAAACCTTCTATCAGCCGGTGAGAACGATCGGCGGCGATTTCGGGCTGGTGACTCCGACGGATGAGCATCTGAGCATCATGGTGTGCGATGTTTCGGGGCACGGGATCGGGTCGGCGCTGGTGGCGAACCGAATTTATACGGAGACGATGGCGCAGATCCGAAGCGGCGTGGGGCTGACGCATATGCTGCAACATTTGAACAAGTTCGTCATGCACAACATCGGAAGCTCGGTCTTTTATTTCACGCTGGCGGTGGCGCGACTGAATCGCGCAGCGGGGCATTTGGAATTCGCGGGGGCGGGACACCCGCCGGCGATGATCGTGCAGCCGGGAGAGCAGCCCCGGTTGTTGGAATCGCAGAGCGCGGTGCTGGGTCTGCTGCGCGACGCCGTGGGCGAGGAAGCGACGGTTGAAGTTCCATTGCACGCGGGCGATCGCGTGGTGATTTATACCGATGGCTTCACAGAGAGTTTTGACGCGAAGAGAAACATGCTGGGAGTGGAGGGGTTGAGCGACATCGTGCGTGATACGGCGAAGTTGCCGCTGGCGGAAATGAGGCAGGAGATTGTGGAGAGAGTGGCGGCGTGGCGGAGCGGGCCGGCGGAGGATGATATGTCGCTGGTAGTTGTGGAAATACCGTAAAGACGAAACTCGAAAAACGAAACTCGAAACACCAGCCTCAGTGGGCAAGTCCTGCAACACTCCACAGTGGAAAATTCTGAAGGCGGAAAATGGAGATAGGAAAACGGAAAATGGCTAGAAAGGCCAGGCCGCCGCACTCCGGAAAGCCGGGCGAAGGATCAGCGCATTTGGCCGGCGAGGCTGGCGATGGTGTCCATGAGGTCGAACTTGGTGAGGACTTCGAGTTTGCCGTCGTTCATTTCGACGAAGACGGCCGGGCTATCGTGGCTGAGGATGTAGGTGACGCGCTCGACGGGAGCGTTTGAGGAAACCTGGGGGAGCGGAGCGCCCATCACTTCGCGGACGACGAGCTTGCGCAGATCCTTTCCCTGCAAGGCAAGATTCAAAATCTGGTCTTCGAAGACGGTGCCGATGGAATTGTTGTCGTCCTCAAAAACGGGGAGCTGGGAAATATCCTGCTGCTGCATGGTATGGAGAGCGTGGAAGACGGTCTGGTAGGGGCGTACGACGATCAGCTCGCGCGCTTTGCCGTTCTGGCGTTTCCTATTGACCACCTCTGCGGCGGAGATGGCGACGGCCGCGTCCACGTAGCCGTGCTCGCGCATCCAGCCGTCGTTGTAAATTTTGCTCATGTAGCGCGCGCCGGAATCGGGAAGGAAGGCGACCATGAAGTCGCCGGGCTTGCAATTTTTTGCCGAGCGAATCGCGCCGGAAACGCAGCCGCCGCCGGAGCCGCCGGTAAAGATGCCTTCCTGTTTGGCGAGCTTGCGCGCCCAGACGAAACATTCCTCGTCGGTGACTTGCAAGACGTCATCCACGATTTTGAGATTCATGGTGGTGGGGAAGAAATCCTCGCCGATGCCTTCGACGACGTAGGTGAGAGCTTTGCCGACCTTGCCGGTTTTCACGAACTCGTAGTAAAGCGAGCCGATGGGGTCCACGCCGATAATTTTGATATTTGGATTTTGTTCCTTGAGAAATTTTCCGACGCCGCTGATGGTGCCGCCGGTGCCCATGCCGCAAACGAAGTGAGTGATTTTGCCCTCGGTGTCTTTCCAGATTTCGGGGCCCGTGGTGCGATAGTGGGCCTCGGGGTTCATCGAATTTTGATATTGATTCGGATAGTAGGAATTGGGGATTTCTTTCGCGAGCTTGGTGGCAACGGAATAGTAACTGCGGGGATCTTCGGGCTCGACCGCGGTGGGGCAAACGATGACTTCGGCGCCAAAGGCTTTGAGGAGATCGATTTTTTCCCGGGATTGTTTGTCGTTGATGGTGAAGACGACTTTGTAACCGCGGACGACAGCGACGAGAGCGAGACCCATGCCGGTGTTGCCGGAAGTGCCTTCGATGATGGTGCCGCCGGGCTTGAGGAGGCCTTTGCGCTCAGCTTCATCAATCATGGACATGCCGATGCGGTCTTTGACGGAGCCGCCGGGATTCAGGTAATCGGCCTTGACGTAAACTTCGGCGGGGGAGTCTTTCGCGAGCTTGTTCAGGCGAATGATCGGCGTATTACCGACGGCTTCAAGAATATTGTTGCATTTCATTTTTGGGTGCGGCTCCTGCGGGTTTTCGTGCGACAGTCAAGCTTAGAGACTTCCGGAAAAACTGTCCAGCGGCAGTTTCCTTGCGGATACGCGCGCGCGACCGGAAGCGGCGGCCGGGGCGTGCTATTCTCGTTGCAGAGTGACAGGCCAGGAAAAAAACGAAACAATTTTTTATGACGGGCATTGCGCCCTGTGTCATGGCACAGTGAAATTCGTCCTCGCGAACGACCGCTCGGGAAATGCGTTTCGATTCGCGCCGTTGCAGGGGGAAACATTCGAGAGGCTGGTGCCGCCGGAAAAGCGCGCTGGATTGCCGGACAGCATTGTGCTGCGGACAGCCGACGGGGCGTTGCTTTCGAAGTCAGAGGCCATGCTCCACATTTTGGGGCGATTGGGCGGCGGCTGGAAGTCACTGGCGGGGATTATGGCAGTGATACCGCGGGTGGTGCGCGATGCTGGTTACGACTTGATCGCGAAGATTCGGTACCGCGTTTTCGGAAAGCGGGAGGATTTGTGCCCCGTCGTGCCGCGGGAGCAGAGCGCGCGATTCGATCCGTGAGGATGGGGGATTTAGCGGGCGCTGCGCGGATTGGCAAGTGGAAAAATCGGCTTGGACGTATTTAGAGAGGGTGCGATGATGGCAGAGAAAAGGGCTGTAACAGAGGATTCATAATCGGGAGGAGCGCAATTCGCTAGAATCGCGGGCCATGCCAAAAGACAATTTACAGATTGTCCACACGCCAGGGTCGCGGGAGGGCGTGCGCATCATGAAGATGAAAGGCGCGCTGAGCATTCATACAGTATTTACGTTCCAGGATGCGACGAGACAGGACTCGTCTCCCGTATTGATTTTGGATTTCAGCGAAGTTCCTTTTATCGATTCGGGCGGTCTGGGCGCACTGGTGGCGGCGCACATCAGCGCGCACAAGTCCATGCGCAAGCTGGGATGCACGGGAATGAATACGCAGGTGAGCGCGCTGGTGGAAATGACGCACGTGAACCAACTCCTAAAGATTTTCCCGTCCGTAAAAGACGCCGAAGCGGGGCTCTCGTAGGCCAAATACCGCAGACGATGCGCACAAAGGGGTGAAGATTCAGGCGGGAGCTTTTTCTTGAGCGGCCAGCCTGGGTCCGGCCCATTTGAAGACCCCTCTCACGATAAATACATTCAGGAAAATTGAAATCAGGGAGGCGGCGAGGGCCGCGGCGAATACTTCTTCGCCCACCATGCCGGATTTCCTGGCGACTTCGACGAGAATGAAGGATAGTTCGCCGATTTGGGTGAGGCCGGCGGCGACGGCGATGGAAGTCCAAATCGAGTAGCGGAAGATTTTCATCACGGCCAGCCAGATAGCGAATTTCCCGACGACAATCAGAAGAAGCATCACGGCGAGAAGCGGCAAATCGTGCGCGATCACGCTCGGGACAACGAGGGTGCCGAGCGAGACGAAGAAGAGAGCGACGAAGGCGTCGCGAAGAGGGGTGAGGATCGTGTTCGCTCCATGCAAATCTTCCGCGCCGCTGATGGAGAGTCCAGCGAGGAAAGCTCCGAGGACGACGGAAAAGCCAGCGGCCTGCGCGAGTACGGCCGAGACGAGGCAAATGGCAATGGCGACGAGAAGGAAGAGCTCTTGATCGCAGGTGCGCGCGACACGGCGGAGAATTCGCGGGACGGTCGTCATGGCGAGAATGGCAAGCGGGATCAGGAGGATGATTGCTTTGCCGAGGGTCCAGGCAACTTTTGCGACGAGGCCTTCCATCGAGCCGCTGAAGGTGGGAAGGACGATGGTCATGAGAACGACGGCAACGTCTTCGACGAGAGTGATGCCAATCATGACGCGGCCATAGGAAGTCGCGAGCGCGCCGGTATCGGTGAGAAGGCGCGCCATCACCATGGTGCTGGCGACGGAGACAGTGGCGCCGAGGACGATACCGACGGTGAGACCCCAACCGGCGATCCAGGAAACGAGGATGGCGAGGCCGATCGAAGCGAGAATGCCGAGCGTCGCGCCGCCGACCGCAACCCATTTCACGCGCATCAGGTCCGGAATCGAAAATTCGACGCCGATGGAAAACATCAGCAGGACGACGCCGACTTCAGCGAAAACTTCGAAGCTGTGCAGATTCGAAAGATGCGGGCCGGGGGTGAAGGGGCTGATGACGATGCCGCTGACGACGAAGCCGAGGATAAGAGGGAGTTTCAGTTTCCAGGCGACGAGGCCGCCGGCGACGGCGGCGAGGAAGATATAAGTCAGATCGCGGAAGAGGATAGGGTTTGCTTCCATGATGGATGCGGCCTCCGGGCTCGAGCCAGCGCAGGCGCCAACGACCGGGAGATACTAACTCATAGTCCCGTTTGGCGACATTGGCGCCGAGCCAGCACCGCATTAGATTGGAAACAAGCAGCAAAGGTCACGCGCCGCCTGGCGCGGACGGATGCGCTAGAATGGAACTGCAATGGACCGCATTTACCGCGCGACAATGAAGATCGGCGGCGGCACGCTATTCGGGCGGCTGGCGTTCACGTTTCTAGTGCTGTGCGCGATCGGGTTCGGCGCGGCGGTGGGATTGCTGTTCGTTTATTCAAGCGACCTGCCGGAAATTCACGCGCTGCAAGATTACCGGCCGGACGTGGTGACGGAACTGTACGCGGATGACGGGCAGCCGGTCGGTTCGTTCGCGCTGCAACGCCGGATTCTTCTGACCTACGCACAAATTCCGAAACTTCTTAAAGACGCGATCCTGACGACCGAGGACCAGCATTTTGAGGAGCACTGGGGGGTGGATTTCCCGCGCGTGCTTCAGGCGGCGTGGCACGACGTGATGCATCGCGGGATTAAAGAGGGCGCGAGCACGCTGACCATGCAGCTTGCGGGCGGGCTATTCCTGAATCGCTCCGACCGGAGTTTTCGGCGCAAAGTCGAGGAAACGATTCTCGCGATACAGATCGAGCGGCACTACACGAAAGAACAGATTCTCACGATGTACTGCAATCAGATTTATCTGGGGGCAGGCAATTACGGATTTGAAGCGGCATCGGAATATTATTTCAGCAAGCCCGTCGGAAAACTGCAGCTTCCCGAAGCAGCCATGCTCGCGGCGATTATCCGCGGTCCGATCTATAACCCCCTCATTCACCCGGACAAAGCCATGGCGCGGAGAGATCTGGTGCTTTCCATGATGGCGCACGATCACAAGGTCCCGCAGGCGGATGCAATCGCAGCGATGAAACATCCGCTGGGGCTGAACGTTTCCACGACGCGAAATGATCTGGCGCCGTACTTTGTGGAGGAAACGCGGGAGTATCTCGAGCACACTTACGGGACGACGGCGGTCCACGAGCAGGGCCTGCGCGTGTACACAACGCTGAATGTGGCGATGCAAAAGGCAGCGAATCAGGCGGTGCGTGACGGGTTGCACGCGTATGACCGGCGGCACGGGTGGCGTGGCAACTTGCCGAATATTTTGGCGGATGGATCCGCCACACTCGACAACTATCAGAATGAGGAATGGCACCGAACGATTCAGAAGGGGGACTACGTCCCGGGACTCGTGACGGCAGTGCAGCCGACATTTGCCATGGTCAAGATGGGCGCGTTCCACGCTATGCTGACGCCGACGGATTTCGCGTGGACGGGACGGAAATCTGTGACGCAGCTCTTGAAGCCGGGCGACCTTGTTGTTGTTTCGATCAAAGAAGTTTCGGGAACCACGGCGCACGTGCAATTAGAGCAGAGGCCAGCGGCGCAGGCGGCGTTGCTCGCAATTGACAATTCGACGGGTGAGATCAAAGCCATGGTGGGCGGGTACGATTTCGCGGAGTCAAAATTCAATCGCGCGACACAGGCGGTGCGGCAGACGGGAAGTTCGTTCAAGGTGTACGTGTATACGACGGCTCTTGAGCAGGGCGCCTCGCCTTTCGACACCGTCGTGGATCAGCCGGTAACTTATCGCAGCGGGGGCCAGGACTATTCGCCTAAGAACTACGACGAAAAGTTTGAAGGGCGGATAACGCTGCGGCGCGCGCTGGCGGATTCGCGGAATGTCCCCGCCGTGAGACTGCTGGATAAGGCCGGGATTCAGAACGTGATTGATGTGACGCGGCGGTTCGGAATCGAAAGTCCGCTGCCGCCGTACCTTCCGCTGGCGCTCGGCGCGGCGGACCTTACGCTGAGGGAACACACATCGGCTTTCACTGTTTTTCCGGATGACGGAATCAGGATTCAACCCCACACAATTCGGCGTGTGCAATCTTACGATGGGGTGGTGCTCGAAGAGCCGCGGCCGGATGTGACGGATGTAATCCCACCGGATGTGGCGCGAACGATGGTTGCCATGCTGGAGGAAGTGGTGCAGTTCGGGACCGGCGTGCGAGCCAAGGAGCTTGGGCGTCCCTCGGCTGGAAAGACGGGGACGACGAACGATTTCACCGACGCGTGGTACATCGGATTTACGCCGCAGATCACGGCAGGCGTGTGGGTGGGCAACGACGACAAGCGCGTCTCGCTCGGCAAGAAGGAGACGGGAGCGCGCGCGGCTCTGCCGATTTGGCTGGAGTTCATGCAGCAGGCGGTGCAGGGGATGCCGGTCGAGGATTTTCCGAATGTGGACCCGCTCGAAAAGACGGCAGGTGCAAGGCAGGTGCAAGTGGATACGCCAGATACCGCTCCGCCCGCAGATGCCGCCGAGCAGGGACTGACGGAAAATGCAGCCCCGAGTCCCGCGCACGTGGCGGCGAAGGCGGCGAAGCCCCTCGCGCCTAGCGAGGCGAATGGCTCCGCGCCCACCTCTCAGCAGCCGTAGGTTCTGATTGCTGCGAGCTTTACACTTGATGGAACGATTCAGCGAGAACTAAGGCTTTCCTCGGAAGGGATCCCATCCGCCTGGCCGCAGAGGCCTTTCTGCACCGTTGAGCTCCGCTAGAAGGATTTTGCGTCCCTTCGTGATCTCGCCTATGGGAGTTAACTCGCGGAATCCTGGCGCGCGGCGCAAGAATTTTGCCTTGCGAGGGGGAACGGTGAAAAGAAGTTCGTAGCCCTCGCCCCCGTGTAAGGCCATTTTGAGTGGGTCGAGGTTCAATTTTTTTAGCCGATGGGAGTCGCTTTCAGGAATGGCGACGTGGGGGATTCGATCCGCCCACAGGCGAGCGCCCGTGCCGCTTGCCTCGCAGAGACGGGAGAGGTCGGTCGAGAGGCCGTCGGAGATATCCATCATGGCCGACGCGACTCGGTGGCGCGCCAACCATTGGCCTAGCCGGACACGGATTTTTGGGTAGAGATGGGGTTGGAGGAAGCGCTTCAGCCGCGAGTCGGCGCCAACACCATGGAGCATTAGCACGAGCCCGAGTTGAGCGCGTCCCAGTTTGCCACTGACATATATGATGTCACCGGGTCGCGCGTTACTGCGGCGGACGGCTCGCCCCTTCGGCGTTTCTCCCATCACCGTGATGGAAATGAAAACAAGGCTGCTGCGAGTGGTGTCTCCCCCCGCGATGCGCATTTTTAGGTCGCGAGCCGCCCGGCCCATGCCGCGGAGAAACGAATCCAACCAGTTGCCTGTCAGTCGTTTGGGAAGAGCAAGAGTGAGGAGAAAGAAGCGCGGGGTGGCACCCATGGCGGCCAAGTCGCTCGCGGCGCGAACAAGCGCCTTATAGCCAACCGAATGGGGCGAATGGAGCTTCGGGAGAAAGTGAACTCCCTCGAGGAACGCGTCACAACTCAGGACCCAATCGGTTGAGCGTGAACTTGACAGGATGGCGGCATCATCGCCAATCCCCAAATGCAAGGACGAATCGCCAAGTTTGCCGAGTCCGGAGGGAATCGCCCGACCTGTCCTTTCGACCAGTTGATTTTCACTGTCCCTGCTGTCCATGCGTACAGTTGTTCCAGGAGCGTCTTTTAAGGTAGGCTGATGATAAGCGAATCCCTGGCTGTTTGAAGTGGAAAAGGAAGTGAGTCTGGGAGCCCCTATGCAAAATGGAAGATCGGGGTTGACGCGGGGTGGCTTGGCCGCTAGAATGCCTCGGGTTTCGAACCAGGGCTCTCGGTTCAAACCACTGACGGGGTCGGCTCGACGCGGCTGGGGGGTCGCGGACACCAGCGAGCCGAAACAAAATTAACCCAGGATAAGAAAAAAGATGAAGGGGAAGTATTACACGTTTTTTATTGCGTCGAGCGCGGCCGGGAAGATGCGGCGCGTGCGCGTCCCTTTCTATGTCCTGCATCTTCTGGCACTTCTTGCCGCAGTTGGAGGCGTGACGATCATCGCCGGAATGGGTTCCTACTCGCGGATGCTCTGGAAGGCGACCAGCTACAATTCCTTGCGCCGGGAACAAGATAATCTGAAGCAGCAGTACCGGCAACTCCAGACTGAAGTCAAGGATACGAACCAGCGGCTCAATTCCCTCCAATCGCTGGCCGGCGAAGTGGCCATGGCCTACGGGATCACGCGATTCCGGCAGACACCGTTCGGGCTGACGGAAGCGGACGCGGAACCCGAGGCGGAATTCCAGCAGTCCCTCGATGAATTCAGCTATCTCGAGAAGAACTCGACCGCTGTGGCGCTTTCAGGGAACGGACTGCACCTTTTGGCTCCGCCACAGCTCAGCAGCCTGGGGATCGTACCGTCACTCTGGCCGGTGGTGGGGGAGATCACAGGACATTTCGGGGAGCGGCTGGATCCGTTCAGTGGTGAGGGTGCGTTCCACGCGGGGATAGACATTGCGTCGCATTACGGTGACGAGGTGCGGGCGACGGCGGATGGGATCGTGATCGCGATGGATCGGCGAGCGGGGTATGGGCGGCTGGTCATCATCGATCACGGATTCGGCGTGAGCACCTGGTACGGCCACCTTTCAGCGTTCAATACCCAGGTAGGGACGCACGTGAAGAGGGGCGACATTGTCGGGTATGAAGGCGCGAGCGGCCGCTCGACGGGTCCGCACCTGCATTACGAAGTACGGCTTTACAACACGCCGGTAAATCCGTGGCGGTACATGAGGGCTTCGACTCCGTCTGCTGCTCCTGCGGCGGACTGACCTTTCTTTCGTTCTAGACCCAATCGAGACTGATACGCGAGGAGAAGTGTGTTCAGGGGCCCGAACTGCTGCTAGTGGGTTGGTGCGGCAGCCCCGGGGATCGCGGGGCGATGGACGGAGGCGGTGTGTGGCGGGGCACCCAGCATGGCGGGGGTGATGTCGAGGGTGAGGCGCACCCATTTGTCCTGGTGGTCCACTTTCAATTGGCTGATGAGCGCGTTTAAGAAGGCGGCTTGCTCGCGCGTCATTTGGCCGCGAGTCTTGGGGTCGCTGAGGGCGACGGAAGCGCCCATGCGGGCGATATCGATGAGTGTGGCGAGTTGAATGGCGTTGGACATCGAGTCACATTCGGCGTCGAGGGCCATTTTTATTTTTTCGCCATCGGGCTGGCCGGCCAGCGAAATGCCGCGGACGCTGCGCGCGAGGCGCTCGAGCTGGGGCGAGTTCGAAAAATTGGCATAGAAGCTGTCGGGAAGATTGTCCGTGCGGGCGGCGGCGAAAATCGGCGCGCCGGCCACGCGAGCGATGCGCGAATTCATCGCAGGGTCGCGTGTCTTGGCCTCGTGGGCGGCTACAAGCTGATCCGCGTCTTTACCACTGGCGAGAGCGATTCTTTCGGGCGAAAGGAATGCAAGCGAAACGGGTGGATTGCCCGGAACGATGAAATATTTTTCCTTGCCGCGCAGGGCCACGCGGCCGGTCCGGAGCGCGTAGGCTTGAATTTTTTGTTCGTCGAAGCGGCCGTTGGCGATGGCCAGGATGCGATTGTCGCCGATGCCGCCGCCGGGGGATGCCTGGAAGCTCTGCGGCCAGGCGGCGAGCGCGACGGTGTCGAGATCGCGGGAGTAGTCGAAGCCTGTCTCGCGGACGAATTCTGTGTAGTCGCGGTCGGATTGAGGGCCGGGAGAAGCGAGACCCAGAATGGCGGCCAGCGGAGAGTTTTGGAGTTTGCGGAGCGATGCAACATCTATATAGGCGATGACCGGTGCGTCGGCCGGAAGCTGGCTGATGAGCGCAGGCGCCGAGCCGGTGCTCGCACCGGGCAGGGGGTTATGCTGGTGGTAAAAGTAATAGGCGAGGCAGAGAGCGCAAACAAGCAGTGCTGTGGCAATCAGGGCGCGGTTCGTCGAGGAGAGAGGCACGAGAGCAAACGAGTATAGGATTCGGCGGGACGGGTGTAAAGAATTTGGCGCTGTGCCGGCGCGCAAAGTACGCGGCTAGGATGGCTAGTAATTCGGTGGAGTCATGGCGCGGCAACCGATGCGGAAGCAGGCGCGTCTAGATTAGAATAAGGGCGAATCTTTTTCGCGTCTGCGGGTTACCTCCATGAGGAAGCTGATTGTCATCGTGGGACTTATTTGGGCGGTGAATTCTTCTGCGTTTGCGCAGGCACCGCAGAAATCGGCAGGCAAAGCGTCAGCGACAAGCGCCACTGCGACTCCCAGCGCCGATCAAGTGCTCGATCGTTACGTCGAAGCCATCGGCGGGCGCGACGCGTGGAAAAAACTGAACTCGCGCGTTTCCACTGGAACCATTGATGTGCCAGACATGAATCTCACCGGAACGATTGAAATTCACGAGAAGGCCCCGAATTTCTTGTTGCACACGGTTGTGTTCAATGGGGCGACATTCCGCCAGGGATTCGATGGGACGAGGGCCTGGATGGACAATCCGACGGACGGATTGCGCGAAGAAACGGGCGATGAACTGGCGGACACGCGTTTTGATGCCGATTTCTATCATCCGCTCGATTTGCGGACCCTTTATTCGAAATTTTCGGTGACCGGTACGGAAAAAATCGGCGAGCGAGAAGCGTATGTGGTCGAAGCGACGCGCGCTGGGGGAAACGCGGACAAACTCTACTTCGACACGGAGACTGGCTTAGTGGTGCGATTCGTCTTGAAGCGGCATACGCCGGACGGGGTAAAAAGTTTTCAGGAGGACTTGCAGGATTACCGGGAAGTGGACGGAATCAAGCTGCCCTTCGCGGTCAACCAAACGACGACGGATTCGATCTACATTCTGAAGTTCACGGAGATACGCCACAACGTCGAACTGGATGACGGTCAGTTCGCGAAGCCTGCTGCACAGTAGGGCATAGTACTGGGTTAGAAAAGTGCGATAAGTGACGGCGTGGCAAGGGTTTTGCAGGGGGGCGGGATTGACGCTTGCAATTTGGTCGCCTCTGTGATAATTTCTCAAGGTTTGAGCAGGGCTGGCGTAGCTCAGCTGGTAGAGCATCTGATTTGTAATCAGAGGGTCGGGGGTTCAATTCCCTCCGCCAGCTGACTTTGCTTTGCGGCAAGCGGGTTTGAGGGATCGGGAATTTTTAGCAGGGGAGCGGACGGATTCCTCGCGACAAAAGCGCTAGGGCTGGTGTCTTTGGACACGAGCCCTTTCTGCATTGCTGAGTACCCCGTAGAGCAGTCCGGTCAAATTCTGGTTGAGCAAGTGGGACGCTGCAATTGTGTCCCGACGGTTTTCGCGGGGCAGAGTTGGGGCCGTCCTGCTTGAAGTTGCCGGGCACGCTCTTCGCGCCCGAACGAGATCCTGGACGGGTGGGTGAGTGGCTAAAACCAGCAGACTGTAAATCTGCCGCTCCTTGCGGGCTACGGAGGTTCGAATCCTCCCCCGTCCACCAGCGACTCGCGCGGCCGGAGTGGTGCTGAGCGCTTGGTGGAGCAAGAGAAATTTTCGAAGAACCTTGGACCGCGCATCTCGGATGGGGATTGGGAGGAATCGGGGAAACCGGTTTGGGCCTGGGTAGCTCAGTTGGTAGAGCGCGTCCTTGGTAAGGACGAGGTCACCGGTTCAATCCCGGTCCCAGGCTCCAGTTCGGCGGGAACGAGCGGGGGT
>Ga0187781_10000343_pt1 | contig 32980 bp, 23 predicted proteins | sample 0715_SJ02_MP02_2_FD_132447 | JGI IMG/M metagenome (GOLD analysis project Ga0187781, IMG submission 132447) | Tropical peat soil microbial communities from peatlands in Department of Meta, Colombia - 0715_SJ02_MP02_20_MG | ecosystem: Environmental > Terrestrial > Soil > Wetlands > Peat | place... | reverse complement strand
GCGCCGAGCAGAGCCATCGGCACCGCCAGCAAGATGATGAAAGGCAGAGAAAAACTCTCGTATTGCGCCGCAAGCGTAAGGTAGACCACCAGCAATCCCAATCCGAAGAGCATGGCGGCCTGGCTGCCCGATTGAATTTCTTCGAGCGAGAGCCCGGTCCACTCATAGGCAAAACCAGCGGGCAGGACTTTTTTCGCAAGGGCATCCATCGCCAGAATGCCCTCGCCCGAGCTGTGGCCTTCGGCGGCCGAGCCATCGATTTCAGCGGAGCGGAAGAGATTGTAGTGGCTGATCACCTGCGGCGAGGCGGTCTGCTGCACTTTCACGAGCGTCTCGAGCGGAATCATCATTCCCTGATTCGACCGGACGTAATACTGGCGGATATCGCGCGGCTGCGCGCGGAACTGGCGGTCGGCCTGGACGTACACGCGGTAGGCGCGGTTATTGAAGTCGAAGTCGTTCACATACACCGAGCCCATGTAAACCTGAAGCGCATCGGTGATCTGGTTGAGCGGCACATTCAGCCCTTTGGCTTTCTCGCGGTCGAAGGTGACGAGAAACTGCGGATCGTTGGCGCTGAAGCTGGTGAACAGGCCGCTCAGGTCCGGCTGCTTGTTGCCCTGGTCGACGATTTTGTTGGTGGTGTCCGCGAGCGACTGCAAAGACGCGCCCGTAAGATCTTCGAGCACGAATTGAAATCCGCCGAAATTTCCCAGGCCATTGACGGCCGGCGGCGGGAAGGGAACCACGACCGCGCCGGAGATGGCGGAAAGCGAGGCGCGAATGCGGTCGAGAATCGCGTCGGTGGAATGTGCCTCCCCTTTGCGTTCCGCGAAGTCTTTGAGCGGGACGAAGACGAGCGCGCGATTGGGCGCGCTTCCCGCGAAGCTGAAGCCGGCCACGGAGAAAGCTCCTTCGACTTCAGGAAGTTTGCTGAGGATCGCTTCCACCTGCCCGCAAACGTTGGTTGTGTACTCGATCGAAGCGCCTTCCGGAGACTGCACCGCAACGATGAAGTACCCGGCATCTTCCTGCGGGATGAAGCCTTTCGGAACATGCTGATAGACCCAAAATGTGAGGCCGAGGCCGGCGGCAAACAACGCGAGAGCAAACGCCTCGCGGCGAAGGAAGCGGCGAAGGGAAGCTTGATAGGAGCGCCCGAAGGCCCTCAGCCCATCATTGAAGCGGCGAAACAGGCGGTTTTCGAGCTTGCGCGCGTGGCCGAGGAAAAGGGCCGAGAGCGCGGGGGTGAGCGTGAGCGCGTTGAAGGCGGAGATGGAAACTGAAAACGCAATCGTGAGCGCGAACTGGCGGAACAAGATCCCGGTCGTCCCGGGGAAAAGCGCGACGGGAACGAACACGGCAACGAGCACAAGCGACGTGGCAATCACCGCCCCGGTGACTTCCTTCATCGCCACCGAAGCGGCATTGTGGGGCTCGGAGATTCCCTCGACAAGGTGCCGCTGCACGTTTTCGATCACGACAATCGCATCGTCCACCACCAGGCCCGTGGCCAGCGTCAGCCCGAAGAGCGTGAGCGTGTTGATGGAAAACCCGAGAAGCTTGACGAAAGCGAAGGTTCCGATGAGCGAAACGGGAATGGTGATGGCGGGAATGAACGTGCTGCGCCAATCCTGAAGAAAAATGAAAATCACGAGAATCACGAGCAGGATGGCTTCAATCAAAGTGTAAAGAACGTCCTTGATCGATTCGCCGACCACGGTCGTGGTGTCGAACGCTACGGCATATTTGAGCCCGGGAGGAAAACGCTTGGAGAGCCGCAAGAGTTCCGTCTTCGCGGCTGCATCCACGGCGAGCGCATTGGCTCCCGGCAACTGAGTGACGCCAAAGCCGAATGCGTCATGGCCATTGAAGCGCAGATTCGAGCTGTAATCTTCGGCGCCGAGTTCGGCGCGGCCAACGTCTCTCACTCGCACCAGAGTGCCGTCGGCGCCGGATTTCAAAATGATGTTTTCGAATTCCGAGGGCTCCACCAGCCGGCCGATGGCGCGCACGCTGATTTGATACATCTGGCCGTTCTGCGAAGGCGGCTGGCCCACTTGTCCTGCGGCCACTTGGACATTCTGCTCTTGCAGCGCGCCAAGGACATCGCTGGCGGTGAGACCGCGAGCCGCCATGCGGACTGGATCCATCCAGAGCCGCATGGAATATTTTCGCTCGCCGAACATGATGACGTCGGCCACACCCGGCACGCGCTTGAGCGCATCGCGAACGTACAGGTCCATGTAATTGCTCAGGAAAAGGCTGTCGTACTCACCTTTTTCCGAATACACGCCGGCGCCGAAGACAAACCCTGTGGCGGACTTCGTGATGAGGACTCCGGTGGTCTTCACTTCGTTCGGGAGGCGGCCGAAAGCGGCGTTCACGCGGTTCTGGACGTCGACGGCAACGAGGTCGACGTTGCGGTTGATGTCGAAGGTCACGTTGATATTGCTCGAGCCGTCGTTGCCGCTGGTCGAGGTCATGTACTTCATGCCCTGCACGCCATTGATCTGTTGCTCGAGAGGCGTGGTCACCGACGTTTCGACGGCCTGCGCGTTCGCGCCGTTATAGAAGGCAGAGACGCCGACCTGCGGCGGCGCGAGGTCGGGGAATTGCGCCACGGGCAGCGTGGGGATCGCCACTGCTCCCGCCAGAATGATCAGCAGGGCGCAGACCGTGGCGAAGATGGGACGGCGGATGAAGAAATCAACAAACATTCCCGAGCCAGCCTTCCGAAAGTTTTTCCCAGACGATGAAAATCCGCAAAGAAATCAGCGAGAAGGTTTCGCCGCTGCGTCCTGAACGGTCTCGGTCACGAGCGTTCCCTCCGTGAGGCTTTGCGCGCCTTCGACGACCACATGGTCGCCCGCTTTGAGGCCCTCGAGGACCGGATACTGATTGTCCGCCACCTCGCCGAGACGAAGCATTCGCTGATGGGCGACCTGAGATTTTCCGCTGCCCTCGACGACGAACACGAAAAACTGTCCGCTAACGCGCGACACCGCCAGCACGGGCAGCATGGGTCCTTCATGTACGCCCCAAATGATGCGGGCGCGCGCGAATTGCGACGTGCGCAGCGCGCCCGAGCTGTTTTGAATGTCGGCTTTTACAAGGATCGACTGCGTCGTGTTGTCCACTTCCGCGGAGATGAAATCAATCTGGCTCTCAGCGAGAACTTTGCCGCCCGGATCAAGCAATTGGACGGTCTGGCCTTTTCTCAATTCTTTGGAATGTTCGACGGGAACATTGACGTAAAGCTGGAGGCTGCCGGGCTCGTCCACAGTGGTCAGAAGCGTGGTGAAGGTCACGCGGTCGCCTACGCGCACCGGATTATCGCCCACGATTCCAGTGGTCGGCGCGACCACGCTGTAATAATGCAGCTCAACCTTTTGCTGCTTAACCTGTTCCTCCAGCGCTTTGAGCTGCTGCTCGGCGCTGTCGAGATTGGTTTTTGCCTGATCGAAGTCCTGCTTGCTGGTCACGCCCGCCGCATACAATTTCTGCGCTCGCTCCCACTGGACGCGTGCAAAGCGCACGTTCGCTTCTTGCGCGGCGCGCGCGGCCTCCTGGCTCTCCACAGTGGCTTGTTGCTTGAGAGGGTCGATCTCCATCAAGCGCGTGCTCTTTTCCACGCGATCGCCGGATTTCACGAAAATTTGCGTCACCTGTCCCTCGACCAGCGGATTGAGCGCGGTGGAATGGCGGGACTTGAGCGTCGCGAGATATTCCGACGAATCGGATATGGGGACCGGGCGCACCACGATTGTCTTCACGGGCGTGGCGGCGGGTTCGAGGTTGCCGGCGGCCTGCTTCGCCCCGCAGCCTGCTGTAAGCGCAGCCAGGCAGGAGGCCGCAGCGAATGCAAGGACACCCATCTCCCGGCGCATTGCGTCAGACCACTTCGTGCGCTGCACTTCGATTGTGGCAAAGCGTTTCAATCTGGGTTGCTCCACCTGGGGGACTAATCTCATTTTACGAGATGCTCAGCCCCACTCCAAGGATTTAGCTTTCGGCATCCGCCGCAGGTTTAGGGTCATGCACAGCATTCCCGCGGCTTTCCGGCATCCAGTGTTAGACGCTCCTAAATCTCCCAAGACAGCAAGCTCCCTCGGCAAGGGGCGGCGCGAGGCGATCGCTAAGTGAGAACGTGGCGGGAGGCAGAAAGTTATGGAGAATCACGTTTCCTGCGGGTGAGCCAGGAGGATGCCAGCAGCACGAGCAAGGAAACCGCACTCACCAGCGCCCCGGCTTTTCGGTCCCACGTACGCCGGAACGTGATTGCAACGCGGTGACTCCCGGCCGCCACCCGAAGAATCATCTGCGCGGTCTTGGGTAGCTTCTCGGTTGCGGACTCACGGCCATCCACGCGGACTTGCCAGGCGGGATAGTCGATTAGCCGTATGGCGAGCTTGGCGACACCGGCGCTCTCAATCGTGAATTCCTTGCGTTCAGCATTCCAATGCTGCACATGGAGCGCTATGTCGCTGGCGGGGACGATTTTCCCGGACACAGGATCGAGCTGCGCGAGCGCCGGATTGGGAGGGCCGGGCTGATCGCCCGAAGGCGGCCCGCCCTGGGGCAGCAGATAATGATTGCAGCCGAGAGGAGCGTATTCATCCGTTCCTTCATAGCCATGACCGCTGGCGATGGCCTCAGTAAGGTTGGGGACGTCCTCCGTGTCCCACCAGGCATCGTGGACGATGGCGGCGCCCGTGCCTGCAATCGCGACGGCTAGAACGGTCCACCAAAGCCGGGCTCGCCGCATGTTCGCAACCGCAGTCGCGACGAAAGTAGCGAACACCATCCCGAATGGAACCAGCCAACGCCACGGGAACTGTAGGAAACGAAGTTCGGGGAGATAGCGCCAGAGGGGAATGCTCAGCCTCGACATGAAAAATATGCAAGCGGCTCCCACCGCCGCCATCATCCACCACAATTCAGGAAACTCCCTGCGACGCCGCGCAACGAAGACGGCTGCAACACATGTGACGAGGATCATTCCCACCGCCACACTCGATACTTTCCAATTGAAAAGGACAAACTCGGGATCGCTGGCATGAGTGAAGAGAAAATTTTGTTCGGGGCGCAAATTTGTCGCGAGGATTTCTTTGATCTGAACCCAGCGCTGCTCCCAAGCAGCGGGAAGGATGTAAAACGCAGCAAGGCCCAACCCGCATGCCATCGCCGCAGCGGCGTGCAGCGCGGGCTCAAGATTGCGGCGCAAAACGCAGGCGACTCCGGCCAGCAGTGGAAGCGAATAGGCGGCCATCACGCCGGCCGGCGCGTTGGAAAGCCAGATGGCTGCGAAAATCGCGGCGAGGATAGGCACTCCCCGCCAACCGTCGCGTGCCGCTTTGAAAAAGGCCCACAGCAGCAGAGGGAAAAGTGCGCTCGCCAGGAGCTCTGCGAAATCGCTGCGGTAATAGACGATCACGAGGTGGTAGGGGTTCACAACGAAAAATGCTGCGGCCGCGGCGGCGTGCGTGCCGGGCAGCCATTCGCGCGCGAGTTTCCACATCGACGCTCCCGCAAGAATGAGCGTGAGCCACACGAGTGCGCCCGGCGCCATCCCGGCGGGAAGAATCGACACGAGCGCTGCGCCGGCGAGCCACGATGCCGGCGGATAAAAAATGAAGCGCGGCTCGCCGAATCCCCAATTCGTCCATTCGGCCCAGCGCGGATACGCAATCCCCTCACGCCACTGGTGAGCCACGTCGAGCCAGGAAGCGACATGGAATGTGAAGTCGTGGCCCGAAGCATTCCCGAGAAAGTCAAACGGCGCTACGACAGCGGTCGCCGCGAGTGCAATCAACAAGGAGGCAATTCGCCAGGATGTGCGGAAGTCCGGAGCGGCCGGCCGCGGCACGCCGGCGCTGCTCGATGCGCTTTCGAAGGAGTTCGCTGCCATAACTTGAACCGGGTGAGAATACAGAATCCATCCCTCGGTGCGCCACTCAGCAACGCTGGCGATACCGCACACGCGGAGCGGTCCCGCTTGCCAATTGGACGCCAGAGCGGTTAGAGTTTTTCTCGCTTTCTGACACTAGGCATCGCGGCCATAGACCTCCGGCGCGAAAGAGATTCTCCGAATGACCATTGAAGACCAGAGACTTGTCGCCAGCGCCGACCGCGTGGTTCACTGGAAGCGATGGGGTCCTTACGTTTCCGAGCGCCAGTGGGGAACGGTGCGAGAAGACTACAGCACCGGCGGCGACGCCTGGAATTACTTCCCCCATGATCATGCGCGCTCGCGCACCTACCGCTGGGGAGAGGACGGCATCGCCGGCCTTTGCGACCGCCACCAGCACATCTGCTTTGCGCTCGCCTTGTGGAACGAGAAAGATTCCATCCTGAAAGAGCGGCTGTTCGGCCTCAACAATTTCGAAGGCAACCACGGCGAGGACGTGAAGGAATATTATTTTTACCTCGATGCGCTGCCTTCGAGCGCCTATTTGAAATATCTCTACAAGTATCCGCAAGCCGCGTTTCCCTATGGCCAGCTTGTCGAGGAAAACGCCCGCCGGACGCGGATGGATCCCGAGTTCGAGCTGCTCGATACCGGCGTCTTCAACGAGAACCGCTATTTCGACGTGTTCGTGGAATACGCGAAGGCGGCTGTCGAAGACATTCTCATCCGCATCACCGCATGGAATCGCGGGCCCGAGCCTGCGCCGCTGCATCTGCTGCCTACGCTCTGGTTTCGCAATCGCTGGGGCTGGGGCGAGGGATACGACCCGCCGTCGGTAGCTCCGGCGAAGGCGCCCGCGAAATCCGTTCTGCTCGAGATCAATGAATATCACTATGGCAAGCGCTGGCTCGCGTTTGAAGGCGCTCCGGAGCTCCTCTTCACTGAAAACGACACGAACATGGAGCGCTTGTTCAATGAGAAGAGCCGCACGCCTTACGTGAAAGACGCCTTCCATCGCTACGTGGTGAACGGCGAAAAAGAGGCCGTGAATCCTGCCAAGAAGGGAACGAAAGCGGCCGCGCATTTTTCTGCGCAGATTGCTCCCGGCGAGTGCTGGCAAATCAGCGGGCGCCTGATGGACTATCCGCCCAAGCCCGGCGCGCCGCAGGGAGCGCAGCTTTTCGGGCGGGACTTCGACGCGATCTTCGACCAGCGCAAAAAAGAAGCCGACGAATTTTACGCGCTGCGAGGGCGTCCCGGCATGAGCGAGGACGCGCGGCTCGTCCAACGGCAGGCCTTCGCGGGCCTTCTGTGGTGCAAGCAGAGTTATCACTACGACGTCGGCCGCTGGCTGCGCGGCGACCCGACGCAGCCGAAGCCGGACCCTCGGCGCGACTCCGGCCGGAACCACGGCTGGCATCATCTGCATAATTCCGACGTCATTTCGATGCCGGACAAGTGGGAATATCCGTGGTACGCGGCGTGGGATCTCGCGTTTCATTGCGTGGCCATGGCGCTGATCGATCCCGATTACGCGAAGGAGCAGCTCATTCTGTTTCTCCGTGAGTGGTACATGCACCCGAACGGGCAATTGCCCGCCTACGAGTGGAATTTTTCCGACGTTAATCCGCCGGTGCACGCTTGGGCTGTGTGGCGCGTTTACAAAATTGCAGCCCGGATTCAGGGCAAGAAAGACACGCAGTTTCTCGAGCGGGTGTTTCAAAAGTTGCTGCTGAATTTCACCTGGTGGGTGAATCGCAAGGATCCGACGGGCCGGAACGTGTTCGAAGGCGGCTTCCTCGGCCTCGATAATATCGGCGTATTCGACCGCTCCAGTCCGCTCGCGCCGGGGAACTACATCGAGCAATCCGACGGCACGAGCTGGATGGCCATGTTCTGCCTCGACATGCTTTCCATCGCTATGGAGCTCGCGCATTCCGATCCTGCCTACGAAGACGTGGCCAGCAAATTTTTCGAACACTTCGTTTTCATCGCGCAGGCGATGAACGACATAGGCGGCGAAGGCGTCGGCCTCTGGGATGAGAGCGAAGGTTTCTATCACGATGTCCTCCATTTGGCCGACAATCGCACCGTCCCCATGAAAATCCGCTCGATGGTGGGGCTGGTGCCGCTGTTTGCGGTCGAAGTGTTCGAGCCCGACGACCTCGAGCGCCTGCGGGGGTTTCGGCGCCGCATGCAGTGGTTCCTCAATCACCATCCCGACGTGAACGAACACGTGGACATGAGCCGCAAAACAGCGCGCGGCCCTCGTTTGCTCCTCACGATTGCGAACCGCCAGAAGCTCGAGAGGATCTATCGCTACCTTTTCGATGAGAGCGAGTTTTTCTCCTCCCACGGCATCCGAAGCGTGTCCAGGGTTCATCAGCATCACCCCTTTGCGCTGCAAGTGGACGGCAACGAGCGGTCAGTCGACTACGAGCCTGGGGAATCCACCACCAGCCTATTCGGCGGCAATTCCAACTGGCGAGGGCCGATCTGGTTTCCGATGAATTTTCTGCTGATCGAGTCGATTCAGCGGGTCCACCATTACTACGGGGATGAATTCAAAGTGGAATGTCCGACGGGTTCGGGCGTGCAAAAATCGCTTTGGGACGCGGCCAAAGAATTGTCGCAGCGTCTGTCACGCATTTTCCTTCGCTACCGAGGAGGCCGCGCCGTGTTTGGAAATCGCGATTTGTTCCAGAAGGACCCTTACTGGCGCGACTTGATCCCATTTCACGAGTATTTTCACGGAGACACGGGCGCCGGACTTGGTGCGAGCCACCAGACGGGTTGGACCGCTCTTGTGGCGAAATTGATCGAGCAAAGCGGAGAGTGATTTCGGCGCTCGCGCTTTTCGCGGATAGACTTCAGTAATCGTTGACGAGACCCAATCCCAGCGACACCCGGTTGACATAATTGAAATAGGCCACCGTCAGAACCGTTTCACGCAGCGCCGCGTCGTCCCACCCCGCCTGCTTGACGGCCTCGACGTCTGCATCCTCGATGTCGTATGGCTTGCGCGTGAGCTTATCGGCAAAGCGAAACAGCGCTTTCAGCTTTGCGTCCACCGCGGCATTTTCGTAATCGTTCGTCAGCTTGCGGGCCAAAGATTTTTCGACGCCGAAGCGTTGCAGCAATTCCATGTGGATGAACATGCAGTAGGTAGAGGCCGTAATCCCGCTCACTACCACGCCGATCTGTTCCTTTTGAATTTTCGTGAGCGCGCCATCTTCCATCACCGCAGCGCTCAGCCGCAACTGCGCCTCGATTACGCCGGGCGTGGGGCCGAGCGCCTTGAAAAAATTCGGAATAAACCCGAAACCTTGCTCGATTCCCCGGTAGATTTCACGCAGGCGCGCGTCCGCCTGGGTTTCCTCAATTTCATTCACGTAGGGCATCTGGCGCTCCTCGAGCTCGAATCCGCACTGGACCCAGGCCACTTTACTTGGCCGGCAAAATTACCGCAACTGATGACATCAGATGAGGAAGCTGTGAATCCGTCTCAAGTTTTTTGGGGAGAGGCCGCTTCCACCAACTCAACCAAGACCTTCTTTCCTTGCGAAGCGGGCACGAGGAAGAAATTCACACGCGTTCCATCGGCTCCGGCGCGCGTCTGAGGATAGACCGGTTCGAGGGAAAATTTCTCGCGGAGGATTCTTGTGGCTTCGTCCACGTTTCGCGCCAGCAATTCGATCTGCTGAATTCCCTCTCCGAATCGCTGCAAATACCGCGCAATCGCGCCTCCGCCGCCGGGCTGCTTTGTCGTGAGGACATCCAGGCGAACATCGCCGCTCAAGTGCAGCTCGAATTCTTTCGCATCTTGATCCGGCGGGACATCGGCCAGCTGCGGAGATCCGTGTGCCAGCCGGATGCGATCAAACATTTCCGGCTGCACCGCCACTCCTACCGTAGTTTCCGGAAAGCCCGATTTGCCGGCCTCCAACATCGCCGCCAATTGGCTGTCGGCGAGCCATTTCTCTGCCGTATCTCGCACCAAATCCTGGCCCAGCCGGAAAATCTCCGCAGCCGCTGCTTCGCGCCGCGCGGAATTCGCGTCGGCAAGGCCGCTGATGAAGGATGCCAAATCAGGCAGGTCAGGCACTCGCATTCTCGCTCGAGGCGGATGTTATTGGTGCACGGCCGGCGGCTGGATCGCGTTGGAATTCGACAGCATTACATTTGTTACCCGCCCGGCCTCGACAATCACGGCGATGTCCCATCGCGGCCGCGCGTCCCCCACTGCCGCGGGCACATCCAGCGTGCTCAGCCAGTAGGTGCCCGGGGTGATTCCTTGCAGCGATCCCATTCCCTGAACATCCGTTTCCGTGTGCGCCACCAGGTATTTGCTCTCGGCCAACTCGAGCGCCTGGCGATGAATTTCGGGCGCGCGCCGGCCTTCGATCTCGGCCCACTTGTGGCTCGGGTCGATATCGATTAGCTCCAGGTCAATGCCGTCCATGCTTTGCGGATTCTGCGCGAGGTATTTTCGGACGGCTTCGCGATACTCGAGCCGCTCTTTTTCGTATTTCGCCGGGTTCTTCTTTTGATCCGACGCTTTGTACTTCGCGACTGGAAAATCGGCCGATTTGTCGCCCGCATTTCTCGTCATGTAGGCCTGGTAGAACTCGGGCGTATCCATGACGTCGGCAACGTGAAGCTTGTGGATGAAATCCTCGCCGGTGAGTGAAACGGAGTGGTTGTGCTTCATCCACGCCTTCAGCGGGTCGGACACTTCGAGCTTTGCAATGAACGCATCCAGATCCGGCTTCGGGTAGGCTGCGTCCACATCTTTCTGGATCTGTTCGTAGCTCTTCTTTAACAGATAAAAGGGAAATCCGCGGATAGGCTCTTCCAGTCCGCCGGAGGGCCGCGCGCGCGCGACGAACGTGATCGACCCGGTCTGGGCGCCGGCGCGCGAGAGGCTTGCGACACCGGCGAGAAGCACAGCCAATCCAATCGAAGCAGCTTGTTTCATGCTGCTCATCGTAGCAGAAGGAGTTGCCGCCAGATATGGCGTGGTCTTGAGAGTAACGGTCGAGGCAGGGCCGGAAAAAAGTCGGGGCTAGTACAGGCGGAAAACGACTTCAATGGGGACAGACACGGATGCAGCTCTGCCATCGGGTCCGCGGGCCGGAGTGAAGCGCCAGGTGCGAACCGCTTCGACGGCCTTCTCATCGAGCCCAAGGCCGAGGCCTTTTGCAACTGTGATGTTGATGGCGCGGCCGTCTGCTGTAATCACCGCCATCAAGACCACTGTGCCCTGGTACTTGGCTTTCATGGCCTCTTCGGAAAATTCCGGCTTCGGACAATAGAGACATCCGGGTGTGCCGTAACCGCCCGTGCCTGCGCTCGGATATCCGCCGCCGGTGCCCCATTCGTGTCCGGGTCCAAGGCCGCGGCCATCACCGCTGCCCACTCCACCGCCGCTTCCCGAACCGATTCCGCCGCCGCTGCCGGGACCGCTCGAATCCGTCGTGAGTTTTGCGAGCGGATCGCCCCAGTTGGGCGCGTTCGGGGTGGCAACGTGCAATTCCGGCGGTCCGATGAGTGTCGGTGTGGCCGCGAGTTTCGGGTTCGCCGGGGGCTTCACGGCCGGAGGAGTCAACTGCGTCCAATTGAATTTCGGCGCCGCGCCACGGCTCGCCGGAACGGGATTGTGTTCTCCGCCTCCGCCGCCTCCACCGGCCTTTTTTGCAGCCGCGGGAAGCTTCGGCAGGTACGGCGAGATGTTGATATCGGTGACGTAGGTTTTGGCTTGTGTGGTCGGGGGCGACATCAGCTCCGGAAGCAGCGGCACGATAATCAGCACCAGCACCACCACGTGGAAAGCGATGGAAAGCGCTTGCACGCGCGTGAATTGCGTGTTCTTCGACCAGATTTCAGGCACCGCTACCGGTGGGCTCGAAACTTTAAGTGGCGGAAGCTTGGGCGGGAAAATCGCGTCGCGCAGGTTTTGCCAGAGGTTGCCGAACCCCGCATTCCAATTGACCAGCAGATCCGAGCGCACCCTGCCGCGTGGACCGGAGCGGAACCACTCCTTCAGATTTTCGCCCAGGCCGGCGCCGAATTTCGGCACGTCGAATGCCGTTGCCTGTCCAGCGCGCAGCTTCGCCGGCCGCTCGGCCAAAAAATCCCGCACGTTGGAAAGGAAGATCTTCAAGTGCGAGGCGTGAACCGGAGAGGGCAGGCGCCCGACTCGGAGGCTCTGCTCGTCCTCCGCGCGCCCTGCTCGGTCAAGTATCGTGTTCAATTCTGCCATTTCGGCTGCCCCAAATTCTCCCACACTGCCACATAAAAGTTAGACGCTGAATCCCGGAAAAGGATGTCTCGGCCGGGCGCGGCTGACATGCTTCAGGATTCATTGTAACATACCACGAGCGCGTGAGATTTCACGTTTCACTCGTTGGCAACAGCGGAAAGGGCATTTTCGTCCGGCAAGATGGAAAAAACCATCGACCTCAAGAGCACGCTCAACCTGCCCCGCACCGACTTCCCCATGAAGGCCAAATTGCCCGAGCGCGAGCCGGAGCAATTGGCTGCTTGGGAGGAGATGCGGCTGTACGAGCGCGTCTTGGAAGCGCGGGCCAGCGCGCCGCTTTTCGTCTTTCACGATGGCCCGCCCTATCCGACCGGCGAAATCCACCTGGGGACCGGCCTGAACAAGATTCTGAAAGACATGGTCGTGAAGACGAAAAGCATGGCCGGGTTCCGCGTCCCGTACATTCCCGGGTGGGATTGCCACGGCCTGCCCATCGAGACAAAAGTCGAGAAGGAACTTGGCGGCAAAGGAAAAGTTTCGACCGCGGAATTCCGGCGCCGGTGCCGGGAATTCGCCGCCGGCTATATCGATGCGCACCGCCGCGAATTCAAGCGCCTTGGAATCCTGGGCCAGTGGGAGAAGCCTTACCTCACGATGGACCCCTCGTATGAGGCTTGCACCGCCTCGGCTTTTCTCACGTTCCTCGAGAAGGGCTACGTATATCGCGGGCTCAAGCCGGTGTACTGGTGCATCTACGACCGCACCGCTCTCGCCGAAGCCGAAGTCGAATATGACGATCATACGAGCCCCTCGATCTGGGTGCGCTACCCCGTCATGGGGCCTCCACCTTTTGCTGCTCAGCCTAGAGGCGGTTTCTACGCGATTGTGTGGACGACGACACCCTGGACGCTGCCGGCGAGCATGGGCCTCGCGTTCAACCCAAATCTTGCCTATACTTTGGCCGAAGATGACAGAGGCGACGCCTATCTCTTCGCAGAAGGGCTGAAGGAAACTGTCGCGGCCGCAACTGGCCTGCGATTCGGCTCGATTGCCGGCCCTTTCCCCGGCTCGACATTCGCGAAACTGCAATTCAAGCATCCGTTCCTGGATCGAGTCATTCCAGCCGTTTTCGGCGAGCACGTGACTCTGGAGCAGGGCAGCGGAATCGTTCATACCGCTCCCGGCCACGGCGCCGAAGATTTCTTCACCGGGCAGGAACACGGTCTCGACACATATGCGCCGATTGATGATGACGGCAGATTCGTGGAAGGCCCCGCGGCCTACAAAGGCAAGACGGTTTTCGAGGCGAACACGCCAATCATCGAATTGTTGAAAGAGAAGGGAAATCTGCTTCGAGCCGAGAAGCTGACCCACAGCTATCCGCGCTGCTGGCGCTGCCACAATCCCGTGATTTTCCGCGCCACCGAGCAGTGGTTCATCCAGCTCGATAGCGGAAGCGCAACGGTCCCGCCTCCGAAAGCCCGGCCGCTCCGCCCGCTGGCGCTCGAGGAAATCAAGAAAGTGAAGTGGACGCCCGCGTGGGGCGAAGACCGCATGCACAATATGCTCGCCGACCGGCCCGACTGGTGCATCTCGCGCCAGCGCTTCTGGGGCGTCCCGCTGATTGTTTTTTATTGCGATGCCTGCGGGAAACGCCTGGACGATTTCAAGGCCCTTCGGCACGTGCTTCCGTTTTTCGAGCGCGAGGGCGCGGACGCATGGTACACGCATTCCGCCGAAGAACTTTTGCCGCCGGGCACGAAGTGCGCGTGCGGCGCCGCGAACTGGCGCAAAGAATCCGATATTCTCGACGTGTGGTTCGAATCCGGCTCGAGCCATCTGGCCCTTCTGGAAAAGCGGGAAGGGAAGCCGCGCGCGGATGTTTACCTCGAAGGGCCGGACCAATTTCGCGGCTGGTTTCAAAGTTCGCTCCTGGTTGCGCTCGGCGTGGATGGAATTCGTCCTTACAACCAGGTGGTCACGCACGGCTGGACACTCGATGAAAAGGGCCAGCCGATGTCGAAGTCTCTCGGCAACATCATGGCGCCCAAGCAAATCGTGGAGAAATGGGGCGCGGACCTTTTGCGCGTGTGGGTCGTGTCGCAGGATTTCACTTCGGACATGCGCCTTTCCGACGCGATGATGACCCAGCTTGCCGAGGCCTATCGCAAAATCCGGAATACGTTTCGCTTTGCGCTTTCGAATCTTTTCGATTTCGATCCCGGGCGCGATAGCGTTGCGGACGCGGATCTGTGGGAGATCGACGCGTGGATGCTCCGGCGCACCGGCGAGGTGGTTCGCGAGTGCCGCGAGTGGTTCGACAATTACGAATTCCACCGCGTTTACCATCGCCTGCAAAATTTCTGCACGGTGGATCTGAGCGCTTTTTACTTCGACATTTTGAAGGACCGGCTTTACACCTTCGCGCCCCGCAATCGGGGCCGCCGGTCGGCGCAGACGGCCGTTTATCGGATCGCCAGCGCGCTGGTGCGCCTCGTCACGCCCACGCTCGTTTACACCGCCGAAGAAATCTGGAAGCACATGCCGCGCCTGCCCGGCGACCCTGCGAGCGTGCACATGGCCGTTTTTCCGGCCGCCGCTGAATTCGATCACATTCTCGACGACGCCCGCACAAAGAAATGGGAACGCCTGCAAGCCGTGCGCGAGACCTTGCTCGTCGCGCTGGAGCAGGCGCGAAACGCGAAGAAAATTTCCGGCGCGCTCGAGGCCCGTGTCGAGCTGGCGGCAAACCCCGATCTGGTTGCGCTGCTCAAAGAATATGCGGCGCAGCTCCCGGCGCTGTTCATCGTCTCGCAAGTAGAAATCGTTCCGGGGCCGCTCGATGGCTCGGCGTCCGCCGCTGGAGCGGATGGTTTGCAGGTCCGCGTCGAGCGCGCCAGGGGCTCGAAATGCGAGCGCTGCTGGAATTACTCGACGCACGTGGGCGAAAGCACCGAATACCCGACTCTGTGCGAACGTTGCCTCGCCGCCCTTCGCGAAATCGAAGTCGATAGCGAAGGTGGTCTCCCGGCAAGGAGCGCGATTTCCTGATGCCTCTCACTCCCCGCACCGGCTGGTACACCGTCTTTTTTCTGGCGCTCAGCGTGCTCCTCGCGGACCAGTTGAGCAAGTTTGCCGTCGATCGCTTTCTCTATGTGGGTTCGCGCCGCGTGCTCGTTCCCGGTGTGCTCAACCTCGTGCACACAAGCAATCGCGGCGTTGCGTTCGGCCTGGGCGCGGAGTCGCATGCGCCGTGGCTCGCCCCGCTGCTGATCGTTTTCTCGATTGGCGTGATCGGCCTGCTCGGCTGGCTGCTGGCGACGGACCGCGCCGGGGGATGGCTCGGCCGGTCGGGGCTCGCTTTGATTCTTGGCGGAGCGCTGGGGAATGTGCTCGATCGCGCCCTGCGCCACAGCGTTACCGACTTCATTGATTTCCAGTTGGGCTCGCATCACTGGTACACGTTCAATCTCGCCGATTCGGCGATCGTCCTTGGCGCGAGCCTCGTGGTCCTCGAACTTTTTCGCGACTGGCAGCATCACACCAGCGAGCAGGAGCGCGCTTAGCCCATGCATCCGATCCTCGCGCGATTCGGCCCGATCACGATTTACACTTACGGCGTGCTTGTGGCCACGGGCGTCTTGCTCGGCCTGTGGTACGCCCGGCGGCAGGCCCCGCGCGCGGGCCTCGATCCCGAAAAAGTCTGGAATCTCGGCATCTACATGGTGCTGGCCGCGCTGCTCCTCGCGAAAGTCTGGCTCGTGTTTTCTTCCTGGGATTATTACCGGCAAAACCCGCGTGAGATTTTCAGCATCGCCACGTTTCAATCCGGCGGAACATTTTACGGGGGAATCCTGGGCGCGATTCTGACGATCCTGCTCTACACCTATTTTCAGAAGATGCCGGTCATTTCCGTGCTCGACACGTTTGCCGCGGCAATCCCGCTCGGCCACGCCATCGGCCGGCTGGGATGTTTTGCGGCGGGATGTTGCTATGGCAAGCCGACCAGCGTGCCGTGGGGGGTGACGTTTCACGATGAAGTCGCTAACCAGCTTGCCGGGACGCCGCTCGGCATTCACCTGCATCCCACGCAGCTCTACGAATCTTCCGTCGAGTTCCTGAATTTTCTCATTCTGGTCTGGCTCGGCAAGCGGCAGCGATTCACGGGACAAATGATGGGGACGTATTTCATTTTGTACGGCGCCGAGCGCGGCACGATCGAATTTTTCCGCGGCGACCCCGGCCGCACGATGTTGTTTCACGGCAGCTTTTCGCTCATGCAAGTCGTGAGCGCTGGGCTGATTCTGCTGGGCGCTTACTTTTGGTGGCGCGGCCTGCGCGGCGCTGCCCCGATTCCCCCGGCAACCACAGCTGCTCGCGCCGAGGCCGGCCATTAAGTTCGCATCCGATTCAGCCTGAAAAAATCTATGGACGACCCTTCCGTTCCTGCTCGAGCGTCCGCGCGAAAACTTCAATTTGATGTACCCCTCGAGCAAGCCGGCCAGCGGCTCGACCGGTTTCTCGCGGCGCAACTTTCCGAAATGAGCCGCACGCGGATTCAATCGCTGATGGAGGAGGGCCGCGTGCGCCTCGATGGCGCGGTCGTGAAGCCGTCTTTTCGCGTGGAGGCGGGCGCCGTGGTGCAAGTGGATCTTCCGCCGCCACCCGCGGCCGGCGTTGAACCCGAAATCCTCTCTCTGGAAATACTCTACGAAGATGAAGACGTAGGGGTTGTCAATAAGCCGGCTGGAATGATCGTCCATCCCGGCGCGGGACACGAGGCGGGAACGCTTGTCGCTGCGCTCTTGCACCGATACGGCGGCGCCGCGGGACTCTCGACGATCGGCGGCCCGTGGCGGCCGGGAGTTGTGCATCGCCTCGATAAAGGAACATCCGGCGCGGTTGTAATCGCGCGGAATGATTTCGCGCACAAGAATCTCGTGGCGGATTTTCGCGACCGCCGAATCGAGAAAACCTACCTGGCCCTCCTTCACGGCAAATTGAAAGGCGAATCGGGCCGCATCGAGCTGCCCGTCGCGCGCGACTTGCGCCGGCGTTCGCGCATGACCGCGCGCCGCCGCGAAGGCCGCGAAGCGCGCACCGATTGGCGCGTCCGTTTGCGCCTGCCCGGATTCACGCTGGTGGAAGCGCATCTGCACACCGGGCGCACGCACCAGATTCGAGTCCATTTTTCCGCGCTGGGCCATCCCGTCGTGGGAGATACGCTTTACGGTGCGCCGCGGCAGGAACGCGCCGGATCGGAGCTCTTGCCTGCGCTCGGCAGAAATTTTCTTCACGCGGCGCGCCTCGCGTTCGCGCATCCTCGCACGGGGATGCGAATCGAGACCCGCGCTCCGCTGCCGGAAGATCTCAGAGATTATCTGAAAGCTCTGGGCCGCGCCGTGCACGCCGATGCCGCATTGATTGACGCCTCGTTGCCAGAATTTCTATAATTTCCGCCATGCGGATTTCAGGCTGGGTTTTCGCTCTGGTTGCCGCGGTTGCAGTCTGGACGAGCCATACCCGCGCGCAGCAGCCTTCGCCCCCTCCGCCTCCGGCCGCAGGGCAAGCTCCCGCACCGCAGAGTCCGCCCGCGCCGGGCGACGCCGGCGGCCAGCAGAAACAAATGCCCACGATTTCCGTCACCACGGGCCTTGTTCATCTGGTGGCAACGGTGACCGATCGGCGCCACAATTTCATTACCAACCTCGACCGAAACGAATTCAAGATCACCGAAGACGGCGTCCCTCAGGAAATCAAGTATTTCGGCCGCGAGACCGACCTGCCGCTCCGGATCGGCTTGCTTCTCGACACATCGAACAGCATTCGCCCGCGCCTGGAATTCGAGCAGGACGCCGCCATCGACTTTCTTCACAGCGTGATTCGCCGGAATAAGGACATGGCTTTCTTGATGACCTTCGACAACGAGCCGGAGGTGATCCAGAATTTCACCGGCGACATCGACCTGCTCACCAAAGCCATTCGCAAGCAGCGCGCCGGAGGCGGCACCGCGCTTCACGACGCGATCTATCTCGCTGCGGAGAAACTCTCAAGTCCTGCGCTTCCGGCAGGCCCGAGTGCGGAGGTCCGGCGCGTGCTGGTGGTGATCAGCGACGGCGACGACAACCTGAGCGACCACGCAAAAAGCGACGCCATCGACGCCGCCATCCGCGCCGAAGCCTCCATCTACGCCATCAGCACGAATACGGAATGGCTGTCGGTTTCATCCGGAACTCCGCGGAAGCTTCATTTGGAGGCGGGGGACAAAGTCCTGGAGGAGTTTGCAAGCCAAAGCGGCGGGCGCGTTTTCTTTCCCTATCGCGTCGACGATCTCGCGCAATCCTTCGTGGACATCGGCACGGAATTGCGCAGCCAGTATTTCATCGCGTACTCGCCCACGAATCCGTTGTCGAACGGAAAGTATCGCCGGATCGATGTGGAGACGGAACGGAAAGGCCTCGTTGTCCGCACGCGCAAGGGCTACTACGCCACTGCGTCCGCTTCCAATCCCGCCAAGTGAGGATCGATGGCTGGTTCCGCTTTTCGCGTGCCCCTGCGGCGGAAATGCGGCTAACTCTTCGGCGCGTAGTAACCCTTCCGGGCCAGAATCTTCGCGTCCGAATTCAAGGGGATCTCGACCTGAATCTTGCGGAAGGTTCCGTCGCGCTTGGTGTTCGTCGGATAGTAGCCGAGCACGTACTGCGAGCGCAGCTCGCTGGAAATTTCGTCGAAGGCTTTCTCGAGCGTCTTCTCGTTGTGCACATCGATCACGCGCCCGCCGGTCTCATCGGCCATTTTGCGCGCGGCGCCGGGGCCGGGATTTCCGAATCCTCCGTAGCCATAGAAACCTGGATCCGAAAGCAGGAGCACGTGGATGACCGCGTCGGCGCGCTGGGCCGCTTCGGTGGCGTCTTTGATGCTCAACTGGCTGCCTTCATCGACCGCGTCGGTCAGAAGGATGATGGCTTTGCGGCCCGCCTCGGTGACAAGCTGATCGTGGCACGCCAGATAAACCGCATCGTACAGGTGCGTTCCGCCGAGATTCGGCTGCGAAATCGGGCCCTGATTGATCCCCACTCCTCCGCCGGCGGCGTTGATCACCGTGCGCCGGATGGCGCGTTCGAGCACGCTGGTGTCTTGGGTGAAGTCCGCCAGCAGATTCACGTCAAGGTCGAAGCTGATCACCATCGCTTCGTCTTTTTTCCGCATCACCTGCCGCAAGAATCGCGAAGCGGCATCCTGCTCGGCAGGGAGCATTCGCGTCATGCTTCCGCTCGTATCGACCAGCATGCCGAGGGTGATGGGCAGCTCCAGCTCTTTCGAGAAGAAAGCAACCTTTTGCTCCACGCCATCTTCGAGAATTTTGAAGTCTTCTTTCTTCAGGTCGGAGATGATGGCGCGACGCTTGTCGCGAACCGTGGCGAATACGTTGACGACTGTGACCTGAACGTTGAGCGGCTGCTGCGCCTGGGGCACCGGCTGCGATTGCTGCTGCTGCGCGCGCTCCGCCGCGCCGCCGCTTCCCACGGCGTTGACAGCCGGAAAGGCGGCAAGCCCCGCCACCAGAATGCCCGCGGCGAACAAGGTCAATCGCATTGTATAATCCCCCAAGGAGTCGCTTCCGATTGGTACGATGCGCCGGACGCGCCACCGGATGTGCGGCCGAAATTGCCGGGCGCAGGAGCCTGGCGGAAATTCCGCCCGCTGCCATTAGGCAGGAAGTGAGATTTGCCGATGACGCGCACCATCCTCGCACTCGCCATTCTAACGTTTTCCGCCGCGGCTGTCCGCGCCCAGGCCCCGCCGGCGCAAACTCCGCAGCCGCAGCAAGGGACTTCGCAGCAGCCGGCTCCTCCGGCAAAGCCCCAGGCCGTTCCGCCGAGCGAAGCGCGGGCGCGCATCCGAACGACCACGAACGTCGTGCTCGTTCCCGTGACGGTGAAAGACCGCCAGGGCCGCCTCGTCGGCGATCTCCAGCGCAACGAATTCCGCGTGTTCGATGACGGCATCGAGCAGGAGATCAATCCGTTTTTCTCCGATCCTTGGCCGCTCTCCGTTGTAGTTCTGATCGACAACGATCTCTCCCAGAAGCAAGCTCAACAGGTGCAAAGAAGCCTGACGGCGATTGCCGCCGGCCTCGGCCCGTCGGATGAAGCCGCACTCGTCACCTACGATCAGTTTCCCAACACCGTGGTGGACTTCACGTTCGACAACGACCGCATCTTCACTTCGCTCAAGCGCCTCGAACTTTCCTCGCACATGCCGGGCAGCATCGCCGGCCCCATGGCTGCCGGCCCTGCGATCAACGGCCGCCAGCAGGATACCGGCCTTCCCACGCCGGTCACGCGCTCGGAACCGATGGACAAGGATCTGGATGATGCTCTTTTCGGCGCCGGAGAAATGCTGAAGGGGCGCAGCCGGGATCGCCGCAAGATTATCTTCCTTATTTCCGACGGGAACAACTCCCGCCACAATCAGCACAGCTTCAAACAAACTCTCCAGCTTCTGCTCAGCGCCGATGTCTCCGTCTATTCGATTTCCGTGGGCCACGCGTTCCTCCAGCACGAGACGACGCGGCTGGAAAAATATGCCGGCGGGACCGGCGGCGACACTTTTTACGCCGGCAAAGCTCTCGACCTCGAGCGGCTGTATTCCTCGGTGACCGAGCAAGCGCGCAACCAGTACACGCTCGCGTTCACGCCCAAAGGCGCCGACCCCAAGAAGGATTACCACACCATCGAAGTTCGCGTCCGCCGTGCCGATCTCGAAGTGCTCGCGCGCGAAGGCTATTACAACAGCGCGAGCGGCGAGCCTCGCTGAAAATTTTCCGGCATCATTCACGCCACTTCTGGTCTGACAACTCGGACGCGGAAATTCGTTTCGGATTGCGCGAGAAAATGTTTCGCGAATCGAATCGGCGGAAAATTTTTTCTGCTTGACTTCATTCCCGCGCGCCTTTATAGATGGACCGAACGGGAGCGGTGCGAATCGAAATCCGATTCGCGGCGCCTCGCGGGAGAAAGTTCCACTGTAGTTCATGCGCGGAACCAATCCGGGCCTCCTCGATTGAGGAAGTCCTGACGAGACACCGAGCGGGATGCGCGGAAGGACATGAGCCATCCCGCTCTTCTTTTTTTCGCTCGTCTCTCCATTTTGAAATCCGGCTTCATTTCGCGCCGATCTCCTTCGTCACCGGCTGAATCGAAATCAATTGTTCGTGGGCGGGGCAGAGCGGCCGGAAATCGCAATAGCCGCAGTAAAAGCCCGGCCGGGCGGCGAAATCTCCGGCGCGGATCTGGTCCGCCACTTCGGCGATGGCCTGGCGCGTCTTCGCCAGCGACTTCGGATCGCGCGCCGTGGCCACCGGCTCGTTTGTTCTGAGATTGTAAAAAACCAGGCGCGCGGGCTCGAGTTCGAGCACTTCCCCCGCCGCCAGCGCATAGACGCTGAGTTGCAGGCTTTCCTTCGCCTTCTTCGCATCCTTCGGCTTGCCCGTCTTGTAATCCACGATTTCCACTTCTTTGCCGCGAATGCGATTCACCTGGTCCATGCGGCCCGCGACAATCACGCCGTGCTCCAGATGCAGCTCGAAGGGCTTCTCCTGAAAAAGAACCTCCGGCGGCGCCGCCGAATAGGTGCGGTGAAAATTTTCGAGCTCTTGCCGGCCCTCCTTGCGATATTCCGATTCGTGATATTCGTCGTGAAATCCCGCGGATGACCATTCGCGTTCGTAGATCGCCGCCACGTCCTCGAAGGGGACCTTCCGGCGCTTGCGCAGCTCGGCGACGAATTCCTTGATCGTCGTGTGCATCACGTTGCCGAACGTCATCGAAGCGTGCGGCCCGCCGCGAATCTTCCACACATGGCCGAACAGATATTGCATCGGACATTTTTGATACGTCTCGATCGCCGAGGCGCTCAATTGCAGCGGCTCCGGAACCGGCGGATGATACGCCTTGGCCCACAGAGCCACGCGGGAATAAGCGCGCGCGTTTTCGCTGCCCGTGGCGAATAGCCGCGCGGCATCCCTCGTGTCGGGCGTGGGACCGGCCGTTTCTTCCGTCGGCGGGACAGTCACTTCCGGCGAGCTTTGCACCGTGTCGAACTTCTGGATCTTCGCGTTCATCAGGAAGTCGTCGAGGAAGGGCGAGGGCTTCTTCCACCTGTTCACCACGGTGGAAAGCGTGAGCTGCTGGCGGGCCCGCGTGAGCGCCACGTAGAACAGGCGGCGCTCTTCTTGCATTTGAAAATCGTGCGCCGGGCGCTCCTCCTTCATCAGCTCGGGCGGAAATTCGAACACGGCTGGGCGCGGCCCGGAGGGAAAATCGCGCTTGTTGAGGTGCAGGATGAAGACGTGCGGAAATTCGAGGCCCTTGGCCGCGTGCACGGTCATGAGTTGTACGGCGTCTTGATGCAGCTCTTCTTCGAGGTGAATGTCGCCGCCCGCCTCGCCGAAATAATTCAGATACTGGATGAAATCGTGAAGCTGTTTTTTCTCGCTCTTTTTTTCCCACTCCTTCACGAAATTGACGAAGCGCTCGAGATAATGGCGGTCCTCCTCCGAAGGCAGCGGAGCGAGCGCAAGCTCCCGGATCAATTCATCGAGCAGCGCGGTCGCGGAGGCCTTTTTCGCCAGTTGGCGCAAGCGCGCGAGCAAGGAAACAAATTCGGGCAGCCTCGAGCCTTCGCGGGCAAAGGGCAATTCACGCTGCGCCGATTCGATTTCTTCGGAAAGCGGGCGGCGATGATTTTTTTCGGCGCGCTCCGCCAGGCGGACCAGGTCGCGCGGCTCGAGCCCCCAATACGGCGCAGCCAGCGCGCGCGCGATCGCCACGTTGTCGCCGGGCACCGCGATCAGCCGCAGCCACGCGAGCAGATCGCGCACGAGCGTGCTCGCGAGGATCGAGAATTTGCGGATCACGAAGGGAATCTCGCGCCGGCGCAGAGCCTCCATCAACCGGCTCCGATGCGGGTGCTTGCGATAGAGCACCGCAAAATGGCGCCACGGATTGCCCGGGCCGCGCAGCCGCGCGATTTCCGCGGCGATCCAGTGTGCTTCTTCTTCCGGGCCGGCAAATTCAGCCACGCGGATTTTTTCGCCCTCAGGATTTTCCGCTTTCAGATTTTTCGGAGGCAGCAGCGGCGACTTCTCGTTGTGGGAGATCACCTCGCCGGCCACGCGCAAGATGCGCGCCGTGGAGCGATAGTTCCGATGGAGCGAAACCAGATGCTTGCGCGCGGCGGCGCCGGCCTTTCCTCCGCGCACGCCGCAGAATTTTTCCAGAAAAATCGTGAAGCTGCCGAACGACGCTCCCCGGAAGCGATAAATCGCCTGATCGTCGTCTCCGACGGCCACGATATTGCGGCGGTCGCCCGCCAGCAGCCAGAGCAATTCGAGCTGGGCGATGTTCGTGTCCTGGAACTCGTCCACCAGAATGTAGCGATACTGTTCGCGGAGTTTTTCCAGCCTTTCCGCATCGGCGCGCAACAGCGCGACAGCCTGCATCAGTTGCGCGCCGAAGGTGAGCAGCCGGCGTTCGCGCAAAAGCCGTTCGCTCACGCGATACACTCGGGCGAGCTCCTGCTGCCGCGCAAGTTCTTCTTCCTCCTGGGCCAGCGCATCGGCCTCGAGGGATTTTTTGCTCGCGGCGTGTCTGCGCCCCAGCTCTGCAACGTAGCGCGCGTAATCATCCGGCGTGACAAGTTCATCCTGGCAGCGCGAAAAAAATTTCACGAAGTCGTCGAGAAATTCTCCGGGGTCGGCGAGCCGGCGGAATTGCTGGAGCTCGAGTTCGGCGATATTGCGCCGCAGGAGAATCCAATGGTCCACTTCGTCGAGCACCTGGAGCTCGTTATTCGCCGGCCGCAGGATTTTTTCCAGGCAGAACTTATGGAACGTACTGAGCCACACGCCTTCGGAGCGCTCGCCGACGGCTTTTCTTACGCGGCTCAGCATTTCGCCTGCAGCTTTGTCCGTAAACGTGAGCCCGAGAATATTTTCGCCCGCCAGATCCGGATCCGATTCGAGCAGGTAGCGGATGCGCTCGGTGATCACGCGCGTCTTGCCCGTGCCGGCGCCCGCGACCACGAGCAGCGGGCCTTCGCCGTGCTCGACGGCGGCGCGCTGCTCCGGATTCAGAGGAAAGCCGGAGGAGGAATCCGGCGGATTGTCACGATGTGCCATCGGGAGATTTCGTGCGTTCATTGTAGCAGATTCATCCGTGGGCGAAAGTAAGGCGAAGCTGTGCGCAGAAAATGCCAATCTGTGACGAGTAGAAAAATTTAAACCTCTGTGTTTTGAATAATTTGCGCCGGATTCTACTTTCGGGATGTGACGAGTAGAAATTCGGCTGGCTGCTGCGAAGGGCCGCTCGGCGAATCTGAGCCGAGGCGCCCTGAGCAGCAGGGCCGCCTTTTTCAGCTCAAACACTCATCTTCCGCTTCACTTCGATGCTCCATCAACTTGGAAGGTTAGCTCGAATTTCAGACTATCCAGAATGCAAATCGCGCTTAAGGGGAGTTTGCGCATGCCATTCCCGTCGAGCGGACACAGAGTCACGCGGCGTTAACGTTCACGGTAATGGCCTATGGTATAACTGCGGCTATCCCGGTATCCTGATACCGATCCAAGGAGGCAGCCCATGAGGCGTACAGTTCTGGCCCTGGTTGCGTGTCTGCTGCTCATTTCCCCCAGCTTCGCCCAGCAAAACCCCGCGGATGCTCCGGCTTCAAGAGAGCAAATCGAAGAGTACATGAATTTAGTTCGTATCCATGAACTCATGAAGATCAGGGTGGCTGCTTCCACGGATCAGCTTCACCAATTAATTCACGGAATGGTGGAGAAGCAGCCGGATGCGCCGCAGGACTTGGAGGCGCGCATGGACAACATGGCTGACGACATCCTGAAGGATTATCCCATTGACGAGATGCTTGACGCGATGATTCCTGTATACCAGAAGCATCTTACAAAGGGCGATGTGGATTCGCTGATCGGATTCTATTCCAGTCCAACTCGGCAAAAAATTCTGAAGGAGTTGCCTGCCATCACGAAAGAGGCCACCGAGGCGACCACTGGCGCGATGCAGAAGTTGATGGCAAGAATCATGGAGCGAATCCAGGAAGAATTGGATCGAATGGCCAAAGAAGGAAACACATCGCCTGCAAAGAAGACACAACAGAACTGACCACACCATTGCCACGCGGCGTCTGATGGTTCGTTTGAGATTCTCGGCTAGGTGGGCGTCGAAAGGCTTTTGACCTGGCTTTCGTTCAGGCCGTAGAGCGACGGGACGGGCACGCCGAGAATTCCCAAGTAAACGTAGATTTGGCCGCGGTGGTGCGCCTCATGCTCGAGCATGGCGCGCAGCATCCGCCACGCCGTGACCGGCTTGCCTTCGGGCGAGGTGCCTTTGGCGTTCCACTGCGCGTCTGTCATGCCGCGAAAAATTTCCATTGATTCGCCATGCATGCGTTCCATGTAGGCGATCACATTGTCGAGGCCGTCGGCGACGTCGCGGCCGCAGCCTTTGTAGCGGCTTGGCCGGCCATTGGCACATTCGGCGAAGACGTCGCGCTCGGTGGCGGCGATGTGCCGGGCGAGATCGCCCAGCGTGAAGTCGCCCTCGCGGCAGGTCCATTCGAGCTTATCGGGCGGGAACAGGCGCACCAGGCGCATCGTCCGCTCGCGCATCTGCTCGAAGAATTTCAGGAAATCCTCGCGGTCCATGGTGGGTCCTCCTGTTGTAAGAGGCTCACTGTGAGATGATCGAACACCTTGCTAGGATTCGTCCAATTCGAGAGCTTGAGCGGCGACCAAAACCCTCACCTCTGAAGAGGTGAGCTACATTGGGCCGCGTTGCCTTTGGTTTTGCGCGCGCCTATACTTGTGCTTCGGTGGGACAGGCAGTCTTGCCTGTGCAGGCAGGAACACAGCCCCTTCGACGAAGCTCAGGGCGAGCACGAGTGGCTGTGCCACGGAGGACCATCATGGAAAATCCCGTCATTTTGAGCGCAGTGCGCACGCCGATTGGAAAATTCATGGGCGGACTCTCGCCGCTTTCGGCGCTGGAGCTGGGCGCGAAAGTTACCGCCGAAGTGGTCCGCCGCGCGGATATTGATCCCAAACAGGTGGACGAAATCATTATGGGCAACGTGGTGCAGGCCGGGCTCGGGCAGAATCCGGCGCGGCAGGCGGGCCTGCGCGGGGGGCTTCATTCGCGCGTCGCCGCGATGACCATCAACAAAGTTTGCGGCTCGGGACTGAAGGCCGTAGCTCTTGCATCGCAAGGCGTCGCGCTAGGCGATTCCGAAATTGTTGTGGCGGGCGGGATGGAGTCCATGTCGAATTGCCCTTACTTGCTGAAAGGCGCACGCACCGGCTTCCGCCTTGGCAATCAGGAAGTTTATGACTCGATGATTACCGACGGCCTGTGGGACGCCTACGAAAACTTCCACATGGGCAACACCGGCGAGCTGGTGGCAGAAAAATACGGCATCACCCGCCAGGAGCAGGACAAATTCGCGTTTGAAAGCCACCAGAAGGCCGTGCGCGCGATCAAGTCGTGCTTTTTCGGCGAGCAGATTGTGCCGGTCGAGATTCCGCAGAAAAAGGGCGAGCCCGTCGTGATCAAGACCGACGAATCGCCGCGCGAGGATACTTCGGTCGAAGCGCTCGCGAAGCTCAAGCCTGCGTTCAAGAAGGACGGCACCGTCACAGCAGGGAACGCGCCGGGAACAAATGACGGCGCTGCGGCGGTCATCGTGACGAGCGAGCGAACTGCCGCGCGCCTGGGCAAGCAGCCGATGGCGCGCATCCTGGCGCATGCCGTGAGCGGCGTCGAGCCGAAATGGGTGATGATGGCGCCGGTGGAAGCGGTGGAGAAGCTGCTGGCGAAAACGGGCTGGGACCGCGACAAGGACGTGGATCTGTATGAGCTGAACGAAGCGTTTTCGGTTGCGGCCATCGCCGTAACACGCGTGCTGAAGCTGAATCCCGAAAAAGTGAATGTGAACGGCGGCGCGGTAGCCCTAGGGCATCCGATCGGAGCATCGGGAGCGCGCATTCTCGTCACGCTGCTTTGTGAATTGCAGCGCCGCAACCAAAAGCGCGGGATCGCGGCGCTGTGCCTCGGCGGCGGCAATGCCGTCGCACTGGCCATCGAACGCAACTGAAGATCTCAGCGGCGAATGATTCCATGAATGACGCTGCGGTCGGGTTTCGCGTCCATTCGGGCTGGGCGGCGATGGTCGCCGTGGCTGTCGCGGATGGCGAGCCCATAGTTTTGGCGCGCAAGCGCATTCACCTCGTCAAAACTTTCAGCTACAAATTCCGGCAGCCGTATCATACCGCCGAAAAAATGCCTGCTGCGGAAGCGGGCGCCTTCGTTTCGCAGGTGCGATCCGAAGCGCGGCGGCTGGCTGCTCGCGCGATCCGCAGCTTTCAACGCAAGCTTGAAATCGAAGGGTTCCGGCTGGACTGTTGCGGCCTGCTTCTCGCATCCGGAAGAGCGCTTCCACCGCTGCAAAAGATTCTGGCGTCGCATGCGCTGATTCACACCGCGGACGGCGAACTGTTTCGCGAAGCGCTGCTTCACGCGGGCAGCAAGTGCGGTTTGAGATCTGTGAAAATTAAAGAGAAGGAACTGCTCAAATCCGCGTCCGAAATGCTTCGTCTGAAGGAGAGCGAGATTCAAAGGCGGATCACTGAGATCGGCCGCGCGTTCGGTTCTCCTTGGTCGCAGGATGAAAAATTCGCATCGCTCGCCGCCTGGCTCGCACTGGCGAACCATCGGCACTAGCGCAAACTGTGTCTTTGCGATAGAACTGCTTCACCCATGTTCTGCCCCGTTTGCAAAGCGGAATACCGCCTCGGGTTCACTCACTGCTCCGATTGCGACGTCGATCTCGTCGAGCATCTGCCAAACGACGCGTCCATGCTGGCGGGTCAAGACCTAGCCATCGCGTAACGAGGCACGGACCCAAGCGCCTTCAGCGCAGCGCTGGCCGCCTTGAAGGATGCTGGAATTCCGTGCGTTCAAATTTCCGATCACGACCAACTCGCCTGGGGATTGGCGGTTCCCAAGCCTCGCTATGAAATCATGGTTCGCAAAGCAGATTTGCAAGCAGCTCTTGAACTTGTCGCGCAATTTGGAGAGCGGGCAGCTTGGGCGCATGCGAGAGACATTTGGAAGGGAAAGACTCAATTTTTGGAACCGGACGCAGAACTGGCGGGCGACAGAGCAGTGGAGGCCACTTCAGAGGAGACGCCGGACGACATCCCCGCTGAAATCAAACCCAAGGAAGCAACCTCGATTGTGTGGGCGGGAAGCGACCCGCAGCTGCTGCTGGACGTGAAGGCCTGCCTCACGGAGAACGGGATCGCTTCTGTTGTCGCCGAGGAAGGCGTCGAGAAGCGAGTGTCGGTGCGGCCAGTTGACGAAGCACGCGCGCGGGAAATTATCCGCGAAGTACTTGAGGCTACGCCGCCGGAATGAGAAATCCGCCAATTCACGCACCGTTCTGGCGTAGGCCGCATCTGATTCGAGCATAGGAACGCGCATGAGTAGAATCCCCTGGTTTGAGCGGAAATTCGATTTCAGTTTTCCTCCGGACCTTTATCCGGAGATGATCGAGCGGCTGCGCGGAACTCCGGCGCGGCTCGAAGAGCGCGTGAAAATCCTCCCTGCGGAAATTCTGACGCGGCGCGAGGGCGAGCATTGGTCCATTCAAGAGAATGTGGGGCACCTCTATGATCTTGAGACGCTGTTCAGCGGCCGGCTCGATGATTTTGACCGCGGCGTGGCCACTTTGCGCGCGGCAGACCTGACGAACAAGAAAACCTACGATGCGGAGCATAACGAGAAACACATCGACGATATTCTGGAATCATTTCGGCGCGCTCGGGAGAAGACCGTGAAGCGGATTGAAGTCCGCGCCCCGGAGTTTTTCGTGCGCACCGCGCTGCACCCGCGGTTGAACAAGCCAATGCGCGTGGTGGATGCCCTCTACTTCCAGGCCGAGCATGACGATTACCACCTGGCCCGCATCTCCGAATTGATCCGGCTGTTCGGCAGCTCCTCCTGATCGAACCGATCGCGGTTTGGCCGCCGTCCACACTCGCCCGCTTCCCATGTGTCCCTTAGTTTCGCTATCATCCCCACGCTCATGCCGGCAGATACGATCAAAACGGTTGGAGTGCTGGGTGCGGGGACGATGGGCAACGGGATCGCCCACGTGTTTGCGCGCTCGGGCTACCACGTGATCTTGCGCGACGTCGAAAAGCGGTTCCTCGACCGCGGGCTCGAAACCATCAGCAAGAACCTGGACCGCGAAATCAAGAAAGGCAAACTCGCGGAAGGCGAAAAGCCCTTGGTGGTCGCGCGCATTCAGCCGGTCACGGAGGTTGCCGCGCTCGCCGCCGCCGATTTCGTGGTCGAAGCCGTGCCGGAGCAGCTCGCCCTGAAGCTCCGCGTGCTGAAAGACGTGGATGCCATGTTGCGCCCCGGCGTAATTCTTGCGAGCAACACGTCTTCTATTTCCATCACGCAACTCGCCGCGCAGACCAGCCGCCCCGACCGCTTCATCGGCATGCATTTCATGAACCCGGTGCCCATGATGGTGCTCGTGGAAGTGATCCGCGGGCTGGCCACCAGCGACGACACGTTCCAAATGACGATGTCGCTGTGCGAAAAGCTCGATAAAAAACCCGTGGCAGTGAACGACGCGCCGGGCTTCGTGTCGAATCGCGTGCTCATGCCCTTGATCAACGAAGCCGCATTTTGCGTGATGGAAGGCGTGGCCACGCCCGAAGCCGTGGATGCGGTGATGAAAACGGGCATGAATCATCCGATGGGCCCGCTCGAACTCGCCGATTTCATCGGGCTCGACGTGTGCGTCGATATCCTCGAGGTGCTCTTCAAAGGGTTTGGAGATCCCAAATATCGCGCCTGCCCGCTCCTCCGAAAATACGTGGCTGCCGGTTGGCTGGGAAGAAAATCGGGCCGCGGCTTTTATAAATACTCCTAATTTTCAGCGTAAGATTGTCTAAGGCGCTCGCCTTTCACCTGGGAAATCCAGCGGAGGGATTCTTGGGGCATCGCTTTTGCGCTGTCGCATTTTTTGCGTGCGTGCTGCAACTTGCAGCAGGGCAGTCTCCGTCCGGCTCCGACGTGCTCGTGCGCGATCAACCGCTCAATCAATGGTTCGAAGGCCCGGCCGCCAAAGTGACGATCTCGGACGACGGCGAATGGGCGCTTTTTACCGGCGCCGACAGTCCGGTGTGGCTGTTTTCGCTGAAAACGGGACGAGAGGAATCCGGAATTCTGCGCGCCGGGCTCGATCAGGTGGAAAGCGCAGCCTTTTGCGGACGCAGAGGCCTTCTCCGCTTCGGCCAGCGCGGCGGCGAAAAGGGATGGTTTGCGTCGAACGTTGAAAGCAGGGAGCTGGCCTCGCTGCCTGCCAGCGCCACGATTGCATGCTCGCCGGACGGCGGCACGATTGCGTTCTACGATTCGAACGATCCCGACCGAGGCCTTTCCATCGGCCCGCCGGGCGGCTACAAAATCTTCCAAATCGGCGGAAGAATCACGGCGATGGCTTTTTCGCCGGACGGCAACACACTCTACGCACAGGTGTTTCGCGCCGCGGGAGATTCGGCGATCGTGCGGATTATGGTGAACAGCCTGGCGTCGAGAACGATTGCCACCGGCCTCGACGCGAGCCCGCTGGCCGGCACGCTCGCGATCTCGCCCGACGGTAAGAGCCTGTACCTGGCGCTCGTTGGCGCCGGGCCTCCCGATAACGAAGCGCGCCACAACCCGAGCGCAGACCGCTGGCTCAAAATCTTCGAGTTCGATATCGCCACTGGAGTCCGCCATCCGGTTGTGGAATCCGCCGGAGAGGACAACCTCGACCCTTTCGTCCTCGGCAAGAACCTCTATTGGGCGCGGAACCTGATACATCAAGCGATTGCACTTGTGCCTTCAGGGGGAGGGGCCGCGCGAGAGCTCGTCGTGGGAGGCCAGGTGCCGATGTGGGGTCCGGAAGGGAAGAGCGTTGCCTATAGTTACGGCGGCTGGCGCTTAGCGGATTGGGCGCTTGACCTGGACGCGGCGGAAGTGGACGTCGATGCCGATGGACGCCGCGGATCGCAGCCGATCATCATCGTGTCCGGCTACCACGAGGATTTTCCTCCCGCATGGTCGCCCGATGGCAATTGGATCGCGTTTCATTCGCATCGGTCGTCAAAGCCGGTCCCGGAATATTCCAGCCCGGGCAGCACGGACGATATTTATCTCCGCCGGGCCGGCGATGTGCATGCCCCTGAAATACGGCTCACCGATTTCGGCTGGGAAGCCGGTCCAGCCTATTGGTCTCCGGATGGCCAGAAGCTGCTGTTCACTTCGTGGCAGCGCGGGGGCCAGCCCGGAATCGACAAGCTTTGGGTGCTCACAATGGATTTGGAATTAGGGCGGGCCTTGCGCGCCGAAATGCTTCCGCTCGCGCCTGAAATCCGAAGCGTCAGTTGGGCGGCGTGGTCACCCGACGGGAAAGAGATTGCCATCGAGGACAACCGCGGCGGCCAGGACCGCAGCCTCTGGATCGCGCGGTCCGATGGGTCACACGCGGTGAAACTGCTTGATTACAAAGGCACCAGCTACGACGGAATTGACTGGCTGCCGGACGGCAAAACAATCATCTTCAGCGCGCTCGCGGGCGAACGCCTGCAATTGTTCTCCGTGCCGAGGGCGGGAGGCGATCCGAGCCAATTGACCCAAGATTCCGGCAACTTGCTGCACCCGCGAGTCGCGCCGGATGGGAAGTGGATCGCCTGCACGCGCCTGGTGGAATCGAAGCAGATTTGGCGGCGGGCGGTGCCCTGAGGCGGCTGAGTGGAGCCTCAGCAAGGCCAAATCCGGAGTGAAGGCTGAATTTGATATGGAGAATCGGACATGGAACGCTCAGGACTTGGCTCGGTCCTTTACGGCTGTAGCAAGATAATCGGACGCTGCCGGTCCCGAATGTTTCCCGCCTGCCACTGCCTCCAACATTTCTGAGAGCGATTCAAGCAAGTGCTGCAAATGATCGGTGGCTTCGGCGGGAAGCACACCGAATCGGGCGCCCAGCTCGGCGTCAAACAACTCCCACTCTTCGCGCTCCCCCTTTTTCCTCAGAATGACGGGGACCTTTCGACTTGATGTCTCCACGGTGAGGCAAACTTCCGGCGGTTCCGGTTTTCGGCCGGGCATATCGGGGCGCAGGAAGCGCTCGTGCTGAACTTTCAGATGAAGACACTCCTCCGCGAGGATGGTGGAGAAAAACAGCGGGTGCTGCGCCGATTCATGATCGAATTGGAAAGTGGCCGGAGATTCTCCAATCGTGCGGACAGCGTAGATTCCTTCCGGGATTCTCCCCACAATCTCGACCTTGAACATAGACGTGCGCCGGCTCACCTCTGCATAGAGCCGCGATTTCATGCGGATGGTTCCCGAGGCCAAATCCAGGAAATAGTAATGTTCTTCTTGCATGCCTCGGGCGGAGAGCGAAAAACTGGGGTTCTTGAGAAACGAGGTCGCCAGTTGAATCCCGCTCATCGAAGCCGCCTCTTCCTGCGTCTCTCCATCGGCGACTAAGCGCTCGCAGAAATTGACTGCCGCGCGTGCTTCCTGGATGAGGGGTACGAATAGAACATCCGGATGGCCGTAGTTTCGCGTGTGCAGCACTTGTGGGAAGCCGGCAATTTCCACTCCGCCGGAGCCGGCCGGAAGCTCTCGATTCAGCGTGGGAAGAGTTAACGTGGCGACCTCTCT
>Ga0187781_10000342_pt1 | contig 33082 bp, 27 predicted proteins | sample 0715_SJ02_MP02_2_FD_132447 | JGI IMG/M metagenome (GOLD analysis project Ga0187781, IMG submission 132447) | Tropical peat soil microbial communities from peatlands in Department of Meta, Colombia - 0715_SJ02_MP02_20_MG | ecosystem: Environmental > Terrestrial > Soil > Wetlands > Peat | place... | reverse complement strand
GCCCGACTCTCATGGGCATCGGCATCTCGACCTTCACCGAGATCGTCGGCGCCGGGCCGACCAAGGTATGCGACATCCTGGGGATCGGGTTGTTCGACAGCTGCGACATCCGCGTGCATCCCACCGGCGCGGTCATCGCCCGCCTCGGGACCATGAGCCAGGGTCAGGGGCACGCGACCACCTACTCGCAGATCATCGCCACCGAGCTGGGACTCCCGGCGAGCGACATCGTCATCGAGGAGGGCGATACCGACAAGGCGCCCTACGGGGCCGGCACCTGGGGCTCGCGCTCGACGCCGGTGGCCGGCGCCGCCGCGGCGACCGCCGCACGCAAGATCAAGGACAAGGCGCGCAAGATCGCGGCGCACCTGCTCGAGGTGGGCGAAGGCGATCTCGAGTGGGAGATCGATCGCTTCAAGGTGAAAGGCAACCCCAGCCAGGCGAAGACCATGAAGGAGATCTGCCTGGTATCGCACACCGGCAACCTGCCGCCTGGCATGGAGCAGGGGCTCAACGCCGTGGCGTACTACGACCCGCCGAACCTGACCTTCCCGTTCGGCGCGTACCTGTGCGTCGTCGACATCGACAAGTTCACGGGCGAGACCAAGGTGCGGCGCTTCTACGCGCTCGATGACTGCGGCACGCGCATCAATCCCATGGTCATCGAGGGCCAGATCCACGGCGGCCTGACGGAGGCGTTCGCGGTCGCCATGGGCCAGCAGCTGCCCTTCGATGAGAACGGCAATCACCTCGGCAACAGTCTCATGGACTACTTCCTGCCGACCGCGATGGAGACGCCGCACTGGGAGACCGATCACACCGTGACGCCGAGCCCCCATCACCCGATCGGCGCCAAGGGGGTGGCCGAGTCGCCGCACGTCGGCGGCATCCCCTGCTTCAGCAACGCAGTGATCGATGCGTTTGCGCATCTCGGCGTCACGCACATGGACATGCCACACAGCTCTTATCGGGTGTGGCAGAAGTGCCAGGAGCTCGGCGTGAACAAGCGCCCGGGCGACGTTTGAAAGTCACCCTCGAACGCGCCTTCGCCCTGCCAGCCTCGGCCGATCAGGCCTGGAAGCTGCTCGCGGATGTCGAGCGGGTGGCCGCGTGCATGCCGGGCGCAAGGATCAGCGAGCGCCTGGACGAGCGGCACTTCAAGGGAACCGTGGCCGTTAAATTCGGCCCCGCCAGCCTCAATTTCCGCGGCGAGCTGGAAGTGCTCACGCTCGAGCCCGGCAGTCGCACGCTGCAGCTGCGCGGCAAGGGTACCGACGCGAGCGGAGGCTCGGCGGCCGCGCTCGATCTCACCGCACGCATCGAGGGAAAGGATGCGGCCGCATCCACCCTCGTGGGCCGCGGTGAGGCCTCCATGAGCGGCAAGGCGGCCGCTTTCGGGGCACGGGTGGCGGATCCCGTCGCACAGCAGGTGTTGCAGCAGTTCGCTCTCAATTTCATCGCGGAGCTCGGGGCGCGCGCCGCTTCCGGCGCTGGGCCGGGCGCCGGGAGCGAGGCGCCGCCGGCGGCCTCCGCGGCGGCGCCCGCGAGGCCGCTCAACGGACTCGCGCTCCTCTGGGCGGTCGTGCGCTCCTGGCTGCGCTCGCTCCTCGGCGCGAGGGGCACATGAGCCCGGGTGCGCGCGCCGGCGAGCTGGCCGCGCTCCAGGACGACCTCCGGGGCGCCGGCTACATCGCCGAGCCGCAGCTCGCCGCCGCGCTGCTTCTCATGCGGGAGCTCGGCCGGCCACTGCTGCTCGAGGGCGATGCGGGTGTGGGCAAGACCGAGGTGGCGAAGGTGCTCGCCACCATCCTCGCCACGCGCCTCATCCGCCTGCAGTGCTACGAAGGGCTCGATGCACACGCGGCCATGTACGAGTGGAATTACCAGCGCCAGCTGCTCGCCATCAAGCTGCTCGAACACGACGAGCGCGGCATCGAGCAGAAGGAGCAGGACATCTTTTCCGAGCGCTATCTCCTCAAGCGACCGCTGCTCGAGGCCATCACCGGCGAACGGTCTGCGGTGCTTCTGATCGACGAGATCGACCGTGCCGATGAGGCCTTCGAGGCGTTCCTGCTCGAGCTGCTCTCGGATTTCCAGCTCTCGATCCCCGAGCTCGGCACCGTGCGCGCCACCAGCCGGCCGCTGGTGGTGATCACCTCCAACGGCACCCGCGAGCTCTCGGATGCGCTGCGCCGGCGCTGCCTCTACCAGTACATCGATTACCCGGACTACGAGAAGGAATTCGCGATCGTGCGCGCCCGCGCGCCCGAGGTCGCCGAAGGGCTGGCGCGGCAGATCGTGGCGTTCGTTCAGGGCGTGCGGCGCATGGACCTGAAGAAAAGACCGGGCATCGCCGAGACGCTCGACTGGACGGCGGCGCTGCTCGGGCTCGAAGTCAGCGTGATCGATGCGGATGCGGCCGAGCGCATCCTCGAGACGCTGAGCGCGCTCATCAAGACGCGCGACGATCGCGCGGCCTTTCCGCGCGAGGTGGTGGCGCGGCTGGCGGCCGCATGCTGAGGAGCCCGGCAGTGGCGCCCGAGATGCGCGCGGCGGAGCGGCTCGCCGCCTTCCCGGCGTTTCTGCGCGCCAATGGTTTCATGGTCGGAGGGGGCGACGCAGTCGAGGTCCTGCGCACCGCCGAGCGCGTCGGCGTGCTCGAGGCGGGGCCGCTGCGCTGGTCGCTCAAGGCGCTGCTCTGCGGGCGAAGCGCCGAGTGGCGGCGCTTCGATCTGCTGTTCGACGCCTGGTTCCTGCCGGCCAATCGCTGGCAGACGCCGGAGCGCCGCGCCAGCGGGCGCGCCGCGGCAGGTGCGCCGGCATCGGCCGCGGCGGCGGCCGAAGGCGAGGAGACCGACGCCACGCAGCGGCGCGAGCTGGCGAGCGAGCGTGAGGCGCTCGCCTCGGCGGACTTTCGCACCCTCACCGGCCGCGAGCATCTGCTCGAGATCGAGGCCCTGATGCGCCGCTTTGCGCGGCGCCTCAAGGCGATCCGGCTGCGGCGCGCGGCGCGCGCGCGGCGCGGGCGGCGCCTCGACCTTGCAGCGACCATCCGCCGCAGCGTCGCGAGCGGCGGCACGCCGCTCGAGCTCTCGTGGCGCGCTCCGCGGCGCGTGCGGCCGCGCCTGGTGCTGCTGATCGACGTCAGCCGCTCGATGGCGGCCTACAGCTTCTTCTATCTGCGCCTCGCGCGGGCGCTCGCCGCCGAGCTCGCCGACGTGCGCAGCTTCATCTTTCATACGCGCCTCACCGCGGTGTCCGAAGCGCTTCACGACCGCGACCCTCACCGCGCGCAGGAGCGGCTGCATCTGCTCGCCGCGGGCTGGGCAGGGGGCACCCGGATCGGCGCGAGCCTCGAGGAGTTCAACCGCGAGCATGCGCCGCGTTGTGTGCACGCGCGCACCGCGGTGATCATTCTGAGCGACGGCTACGATGCCGGTGATCCGGCAGCGCTCACGGGCGCGCTCGCGGAGCTGCGGCGGCGGGCGCGGCGCATCGTGTGGATCAACCCACTCGCCGGCCGCGCCGACTACGCGCCGCTGAGCGGCGGCATGCAGGCGGCGCTCCCGCACCTTGACCTCCTCGCTGCGGGCGCGGATCTTCGCAGTCTGGAAGCGACGCTTCCCAAAGTGATCGAGGCCCTCAAATGAGCGACCCAAGCAACGACCTGTTCGCCGCCGCGCAGCGCCTGCAGCAGCAGGGCCAGCCGTACGCGCTGGTGAGCGTGGTGCACACCGAGGCGCCGGCCTCGGCGCGACCCGGCGACAAGGCATTGGTGACCGTGCAGGGCATCGTGCACGGCTGGATCGGCGGCGGCTGCGCGCAGCCCGCGGTGCTGCATACGGTGCGCGCGGCGCTCGAAGATGGACGCGCGCGGCTCATCCGCATCGCGCCCGCCGAGGCGGAAGCGCCGCGCGACGCGCAGTCGATGCTGCGCGATGCGGCCGAGTTCGGCATGAGCTGCCACTCCGGCGGCACGCTGGAGCTGTTCATCGACCCGATCCTGCCGCCGACCCGGCTGGTGATCATTGGCGACTCCCCGGTCGCAGTGGCCCTCGCGGGGCTCGCGCCGCGGGTCGGGCTGCCGGTCACCGTGATCGCCAAGGGAGCCGACGGGGAGCGATTCCCCGACGCCGGCCAGGTAATCGAGACCGACGACACCGCCGCCCTGAGCGGTCAGGTCGCAGCCGGTGCCTTCGTCGTGGTTGCCACCCAGGGCCGGCGCGATCTTCCGGGCCTGCGGGCGGCGCTCGCGCTCAACGCGCGGAGAATCTGGCTGGTCGCCAGCGTCCGCAAGGCGCAGGTGCTGCGCGAGCTCCTGATCGGAGCGCAGCACGACCCGGCGGCGGTGAATGCGATCGTTGCGCCTGCGGGTGCGCCGATCGGGGCGCAGACGCCCGAGGAGATCGCGCTCTCGGTGCTGGCCGCCGTCGTCGCCGTGCGCCGCGCCGGGCGCAGCGCGGTGCAACCGGTCGCCGCGGCAGAAACACCGGCGGAAGCCCAGGCCGTGGTGGCGGGAGCAGAGCCGGGGCCTGGCCCCCGCAAGGGTTGCTGCGGGCTCTGAGGTGGGCTGTCTTCTCAAGAAGAGCGGCCTCTACAGCCGCATGTCGATCGGCGCGGTGCTGCTGGCGGCGGGCCGGGGCGAGCGCATGGGCGGGCGGCCCAAGGCACTGCTCGAGCTCGGCGGCGTGCCGCTGGTGCTGCGCCAGTTGATCGCGCTCTCGGGCGCCGGGATCGATGAGCTGGTGATCGTGCTCGGCCATCACGCGGCGAGCATCATGCCCGTCATCGAGTCGTTCCCCGTGACCGTCGTTCACAACCCGCGGCCCGACGACGGCCAGGTGTCTTCGCAACGCCTGGGGTTGGCCGCGCTCAATCCCGCGGCCGATGCGGTGCTGGTGGCGCTCGCCGATCAGCCGCTCATCGACGTCGAGGACATCACCCAGGTCATCGGCGCTTTCAAGCGGCGGCCCGAGGGTACGGCGGTGGTCGTGCCGCGCGTGGCCGGAGACCCGGGCAACCCGGTGATCTTCGGCGCGCAGGTCCGCGAGCAGATTCTTCTGGGCGATGCCCACATCGGCTGCCGCCAATGGCGCAACGCGCACCCGGAGGCGGTGTCGCACTTCGATACCGACAACCGGCGCTTCACGCTCGACGTCGATACGCCGGAAGACATCGAGGATTTCGAGCGCCGTACGGGCCACGCGCTGCTCTGGCCGGCATCGGCTGCGGCCTAGCCGCGCAGCTCTGCCTCCGCGGCGAGAAAGCGCTGCAGCTCGGCGCAGATCGACAGCGCGAGTGTCTCCGGACCGTATCCGCCGAGCTTGATTCCCACCGGGGCGTGCAGCCGCGGCGTGAGCGTTGCCCGGGCCGCGGGGTCGAGCTCGGCGAGCAGCTCGTCCCGCCGCGCCGGCGGCCCGAGCAGTCCGATGAACGGATCGGGGCGCCGGGCAAGCGCCGCGAGCGCCTCGCGGTCGTTGGCCGCGGTGTGGGTCATCACGATACAGGCATCGAGCCGCTGATCGCCGACGGCGGCGAGCGCCTCGGCCGGACGCGCGCAGATCCTGCGTTCGGCCTCGGCACCGCGCGCGGCCAGCAGTCCCTCGCGATGGTCGGAAAGGGTCACCCGCCAGCCGAGCCGATTGGCGATGTCGATCAGGGCCGGCGCCTCGGGACCTGCGCCCACGAGCATGATGCGCGGCGATGGGGGGAAGAGGACGACCGCGCAGGTCAGGCCGCCTTCGAGGTGCTGCTCTCCCGCAGCCCGCCCCTTGAGTGCGCGGGCCGGCTCGATGCGCGGGGGGAGCTCCATCTCGACATTCGCCGACCAGAGGAAGCCGCTGCCGACGTGCGGACCGCTGGTGAGGAGCGCGGCCTTCAGCGGCCGCTGCGCGCGCTCGGCCGACAACAGCGCCTCGCACAGGGGGTGAGTCGTGCCGGCAGCGACCGGCAGCAGCAGCACCTGCATCTGCCCGCGGCAGCCGGAGCCCGAGCCGAACACCAGGTCGTCGTCGCTGCGCGTGTCGAAAAGCATGACCCGCGGGAGGTTCTCCGCGAGCGCCGTCCGGGCCGCGGACTCGAGATCGGACTCGAGGCACCCGCCCGAGATGACGCCGAGGCGTGCGCCGTCCGCGCCCACGAGGGCCAGGGCGCCCGGCTTGCGGTATGTGGATCCCGTCGAGTGTACGACGACGCAGAGGGTGAACGCGGTCCCCCGCGCCAACCGGGCCTCGAGCTCCCCGAGAATGCGCCGATGGTGGGTCGCGAAGGAGTCCGTCTGTATCACATCCCGAAGCCCTGACGCAAAAATGCCTCGCTCTTGCGCAACATCAGCGCGCGCGCGCTCGAGTCATCGAGATAGTGGTCGAGGTCGTCCCAGGTGACAAGCTCGCACTTTCCGCCCACCGCCTTCATCCGCTCGGCCATGCTCTTGGACTCCTCGATGCTCACATTGCGGTCCATGGCGGCGTGGAACAGCAGCACCGGTGCCTTGATCTTATCCGCGTTCTGCAGCGGCGAGCCCTCGCGCACGTGCGGGCCGTCACCGATGAGCGTGCTCACCTCGTAGTACCCGGACCAGCGGCGGAACTCCTCCTTGGCCGCGGCGAGATCGGTCACGGGCGCGATCGCGACCACGGCCTTGAAAAGGCCGGGCTCGACGACGGCCGACTGGAGCGCAGCATACCCACCATAGGACCAGCCGAGGATGCCGAGCTTCCGGGGATCGGCGATACCCTGATCGACGAGCCAGTGTCCGGCGGCGAGCACGTCCCCGATCGCGATCCTCCAGGACTTGAAGCCGTTTTGCTGGAACCAGGCATCGCCGTAGCCCACCGAGCCGCGAAACTCCGGCTGCAGCACGACGAAGCCGCGGGAGGCGTAGAACTGCGACAGCCAGTCGAAGCCCCATTCGTCGCGTGCGTTCGGCCCGCCGTGCGGCAACACGATCGCCGGCAGTCCCTTGGCGCTCGTCGCGCCCGGCGGGAGGGTGAGATAGGCCGGCACCATGGCGCCGTCCGTGGCCGGATAGGTGATCGGCTTGACGCTCGCGAGCTTCGCGCCCTCTAACTCTCCGCGCACGACGAGGAACGTTTCCAGCCGGCGCGCCTTCCGGTCGAACAGGTAATAGACGCCGGGGTCGGAATCGCTGCCGGCAAAAATCAGCAGCGTGTTCTCGTCGGCACTCGAATCGACGACGTCGAGTATCGGCTGCTGCGGCAGCGCCCGGGCGAGTGAGGCAAGCAGCTGTTTGACGTCCGGGTCAAAGTAAACGCTATGACGCCGGTCGGTGGCATAGGAGACGCCCACCACGCGGCCCTGGCGGCCGATGCGCATCAGCCGGTCGACGTCGACCGCGGGATTGACGTAGAGGAGCTGCTCCGCAAGGCTGTTGTCGAGGCTCACCGAATAGGCGGCCAGGCGGCCGTCGGTCTTCTTGAAACCGTAGGCGAGGTTGTGCTCCGGATCGATCGCATACGGGTTGAAGCCCGTGCGCTCGAGGGAGTCGTATTCGCTCAGCTTGTGCCAGTCCTCGGAACCCGGCGCGCGGTAGAGGTAGTCGATCACGCCGCTCTCCTGCGTCGTGGTGCTTGCGCTGACCTTCCTGCTGAGACCGACGATGCGCACCGCGCCGCGCCCGTCGCTGATGTACTCCACGGCGTCGGCGCGCGGCGCCTCGACGCGCCTGACATCGAGGGTGCGCGTGTCAACCCGGTCGACGCCGAGCCCCTGGGCGCTCGATCCCAGGTGGCTGCCGATGCGATCATCGGCCAGGTAGGGGCGCGTCATCAGCACGACTCCGTCCTCCGACGACTCGATGATCGAGCCTCCACCGAGCTTCAAACCATGTTCGTGGACGCTGTCCCGCTTGCTGAGGAGTTTCAGGTTCGTGCCATCCGCGTTGACGGCGACCAGCCGGCTGACGGGCAGGATGCCGTAGGTAGGATCCTTCAGGTTGGCGTAGATGTGACAGGCCAACCGATCGTTCGCGACCCAGGAGCAGTTCCCGAGGCGCTCGGGCTTGCCGTCGGCCGCCAGGGCCGGTTTGGGCTTGGCGCCTTCAGCCAGGCTCAGGGTGTAGAGCACCGACCCCTGACCTTGGAGCGCTGACCGATAGGCAACGCTCCTGCCATCGGGAGAGAGCGTCATGCCGGAGACGCTCGGGCGGGCGCCGAAGGCCGCCGCGGCATCGAAGGCTTTGGACTCCTCAGCCAGCGCCGGCGCGCAGGTATAGAGCACTGCGAGTAGTGCGATTATTCTTCTCATCGGAACCCCTATCTCTGAGGCAGGAATCTTAAAGCATTGGCCGCGTGATGGGCTCGCCGCCGGGGTGCTGTGCCTCGCGGCCGCGGTGCACGCTGCTCGCGCCCATGCACAGGGGTACCTCAACCCCTACCTCGGGGCCATCACTCCCGACAAGCCGTGGCGCGCGAGCGGCAGCGCTCCGCTTTATGGGCTCGACGTCGGGATGGATCTTTCCAGTGACTGGAGCGCGGAATTCGATCTGAGCGGCGCGCCGCTCACCGACCGGTCTGGCACGGGGCATACGGGGCTCTATGGAGGCGCGCTCGCGCTGGTGCGGGTGTTCAATCGACCCACGCGGTTCGCGCCCTACCTGTCCGTCGGCCTCGGGCTGACGCACAACAACGCTGCATCGCAGACCGGGCTCGAGGCTCACACGGAGTTCATGATCCAGCCCGGGCTGGGCGCACTCATCGGGATGTGGGAGAGCGCAGATCGCTCACGGCGCCTGGCCTTGCGTCCCGACATCAAAGTACGCTGGACTCATGGGTGGGCCCATGCGCCGGGCAATCCGGTCGATCCCCTGTACGGGCTCGGACTGTCGCTTGCCTTCTAATAGTGGGGGACTGCGCGTGCGCTCCTGCGCGCGGGGGCTCAGCCGCGGAACCGGTAGCTGAAGCGCAGTCCTATGGTCCGGGGACGATTGACCGTGATCGCCCGGTAGTACTGGCGGGAGTTCTCATAGAGCTCACCCCGCGTGTCGGTGAGGTTCTCGCCGTAGAGTTGTACCAGCCATCCGTTCTTGCCCGCACCGAGCGCCGCATCGTAAGTCGTGAAGGGCGGCAGATTATAGGCGATGGAGTTGCCCTGCAGGTCGGTGGCGAGCCAGTCATTCGAGGCGATGGAATGGGACTGGTGCACCGCGCCGATCTGGGCGAATGCATCGTAGCCGTTCACCGCAACGTCATAGCGGAGCCGGAGGTAGCCCTGGAACGGAGGCGCACCGGCGAGCGGGCTGCCGAGGGGTCCGGCCGGATTGGAGAGCTGCACTCCCGCAGCGGTTTTGAGAGTCCCGAAGTCGATGGGGGTTCCGTCCTCCCACAGGAATGTCGGTTGCCTGACCAGGGCACTGTGGTTCCAGGCGGCGCCGAGCTCGGCGGTGAAGCGGGTCGTAAGATGAGCGCTGCCGGCGATCTCCACGCCGCGCACCCGGTAGTCACCGGTGTTGAAGGCCGTGAGGCCGAACAACTCGGCATCGAAGGAGCCGATCTGGGCGTGGTTCCAATCCTCCTGGTATACGGCCCCGTTCCATTGGAGGCGCTCATCCCACCAGGCGGTCTTCCAGCCGAGCTCGCTGCTCGTGAGGGTGTCGGGTGAGTAGGCAAGCGGGGCAACCCACCCGCCATGGAGGGTGGCTTGAGCCTGCCAGGGGTAGGGACCCGGAGTGAGTGGCGCGTTATAAGCCGGTGTGAAGCCGCGATTGAAGCCGCCCGGGCGGAAGCCCTGGGCCCAGGTGTAGTAGAGCAGGGCGTCGTCGGTGATCTTCCAGCTGAGGTTCGCGCGGCTACGGAAGCCGCTGTAGGTGCGATCGAGGCCGAGCGAGTTGAGATTCTGGAAGACGCGATTCACGCAGGGGTTGGGGACGCTGCCGGGAGGGTTATAGAAAGTGCTGCAGCCGAAGCTACTGACGGTCGAGCCGACTTCCCAGGTGTTGGTACTGTAGTAGCGCGTGCCTGCGGTCAGTGTAAGGGTGCGTGGGATGAGATCGTAGTCGACCGAGGCGTAGGCGGCCTTCTGGTTATAGCCGCGCGTGATGTCGTTGAACCAGCCATCCCCCGGCGGCCGAACGTTGGGATTGTTCGAAGTCACACCTCCGGGCACCAACACCGCGCCTGGTGTGCACCCGCAGACTGCCTGTCCGTTCAACGCCCAGTACTCCGTGGGTGGCGCAATGGGATTGAAGTACGGCAGCGCCGTGATGTAATAGAAATCCATCTGGGTGTGCTGCGTGTAATCCTCGTAGAACAGGCCGCCAACGGCCCGCAGCCTGAGCTCTTCGGGTGTTTGCAGGCGCAGCTCGTGACTCTGGTGCACGTTGCGCTCCTGGTCGCGCCAGGTGGAGCTCGGTGAGAAGCATTGCGGTGCAGGGCCGGCGATGCACTGGTAGTAGTCGACGTACAGGCCACCGTGCGCGTATTCGGTGTAATCCCCAACCTGATCGACCTTGCGCTCGAGGTATGCGCCGGCATAGAGGACCTTGAGGGCGGCGAGGCGGCCCTCGATGGTGAGGGCGGTATTCGTGAACGCGTCCCGATCGTAGGAGGGGTTGAAGAGCTGCACGGTGAGATCGGGCTGCGGCTGGCCGAAGGCATCCGCTGCCATCTCGGCAAACACCCCATCCGCTTCCATGCGCTGGTAGCTTTGAGCGATCAGCGCGCTCCAATCGGCATCGATCTGCCATAGCGCCTCGAGACGCGCGCCCTGGTAAGTGACCGGGTTGATGTTGCTCTTGACCAGCGCGGCGTTGTTGATGACCAGGTTGTTTGTGGGGATCGGACCGGTCGCGTAACGGATACTGACGTCCGAGTCGGAATGCGCAAAGGTCGCGGGGATGTTGTCGATGTAGCCGCCGCGCTTCTCGTCGTAGATCACAGCGCGAACGGCGAGCCGGTTGGGTACGAGCGGCACGTTGAGGGTGGCATCGAGAGCGGAGCTCGGGTCTCCGTGCGCGGTCGCTGCGACACCGGCATTGATGTTTGCCTCGGTGACATCGAGTTGCGGCTTGTGGGTGATGTAACGCACCACCCCGGCTTGCGCGCCCGCGCCGAAGAGCGTCCCCTGCGGTCCTTCCAGGACCTCGATGCGCTCGAGATCAGCCGCGTAGATGTCTAGGTTGCGGCCGGGGAGCTGCACGGACTGCTCGTCGAGGTACAAGGCTACGTTGGGAAGAGCACCGATCCCGGCTCCCTGAACCCCGGGCTCGGAGGTGCCGAGACCCCGTACGAAGATACTGTTCTGACCAGGACCCACACCATGCACCGTGACCCCGGGCAGGTAGCGCGCGAAGTCATCGAGAGTGGTCGCGTTGAGCTTGGCGAGCGCGGCGCCGGTCAGCACCTCGACCGTAATAGGCACGTCCTGGAGGTTCTGCTCGCGGCGGCTCGCGGTGACGATGACTTCGCCGGACGGCTCCGCATCGCCCGTGTTCGGGGTCAGGGCGAAAATGCGGATGGTGTCGGGCGTCAGGTACTCGAAGCGCAGCCCCGTCCCTTGCAGCAGCCGGGTGAGCGCGGTATCGGCGCTGAGCCCCGCCGGGACGGCGCGCGATCTGCGGCTGTTGGCAACTCCGGAGACGTATACCAGCTGCAACCCCGTGTTGCGGGCAAAGGCTGCGAGCGCCTCCTTGAGCGGCTGTGCGGGTATGTCCGCGTCGAGGCGTACCGCGGCTGCGGCTCCCGGTGCCTCCGCGAGCGCGGGCGGGCCTGCGATGAGCGCGGCGGGCACCCAGATCGGCAGTGCCCGAAGTGCTTCAGACACAGTCGTGGCGATCTGCGCCGAGCGGCGGCGCGCGCATCGGGCTCCCATGCACTTCTCGTTGCTGTGGTTTCAGATCGCTCGATCAGTGTACCCGCGCGGGCCGAGGTTAGTCCTGCGAGACCAGAATTCGGGTGGCAGTCACCTCGACGTGCACGCCCTCGAGGGTGCGCAGGAAGGCGATGAAGGCCGCGGTGTTGTCGGTAGCGAATACGCCGCTCACCCGCAGACTGCGTAGCGCCGGCGTCGTGATCTCGATCGGTTTGCGGGAGTAGCGGTTGAATTCCGCGGCCACGAGGTCGAGCGGCTCATGGTCGAAGAGGATCTGCCGGCGTAACCAGGCGGTGGTGCGGTCGACATCTGCAGGCACCGCAGTTGGCCGCTCTCCCTCGGCGACGACGATCTGCTCTCCGGCGCTCACCCGGACAAAGCCCGCGAGCGGATCCTGGCTCGAGCTGGCCGCCGCCGGCATCCCCACCGCCACCTGGCCCTCGCTGACGGTGACCAGGGTCGAGTGCTCCTCGAGGCGCACGTCGAAGCGGGTACCGACATCGACGACCTCCGCGGCTCCGGCGAAGACGCGGAACGGGCGGTCTCCCTCATGGGCGACTTCGAAGAACGCTTCTCCGGAGCCCAACACGACCACGCGCTCCGTGGCGCCATAGCGCACGGTGACCGTCGTGTCGGTGTTGAGGTGCACGACCGAATTGTCGGCCAGGCGATAGGTCTGCTGCTCGCCGTGGCGGGTCTCAAAGCGCACAGCCGCCGCTGCGGGGGGCACGGGTGCCCTGGCGACCGGCCAAAGGTTCCGCACGAGCAGCGCGCCGAGCGCCAGCACGGCGATTGCGGCGACTGTCGCCGCGACTCGCTGCCAGCGCAGTGACGCGACCGCCAGGGTCTCACGAGCCTTCCGCCAGAACGACGGCGAGCTGGTGTCGTCGTCCGCGCGCGCTCTCGCGAGCAGGGCTTCGATCGAAAACCCGGGATCATCACAGGCCTTGCCCAGGTCGCGGGCGATCACTGACACGCCGAGGAACTCCTCGACGTGAGCCGGTGAGGCTTTGAGCCAGGCGACCAGAGCCGCGGACTCCTGCGAGTCGAGCGGCCGCTCGTCGTTGGCGACGAACCATTGGCCCGCCTGTGCGGCGATCGCGGCCCGGACCTGCTCTTCGCTGGAGTTCATGGACTCAACCTAGCCGCCCCATGCGGCGGCGACAGTGACTCAAGGCCTGTGCCACATACTTCTTGGCCATCTGCGGAGACACGCCCAGGCGGATCGCAACCTCGCGGTACGACAACCCGTGGCTGAAGCGCAGGGCCACCGCTGCCTGGCACTTCGGGCGCAGCTGCCGCAGCACCACCCGCAGCCGCTCGAGCCGCTGCGCGGTATCGAGGTCCGCGTCGAATCCGGGCAACGCTTCGAGCTGCTCGTATTCGGCGATCTCGTCGATGTCGACGCCGCCCGCGCGGCGCCGATCGAGCACCGCGTGCTCTTTCACCAGATTGTTGGCGACGGTATAGAGGTAGAGGACCGGGTTGCGAATTGCGTCCTGGTCGCTGATCCGCAGCATCCGCAGATATACCTCCTGCGCCAGGTCCGGTGCATCGGTCTTGGTGCGGATCCGCCGGCGGAAAAACGCCTGCAGCGCGCCCCGATGCTCGGCAAACAGCCGCTCGACCAGCGATGGTTTCGCGTCAGCCATGAAGCGCGGCAAGCAAGACAGTCCTCCCCTTCTATGTATAAGAGTGGGGAAGGCACGAATTGGCAACCAGAATTTTTCCAGGTGTCCATTCCGCGCACGGTGCACTCGTTTATCCATGAAAGCCGATCGATCGGCTGAGGAAGCAACCCAACTAACCCGAGCGAGGAGAGTGACATGAGTGCCAGGACGTTCAGTCTGTTATGCACGGCCGCAGCCGTTGCCGCCGCCGCGCTCACCGTGAACCCGGGGCGGGTCGCGGCCCGCGATAAGCCGGTCACGATCGCGATCGCGGTCAACAGCCGCGGCCTGAATCTCAGCCAGCCAGCTGACGTACACACCTTCTACAGGCGCATCGCGGACGCCGCATGGGTGGCGTGCACCGACGGCAACCGGGTGGGCCTCGCACCCTTGCCGGATCCGCAGGGCTGTTATGGGGAGGCCCTCGCACGGGCGATCCGCTCCGCCGGGAACCCGCTCCTGACGCAGATCTATCTCGAGACACACACCTTCCGCGAGGCGGTAGCACGCGGTGTCGTGGGAGCCGCACAGGTAGCGGCGAACTGACGGCGCGAGAACCGGTGGTTTTTCCACCAACAAGTCATAACAGGAGACGAAGCTATGAGTGGCAAGAAGACGAACGGGCCAGGTCTCGGGGCGACTTTCTCGACGGTCGCGCTCGGCCTGCTGACGCTGGCATTCGCCGGCCAGGCGAGTGCGGCGTGCATGGACCTGAAGTTCCCCACTGCACCGACGGGCAAAACGGTGGCCGGATCCATGGTGCCGGCCGTATATCGCCCGGACGGGCCGGCGTGGGGATCGCTTCTTCCGGTGAACGACTATGAGGGCGACGGACGTTCGATTGTCGGCCTCTGGCAATTTCAGATGAGTGGATTCTCCGTGGACTGGGGCACGCAGGCCTGGCACTCGGACGGCACCGAGATCATGTTCTCGGGCGGTCAGAACCCGGAGACCGGGGACGTCTGCCAGGGCGTATGGCGCCAGGTGGGTCCGTCCACCTACACGCTGAACCACATCGCGATGGGCTGGTTCGCCCCCGGGGCGGGCTTTGGCATCCGGGTTCACTTCCACGTGAAGGTGAAGCTCGATCCAACGGGCAATTCGTTCTCCGGGACCTACACGGCTGGGGTTTTTGCGGTGAGCCCGGCCGATCCCTTTGACGAGACCACCGAGGTTGCTTCCGGCGCCGGCACCGTCACCGCGACGCGGGTAAAGCCGGACTGAGCACCAGCCCCACTCGACTCGGTTCCGCGTAACCGAGGAGGGTAGCGCACGGCGGGCTGGCAGGATTGCCAGCCCGCCGCCGCGTTCACGGGCGCTGCGGCAGATCAGGGATTAATTGCAGTGACGATCCAGATCGCGCCGGCGAGCGGCACTCGATTCCCGACCCGATGTCTCTCGAGCGCCGCACGGATCGATTGAATGGCCGCAGCCTGCAGTTCTTCCCGCTGACCATCGAGCGCGCGGCTGGTCGGACCGATTCCAACAGCGGTAGCAACCGCGGCCTCGATCCCTCCGCCGATGGCGAGGTCGAGCTCGAGGCCGACCGGCTCGAGTTGGATGCCAGCAAAGCCGGCGCGCCCGAGGATGTCGCGCACCCGGGACTCCGCGGCGAACGAGAATGGGCCCGGATCCTCGGGCCCGACTTCGGGCAAGCGCGGCACGTGACGATACGCTGCCTGCAGCGGCAGCAGCAGCCAGGGGTTCTCGCGCGGCTCGCGCCAGCAGGCGAACGTCACGCGGCCACCAAGGCGCAGACCTCTGCGCATGTTGGCAAAGGAGCGCGCGGGATCGGCGAAGAACATGACGCCGAAGCGCGAGAACAGCAGATCCGCCGTGGCTGGCTCGAAGGGATAGACCGTCGCGTCGCCCAGCTTGAACTCGAGGGGCAACTCCGACGGGGCGAGCTCGCGCGCCCGCGCCAGCATGAGCTCGGACACGTCGACGCCGACAACCCGGCCGCCCGGCGCCACGCGCCGGGCGAGCGCGATTGCAGTGCCGCCCCAGCCGCAGCCGATGTCGAGAACGAACTCGCCGGCGCGCGCATCGGTACGCTCCAGCAGCAGTTCGGCCACCGGCGCGAGCAGCGCATCCTGCTGCTCCTGCCGGTTCACCCAACGTTGTCCGGCGGGCCCGTTCCAATAGGCGATCTGGTCGGCGTTACGGTCGTCGGCAGAGGCGGGCGGCATGGAGCTGCAAGATTACTCCCACGCCACTGCCTGCCCTAGCAGGTCACGAGATCCGTATGCCCGAAGCCCTTCGAGTAATCGAGCACCGAGATCAACTTCGGTATCACCCGGAACACGCGCACCTCGGAGAACTTCGGCATGGGCAGCGGCAGCGACTTCTGCTCGGGATACTTCTGCATCATCAGCCGCACGGCTTTCTCGCCCTCGACCGGATCGGTCACCGCCTGCGCGTGAGCCGCCATGGACAGGCCCGTGATTTCCATTACCTGCGGGGTGTCGTGGTCGACGGTCAGCGATACCCGGTCGTCACGCGCCAGATTGGCCGCCTTCTGACTGTCGAGCCCGCAGAGGAAGTAGAGCGTCAGTCCCTCGTTTCCATAGCCGACGGTCGTCGCCTGCGGCCAGCCGTCTGGCCTCAACGTCGCGAGCGTCATGATGCGGTGCTGATTCAGGAGCCCGAGGATGGTCTGCTTCATCTCGTCGTTCATTTGCCGGCCTCCGCAGTGACGAGCTTCCTAGCAGGCTGCCACGGCGAGTGCAGCCGGACCATCAGGGCAAACACATAGCCCGCGCTCTTAGCGCGAGCGCAGCGGCAGCAGCAGAGAGAGACCGAGAACGGTGAAGGCCGCGCCGGCGATGAAGGTGGCAGACGGGCCGATACGCGCCCAGAGCAAACCGGCCAGCACGCTCGCGATCAGCAGGGCCACGCCGCTTGCGAAGTTGAAGACGCCGAAGCCGGAGGCGCGCAGATTCGCCGGACAGGCATCTGCCACCAGTGCCGAGAGCAGTCCCTGGGTCATCCCGAGGTGCAGCCCCCAGACCGCGATCCCGCCCATGACGACCCACAGATTGGGGCCCCAGGCGAGGATCAGGTCCGCGGCGACCAGCGTCGCGAAGCCGAGCGCGAGCAGGCGCCTGCGGCTGACACGGTCGGAGAGTGCCCCGAGCGGATACGCAGACGCCGCAAAAACGATATTCATCACCACCAGCACGAGCGGAGCGAGCGCGAGCGGCAGCCCCGCCCCCTGCGCTCGCAGGATGAGGAAGGCCTCACTGAAGCGCGCCAGCGTCAATACCGCGCCGACGGCGACCACCGCCCAGTACGACTGGCCGAGGGAGCGGCACTCCTCGAGTCTGACCGGCGCCTGCGCCACCGCCGGCGCGTGTGGCGGCTCGTGCACGCCGATGACCAGCACCAATACCGACAGCAGGCCCGGGATCAGCGCCAGCCAGAAGACGCGCCGGAAGTTCTCATCGAAGCCGGCCATCAGCGCCATCGCGATCAGTGGTCCGGCGAACGCGCCGACCGTGTCGAGCATCTGCCGCAGCCCGTAGGCCGCGCCGCGGCTGCCTGCCGGTACGAGGTCGCCGATCAGCGCATCGCGGGGGGCGCCGCGGATGCCTTTGCCAATCCGGTCGGAGAAGCGCGCGGCCAGCACCATGGACGAGTTGGTTGCGAGAGCGAACAGCGGCTTGGAGAGCGCGGAGAGGCCGTAGCCGGCGACGGTGAGCGCCTTGCGCTTCCCCAGCCGGTCGCTCAACCAGCCGGAGAACAGTTTCGAGATCGAGGCGGTGGCTTCGCCGACACCTTCGATCAGCCCGACTATCGTCGTGGAGGCGCCGAGCACGGAGACCAGGAATACGGGCAGTAACCCGTGGATCATCTCGGAGGAGATATCCATGAGCAGGCTGACGAAGCCGAGCGTCCACACCGCGCGGGGAATCGCGCGACCTCGCGCGCTTGAGGCTTGTGCCAACGGGTCGGAACTCACTCGGAGAAGCTCTCGGTACTTTCGCGTATTTCCCCGGGCGGCTGCCACGGCGCATACGCTGCCCCGAAGCCTAGCGCATCGAGGTGGAGGCGAGTGCCTTGGGAGGGGAGAGCTGGCTGATCCGCCCGTTGCTCTTCGGAAGGTCCATCGCCCCGATCCGCGAAGACCTCTCAATTCGACATAGGGGCCGCTCAATTTGGCATAGCGGCCACGGACGACGGATGATTTCATCGCCTGGCGGGGCGCGCACCGCCCGGGGGCCGATGCTTGCCGGTTATAACAAGGGGGGCTCGCTCGATGAAGGTCAATCCAAAGTGTGCGGCTGCGGTCGCGGCGATTCTCGGCACGCGCATGAGCGTTGTGGTCGCGGCAGACCAGCCCGCAGGCCCCGAGGCCGCCCCGTCGGCCGGAATTCAGGAAGTCGTCGTCACCGCGCAGCGTCGTTCCGAGAACGCGCAGGACGTACCGATCGCGATCCAGGCGCTCACCGGCGAGACGCTGCAGCAGCTGAACATCGCGAACTTCGACGATCTGATCCGCTATCTGCCCAACGTGACCGCGCCCTCCGCGGGGCCCGGCCAGTCGCAGATCGTCATGCGGGGCCTGAGCGCCGGCAGTGCGGCGGGGCAATGGGGCGGCTCGATCAGCGGCTTTCCCAACGTGGCCATCTATCTCGACGAGCAGTCAGGTCAGCTGCCCGGCCGCAACCTCGATGTGTACGCGGCGGATCTCGAGCGTGTCGAGGTGCTCGAGGGGCCGCAGGGGACGCTGTTCGGCGCCGGCGCGCAGGCAGGCGTCATCCGCTACATCACCAACAAGCCGAAGCTGAATGTGACCGAGGCCAGCGCGACTGCAGGCTACGGTACCACCGCGGGCGGCGATCCCAACTCCGACATCACCGCCGTGGTCAACCTGCCCCTGATCAGCGATACGCTGGCGGTGCGTGCGGTAGTCTACGAGGACCGGCGCGGCGGTTACATCAACAACCTGCCTTCCACCTTCACGCGAGAGCCGACCGATCTCGGCATACCGTATGCCAACTATCCTGCCGGCTGCGCGGCCACGGGCAACTGCCAGGTGCCGCCCGGGAGCCCGGTGATCAACAACTACCCGCTGGTGAACGACGCGATCAATCCGGTCACTTACGAGGGCCTGCGCGTCTCGGCGCTCTGGCACATCAACGACGACTGGAACGCTCTCATCACCCAGAGCTACCAGGACATCGACGCCGCCGGGGTGTTCTACCAGATGCCGACCAGCTCCGACGGCGTGCCGCTGCCACCGCAGTCGGTGACGCTCTTCAACCCGTCCTACAACAAGGACCAGTTCGAGAATACGGCCCTGACGCTCACCGGCAAGCTTGGCGACCTCAAGCTGGTCTACGCGGCGTCTTATCTGGTGCGCAACGTCGAGACAGTTCAGGACTACACCAACTACGCGCGCGGCAAGTACGCCGACTATTACCAGTGCCACGGCGCGGATAATGGCCTGCCCGCGACCTGCTACTCGCCGTCCGCCACCTGGAACGAGACCGAGCGCAACACGCACTTGAGCCAGGAGCTGCGGCTCAGCACCCCGGACGACTGGCGGCTGCGCGGGATCGGCGGGGTCTTCTGGGAAGACTTCCGCATCGACGACCAGTTGAACTGGCTGTACAAGACGCTGCCGCCTTGCACCACCACCGTGGTGTTCGGCTGCCTGACCGACATCGGGCCGCTGCCCGGCTCGAGCGTCAACAACCCGGCCCCCATTCGCGGCGACAACGTCGCCTTCTTCAACGACGTCAAGCGCGGTTACACCCAGACCGCGGCCTTTGCCTCGCTCGACTTCGATCTGGTTCCCAAGGTGCTCACCGTCACGGCCGGAACGCGCTACTACCATTTTGACAACGAGGAGAAAGGCGCGGTGGTCGGCAGTTTCTTCTGCTACGAGGCCGGTCTGCCGCCATGCCTCAATTACGCGACCAATATCGACGCCGAGAACCTGCACACCACCTACAAGGGTTTCAAGAGCCGCGCGAATCTGACCTGGCACTTTCTGCCGGACGCGCTCGCCTACTACACCTGGTCGCAAGGCTTCCGTCCCGGGGCGTTCAACCGTAACGCCGCCTGCTACATCCCGGATGCAACCGGGACCAATCTTTACTGCTCGCCCCTCGCGTACGAGTCCGACGACCTGACCAACAACGAGATCGGATGGAAGACCGAGCTCCTCAATCGCCGGCTGCAGTGGAACGGCGCGCTCTACCAGGAGGACTGGAAGAACGTCCAGGTCTCGTTCTTCGATCCCGGCGTGCTTGGCAACGTCGGCTTCAACGCCAACGGTCCGGACTACCGGATCCGGGGCTTCGAGACCTCACTGATCGCGGTGATCACCGACGGCCTCACGCTCGAAGGCGGGGCGGCCTGGAACAGCAGCGAGCAGACCAACTCGCCCTACCTGATCGCCAACAATCCGGCGCTGCTGCAAAACGCCGCCACCGCCGGCGAGTACGGGCAGCCGATCACGATCATCGGCAATCCCTACGGACCACTCGGTACGCCGAGCGCCAACTGCCCGCCACTGCAGTTCAACGCACGGCTGCGTTATCAGTGGGTGATGAGCTCCTACAACCTGTTCGCACAGACGGGTGCGACGCACACCGCGCATTCGTTCACCCAGTTCGGCAGCAATCCGGCCCTGCCGACGGCCGGGGCCATCAGCACGACCCAGACGCGGTTCGAGAATCCGCCCTATACGACCTACGATGCGTCGGCCGGCATCGCCAAGGACGCCTGGACGGCGGAGCTCTATGCGCAGAATCTCACCAACGTGGTGACCAGCACCTGGACCTCGACCGCGCAGTTCGCCCTGCAGCAGACCATCACGCGGCCGCGGGTGCTGGGAGTGAGGCTCGGCTACCGATTCTGACTCAGTCGTACCAGCCGGGTGACTTGATCGCATTCCTGAAGAACGTGGTGCTGTGGCCGATCCACAGCTGCGCGTTCTTCTCCTTGAGGAAGCGCTCGATCATCTCCCGCGACTGCGGAGTGCCCGTGCTCTCTTCCTCCTTCGGCATGCGCTGCAGCGTGCGCTCTTCGGCGTAGTGCCACAGATCCCCCGAGAGCAGCACGCCGCCGGTTCTCGCCAGCTTCACGTAGAGCGCCTGGTGCCCGGGGGTGTGGCCGGGTGTGAACTTGAGGATCACCGTGCCGTCGCCGAAGACGTCGTGATCGCCGGCGAACACCTGCTTGCGGGACTGAGCCAGCGCCGAGTAGAGCGGCAGGTATGCCGGATCCGCGTCGCGCCCGAACATGAACTCGAGCTCCGCCTTCTGTGTGAGCCAGGTCGAGCCGGCGTAGTCGTTGGCATTGCCGACGTGGTCCCAGTGTGAGTGGGAGATGGCGAGATAAGTAATGTCGGCCGGCGTCACGCCGATATCGGCCAGCTGGCTGCGCAGCGTGCTGAACTTGATCTGACCATAGCCGCCGTCCACGTTCTCCCACAATGGCCGCCCCACGAGCCGATCGGACAATCCGGTGTCGAACAGCAGAATGCCTTTGGGGTGGATGACGAGGAAACAGGGCACCGACATGTTGGTATCGGCCACCTGCTCGCGCGTCAGCTGATAATCCTCAGGCCGGTTGTAGGTGAGCGTGCCGCAGTCGATCACGTAGAGGCGCGGCGAGCTGACCTGCGGCAGCGGCGCGAGCCCCGGCGGACGGGCCGTGGGGGCGGCCGCAGTCTCGGCGGCGCGCGCGGGCGCCGCCAGCGCGCAGGCAAGCGCGAGCGCCGGCAGGAGTGCACGGCCGAGGCGCGCGCAACGATTGGTCACGCCAGAGCCTACGCCGGGTTCGTTGCTGGGGTTTTGCATGTGCCATTCCGAGTGCTGGTGCTCATTATAGTGAGCGCGGCGCGGAGTATCGTTGCGGCTTGCGGTGTCGTGGGAAGGTGACAAGGTGACAGTGTCCGCCGCTTCGCTGCATCTTCGGGGGTTGTATGAGTGTGGAACCGAGTGAGGCGACGGGGGAGGTCTGGTCCCGATGGCAGGGACAGCTCATCAATGCCACGTTCCCCCTAGGACGCTGTCTCGGCTCCTCGGACCATAGCGGGGTCTTCCTCACCACCTCCACCGCCCGCGGCCCTGCGGATGTCGCGATCAAACTCGTCCCGACCAATCGGGCCCTGGCGGAGCTCATGCTGCCGCGCTGGAAGCGGGCGGGCGCGCTCGCGCATCCGAGCCTGCTGCCATTGTTGCAGTGGGGCGGAACCCAGCTCGAGGGGCTGCCGTATCTCTACGCTCTCATGGAGTATGCCGATCAGACTCTGGCGCAACTCCTGGTACACCGCGCGCTGACCGACGATGAAGCGCGGGAGATGCTGCTGCCGGTGCTGGACGCGCTGGCGTTTCTCCACGGTCAGGACCTGGTGCAGGGCCAGCTGAAGCCGACCAACATCCTGGTCGCCGGGGATCAGCTGAAGCTCGCGAGTGACACCGTTCGCCGCCTCAGCGAAGGCGCGATCAGCACCCACGCACCTACTCCCTACGATCCTCCCGAGGCGCGGCAGGGGAGCACCTCGCCTGCCGGCGACGTCTGGGGGCTCGGCGTGACGCTGTTCGAGGCACTCACCCGGCGCCTGCCTTCGGGATTGGGCGAGCCCGCAGAGGCCCCGGTGCTGCCGGCGGATTTCTCACCGGGATTCCGCGACATCGTGGCCCGCTGCCTCAGCCTCGACCCGCACGACCGGCCCACCCTGGCGGAGCTCGCCGACTTCGCCCGCGGGCAAGCGGCCGAGTCGGCGTCTGCCGTGACCATCGAGATCCCGGCGCTCACGCTGCCCGAGCCAACCGAAGCGATCACGCCTGAGCCGATGACGGCAGTGCCTGGGCCAGAGGAGCCGGTGATGGTCGAGCCGCTGACCGCTCAGGCGGTCAGCCCTGAGCCGCCGACATCTCCAGAGCCGATGCCGGCCTCACCGGCACCACTCTCGGATCGGCCGGACCAGGACACCGCCGCGGCGGCCGGGCCCGAGCCGCCCGTGGAGGCGCCGCCGCCGCGCTCTTCGCTGTTCCTCACGCTGGGGGCGCTCGTGATCCTCGCGCTGGTGTGGGCGGGGATCAGCTTGTTTGGCGGCCACTCAGCGCCGGTGCCCCCTCCACCTCCGGTTCAGGCTCCCGTGGCGCCGGCGGCGGAGGCGGGCGCGCCTGCCTCTTCGGGCTCCGCGCCTCAGGCGTCGCGGAGCGCCTCACCACCGCCCGCGGTTCACGAGGTCGTTCCCGACGTTCCGCTCAGGGCGCAGCGCACGATCCGCGGACACATCAAGGTGTGGGTGCGAGTCATCGTCAACCAGGATGGCTCGGTGCTCGCCGCGACGCCCGACCGCGCCGGCTCGAGCAGGTATTTCGAGCGACTCGCGCTCGAGGCGGCCAAGAAGTGGACCTTTCCTTCGGCGGATACCCCCGCCCAGCGCCTCATGCAGATTCATTTCGACTTCAGTCGTGAAGGGACGACGGCGCACGCCGTGAGTCTTCACTGAGGCCGATCAGGCGACGGCCTTCGGGAGCGTGACTTCGCTGGCGCGCTTGTCCTGTCGCAGGCCGAGATAGACGGGCTGGCGCAACTTTCGATCCGCGGTCAATTCCTGGTAGGAGATCTGCGCGACCAGATGCGGCCGAAGAAATGTCACGCCGCGCTCGCGCGGCGGGTCGGCGAGCGCCGGCTCGGGAGCGATCAGCGGCTGAAATTCCCGGTAGAGGCCGGCGAGAGCCTTCGCATCGAATCCCGTGCCCACCTTGCCCACATAGTGAAGCTTGCGACCCTCATAGGCTCCGAGCAGCAGCGCGCCGAAATGCTTGCGCGAGCCTTCGGGCGCCGTATATCCGGCGATGACGAATTCGTCCTCCTGATGGACCTTCACCTTGAGCCAGGATTTCGAGCGGCGGCCCACGTAGGGCGAAGACTCATCTTTGGCGACCAGCCCCTCGAAGCCGCTGCGCTTCGCCTGCCGGTAGGCCTCGAGCCCGTTGGCCGCCAGGCGATTTGAAAGCAGCAGGACGCCCCGGGGCGAGACGAACCTCTCGAGCGCAGCGCGGCGGGCCGAGAGCGGCTCGGCGCGCAGGTCCCTGCCGTCGGCAAACAGGCAGTCGAAGATGGCGTACGTCGGTTCACCCCGGTCCTGTTGAAGGAGCTGGAAGCGCGAGACACGCCTGCGGTCGAAGACTACGACTTCTCCGTCCAGCACCAGCGTGGCGGGCCGCAGGCCGGAAATCGCGCTGGCGATTTGCGCGAAGCGCGCGGTGTTGTCCTTGCCATTGCGCGACAGGAGGCGCACGCGCGTGCCCTCCTTGTAAGCGAGCATGCGATCGCCATCGTATTTTTCTTCGTAGACCCAGCCCGGCCGGTCGAAGGGCTCGGCCACCAGTGTGGCAAGCATGGGTTGCGGGCGGATTCGGATGTGGTCACTCATGTGGTCGTTACCCGCCGAGCACCTCGGAGTAGTATCTTGGCATCGAGCCCATTCAGAGGGAGGTTATCCATGCTGCGTAAATCAAGCCTGGCGGCGCATCTGTCTGTGGCGGGTGTCGCCACCGCTATCCTCACTGCCTCACTTGCCTTCGCACAAGCGGCGGATCCTGCCCAGGAAGCGGCCACGGCCGGCGTGCACGCCGGGCTCGCGGCCCAGGGGGCGGCCATCGAGCAGGTCCACATGCACCTGCACCACACCGTCAATTGCCTGGTGGGGCCCAAGGGAGAGGGATTTGACGCCAAGGAAGCCAATCCTTGCCAGAAGCTCGGGAACGGCGCGATTCCCGACACGACCGATTCGGCGTCGAAGGCCAAGCTGACCGCGGCGCTCGCGAAAGCACAGGCGGGGCTCAAATCCGACGACCCGGCCGCGGCCAAGAAAGCGGCCGCGGAAGCACAGGCAGCCCTCAAGTAGTCCGGATGGATTGCGATCCGGCGAGCGCACGCCGCGCGACGCTGCGGCGGCTGACGGCGTGCCTGGTCGCCGCTGCGAGCGGCGGGATTTCCATCTCGCACGGAAGGGAAGCGGAACGGCTCGTCTGCGCCAAACCGGGCAGCCTCAGCGAAGCCGAGAAGCGCCAACGCGAACTGGACAACTACACCGAGAAGTCGCCGGATCCCGGTAAGACCTGCAGCGGGTGCCGCTTCTTCACTCCTGGCGCCGAAGCAGCGGCTTGCGGCAAGTGCGACTTATTCAACGGGCCCGCCAATCCCAAGGGCAAATGCGACGACTGGGCGGCGCGCCCCGTCTGAGCATCAAGGGCGCGTGATCGGGAAACGCACGCGGCATGAAGTTTCTTCCACTGCTCTGGGCCGGACTCTGGCGGAGGCCGCTCCGATCCGTCCTCACGGGGCTGTGCATCGTGACCGCATTCCTGCTGCTCGGGCTCCTCGAGGGCGTCAACGCGGGATTCGCAAAGGCCATAGCGGAGGCCCATCGCGATTTACTGGTGACGAATACCAGGGTTCGGGGTGGCGCGCCGATGCCCATTGCCGCGATGGCGAGCATTCAAAGCATTCCAGGCGTGAGGGAGGTGACGCTGAGAGCGTACTTCATGGGTTCCTTCGGCGAACCAGTGCTGAATAACACGGTCGCCGCGCTCGCTACCGAACCGGCGCTGTTTTCCAACTTCGACCTGGGCTGATCGTCAACCAGGACGGCCTGCGCGCGATGCGCGAAAATCGCTCGGGCATGCTCGCGACCCCGGTGCTGCTCCAGTGGTTCGGATGGAAGGTCGGCGATGCGATCACTCTGCGTTCGCAGATTCTGAAGACCGACGGGAGCCGGGACTGGACCTTCAACATCGTCGGCACATTCGACTCGGTCAAGAACCCGGCGACCGCTTACTTCGGCATCATCAACTACTCCTATTTCGATGAGTATCGGGTAGAGAACCGGGGCACCGCGGAGAGCTTCTACGAGCGTATCGCGGATCCCACCAAGGCCGTCGCGACTGCGGCGGCGATCGACAGGATCTTTGCCAATTCATCGCACGAGACCCGCACCCGCTCCGACCAGGAACGCGCTGAATTCCAGGCAAAGCAATTAGGCGACGTGCAGTTCTTTACCAACGCGATCATGGGCGCGGTGCTGTTCACGCTGGCCTTCCTGACGGGCAATACCCTGCGGCAGTCGATTCATGAGCGCATTCCGGAATTCGCCGTGCTCAAGGCGGTGGGTTACAGCGATGCCCGTGTCCTCGGTCTGGCTTACGCCGAGGCGCTGCTTCTGTACCTGCCGCCCGCGGCGCTTGGCCTGATGCTGGCGCACCTGGCGGCTCCTCTTGCCAAGGAACAGATCGGCGCCATCATCGTCGTCTCGCCCGGCGTCGCGCTGAGTGGGTTGGCCTGCGCCGCGCTGCTGGCATTCCTGGGGGCGGCGCTGCCGGCCTCGCGCCTGGCGCGGATGTCGATCGTCGACGCACTGCGGAAGCGCTGAGCGTATGGCGCTGCCCGCGCAAATCCTCGCCGTGACCGCCGCCAATGTCCGCAGCATCCCGCGGCGGCTCGGCAACTCTCTGGTGATCGTCGTGGGCGTCGCCGGTGTGGTCGCCGTCTTGATTCTGGTCCTGACGATGTTCGTGGGCTTTCGCACGACGATCCGGGGCGATGGGCGAGCCGATCGAGCGATCATATTGCCGCGGGGCGCGGCTACGGAGTACGAAGGCAGCCTCTCGAGGGAGACGGCAGCGGCCGTCATGAACGCGCCAGGTATCAGGCACGATGGGCGTGGCCAGCCCGTGGTGTCGGCCGAAGTGATCCTGGTGGCACCGGTGGCGCGCAAGGGCGATAACTCGGACGTCAATGTGACGTTGCGCGGCGTCGGTGGACAGTACTTCCTCATGCGTCCCGAGCTCAGGCTGGTCTCCGGACGGATGTTTCGTCCGGGCAATCAGGAACTGCTGGCGGGTGCTTCGGCAAGCGCGCAGTTCGCAGGCCTGGACATCGGAAAACAGGTCCGACTGCAGGATGGCGACTGGACGGTGGTCGGTATCTTCGCGGGCGCCAACGGCGCGCGGGAATCCGAACTGGTCGCCGACGCCCTGACCGTGATGTCGGCTTACAAGCTCGATGCCTTCAGTACCATGGGGGTCATGCTCGAGTCGCCGGGCGCCATCGCGAGCCTCAGAGATGCGTTGGCGCGCGATCCGACGCTGCAGGTCGATGTCCGCGGGGAGCCCGAGTACCTCGCGACCGCCTCCGATGGAGTCAACCGCATGTTGCGGCTGGTCGCGTACGCGATCGGCTCGATCATGGCGCTCGGCGCACTATTCGCGGCACTCAATTCGATGAGCTCGGCCGTTGCTGCGCGCAGTGTGGAAATCGCCACGCTGCGTGCGATCGGGTTCGGTCCGAGTGCGGTCGCAGTCTCGGTGCTGATCGAAGCGCTGCTGCTCGCGCTCCTCGGCGCAGCGCTCGGGGTCGGCGTCGCCTATGCCGCCTTCAACGGTACGACGATCAGCACTCTCGGCGGAGCGGTCTGGGACTCGCAGCTCGTCTACTCGTTGACCATTACGCGCTCCGTGACCGCGGCGGCGGTTCTGCTGGCCTGCGCGCTCGGACTGCTCGGCGGCGTCGTCCCGGCGATTCGAGCCGTCAGGTCGAAGGTCGCCGATGCGCTGCACGAAAGCTGAGCGGAGCCTACTCGACTCGCAGTGCCTCGACCGGCGGCAACCGCCCGGCGCGCAGCGCCGGAAAGAGGCCCCCGAGGATCGAGGTGACCAGTGCCCATACGAGCCCGAGCGCCCAGAGTGACGGCGAGACACGCAGCCTGAAGGCGCCCCACACCCACAGGTCGCGCCCGTCGAATATCAGCCACGCGGTCGCGGCTCCGAGCAGCGCTCCGATTACCGCGAGCAGCGCCGCCTCCGCAAGCACCGACACCACGACCGGAGTCGCACCAAAGCCAATGGCGCGCAGCGTGCCGATCTCGCGGGCGCGCGCGCGCAGCGATCCGTACATGATCTTCACCACTCCGAACATCGCGCCGAGCGCCATGATCGCGCCGATCAGGTACGCCATGCGCGTGAAGAAGGCGGTCTTGATCCCGAACGCGCGCTGGTCGTAATCCGTCTTGCGCTCGACATAAACCGAGAGCGCGGGATTTTCGGTTAGCCACCTTTGGAACTCCGGGTAGGCCCGGTCATCGACCAGCTGCGCGATCACCTGTGCGAATCCGGCCCGTCGGCGCGCGGCCATCACGGTGAGCGCGTCTCCCACCAGGTAGCTTTCCATGGTGTCGCCCCCGCAGCTGAAGACCCCGACGATCGGCCACGCGCCGTCGCGCAAGCGCACTTCACTGCCGACGCCGAGGCCGAATTTTCGTGCTGCCCCGACGCCCACCAGGAGCTCGCGCTTGCCGGCCCCGAGCGGCCGACCGGCAACCATCCGCAAGCCAGGACGCAGAGCGAAGCCGGCGGGACCCACGCCGCGCAACTGCAGCGAGCCGTCGGCAAAACCCACCACCGGCGGCAGCCACATGAGAAACTCGGCGTCCGCGAGCGGAGTGCCATCGGTTCCCCTGGCAATCCCGGGAGCATCGAGGATCGTGGCGATCGCATCGGGCTGGAGGCCGCGGGCCTGGTCGAATCTGGCTCCACCACGCCAGACCACGGCGCGCGTGGCGTCCTCGGGTCTGAGATAGGCGCGCGCCAATCCGGCCGTCACCGACAGCATCGAGGTCAACACTCCGACGACGCAGGCCATGCCGACGACCACGACCAGCGCCGTGGCATACCTGTCGCGCAGTCCGCTGATGCCCAGCAGGCAAACTGCAGCGATCTGGCGCAGCTCGCTCACCTGCGCCCTGCGATCACCGCGGCAACGTCGCTGCGCCACAGCCGATAGAGAGGCGTCACCGCACTCAGGAGAGCAATGACGAGCGCCGCCGCGAGCGCCCAGCCGAACGCTGCCGGCGATGCCTGCATCTCGGGCATATTGATCACTCCTTTGAGCGCCAGGCGGGCGACCAGCACGCTCACCCCCAGGGCGAGCGCGGTGCCGACCAGCGCGGCGAGCAGCGTCGGGACGGCGGCTTCCAGCAACACCAGCACGGCGATGCGGCCGTCTCGGTAGCCCACGGCCTTGAGGACGCCAAACTCCGGGAGCCGCTCGCGCACGGACTCGGCGATCCCATTTGCGCACAGGAACAGGATCATGAAGAGCCCGGCGGCGCCGATGCCGAGGCTGATCTGCCGCATGTTGATGTTCGCATCGGCGAGCTCCTGTGCGTCCTCTCGCGCCGGAACGCAGTAGAGCGCCGGCGTCGCGTTGGTGAAGCGCGCTTCGATCTCCCGGCAGACTGCGCGCGCGTGCTCCGGGCGATCGACCGCAACGCGCAGGCTGGTGGCGTCGTCGCGCTCATCGGGACGACCGGCGTTCTGGCTGTAACGCAGATTCCCGACGATCATGTCCGACGCCGGCCCGCCGGTACTTGGACCCCAGCCCGGTGGGTCCGGGATGAAGCCCAGCACCGTGAAGGGCCAGGCGCTCGAGCCGTCGGCCCGGCTGCCCGGGAGGGTGTTCACCGTCAGCGTGTCACCGATCCGCACATTGCGGCGCGCCGCTGCCGAGCGACTGAGAAAAATGCCGGCGGGCGCGACATCGAGAGCCCGCCAGTCCGCCGCGCTCATCGGCAGCTCGGGCCACGCGGATCGCAGTCCCTCGTCCACGAGCGTGACCACGATCGGATGACGCTCGTCCTGCTGCCATCCGCCGAGCCACAACTCGGCGCCGACTGCGGTGACGCCCGCTATCCGGGCCAGCGGCTCGCGGTAGCCGAGCGGTATCACTCCGCAATCGAAGGCGCAGGCGACGATGAGGCGGTCCATCCGCGCGTCGTCGATGGAGCGCTGGTAAGCGGCGTTCAGCGTGAGCATCGTGCCAAAGAGCGCGAACGCGACCGACAGAGCCAGCAGCGTGAGCGCCGACTCCGCCCGGTTGCGCCAGAGCGAAGCCCAGACCAGGGGAAGGAACTTCACAGGTGCTCTATATATATCCCTGCCAGGGTTTCCAGGACGCCAGGTTCGTGCCGATGATATTGAGGACTTTCGGCGACAGCATCGCAACCGTCCTCGCTGCCTATCGCACTGCAGACGCGAGTGCCGTCCGAGCGAGAGGTGCAGCGCGCCGGCGCTTGATCGATCGTGCGGCTGATTTCCGCACCCCAGGTATGGTGAAATAGGGGAGGTACCGGAGAACACTGATAAGTGAACGGTTGCCGCCCGCCCGCCCGCCTTGCTGCAGCATTGCCGGGCCTTCTTTGTTCGGCGCTGCTTCATTGCAGCCATGGACTTGCGGCTGAGCCGGAAGGTGTGGCACTCAACGAGGCCACCGGCGCCTATACGGTACATAGGACGCCGACGCGCTCTCTCGACGATGTGATGAAGTCCTTTGAGGTCTGGCGGCACCAGGTTCTCGCGGACGGCTCGACGGCGGATTACGCGGTCGAAGATGGAGTTCTGTCGCTCGTGTGCTCGGGTCGCACGGTCTATCGTCCGAGCACGATTCGCCTCAGCGCCGTCGATCTTGACAGGTACGTCGCGTATGAAGCCGGCACCTGGCACATCGGCATCCGCTCGCAGGACGGCAAGCAGAACTTCTCCGGCGTGCTGCGTGGCGAGCTGGGTCCCGACCGCGATCCCGTCCGCACCAGGGAAGACCAACGCATCGCTCTCATCGCGCTGGCAGACCTTTACGACCTGGCTTTCCTCACGCAGAGGAAACCGAGCGCGGCTGCCGGGCCGCCGCCTGCGAGAGCAGCAGAGCGCGGGAGCGTGAGTTCGGCGAGCGCGAGTCCGCCTTTGGGATCGCTCATGGAGCTTGCTGCGCGTGGTGAGGTGGAGGGAATCCAGGAGCGGTCACGAACCGGAAAGAATCCGAGCGAAGCCGCGCACGCCCTCGAGACCGCCTACGGCGTACGCGCGCGCAGTCAGATGCTTGCAGGACAGGTTGACGCAGCGCTCGATACGCTCGCCGCGGGACGGCACAAGTTCGGCAAGTCCGCGCCCCTGCGCGATCGCGAGGCCCACTACGTGGTGATCGGTGACGCGTACGACCGGCTGCGATTGGCGGTCAAGCTCGACGTCGCCGACCTGCGCAGCCTGCTGCGCCAGATAGAAGCTCTCGAGCCGGACGACTCGAGGCCGATCGAGCAGATGCTGACCCGAGTGCTGGCCGACCGCATCGCCGATCAACGTGCGGCAGGACGCAGCACGGTCGCGGACGATCTGCTCGGCTCTGGCCGCGATCTCTTCCCCGCGTCGGCGCAGCTCCTGACGCAGGGCAGGACTGGGGCGCTGCCCGAAACGGGCGTCATCGAGAAGCAGTGAGCGCTTGAGCTCCGCCGGCAGCCGCATGCCGGCAGCGCGCAGCTCTCATGACCAACGTCACTACCCAGGCGCCGCCTTCCCAACAACAATGCGCGTGCCATGAGGCGTGACCCTTGGGAGACACCGCATGCAGCGCCAATATCCGCCATCTCTTCCCGGTTCCGAGTCCCTTTTGCTGCGACTGCAGCATGCGGTCCCGGACAGAAATTTGCGCGATTTGAGTGTGTTACACATCAATCCTGATAGCGAGTCTGCTGCTGCGGCGCAACTAACGGGAATCTGCGGGTGTCCGCTGCTCGACGAGGCAGCCGAGGCGCCTGCGGTCCGCGCGGCTGCGCCCGCATACAGGCCCTGCTAACATCGGGAAAAGAGAAGAATTTTTTCCCCATGTCGCGGTCTCCCAACTCAGACTGCACGCCGAGGGTGATATGAGCACTCAGCACCCGAGGAGCCTCCGCAAGGTCTCCCTCATTGGAATTCTCGCCTATGGATTGATCGGTGTGGCCGTCACAGCGGCGGTCCGCGCCGCCGTTCCCGACACGACACCTGCGCCGCCGACCGATGTCAGCCAGCCGGCTCAGGCAGCGAGCCCGGCCGCGACTCCGGACGAGGCGGCCGGGCGCGGCGCCATGGTCCCCGCCGCGCGCGACGCCGGCGCACCTGAGAAGCGTCTGGCGCTCGTCATCGGCAACTCGACCTACCGCGAAGCACCGCTCGTCAACCCCTACAACGACGCGCGCGCGATGGCCATCAAGCTCAAGGAGCTCGGCTTCACGGTGATGGAGAAGGAGAACGCCAACCTCGAGGAGATGCGCAAGCTGGTGCGCGACTTCGGCAACCAGCTGCAGTTCAGCGACGTCGGCCTCTTCTATTACGCCGGCCACGGCATACAGTCGGCGCAAAGCGTCAACTACCTGATTCCGGTGGATGCCGACATCCAGGATGAGACCGAGCTCGCGAGCCGCGCCTTCAGCGCCAGCGAAGTGCAGGAGAAGATGACGGCGGCAAAGAACCGCATCAACGTCGTGATTCTCGACGCCTGTCGCAACGATCCCCTGGCGCGCAAAGTGCGCTCGGCAGGCCGCGGCCTCGCCCCCATGGAGGAGGGCAGCGGCACGATCGTCGAATTCGCCACCAGCCCGGGCAGCACTTCGGCCGACGGCGAGGGCGCCAACGGGCTCTACACCTCGGAGATTCTGGACGCGCTGTCCGAGCCCGGCCTGAGCGTCGAGGAGGTCTTCAAGCGCGTGCGCATGGGAGTCAGCCAGAAATCCGGAGGCGAGCAGATTCCCTGGGAACATTCCTCGCTCCTCGGCGACTTCTACTTCAACCCCACCACCGAGCAGCGCGCGCGCATGGGGGCCGGTACGGCGCTGATCCGCCCCATGACGGCGAGCGCGGGTGGCGGGGGCAGATCACGCGAGTTCATACCGGTGCTGGTGCCGCGCCGGCTGCTCGAGAACTACGAGCTCAACGCCAATGTGGCGCTCTCAGCACCCATCCTGGTGGGTGAATTCACCCCCGACGCCCATCGCTTCGTCATGGTGACGCAGGATCGCCAGCTCAAGGTTCTCGACGTGGCGAACGGCAATGTGGTGTTTACGCACGCGGGTTTCGATGCGCCGAGCCTGTCGGCGGACGGCCGTTACCTGATAGGTGTGTCGGATGAGCACCTGGTCAACGTACTCGATGCCACCGCCGACAGCGTCGCAGTGAAGACCTATCGGGCTGCGGCCGACGTGCAGAGCGCCTACATGTCACCGAACGACCAACGGCTGGTCGCGGTCTCGCACACCGGGGCGGTTTCGGTCATCAAGATGGAGACCGACACGGTGATTGGCGCGCCCCTCAAGCTCGAGGGCGATCTCACGGTGCAATTTGCGCCGGGCGTCAACCGCGCCGCCGTGACCACCAGCAAGAGCGGTGAGCTGGCGCTGCTCGATCTCGACACCGGCAAGCGCATCGGCCGCAGCTCCGCACATCGCAAGCCCATCCAGCTGCTGCGCTTCAGCCACGACGGCAGCCTCGTGCTCACCGCGGCTGATGCCGATGCGGCCTACGTCTGGCGCACGGCGGACGGGTCGAAGATCGCGCGCCTCAATATCGGCGACGAGAGCGCGCTCCCCGGACAGGCCGAGTTCATGGATGACGGCAAGCGCGTGCTGCTCAATGTCTCGATCACCGAGAAACAGGGCGGTACGCACTACCGCCTCGGAACGTGGGATGTGGCGAGCGGCAAGGCGCTACTGACGCTGCTGGCCGATGCACAGCTCTCGGACCTGCGCTTCT
>Ga0187781_10000341_pt1 | contig 33090 bp, 22 predicted proteins | sample 0715_SJ02_MP02_2_FD_132447 | JGI IMG/M metagenome (GOLD analysis project Ga0187781, IMG submission 132447) | Tropical peat soil microbial communities from peatlands in Department of Meta, Colombia - 0715_SJ02_MP02_20_MG | ecosystem: Environmental > Terrestrial > Soil > Wetlands > Peat | place... | reverse complement strand
CACGACCCCAGGCAGTTCGCGCTGATCTGCTTTGGCGGCGGCGGGGGGCTGCACGCTGCCGACTTGGCGCGCTCGCTCGAGATCCCGAAAGTCGTGGTGCCCAGGAATCCCGGCGCTTTCTCGGCGCTCGGAATCCTGTTGTCCGACGTAGTGAAAGATTGCGTTCAGTCGGTTTTCGTCCCCGTCCCCGACGGGGGGAGAAACTCGTCGCGGCGATCGTCTGAGGTTTGGCGCAAGCTCGAAAACCGCTTCACAATTCTCGAGCGGGCGGCACGGTGGGAACTCGAGCGGGAAGGATTTTCTTCTCGGGCGGCGCGCGCCGAGCGGCGGCTGGACCTTCGCTATGCGGGCCAATCCTACGAGCTAGCGGTGCCTTTCAGGAGAGACTTTCGCGAGCTGTTCCACCAGGAGCATGAGCGCGCCTACGGATACGCGCATTCGGGGCGGGCGCTCGAAATCGTGAATGTGCGCCTTCGGCTGGCGATTCGAACCCCGAAGCCACAACTGCGCGCCCGCAGCACGCGGCATGCTGAGCCCGCGCCGGCCACGGTGAAGACAAAGCCCGTGTGGTTTGCGGGGCGCTTTCATCCCACAAAGATCTATGATCGCGAGCGGCTCGCGGCGGGCACGCGATTTACCGGGCCGGCGGTGGTTGTCGAGTACAGTTCGACAACCGTGGTGCCGCCGGATTATTCATGCGAAGTCGACAAGTACCGGAACTTGATTTTGACGGGCAGACGATGAAAAGACCCCTCACCCGTCCCGCTCCGGCTGGTGAAAGCGCCGGCAGCGGGACACCCTCTCCCCTGGGGAGAGGGTTGAACTCGCTCAAGGGACGACCAGAGTCGCTCAGGAGACGGCCAACGCCGCTTCGGCGCGTTGATCCCGCAGAACTCGAGATCTTCAAGAACCTCTTCCACTCCGCGGCGGAGGAGATGGGGGCAGGGCTTCGCCGCTCGGCCTTTTCGCCGAATATCAAGGAGCGCCGCGATTATTCTTGCGCGGTGTTTGACGGCGCGGGCCGCGTGGTGGCCATGGGCGATCACATGCCCGTTCACCTGGGCTCGATGCCCATGTCGGTGGCGGCTGCACTCGAAGCGGTCGAGCTCGGGCGGGGCGACATTGCCATGCTGAACGATCCCTACGCCGGCGGCACGCATCTGCCTGACATCACACTGGTGATGCCCGTCCTGCCCCTCTCACCACACGCATCCCAGCCGCTCTTTTACGTTGCCAACCGCGCCCATCACTCCGATATCGGCGGTGCGCAGCCCGCCTCGATGGGTTTGAGCGAGGACATTTACCAGGAAGGCCTGCGGATTCCGCCTGTCATGCTGGTCCGCAAAGAAGCCGTGCAGCGGGACGTGCTGGCGGTGCTGCTCTCGAACGTGCGAACGCCCGCCGAACGCGAGGGCGACCTGATGGCGCAGGTGGCCGCATGCCGGTTGGGCGAGCGGCGCTTGCAGGAATTGCTGGCGGGCTATGGCGCGCCCAAAATCCGCTTCTATCTCGAAGCACTGCAAGCCTACTCGGCGCAGTTGATGCGCCAGGCTCTGATGCAAGTCCCCGAGGGGACTTATGCCGCCCGAGATTTCCTGGACGACGACGGCTTCAGCAACCAGCCTGTTGCTTTGCGGGTCGCGATCCGGATCGGGCGCGGCCGAGCTCGAGTTGACTTTGCCGGCAGCGCGCCAGCCTGCCGAGGCAGCGTCAATGCGGTGATGGCCATCACCACTTCCGCCGTCTTCTACGCCTTTCGTTGCCTGCTGGGAGAAGAAGTTCCCGCCTGCGCCGGCTTGATGGACCCGATCGAAGTGCGCGCGCCGCTCGGCAGCGTCTTGAACGCGCAACCACCCGCGGCGGTGGCGGCAGGCAACGTGGAGACCGTGCAGCGAATCGTCGACGTGCTGTTGCGGGCGCTGGCCAAAGCGCTCCCTCACAGGATTCCCGCTGCCAGCTCGGGCACCATGAACAATCTCTCCTTCGGCGGCGTCGATCACCGCAGCGGTCAAGCATTTGCGTACTACGAGACCATCGGCGGAGGAATGGGAGCGCGCCCGACTGCCGACGGACTCAGCGGAGTCCACACGCACATGACGAACTCGCTGAATACGCCCATTGAGGCCCTCGAGTCCGCTTGCCCGGTGCGCGTGCGGCGCTACTCGCTGCGCCGGGGCTCGGGCGGCGCGGGACAATATCGCGGCGGGGATGGTATCATCCGTGAAGTCGAGTTCCTCACGGCGGTGCGGGGCAGCATCCTTTCCGAACGACGCCGGCTCCAACCTTACGGGCTGGCCGGTGGCAAGCCCGGCAAAGCCGGAAGGAATCAGCTCATTCTGCCCCGAGGTGTTCAGGAGCTGAGCTCCAAGGCGGTTTTCTACGCGCCCGAAGGGAGCATTTTGAGAATTGAAACGCCGGGTGGTGGAGGGTGGGGAAAGAAGAATAGGATCCAGGATTCAGGATTCACGAGGCAGGAGTCGCCAGTCGGCAGCCGCGAGTGGAAAGCCAAGAGGCAATTTGAAATTTGAAATTCGAGATTTGAAAAGCGATATTGGCAAATGCGAATGCACACGCGCGGCACGCGGCTATGTACGGCTCGGCGAAACTGGGTTTCTTAAACTCGAATGTCGGCGACCGGTGTTCAAATCCCCAGTTTCGAGTTCCCAGTTTCGAGTTCTGATTTTTCGATTTTCGACTTTCGAATTTCGATTTTCGAGTTTCGCATTTCGAACTTCGAGTTTCGTTTTTCGCACTGACGGGGAGGAGCAATGGACGGCATCCATCGGCGAGATTTCATGAAATCCGTGGCGGGGGCGGCGGCGCTGGCGGGGATGGAGGCGACGCCGGCTTCCGCGGCCGAGCCGGGGCTGGTGTTTCTTTCCACCTGGGTACACGGGAAACCGGCTAACGAGCGCGCGGCGGAAGTGTTCAAAGGCGGCGGCAGCCTTCTCGACGCTGTCGAGAAGGGGATCAACATTCCCGAAAACGACCCTAAAGTCACCAGCGTGGGCTATGGCGGGCTTCCGAACGAAGAAGGCGAAGTCGAGTTGGATGCGGCCATCATGGACGGGCGGCGGCATCACGCCGGGGCTGTCTGCAGCCTGCGCCACATCAAGAATCCGATTTCCGTGGCGCGCCTGGTGCTCGAAAAAACGAATCACACCACGCTGGCCGGCGATGGGGCTTTCCGTTTTGCGCTCAAGATGGGCTTCGAACCGATGCAGCTTCTCACCCCTGAGAGCCTTCAGAAATGGCTGGAATGGAGAAACGATCCGCATCGAAAGACTCACTGGGTGACTTCCGAAAATCACGACACCATCGGCATGGTGGCGACGGACGGAAAAGGACACGTGGTGTCCGGCTGCTCGACGTCCGGGATGGCGTGGAAGATCCCGGGGCGGGTGGGAGATTCGCCGCTCGTGGGCTGCGGAGTCTATGCCGATGATAACGTCGGCGCCGCCTCGGCCACCGGCGATGGAGACCTGATGACTAATTACTGTACCAGTATTTCAATCGTGCATAATATGGCGAACGGTATGTCTCCCCAGGATGCCTGTCTCGAGTTGCTGCGGCACATGGTCAAGACGGACGCCAAGAATAAGAACGCCGAGTGCGGCGTGATTGCCATCAGCACTAACGGAGAGATCGGAGCGGCCTCGATGAGCTCCGCCTACCGGCTCAAGTATGCGCTCTGGATGAACGGCGACAGCAAGTTGCTGGACGCTGCGGCCCTTTTTTAGTTCTGGATTGTCAGCGATTGGCTGGATTCAACCGCCGCCTGCTCCTTCGGCACCGCGGGCGGGGACCATCATGAACTTTCTTCGACTAGATTCACGGCCCAATCCACGACTTTCTCGGCGATGGAAACAGCCCGACGGTACCCTGCCTCGGATAGGAGTTCGCCCAGCCCGGGGTAGCGTGCCTCCCACGCAAAATCCGTCAGTGCCACCGCGTCTTGAACGCGTTCCGGAATGGGCACGCCGCGCTTTGTGAGTCCCGCCAGCAACTGGCCTATGTCGTGAGTGTAACGGAACTCGAGGCTCTTGGCACGGTAGACCGCTTTGACGGCCTTCTCCGCCGCCTGTTGGGCATGAAAGGCAAGATCTTCGTAAAATCCGCCGCTCGGTAAAGGCGCCTTGGCCAGCGCCAGATCGCCTTGGGCGCGGCGCAGCCACTCGCTAGGCACGCCTGGGATACGCCGTTTAGGAGGCACGGTACAGTTCCCGCCCTTCCTTCAACGCAGGACAGATAACGAACGAAGGCTCGTCGCCGTAGTCACGTACGTCCGACTCCGTCACGACGACAATATCCTTCGCAATATCCAATCCTGCCAGCGCCATGTACAAACCCTGGGACGTCCGCCGGCGGTGGACACCATCCGGCATGATCACGAGCAAATCCACGTCGCTATGCGGTCCCATCTGGCCGCGCGCGGCTGATCCAAAGAGAATGATGCGGCGCGGGTGGGCGGTTTCAACAATCCTCGCCACCAGCGTGTCCAACATTGCCTGGTCAATAACGGTCGAGGTTTCCATCCGAGCCTCGCATGAGCTTGAGTCGGTCGCCCTCCTAGTATACCTTAGTGGACCCGGCTCGGGCCGAAGGGCTTGGATGTAGAAGGGACTCCGCTCTCTTGAGTCCAACCGGAGGCGGCCGCGCGGGTATGTTCGTCTATTGCTTGCGCGCCGCCAGGAACTGTTCTCGGCATTGCCTGGCGAGCGCGCGCACTTCTTCAAATCCCGCGTTGGAACGAATTCCCGCGAGCAACGGGTCCGACTCGATCCCGGGGTACGCGCAATACCCGGCCGTGATCGCCGCGCGCAACATGCGCAACGCCGCCTCAGGCTGTCCTGCGTACGCCAGGTGCGCCGCCGCAGAGTAGTTCATTTCGGGATCGTTCACAGGTTTCATGGCACGCGCCAGCGCCGCAATCTCGCTCGCCGGATGGCGCTCCAGGTAAGCGTACAGGACCGGAAACCCCGCCCAATCAGGCGCCGTCGCCGGCCCGGCCTCGAGCGCTTCCGTCTCCTTGCCCTCGCGCAGCAAAACGTCTATGGAGAGAGCTTTTTCCAACTGCGATCCCAGATCGAGATGCAGAAAATCGCGCGCCCGCTGGTAATCTCCGCGCAGCAGAAACGCGATCGCGCAGGTTCGCAGACCGGAGTATTGCGGATCGAGCAAGAGGCCCGTGTTGCACTCTTTCTCTGATTCTTCGAGCAGGCCGGCGTAGCGCAGCGCATAGCTCAAGGAGAAATGCGCGCGCGAATTCTCGGGCCGCCGCCGCACCAGATCGGCCGCCTCGCGATAAGCCGTCGCCACGTGATTGTGTTCGGTCTCGATCACGGTGAGCGAAGCCAGCGTCCATACGTTATCAGGATCGAGCGCGGCCGCACGTTTGGCCGCATTCATGGCGCACTGCGCCGCCTCTGCCCCGCCGCCGCTATACCAGCTTTCGCCCTGGCAGAAGCCGCTCAGAGAAGCCCACGCGGGTGCGTATCCCGGATCGAGCGCAAGGCTTTGTTCGAGCATCGCCCGCGGCTGCTTCCAGCCGCCAGGGTCGTTGCTCACCGCCACCGCCCGGAGAAACAGGTCATAAGCCTGCTGATTCTTGGGCCGGGTGGCGCTCTCCAACGCCATGTCCGCACGCAGCAAAGCCGCCAGACTGAACTCCCTGGCCCCCAGATTCGGACCCAGCCCGTTCCGGGTCCGCGAGTCGATCTCGCCTTCCAATTTTATCGTGTTCGCCGCAGGGGTGATGAAGGCATCCACCCACAGGGAGTGGCTTGTTTCGACATCCAGCGCTTCGATTGCGACTTGCAGTTGATCGCCCTCTTTCACGAAGTGACCTGTGACCACGCTCGACACGCCGAGTTCGTGCGCCGCCTTTCGCGGGTCCGATTGAGCGCGGCCCGGATCAAACGGCCGCACCGTGAGCGAATGCGCACGGCCCAGCACGCGTGCGATCTCATCCGGAATCGCGGAGCCCAGAAAATCCATGCTGTGGTCGGACCCGGCGTTCGCGAAGGGAAGAACCGCCACTGTCCGCGGCCGCGATATCACAGCCGGCTCATTCCGTCGCAACGTCAACGCGAGCGTAGCCACGAAGAGCAACAGGGCCGCCACCAGGGCCGCCACGGATACTGCCGCCCAGTGCCGCCGCAAAAATTTGCCGGCAACGTACACGGCTGTGTCCGGGTGCGCATCAAGCGGCTCATGCTTTAAATAATGGTCGAGATCGGCGACCAGCGCCTGCGCCGAAACGTATCGGCGCCGCCACTCCTTATGCATCGCCGTCAGGCACAAGACATCCAATTCCGCCCACGACGCGGTGCGCGTGGCGCCCTTCCCCGAGCTTCGCCGCACAATTGCAGACGGCTTCACAGGGTCTTCCGTCGTAATCAGGTTCGCCGCCTCGGCGGGAGTCTGCCCGGAAACGTCGAACGGCAGCCGCCCGGCCAGCAATTCGTAAAGGATCACGCCCAACGAGTACACATCGCTCGCAATCCCCACAGCCTCGCCGCGGATCTGCTCGGGCGACGCGTAAGCGGGAGTCAGCAGGTGCAGTCCGGTGCGCGTCTGATTCGAGGCGTCAGCATGCGCGTCAATCTGTTTGGCAATGCCGAAATCCAGCAGCCGCACCGAGCCATCGGCCCGCACCAGAATATTGGACGGTTTCAGATCGCGGTGAATCACTCCGTGCTGATGCGCGTACTGGACCGCCTCGCACACCGCGCGCAACATCTTCAGCCGCTCTTCTACGCTGCAGTCGTGCTCGCGGCAATATTCGGTGAGCGGAACGCCGTCCACGTACTCCATGACGAAGAAAGGTGTGCCGTCCGGCGTGATGTCAGCGTCGTAGAGGCGGGCAATGCCGGGATGATTCAGTTGCGCGAGGGTCCGCTGCTCTGATTCGAACCGCTGGCGCCGCGCCGGCGACGCCCACGCTTCGCGCAAAATCTTCAACGCCACCAGATTGCCCAGGTCCAGGCGCGCGGCCAGGTACACCACGCCCATCCCGCCTTCGCCAAGCTCGCGGATAATCCGATAGGGGCCAAACTCTTTGAAGGGGAGAAAGGTCGAGTGGGAGTCGTTAAACACCAGGTCAGCGGCTTCGGCAATGTCGCGGTCGAGCAACGAATCCCCGCGGGTGTCTTCGTCCAGAAGTACGAGGACGTCGCCGACCAGCCCTGGATCATCCTGACACTGAGCTTCCAAGAAGCCGCGCCGGTCTGGCTCGGGCAATTCCAGGGCATCGTGAAAAAGGGTTTGCACTTTCTGCCATCGGGCGCTGTCCATCGTCGTCTCTCGAACTCCACAGGCCTGGTAGCGCGGACCCCCGGGTTTTGGGGTCCGCGGTCTGTCGGTGGCACCACGGAAGAACCGCGGACCCCAAAACCGGGGGTCCGCGCTACCCAGCTACAACTGCCGCAACTCATGGGCGAGCCACGCCTTCGCCGCCCGCCAATCGCGCAGGACGGTAGCTTCGGAAACGTTAAGCAGCGCGGCGGTTTCCGGTATATCCAATCCCCCGAAGAAACGGCTCTCGACCATCACCGCCTGGCGCGGATTCATGCGCGCCAGCGCATCCAGGGCGGTGTTAAGGGCCAGGATTTCTTCGCCGCCCGAAGGTTTCTTCTGAACAGCCTCGTCAAAGGTCACGGTAATGCCCGCCGCGCCTCCACGCTTGTTCGAACTCCGGCGCCGCGCTGCCTCTACCAGCACCTGCCGCATGGCGCGAGCCGCAATGCGCTTGAAGTGCAGCGGCGAGGTGGCGGCAATTTCGGAGGATTTCGACAGTTTCAGCCACGCTTCGTTGACCAGCGCGGTGGGGTTGAGTGTAGCGTTGGGATTGTTCCGCGAAACCGTTGACGCCAGGCGGCGCAGTTCTTCGTACGCGACGCTGAAGAGGTGATCCAATTTGCGACGGTCTTCGTGGTCCGAACCTGCCTGTCCTCTATTGACGTCGTCGCTCTCGCCGAAATTTCTCGCAGCCATGACGGTTTTTCCCGTGCTTTTGCGTATAGCAGAGTAAAAGGGCCATGAGCTAATGCGGAGCGTACTGAATGGCCGGAGTCGGTAAGCCCGTTTTGTTTGCTAGTTGCCGTACCTGAACGGTAAGGAAAATTCTAACATTCAACACGGGCTTGCCGCAACAGGCAGTCGAGCAGTTTTCTGTTGTTGAACTGCGCATTGGCAGGTTTTGCAGTGGCGGTCTGGCGCTGCGCGGCGGCGAGGTGTGCTCGCCGGCACAACATGGTAGGGGCGGCCCTTGTGGCCGCCCTCGGGGCAAGCTAATCAACAACTAGTCTAGCGGACAACGCGACCACAGGTCAGTGCGGAATTACTTCCGTCCTTGCCTACGCTTGGCGCTCATTGGTTGGGAGACAAAGGAGATCATTATGACGAAACAAGGAAAATCAGGTCAACACGAGAGTGCGGGCGCAGCATGGGCGCCGAAAGTGCATTCCAGTCACTTCGCGAGAACGCAAGGAGCCCGCCGCCGGCGTGTGCCGATCAAGCCCCTAGTCATGCGAGCGTTTGTCTTTCTGGTGATGGCCGGGGCCTACCTTGTTGGGGCTGTGAGCAGAGCCGACGCGCAGACAACCTATTTCTACAGGGGCAACGGCTTTAACCTATTCTCTTGCGGGCCCTATGGGACAAACGGAGGCCTCCTCTGTTCGAATCCTCCCGCGGGGGATACCACGTACACCAGCAGCGATTACGTGTTTGCGAATCTCTCAGTCAGCGAGCCTCTCACCCCTAACTTGAGTTACTATCAGATTTATTGGTCAGGTGCTACCACAGGCAACGCGCCGGGCTTTTTATTGACCATGCAGGACGGCCAACAAACTTTGTCGTCAGCCAACTCCGGCATGAGTGTTGTGGCGCAGGTCACTACGGACGCGAATGGAAACATCATCTCGCCCTGGAATGTCACCATGTGCGTGATTTCCACCAACGCTTGTATCAGCACTGTGAACGATCCCGGGGGGCCGAACGGCGTTGGCGACAGTGGCGGCTTTGGCTCGAATACAACGATACCCGGAGGGGATGGTGCCGACAACCTTACCTCTCCAGGCGCCTGGTACCAAGGGAGAGCCGGCACCGCGACCTGGAGCTATCTGGCTGGCGAAGTTTACGGCATTCCCTTTACCCCCATCGAGTTGGTCACCGGCGGAGATGGCGTGCCCGATAGTACACAATGGGACATCTATGGCGGGGCCGGCTGGACCTACGGTCACGGTCAAGTGAACTCGAGCGGCAGCACCTATCTGAGCGCCGGAGCTTACGCCGATACGGCAGGCCCCTGCACTCCTTCACCCGCAGGGGATACCTGCAACATCGCCACCGGCGCAGGGCGTGGGATTGCCTATTACACCTTTGTCAACACCCAGTCCGCCATCACCGTACAATTGAATTCCGTTCTGGAAGGAGAACTCATCAACGACTCCGGAGGCTTCGCATTTGCTGCAGTCTACCTGGTCGATGCAGGCGTATTTGCGAATACAGTTCCCGGCGGCGCGGGGGCGGCCCAATTCCTGCTCGGCAACACATCGATCAGCGACTTTCAGGGGCCCTCGCTCCCTTCGTCTCTGCCCATCGGAATACCTGCAGCAGATATTCTGGCGAGCGCTACAAATACCGAGCAAGTCAGTGGGAACTCCGACATCAGCGTGCCGGTAGTGACCAGCCAATACACAATTGGCGCCGGAGAAAGCGTCACCGTGATCTTTGATGTGGCCGCTTATGCCCCCCCGGGCGTCATCGGCGGAGGACCGGCAACCGTCAACTTCGCTGACACCCTGGCGCCGGCATCGGTCATGTTCACGGATAAAAATGGAAACCCGGTCACGCAGTTCCTGGCCCTTGCTCCGCCGCTTTCGACGCCGCCGACGCTGGGCGCCCTCGCGCTCTCAACGTCGACAGCCTCCGCTCCTGTAGGCACTCCGGCTACGGTCACCGTGACAGCGACTGACACGAACGGCAACGCGCTGCCTAATGCAACGGTGTTCTTCTCTATCCTCTCCGGCCCGGATTCACCTAACGGCGGTCCTGCTTTTACCAATGCGAGCGGCCAGGCGTCCTTCACCTATTCCGGTGTCGGCACTGGAGGCACCGATGTGATTCAGGCTTCGGCCGGTTCTGTGTCTTCGAGCACCGCCTCTGTAACCTGGACCACACCAGGACCGCTGGCCACAATTAGCCTCAGTCCGGCGAACGCTACGATTCCGTCTGGTAGCGAGACCTACACGGCCACGGGATACGACGCCTTCGGCAACTCACTTGGCAATTTGACGAGCAATGTGACGTTCAATATCAGTAGTGGCAATTGCTCAGCGAACGTCTGCACGCCGAGCGGGACCGGGACGTTCACAGTAACGGCTACCGCCACCAATTCGCTGGGTGCCACGATTACCGGAACGACTCAGCTCACCGTGGGCACGACCACGACCGCTCTGACCATCACGGCCAGCAACACCACGATGGTGTACGGCAGCACGCCGCCCACGCCGACGGCCGAATACACTTACGGCAGCGTAACCCTGAGCGCCACGGCCCCGGCTGGTTTGACGGCCCCGGCCTGCGTTACCTCTGCAACCAGCACGACGCCGGTGGGCACGGACTCGGATGCGAACACCTGCTCGGGCGCCTCAGGTTCGAACTACGCGATCAGCTACGTGGCGGGGAATGCGACGGTCAGCCAGGCGACGGCGAGCATCACGCTCGGCAATCTCACCCAGACCTACACTGGTTCGCCGCTGTCGGTCACAGCGACGACGAGTCCTACGGGTCTTACGGTCAACATCACCTATAACGGCAGTTCGACCGCTCCCACCGCGGCCGGCAGCTACTCCGTCGCGGCCAGCATCGCCACGGGCGGCAACTACACGGGGTCGGCCACCGGCACGCTGCTGATCAACCAGGCGACGGCGAGCATCACTCTCGGCAATCTCAACCAGACCTACAACGGCTCGCCGCTGTCGGTCGCAGCGACCACGACTCCTGCCGGTCTCACGGTCAACATCACCTATAACGGCAGTTCGATCGCTCCCACCGCGGCCGGCAGCTACTCCGTCGCGGCCAGCATCGCCACGGGCGGGAACTACACGGGTTCGGCCACCGGCACGCTGGTCATCAAGCAGGCCAGCCAGTCGATCACCTTCGGCTCGATACCCGCGCAGTCAGTCGGCAACACTGTTAGCCTCAGTGCATCCTCAACCTCGGGCCTGGCGGTGAGCTTCAGTTCCACAACGCCCACGGTCTGCTCCGTCTCCGGAGCCGCAGCCCTCATGCTGGCGGCGGGTACCTGCACCATCCAGGCTGCACAAGCCGGGAACGGCAACTACACACCGGCAACCCCGGTCAGCGTCAGCTTCACGGTCACTGCCGGCGCCACCTTCAAGCTGGTCGCACAGCCCAATACCGAAACGATCAAGCGCGGAATTCTGGCCGCTTTCCTGCTCGAAGCGCAGTCGGTCGACGGCTTCTCCGGCAACGTGAAGATCACCTGCGCCGGCGGGCCTTCGAACTCCGTGTGCGGCGAGTTCCCGCAAACCCTGAATCTGCAGCCGAACAAAACGGCCGTCGCGATTTCCGGGATCCTCTTCCCGGCGAACACGACGCCCGGCACTTACACCCTCACCTTCACCGGAACTTCGGGTTCGGACGTTGTCAGCACCAACGCCCAGTTCACCGTGGAGGATTAACCCAGGGCAGTCACCTGTCCCGGCGGTCAATCGGGCCGCCGGGACAACCCATTTCCAGAGCGGTGAGATGCCGGGCCACTACGTAACAGCGGCGTCAACAGCCGACGTAACCGGGCGGCGCTGAAGCACCCAGAAGAAGGCTGCAGCCAAGGTGGAAAGAGCGGTGACGACTCCTAGAACCACGAAGGCGCCTCCCCAACCGGCGCCCAGCGAAATGCGAGCCACGGCGTCGCCGGACAGAACTCCACCGAGGTAGCCGACGCCATCGATGATTCCGGAAGAGGTGGCGGCCGCCTGCTTGCCGCCAAAGTCCAACGCCATAGCGCCCGCGAGATACGAGTACGGCCCGATAATGGCGAATCCGATCAGTGCCACTAGCGCGACGGGAAGGCCGTGAGAAGCGCCGGCTCGAACGGACGCAAGCGAGAAGAGCGCGACGGCGGCGATTAAGAGTCCGGCAAATGTGATGATCGTCCGTCCGCGCCGTCCGAGCCGGTCGCTCAGGTATCCGACCAGCAGTACGGAAGCACCGCCAAAGAGCGGGAACAGAGCGCTGAACTGGGCGGCTCTGGCGGGCGTCATGCCCACGAATTCGTAAAAGTAAGTTGGTGTCCAGGTATTGAAGGTTTCGCGCACGAAGGTCGTGCCCAGGGACAAAACACAGACGATCCAGAAGGCGGGGCTGCGGAATAACGGGCCGAGGTGCGCAGCCAGCCTGCCCTTGGGCTGCTTTTCGCCACCGCCGGCAAAGAGGTTGTCGGGGCTCGCGGCCGTCTCCGGCGCCCCGATATCGGCGCTCGACTCCTTCAGGAGCAAGAGGTTGGCCAGGAAGAGCAGAAACAAACTGCCGGCGGCAACCATGAAGACGCTGCGCCAGCCGAGACCGTGATCGATCAGGACGCCCATGAACTGCCGGCCGAACGCGTCGCCGAACAGGTAACTGAGGCTGATGGCGCCCATCGCGGTGCCGTAAGCGGCGTAGGAAAACCAGCGCGAGGTAATCTTCACCATCCCTGCCCAGCCCGCCGATTGGACGAGCCGGTTGGCGATCCACGCGGCCGCGAATACCTGCAGGCCCCCGGTCGCGGCCATCAGTGTAAAGAGAACCGCCCCGCCCATGGCGGCAAGGAACTGGCGTTTTCCTCCCCAGAGATCCGCAAGCCCGCCCAGAAAGAACTTTCCCAGTGCATAGGCCAGCACTCCCAAAGAAGCAATCTGGCCAAGACGGATGCGCGCCTGCTCCGCCGGCATGCCGTGCGCCGCCAAATCGCGAATGATCAGCGGGAGGGTCACGGAGAAATTCGAGCGACAGATGTAAAAGCCGGCATAGCCGGTCATCAGCAAGGAGACGATCAGAATCTGCCACATCACTAAGCGACGGTCTGTGATCCGATGTTTCATGATCATCGAGGCGCGGTCACATTCGACGGCACCCAACCTTGCTGCACCCGCGTCGTGTAGGGGCAGGGCTTGCCCTACCCTCGGGCCGGGGGCCCGCAACAAGGAGACGGCAATCCGTCCCCCTACATCGCGGGCCGTTGTCGCTGGATTAGGGACTGAGTCTATCATCGTTGACATCACACCGGTAGTGTCCTATTTTGGGTGTTCATGCAAAATGGGGCCGGAAATAAAGATAAGCTGCTGTTTACTCCTGGTCCGCTGACCACCAGCCGCACGGTGAAAGAGGCGGCGCTCCGCGACGTGGGCTCACGGGATCAAGAGTTCATCGGGATCGTGCAATCGATTCGTCATAAGCTGCTCGAACTGGGCGGCGTGGCAGGCGAGGGTTACGAAGCCATATTGGTTCAGGGCAGCGGAACGTTTGCGCTCGAGTCCGTGCTCGCGTCTGCGGTGCCGCCGGACGGGAAGGTGCTGGTGCTGGTCAATGGCGCGTACGGCAGGCGTATCGCCCAGATCGCCAGAGTGCTCAAGATTCCCGTCGTCGAGCTGAGCTCGCCGGAGGATCAGCGACTCGACGCGGAGCAGGTTCGCAAAGCGCTCGAGGCCGACTCCGCTATAACTCACGTGGCGGCGGTGCACAGTGAGACGAGCACCGGCATGATGAACCCGCTAAGGGAGATTGGGGAAATCGTCAAGCAATTCGGCCGGATTTTTTTCGTGGATGCAATGAGCAGCTTTGGCGGCGTGCCCCTCAACCTGCTGGACTGCCGGATCGATTATATGGTTTCCTCTGCCAACAAGTGCCTTGAGGGCATTCCGGGCTTCGCCTTCGTGCTGGCCCGGCGGGAAGCGCTGCTGGCGACGGCAGGCTTTGCTCGCAGCGTGAGCCTGGATCTGCTCGCTCAATGGAAAGGGCTGGAGAGCGACGGCCAGTTTCGCTTCACCCCTCCCACCCACGCCATCCTGGCATTTCATCAGGCTCTGAGGGAACTGGAAGCGGAAGGCGGCGTGGAATGTCGCGCCGCGCGCTACCGAGCTAACCGGCAAATCCTTGCGGCGGGAATGCGCGCGCTGGGCTTTGAAGAGTACTTGAGCCCGGCAGATCGCGGCTACATCATCACTTCTTTCTTTTACCCGCGACATCCGCGCTTCGATTTCGGCGCGTTTTACGCGCGGCTCAGCGACAGGGGTTACGTGATCTACCCGGGCAAAGTCAGCAAGGCCGATTGTTTTCGAATCGGGACCATCGGGCACATCTTTCCGCAGGATATTCGCGCCTTGCTCGAGGCAATCCGCGAAACATTAGTCGAGATGGGAATCGAATTGCCGCTCGCTTGCCCGAATTAGTAGCGGCGAGTTTACCTCGCCATGTGGCGGCGTAAAGCCGCCGCTACGACTCTGAAACCGCAAGGCGGCGGAGAACGTGAACTGATGGACTTCATATTTCAACGTTCATATCGCGGCCCGTTGAAAGCCGTCATCCTGGACTGGGCGGGAACGACGATGGATTACGGCTGTTATGCACCTGCCGTAGTGTTTATCGAAGTTTACAATCGCCACGGCGTCCCCATCAGCATCGCGCAGGCGCGTGAGCCGATGGGCGCGCATAAGAAAGTGCACATCCGCATGATCTCGGAAATGGAATCCGTGCGGCGGGCATGGCGCGACGCCCACGGCCGGCTGCCTGTCGAAGACGACGTGGAAGCGATGTTCCGCGATTTCGTGCCGCTGCAACTGGCGTGTTTGGCGCAGTACGCCGATTTGATCCCGGGCACGCTGGAAGCTGTGGCGGATTTCCGCCGGCGCGGAATGAAGATCGGCTCCACCACCGGTTACACGACGGAGATGATGGAGGTGCTGATTGTGGAGGCCCGGAAACGGGGGTACGTGCCTGACTCGAGCGTTTGCGCTGCACAAGTGCCGGCAGGACGGCCCTACCCGTGGATGTGCCTGCAAAACGCCTTGAACCTGCAAGTTTATCCGATGGAGGCCTTCGTCAAAGTGGGCGATACGCTGCCGGACATCGCCGAAGGGCTGAATGCCGGCATGTGGACGGTCGGCTTGGCGAAGACTGGGAATGAACTGGGGTTGACGGAGCAGGAGATCGAGGCGCTCGAGCCTGCCGCCCTCCAGGCCAAACTCGACCGCGCGTATCAACGCTTCCACCAGTCCGGCGCTCACTACGTGGTGGATACGATCGCCGAGGTTCCTGCGTTAATCGACTTTATCAACACGCGGTTAGCGCGCGGCGAGCGGCCCTAGATATTTCGTCGCAGGGGCGGCCCTTGTGGCCGCCCTCGGGCAACCACTGGGGTTGCCCCTACAACCGTGTTGGAGGTGACTTCTCACGACACACGAAGAAGACAAACTATCGCAACTCCGCTCCGAAGGCGACCTAAACGTATCCCCCCGGCGCCGGGAGTGGGCGGCCCGCAATATTGACGCAGAGACTCAGAAGTGGCTCGACGAAGACGCCCGCTACTTCCTGCACCAATCTTTGTCTACACCCTGCCTGAACGTTCTCACCGCTTGTGAGGGAGGTTACCTCGAGGACTTGCAGGGCCGCCGCTATCTCGATTTCCACGGCAACTGCGTTCACCAGGTGGGATTTCGGAATCGCCGCGTGATCGAGGCGGTTAAGGCCCAGATGGAAGCTCTGCCGTTCTGCACGCGCCGCTACACGAATCTCCCAGCGATCAAACTGGCGAAGAAACTTGCCGAACTTGCTCCGGGGAATTTGAACAAGGTGTTGTTTGCCCCAGGCGGCGCGGAAGCAGTGGGCATGGCGCTGAAATTGGCCCGGGCGGCCACCGGAAGATTCAAAACGATTTCCATGTGGGATTCTTTTCACGGCGCCTCGCTGGACGTCATTTCGGTTTCGGGCGAAGCCCTTTTTCGCCAGGGCATCGGCCCGCTGCTACCGGGCGCCGAGCACGTCCCGCCGCCCGATCCCGCCCACTGTCCCTGGGACTGCGCGCCGGAATGCAGTCTGCAATGCGCGCGCTATGTTGAATACGTGCTCGAGAAAGAAGGCGATGTGGGAGCGGTGATCGCCGAAACGGTGCGGAGCACGCCTTACATTCCCCCTCGAGAATACTGGCAGACTATCCGGGCGGCGTGCGACCGCCACGGAGCGCTCCTGATTTTGGACGAGATTCCCACCGGCCTGGGCCGCACCGGCAAGATGTTTGTTTGCGAGCACTATGGCATCGTGCCTGACCTGCTCGTACTCGGAAAGGGATTAGGCGGCGGCATTTTCCCGCTTGCCGCCCTGATCGCGCGTGAGGATCTCGACGTGATGAAAGAGGGCGCGCTCGGCCACTATACACACGAGAAGAATCCCGTAGCCTGCGCGGCCGGCCTGGCCACCCTTGCCTGCCTGGAAGAAGATGGCTTGCTCGAGAATGCCCGGATCATGGGAGAGTATGCGCTGGAAAAACTGAAGGCGCTCGCTGAGAAGCATGCCATCATCGGCAGCGTGCGGGGACTGGGGTTGCTCTTGGGCGTCGAACTCATCCGAGACAGGAAGACCCGCGCGCGCGCCGTGGAGGAAGCCGAACAGGTGATGTATTCCTCGCTGAGCCGGGGCCTGAGCTTTAAGCTCATGATGGGCAATGTCATCCAGTTAACTCCTCCCTTGACGATTACCAAAGACCAGCTAGACGAAGCCCTTAACGTCCTGGACGCCAGCCTGGCCGAGCTGAGAAGGTGATGTTGGCGGTTGGAGATTCTGCGGCCAAAAACGAGAGCGGGGAACCAACTTTGGTCCCCCGCCTCTTAACTACCGGTTTTTGGCGCCGTGACAACGTCCGCGGAGCGTCGTCAGCGGTGCGCACCGCAAGAGCGGTGTGTTATTTGCCGTTCATATGCGTGCCCGGTGGAGTCATTTCTCCTCCAGTCAGCATAGCTCTATAGATACTCCTCTCTCGGATGAATTGCAAGGGCTTTTTCTGAGCTTGTTGCAAGCCTCATTGCAACACTCTTTTGGGCGTATGCCTCTTAAAACTTTAGGCCGCGTGAAGCGATGCAGAGTCTCGTCCGAAGATCCCCTCCGAGGCCCAACTCCCCTTCCCCCTCTTCCCTCTCCCCAGGGGGGAGGGGAGAGGGGGAGGGGAGTTGGGGTGAGGGGTGTCTGCACAAGGCGGCCTTCGCGCGACCCGTGCTTGCCCAATAACTCGCTTCGGGATATATTGAAAGTCCTCAGGGGTACTGAATAATAAACGTATAAGTAGGGGGGCAACATGACCGCTTCCAGTCAACCGCACGTCATACCTGACCGGATTATGCAGCTTGCGTGGGGTTATGCTCCGCCGCTGCTTCTGGACGCGGCTATCCGCCAAGGCGTCTTCGACGTGTTGGACAATGGTGCTAAGACAGTCGAGGAAGTCGAGGACCAGACAGGGGCCTCCGCTCGCGGATTGACTGCCCTGATGAACGCTCTGGTGGGACTCGAACTTCTCAGCAAGGACGCCCAAGGCCGGTACGCGCTTACTCCGGAAAGCGCTGCCTTTCTGGTCAGCGCCAAGCCCGGCTTTCAAGGGGGCATGATTGTCCACTGTAGTGAGCATCTGATTCCGAAATGGCTGCGCCTCAACGAAATTGTGGCCACCGGCAAGCCGGTGGAACCCGTCAACCAGGAGCGGTTGGGAGGCGATTTCTTCAGTAAGTTCGTGGGAGACATTTTCCCGCGCAGTTACGGCTCCGCCCAGACGCTGGCGGCCGCACTCGACCTCAACGGCTCACGGCAGCAGCTGAGCGTGCTCGATTTGGCGGCGGGCTCAGGGGTTTGGGGCATCGCCCTGGCGCAGAAATCGCCCTACGTCCGGGTGACCGCGGTGGACTGGCCGGAAGTGATTCCCGTGACACGGAAAACTGTGGCCCGCCTGGGGCTGATGAAACGCTTCCAGTTCATCGCCGGTGACCTGCTGGAAGCCGATTTTGGACGTAACCATGCCGTCGCCACACTTGGCCACATTCTTCACAGCGAGGGCGAAGCGCGCAGCCGCGCCCTGCTGCGCCGCACTTTCGAGGCGCTGGACACGGGTGGCACCGTCGCCGTAGCCGAATTCCTGGTGAACGACGAAAGAACCCAACCACTGGCTGCGCTGCTTTTCGCCGTGAACATGCTGGTCAATACCGATAATGGCGACACTTACTCATTTCGAGAAATCAGCTCCTGGCTGGTCGAGGCCGGCTTCGTCAATGTGCGCACGCTCGAAGCCCCCGGCCCTTCGCCTTTGATTTTGGCCACAAGGCCTTAGCTGGGCGGATGGGCAGACGGAGCTACCTGGCCACTTCGTAGCGCAATCGGACGACGCCGTCGGGATACGTTCTGGCTGAGCGCAAGCGAAGCGCCACGTCCCGATGGCGGGGCGCCACGAGTGGAATGCCCTCGCCGATGAAGGTCGGAATAACGTGCATGTCGAACTCGTCGATTTCTCCGGCGTCGAGAAATGAGGCGATCAGTTCTCCGCCGCCCATCATCCAGATGTGTTTTCCCGCCGTCGCACGCAGCCGCCGTGCGAAAGCTTTCACTGGCTCCGACACGAATTCCACACCTGGAGCCGCCCGTTTCGGGGACTTTTTGGAGAACACATAGTTCGCCAGTTTCGTGTCGAACATCTCGCCCTTCAGATGCCTCTCCTTGTAGTAGCGGAGAAGCCAGTCGTAGGTCTTGCGTCCCCACAGGATCGTATCAATCGTGCGGTAGAACGTGCGCATGCCGTAGTCAACTCTGCGCGGCCGGCGGTTCAACCATTCGACATCACCGTCTCGCCTGGCGATGTAACCGTCGGCGCTCGTCGCGATGTAAACGATGATCTTGCGCCGCGCTTTCATGAGGTGGCCTCCGCTGTCGAATGTGGCGCGGGCGTCTCGCCCGCGCCACGATTTTCAAGGCAGTCATTGATGCCCGTCCGCTGGCGGGCACCCGGAAACCATGAAAATGCGCGGAGCGCCTTGGAGTGCGGCGGCTTGACGCCGCCTTGGCATCGCCACGGCACGCTGCGTACGTACGCGGAGCGGAAAGGCGGCGTCAAGCCGCCGCACTCCAAGGCGCCTTCGGCGCAAGCATTTTCAGAGCAGCGGCGTATCTCCGCAGTTGAGAAGGGGCTGGCGCCCACTGCCCACCTGCCCATCTGCCTATTTGCCCACTGCCTGCCGCTGGTAGCCGTATTCCTTTTTCAGCTTGTAAGTGATGCTATCCACGAGAGCGCGCCAGCTTGCTTCAATGAGGTTCTCGGAAACCCCGACAGTCCCCCAAGTTTCGCGGCCGTCGGTGGTTTCGATCAGCACGCGTACCTTGGCGTCGGTGGCGGCTTTGGCGTCCAAAACGCGGACTTTGTAATCGGTCAGCCGGATATTGCGGATGCAGGGGAAGAAAGTGGTGAGCGATTTCCTGAGCGCCCGATCCAGAGCGCTCACCGGGCCCACTCCCTCGGCGGCTGTGTGCTCTTCGGTGCCGTCCACGCGCAGTTTGATGACGGCCTCAGAGTAGGGCTGATTGGCTCCCTTCTTTTCGGTAATGACGCGGAAGCCATCCAGCTCAAAGAACTCCTTGGAATGGTGGACGAGTTTGTCGAAGAGGATTTCGAACGAGCCCTCGGCGCCTTCGAACTGATAACCGTCGTGCTCCATCTCTTTGAGCTTCTCGACCACCAGCGCGGCGTCGGGGGAGGACTTGTCAATTTCCAGGCCGCGCTCCGCCGCCTTGTAAAGAACGCTGCTCTTTCCGGAAAGTTCCGAGACCAGAACCCGGCGCTCGTTGCCCACCAGGGCCGGGTCAACGTGTTCGTAAGAAGAGGCATCTTTCACCACGGCGCTCACATGAATGCCGCCTTTATGGGCGAAGGCGCTTTCACCTACATAGGGCAGATCCCGGCGATGATGGAGGTTGGCCAGCTCGCTGACATAGTGTGAGACTTCCGTAAGTTGCTTCAGATTCTCCCGGCCGACCGAGCGCCAGCCCAACTTCAACTCGATATTCGGAATGATCGAGCAGAGGTTGGCATTGCCACACCGTTCGCCATATCCGTTGATGGTGCCCTGCACTTGCACGGCGCCCTGCTGAACGGCCGCGATCGAGTTGGCCACCGCCATTTCGCAATCATTGTGGGTGTGAATCCCCAGCGGTCGTTTGACGTGCTTCGCCGCCGTCTGAAAACGTTCGCAAAGGTCCGCGGTCAGCGTGCCTCCGTTGGTGTCGCAAAGCACAATGATGTCGGCGCCGGCTTCCTCCGCCGCTCGCAGCGTCGCGAGTGCGTAATCCGAGTCGGCCTTGAATCCATCAAAGAAATGCTCGGCGTCGTAAATCACTTCCCTGCCTTTGGTTTTCAGGAACCCGACGGACTCGCGAACCAGCTCGAGGTTTTCTTCCAGCGAAATGCCCAAAGCCACTTTGACGTGTAAATCCCATGACTTCCCGAAGATGGTCACCACCGGCGTGTCAGCCTCGAGCAGTGCTTGCAAGTTCCGGTCGTGCGCCGCGCTGTGACGCGGGTGCCGAGTGCTGCCAAACGCCGCCAGCTTGGTGTGCTTCAGCTTCACCTCCTGCGCACGGCGAAAGAAGGCAATGTCTTTGCTGTTGGAGCCGGGCCAGCCCCCTTCCACGTAATCTACGCCTATTTCGTCCAGCTTCCTCAGGATGTGAAGCTTGTCTTCCAGAGAAAAGGAGATCTCTTCGCCCTGTGACCCGTCTCGCAACGTGGTATCGTAAATCTGGATCCTTTTCATAGCCTTGTCACTTGCGTCGTCAGAATTAGAATCATGTTTTCACGTTAGCCCCATTCGTGAACTGCACTGTTAGCATCGCCGATATGCGGGCAGAAATCAACCTTACGCTATATTTGGCCCCGGACTTTCGCCCAGGCCAGACCCAAATACTCATAGATTGCACGCTGCGAACCGCGGAGTGCTTCGGCATCCGGAAAAAGCCGGTCCGGCGCCGGCGTGTCGCTACGTTCGATGCGGGAACCCATGGGGTCGGCGATTGGGTGCGCTCCTTGCTTTCGGAATAAAGCCACGGCGCGAGGCATGTGGGAAGCCTCCGTTACCAGGATGAAGGGCTGCTGTCCCACCATGGCCGCGATCCTTTGTGCCTGTTCCTCGGTATCGCGAGATTGCGCGTCGATAATCAGATCCTCGCGGCTAACGCCAAGTTCCTCGGCGATTAGACCCATATCTCGGGCGACCGAGTATCCGCTCTTGGGCGTCGGCCCGCCGGAGAGGATCAGTTTGCAACAATGCAACATCTTACTCACCCGGACTCCCTCGACCAGGCGGGCGGTTGACGCGTCATCGAGTTGCGTCTCCGGGGGAAACTTGGTGTTACCTGAACTGCCGCTCCCAAGAACCACAACGAACTTCGCCTGCCTCAACTCTTCGGGCACGGGCGCTCCAGGCGTCAGAAAAAGTGGCGCATAGTGGCTCTCGAGTGGCGTTAAAAGACGCCCGGAAAAAACGTTGCTGCTGAAGAGGACGACCAGCACTGCTGCCAGTGCAACCAGCGCTTTCCCGGTCTTCTGCTTTCTGGTAAACAAAAGCAGCAGCAAGCCGATCGTGAGTACCTCGAGACTCAATGGGAGCGGGAAGAGAAAACGCGAAAAAAACTTTTTCAACAAGAACATCGCGTGATATCTCCAACGATCCAGGAACTTGTCATCCTGAGAGCCCATAGGCCCTCGGCACACCCACGGACGCGAATTTGAGACGGAAGGGCGGGGCTTTAGCCCCGCCGCCCAACGCGCATGATGGGAAGGGGCTTTAGCCCCTGAAGCCTGGTCGCTTCAGGGCCTAAAGGCCCCTTCAACCGTGCTCTCCGTGCCGGCGGGGCTAAAGCCCCGCCCTTCCACAGGGCTCACGAAAGAGCGGAATGAAGAATCTCGGCAGTTGGTTGATGCTCCAGTGATTCACGAACAACTTCAGAGATCCTTCGCTTCGCTCAGGATGACAATTCGCCATTCATTGCGGGAATACACCGGGCGGCGTGATTTTCTGCCACCCTTCGCCATTTAATGCCTGCAAGAAGGCCAGCAGGTCCCGCTTGGTCTCTTCATCCAGATAAAACGGCGTGAGCCGTGTATCGAGGTGCGGGTTCGACAACCCGCCCTTGGCATACAAATCTACAACCTCGTCGAGGGTTTTGAACCGACCGTCATGCATGTACGGTGCGCGATGGGCGAGATCGCGGAGGGTAGAGATTTTGAATTTGCCGAAATCTGCCCGCCGCTTGGTGACGGCTTCACGTCCGGGGTCGGGATTCAGCCGGTCCATTCCGATGCCCAAGTTGGCGAACTTTTCCGTGGTCAGGTTTGGGCCGCCGTGGCATTCGGCGCATTCCCCTTTGCGGTTGAAGAAGTCCAAACCGTCTTTCTGCTGTTTGCTGAGAGCCTCCTTGTCGCCGGCAAGGAAGCGGTCGTAAGCGGAGTTTCCCGAGACGATGGTGCGCTCGAAGGTGGCGATGGCCTTCGAAACACGCTCGAAGTTAACCGTGGCGTCTCCGAATGCGGCAGTAAACAGCGGGGCGTAGCCTTTGATTCCCTGCACCGTTTGCACAACCCGGTCGGCCGTCATGGCCATCTCATCCGGATTGGTCACCGGAACAATCACCTGGGATTCCAAAGTCGGTGATCTCCCGTCCCAGAATTCGGACTTGCCCCAGGCGCGGTTGATCAGTGTCGGCGTGTGGCGCGGCCCCAGTTTTCCGTTTACTCCCTTCGAGAACGCCGTGCTGGCGGAAAAAGCGTGCTCCGGTTCATGGCAGAAGGCGCACGAGACGATGCCATTCGCAGAGAGACGGCCATCGAAGAATAGCACCTTTCCAAGCTCAGCGCGCGCGGCTGAGTAGGGATTGTCTTCAGGCCACGGAACCGGCGGCAGGCCCAAGGGGAGAGGCGGTCCGGAGGCAACCGGCTGCTCCTTGCGGAAGGCCGCCCAGGCGGGCAGAAGGCTCAAGAGAAGAATGAGCGCAATTGGCACACGGCTCGACATAGGATAAGTTCAGCGGTCGATATCCCCTGAACCGCCCGTGAGAAAGTGCGGCAGGCGGGGCGTGATAAATCGGAAGCGTCGTCCGATAATCATTTTGACCAGGAGATGATCGGTGCTGCGCGTTACGCCGGTAACCACCCCCAAGTTGAACTCCCAGTTCGGGCCAAAGTCATAATCGATGGTCGGAACAATTTGGTGCTGCTGAAGGTCAACAGCGTCAAACCCGGTAATCGAGCCTAATGATCCATAGTATTCAAGACCGGCGCTGAGTTTGCGGCTAACCGAGTAAGCGACTTTAAAGCCCGGAGAAAAACCCACACCTTCATGTACGCTGGGACCGTGAAACGAGCGCTCCAGGGCCGGGTTGAATGCCAGATACCAGGAGTGCCATTGCTTATCGACGATCGGGCGAATCTCCCAGGTCCAGGTATCGGCCGAGAAGATCGGACGCTGGTAGCCAATTTCCGTGGAGAGGCTCACACCCACCGGCCACTTCCAACTGTCCGGGACGCGCACGCGCGGACGAAGGTGATCGCCAACCCATTTGTAACCTTGGCCGGGTCCCGCACTCGTGAAAATGTACAATCCCGTCTCGAACCACTCATTAAAGCCTTGCGTGATCTCGACCGTCTCGTGCAATTGATGTTCGTCCGGAAGAACGCCATCCATTGGCGTCTTAAAACCCTCGAAGGTAAAATTGCTGTGCAGTTCCACCATGGTGCGGCCGGGCGGAACGGTGTCCGCGCCATAAATCTGAATCTCGTAGTTGCCTTGCGCATAGAGCGGAGCGGAGGCCAGCAAAAGCCAGAAAGTGATTTGGGCGACTTTCCGCATGGCCATCATTGTCCCACTTCGGCGGGTCTCCTGTCACACTCAAACTCAACTTTCTCGCTACACTCTAATGGGAGCGTCGAATAAAATATCAGGATGTCCATTTGGCCCTCTGCCGCACGCCTGGCCGTTTTGATGCTGGTATTCGCCGCGGTCAAAGCAACGGCGGCGGTGCAATTGCGCGGCACGGTGGTGGACGAGAACGGCGTACCGGTGAACGGCGTCCAAATAGCGGTGAAGTCTCAGACCGGAACCATTCTCTACACCTATTCGGACGATACTGGCCATTTCCAAGTCTTGTTGCCGGCCCCGGGTCAGTACTTGGTGAGCCTCAGCAAGCCTGATTACTTTCGGGTTGCCGATCAGGCTGTCCCCTTGCAGGAAGAAACCAACGAGGTCACATTTACCCTCAGCCACGAGTTCGAGGTCCACTCCACGGTGGAAGTTCGCTCATCGACCAAGCAGATCGAACCTCTCGAGCCCCAGCACCAGGAGATCTTTGACGCACAGGACATCCTGGATCTCCCCACTTACAGCACGCATGATCTCACGGCCTATTTACCCATGATTGCGGGCGTCACGATGGACAACTCCGGCAGCCTCCACGTTGCTGGAGGACGCTCTGGGGATGCCGAGTATTTGTTGGACGGCTTCGAAATCGGTGATCCGGTGTCAGGCCAACTGAGCAGCCGATTGGACGTCGACAGCGTGCGCGAAGTCAGAGTGCAAGACGGGCGTTACGGCGCGCAATACGCGCACGCTGCCGGCGCGGTGATGGAATTCGGCACTTACGTAGGCGACGACCGCTGGAGATTCGGAACCACGGATTTCTTGCCCGCCGTCAATCTCGAACAAGGTCTGCACCTCGGAAATTGGTATCCGCGATTCAACTTTTCGGGCCCGCTGCGTAAGGGACGCGCCTGGTTTTCTGACGGCATCAGCCTTCAGCATACCTTCTCATTGATCCAGGGATTGCCCCGCAACGGCGACACGCAAGAGCAATGGTCTGGCGACAACCTCGCTCGGGTGCAGATGAATCTGACGCCCACCAACATTTTGCAAGGCAATTTCCTCTACAATCTGACCGCGGATAGCCATCTTGGCTTGAGCCTATTTTCTCCCCTCCCCACGACCACGGACTACCATGCCCAGCGCGCCTTTGTCTCCGTCAAAGATCAACTCTTCTTCGGCCGGAACATGCTCGAGTTGGGCACGGCGATGGACAGTGGCACAAACGATAGCGAACCGCTCGGTTCCGCGCCTTACGTCGTCCTGCCTCTCAGCGCCTCAGGGAATTACTTCCAGCGGCTGCGGCAGCGCAACCACCGATTGCAGGCCATCGCCAACCTGAATTTAACCTCACTTCGTTGGCACGGCACTCACGAGGTGAAGGCAGGCTTCAACGCCGACGGACTAGCATTTTCTCAGGGCGCAGTTCGCGATCCGATTGAGACGTATAGCGCTGCCAATGAGCTGCTTCTGACCACCACCTTCCTGAACACGCCCACTTTGCGCCTCGACAATACTCAGTTGGGCGGTTTCCTGCAAGATTCATGGCGGGTCATCCGGCCCCTGGTCATTTCGACGGGAGTGCGCGCCGACTGGGATCAGATCGTGGGAAAGACAATCTTGGGCCCGCGCCTGGCCGCGAACTTTCTTCCCTTCCCCGATAACCGCACCAAGTTCTCCCTCGGTTGGGGAATATACTACCGGCCGATCAACATGGCCCTCTGGAGTGAATGGCTCGATCAGGAGCGCGTTGACACGCTCTATGACCCAACCGGCAAGATTTCCTACGGTCCCGCCACCACGCGATTCCTGCCGCCCGCCGGCGGGCTTCGACAGACCGGCTTTAACACCACCAGCGCGGAGTGGGAGCAGAAACTGAGCTCGAGTACCTTCGCAGGAATCATCCTCCTGCGCCGTGTGGAAAGCCATGGGTTCACTTACCAGGATACCGAGCCGGCAGAACTGGGAGGCAAGTTTCAGTTTGAGGACGGGCGGAGCGACTGGTATAACTCCGCTGAGGTCTGGGCGCGTCACATTTTCAGAAACAAGGCCGAGATCTACGGGGATTATACGCGCTCGAGCGCGCGTAGTAACGAGGCTCTGGATTACTCACTCTTAAGTCCCTATTTCGTTCCGCAGGCGCCCGGCAGGCTGCTTTGGGATACCCCCAATCGCTTGATTACCTGGGGAAAGTTTCCCCTTCCGCTCTGGGCTCTGTTCCTGAGTTGGCGTGTGGAGTACCGTTCGGGATATCCGTTCGATAATGTGGACGAAGTGCAGCAGCTACTGGGCACGCCCGGCGAGTATCGCTTCCCGGACTATTTCGATCTGGATGTTGGGCTCGAAAAGCGGTTCCACTTCCGGGGCCAGGAGTGGGCTCTACGGGTCAGTTCAATTAATGCTACGAACCATGATAACCCGAATGCCGTTGATACGGTGGTTACCCCCTTCGCCTTCGCGGGAGGCCAGCGCAGAGCTTTCACTGCCCGTCTTCGCCTGGTGGGAAGAAAGTAGCGCCTATCTCAATGCACTTTATTTCAGTATAATGATTAAGATTCAATGTTCCCTCTTATCCTAGCACTCGCCTGTCTCCTCGGAGCCGCACCCCTTGACCAGAAGGAGAAGGCGCCAACTGTTTACCAAATCCCCCTGCCCCCCAAGCCCGATTTCTCGGCGCTGGACTGGCTGGTGGGCGAATGGACCGGCAAGACCACGGACCAGAGGACTCAGGGCGACGTCCACTTGTCCGTCACCTATCAACTGGACAAGCAGGTCATGCTCCTGCGTGAAGACATATCCCTTCAGGCCACCAAGACTGCGCCGGCCACGAAAGAGTCCTGGTTGGGCATCCTCACCTCATCCCGTGGCACAGGCGGGTTTTTGCTGCGCGAGTACTCCGATAAAGGCTTCATCACGCGATATCACGTGACCGTCGAAGGGCCGGAAACCCACATCAGCCCCGAGGGCGGCGACCAACCTCCGCCGGAATGGCTCTTTCGCACAATCATCAAGCGAACCGCCACGCAGGAGTTCGTTGAGACAGTGCAGGCCGCTCCCCCCAACAAGAGCTTTTTTGATTATTACACCGCCAAGCTGAACCGCGTGGTCCCCGAGGAGAAAGCCAAGACGCCGCCCACCAAGCCCTCTGTAACGCCGCCTCACTAGCGCGGATTTCTCAGCGTGAGCCGCATAGGCGTTAACCTAAGGACGGCGAGTGCCGCCACGAGCCGCGGAGCGGCACCAGAAAGTAGCCCACGGCGTAAGCCGTGGGAACCCTTAGCGGCGTTCATTTCCCCAGCCCCGGAGGGGCGACAGAGACAGCACCGGTGCATCTGTCGCCCCTCCGGGGCTTATATCCTCGGGCGCCGCTCTCCATCCCATGGCTTACGCCATGGGCCCATGGGCTACTCTCTGTCGGCCCTCCGGGCCTCTGGGAGCTCTCCATCTGGGAAAGCTGGTGCGACCCCGATCCCACGGCTCTTCTAGAGATGCAGGGTGTAAAATTACAAGACCGGCACAACGCTTCCAACCTGTTATACTGGGCCAGACGAAGAGTCTCAGTTTTGGAAGAAGTCAAATACCGAGATTCTTCGCTTCGCTCAGAATGACAGTGCCGATGGTCATGGTCGAGGGACAGCGCGCCGATGCAGGCCGGCAAGCGAGTAGCGCGGTTTATGTCGAGACGCAAAAAGCTTATCTTGGGCATCGTGATTTTCCTGATCGTCATATTCACTGCTCTCCTCGTCCTGCTTCCACGACTCCTCGACGTTGACCGCTATCGCCCACGTGTCACGGCGCTCATCCAGCAGCAAATGGGGAGGAGTGCAGAAATCGGGCATCTCGCGCTTAGTATTCTTCCTCGCCTTTCGATTCGCGTAGACGGCTTCGCTCTAAGAAATCCGGCCGGCTTCCCGGCGGGTTATTTCGTACAGACCAAGAGAATATACGCCGAGATTAGCGCCGGAGAGCTTTTGGAGCACCGGATCGTCATCAGATCGCTCGAGCTTGAGGCGCCTGAGATCAGCCTCATTGCCAACAGCAAGGGTAATTGGAATACCGATCCCCCGCCTTCATCCGCTGCCGATCCTGCCCCCGACCCGCCGGGCGAGAAGCCCTTGTTTACCCTGGGAGTCATCTCCGCACTGAAGATGAGCCATGGTCAGCTAAGCGTTGCGAACCTTCTACCCACCGGCCAGATCGGTCCGGCCTTCGTCGTCGCCGGCGGTGTCAAAAGCGAACTGCGCCAGGTCGATCTGAACGCCCTCCTAGCGCGGGAGTCAGGCGCCGTTCCTCCCCGTCAGCAAGAGTGGCCCACTAATATAGCCTTTGCGGCTGAGTCAACGGCTGCGCCGGCGGCTGAGGGCACACTCGAGTTGGACACCCTGCATGTGCTGAATATTGCGGTGACCGAGCTTAAATCCAAACTCCGCCTTTTCCCCAAGCAGGTTCTTCTCGACGGCTGGGAGCTAACTTGCTATGGCGGGCGCGGCAGCGGGAATGTTTCCTTCGTGTTCAACGGTCCCAACCCCAGCTACAACACTCAGGCAAGATTGAGCGGGGTGAATATGGCGAACCTGCTCGATGCGTTCCCGGATACGCGCGGGAAAATCACCGGCACCCTGGACGCAACGGTGGACCTCGACGGCGAGATCGCGCACTCACCCGACCCCTTGGCCGGAATCGGCGGCGCCGGACATCTGACGGTTCTCAACGGACGTATTCCCGCCTTGAAGTGGGACCAGAACCTGCTGCAACTGGTCCGCCTCGCCAAGATGGGCCCTGTTTCCGGCGACCCCTCTGCCTTCTCGAGCATTGCCGTAGACTTCAGCATCTCGAACGACCGAATCAACACTAGCAAAGTGAACATCATTGGGAACGGCGTGGATGCCGACGCCTCCGGAAGCCTCGGCTTGGCCGGCAAGGGCAGCCTCGATTACCAGGGCGTGGCGCGAATCACCACCAACCAGAATGCGCTTACGACTCTTTTGGGCGGCATCTCGGGCGCCACGCTCGCCAAGGGCAAGATGATTCTTCACTTCAATGTTGCGGGGACGCTACAAAATCCCCAGTTCACGCTCAAGCCCGGTGGCGCCGGCGGCACGAAGGACGCGGCGGGAGTTGGGAAGTCCACGAAACCCTAGCGTAAGGACGCGTCCCACTCCCGCGGGAGTCTGCTCCGAGAATCGCCGCCAAGACCCCTCACCCTATCACCCCTTTCCCCTCTTCCCTCTCCCCGGGGAGAGGGAAGAGGGGGAGGGGAGTTGGGGTGAGGGGTGTTTTCACGTTTGGTGCGACGCGCAGCCGGCGATCATCCAACGGGTCCGAGCCCTTTTTTGCTTGACAAGCTTGCTGAGCTATCATAGTATGGCTATGGGGGTTGATCGCCGGCCGCAGGCAACACAAGGATGCGCCCTAAGAGAAAGCAACAAAGCCGGACTTCCTACGAAAACAAAGGATGGTGACAAAAAGTCGTGGCGTTGAGAAGTTGAGGAGTTCAGAAGTTGCGATGCCTCGGCACTCAAGAGCCAGATCGGAACGGGCCGGGAGCGCGCCGCAACGCTCCCCGGCGCGTGTCAACTCCTCGACTCCTCGACTTCTTGACTTCTCAACTGCTGCCAGGAACAATCCGGGAATGTTGATGAAAACAAAGCACGAAGACAATAAGTCGCGGAGTATAGAAGCTGAGAGTCCAATCGCCGGACTGGGGAGCGCCACCCGCGCACTAGGCGGTGATACAATTTCTTGACTCCCCAGACGTCTCAACTTTGCCAGGAACAATCCGGGAATGTCGATGAAAATAAAGGGTAAGGACAAAAAAGTCGCGAAGTTTGCAAACTGGGATCTCCGTCGCGGGACCGGGCGCGCGCGACAGCGCGCCGCGGTGCGAGACTACTCCTCGACTCCTCAACTGCTTGACTTCTCAACTTCCGCCAGGAACAATCCGGGAATGTCGATGAAAACAAAGAGCAATGACAAAAAGTCTCGACCTCTCGCGCTCATCACCGGGGCCTCGGCCGGTATCGGAGCCGCCTATGCCCGCCGTCTCGCGGGGCAGGGTTACGACCTGCTTCTGGTGGCTCGCCGCGCCGAGCGCCTCGAAGAATTGGCCGCCGAACTCGCCAACGGTCACGGTGTGCGGGCCGAAGCGTTGCCGGCCGACCTTACTAACGACGCTGAACTGAGAGTCGTCGAAGAACGCATTGAGCGCGAGGAGCATCTCGATTTCCTGCTCAACAACGCGGGGTTTGGCGTCCGCGGACGCTTCTACGAAGCCTCCCTGGAGGCCCAGGACTCGATGCACCGCCTGCACATCCTTGCAACCCTGCGCCTCTCCTACGCCGCGTTGCGAAAAATGACTGCGAGGGGCAGTGGCGCGGTGGTGAACGTTTCCTCGGTGGCGGCGTTCATCGCACGACCGGGGAGCGTAAGCTATCACGGCACCAAAGCCTGGATGAACGAATTCACGGAGGGTGTTTATCTGGAATTGAAGCAAGCCCGCTCCGCTGTGCGCGTGCAAGCGCTTTGCCCCGGATACACAGTGACGGAGTTTCACCAAGTCCTGGGATCGCGCCCCGCCAGGGTTCCCGCCGGCATGTGGACTCCCGTAGAAAAAGTCGTGGACGCTTCGATCGAGGGCCTCAAACACAATAAACTGTTTGTCGTGCCGGGCTGGCGCTATCGGTTCCTCGTACTCCTGCTTCGCCTTTTACCCCGCTTCCTTCTGCATGCCGGAAGTTCATGGGGGTAGCGCTTGGTTGTGTTAATAAGCGTACCTATTCCGAGTCCTGGAAGGGCGGGGCTTTAGCCCCGTCGGTACGCAGAGCACGGTTGGCGGGGCCTTTAGGCCCTGAAACAACGCGGCTTCAGGGGCTAAAGCCCCGAGGACTGGTGGGTTCTTTGCGGCGGGGCTGAAGCCCCGCCCTTCCGACGCTGTACGAATAGGAACACTTGCTTCTGCAAGTAAGCACTAGGATTCGGACGGCGCGGGCATAGCGGCCCTCCGCGTTAGAGGTCCGCGGCTCCTGTCGGTGGCGCCGACCGCGGCGCTCGCGAGGTAGGCAATGTTGGCCTGACGGCCGAACGTCATCGATTGAGTCGTGCAGCGTAGGGTGGTTCACGAACCGCTCTACCTTCGGAGGAAGATTCATGGGAATGGCCGGAATGATGGGAGGGATGCGCTCCCTCTTTCAGGACCCGTCGGTTGTGAAGCAAAAGGTAAAGCCGGGAACTGCAAAGCGCATGCTCCGCTTCGCCCTGCCCTACGCGGGGCTCCTGGCATTCTTCCTCTTCATCGTCGTCTTGGACGCAGTGATTGGGATCGCCAATCCTCTCATCTATCGCCACATCATCAATAACGGTATCCTGAAGGGCAACACTTCGCTCATTATCCGCTTCGCTCTCCTGGCCGGCGTTCTGGGCCTCGCCGATAGCGCCCTCGGTATAGGGCAGTCCTATTTATCGGCGACGATCGGCTCCCGCGTCGTGCTGGCTCTCCGCACTAAACTCTTCGAGCATGTCCAGCAGATGCCCCTGGCTTTTTTCACGCGCGTACAGACTGGGGCGCTGGTGAGCCGTCTGAACACCGACGTCACCGGCGCGCAAAACGCCTTCACGGACATCCTCTCGAACGTGGTCGGCAACAGCGTGATCCTCATCTTGATCCTGGGCGCCATGTTCGCGCTCTCCTGGCAAATGACTCTCGCGGCCCTGATTCTGGTTCCCGCTTTCATCTTTCCGGCACGCTACTGGGGGCGCAAACTGCAGGCGATCATGCGCGAGAGCTATAACCTGACGGCGGCGATGAGCAGCCTGATGGTCGAACGCTTCAACGTAGCGGGCGCCCATGTAGCAAAACTCTTTGGCCGCCCTCAAGACGAAAGCAAGGAATTTGGAGTGAAAGCCGGGCGCGTCTCGGACATCAGCGTGAAGACGATGCTCTACGGGCGGCTCTTCTTCACCGCCATGATGCTCATGGCAACCTTCGCCACCGTGCTGGCCTATGGCTGGGGCGGAGTGCTCGCCGTGCACCACCGCCTCGACATCGGTACGGTAGTTGCCTTCGTCTCTTATCTGGCCCGCCTCTACGGCACGCTGACGGGGCTTTCCAATATCCAGGTCAGCGTGATGACCGCGCTCGTCTCATTCGAGCGCGTCTTCGAGGTGCTGGACCTTCCGCCCATGATTCAAGACAGCCCCAACGCCGTCTCCATCCCCAGCGGACCCACCAGCATCGTTTTCGATCGAGTCTCGTTTCGCTATCCGACCCCCGCGGAAGTCTCCTTGGCCTCGCTCGAATCGATTGCCGAACCTCAGAAGACATCATCTCAAACCGTGCTGCGCGACATCAGCTTTGTTGTCGAACCCGGTCAGCTCGTGGCGCTCGTGGGACCCTCGGGAGCGGGTAAGACTACCATCACTCACCTTGTCGCGCGCCTCTACGACGTGCAGGAAGGCTCTGTCTCGATCAACGGGATCGACGTGCGGAAGGCGAAGATCCAGAGCGTTCACCAACGGGTCGGCACGGTGATGCAGGAAGCTCACCTTTTCCATGACACCATCCGCGCCAATCTCCTGTATGCGAAGCCCAACGCCTCGGAAATCGAGCTCACCGAGGCGCTGCGCGCGGCGCAAATCCTGCCGCTTGTGACCTTGTTGCCGAGTGGGCTCGACACGCTGGTCGGGGAGCGCGGCTATCGCTTCTCGGGAGGCGAGAAACAGCGATTGGCGATCGCGCGCTTGCTTCTTAAGGCGCCGGAGATCGTCATTCTCGACGAGGCCACCGCGCACCTGGATTCGGAATCCGAGGCGGCCATCCAGCAGGCTTTTGAAATCGCCCTACGCGGACGCACCTCGATTGTAATCGCGCACCGGCTCTCGACCATCCTGCGGGCCGACCAAATCCTGGTCGTGAATGAAGGGCGGATTGTGGAGCGTGGAACGCACGCGCAACTTTTGGAGCGCGGCGGCCTTTATGCGGAATTATATCGCCGCCAGTTTGCACAGCCGGAAGAAGAGAAGGCAGTAGGCAGTAGGCAGTAGGCAGTAGTACTACTACGTTAAGTCATGGAGGGTGGTTCCGCTTGCGAATTACGCTGCCACAATACGCACACTTGCCGGTCCAGGTGAATAATAGGCGCTGGATCTCACGGCGCGT
>Ga0187781_10000340_pt1 | contig 33168 bp, 33 predicted proteins | sample 0715_SJ02_MP02_2_FD_132447 | JGI IMG/M metagenome (GOLD analysis project Ga0187781, IMG submission 132447) | Tropical peat soil microbial communities from peatlands in Department of Meta, Colombia - 0715_SJ02_MP02_20_MG | ecosystem: Environmental > Terrestrial > Soil > Wetlands > Peat | place... | reverse complement strand
GGCACAGCTTCAAGCAACAGCTGGCCTAGGCTGTGGAGAATTTCCATTGCAGGGAAATCGTGCTGCGGTCGCGCTCCTGACTATTTTTTTGCCGATTCCCGGCTCGCGGTTTGCGTTGCCGGTGCATGTTTCAACGGGCCATCAAAAGGACAGAAATTATCGCATTCGCCTTGCTCGGCGTCAATCATTTGCCGCTCCGGCGAAAAGGCCTCGAGTTTGTCCGCTAGCGACGAGAGGCGTCAGCGTAGGGCCGCAGCAACAATTCGTGGCTCGCTGAATCAGAAATCCAAAGGGGTTGTAGAGAAATTCCGCGGCTTCGGTCGGCCTTCCGGGATGGCGATCCCGCCCGGACCGTTACTTCCCTTTCTTGGCGAGTTCGCTTTGGAGGAGGTTTTCGACTAGGGGCTTCAACACGCCCTGCGAAAGCAAGTCGTGAAGTTGTGGCTCGAGCTTTTGGAGGACTTTCTGCACGACGGCATCCACCGTCCCCGCATCCGTCGCTGCAGGTTCCTGCATCTGCCCGCGGAATTCGGACGGAGGCGTCAAGAACGGAATCTCTGCAAGAGCTTCGCGATTCGGCGGCGGCCCGGTCGGGATTCGCTCACTCGTGATCGCAGGTTCCGGCGCGAATAGCGCGGTCGCGGTCTCGATGCTGTTCGAAGCCTCGGGAGCGGGAGGCTCTTCGACTGTCGGCTCCGGAGACGAGGGCACTACAAACGAGTACAGTGGCTGCACCTCCTGCTCGCGCGCGCCATACTGCGATGGCGCCTGCGGCTCCTCGTCGACCAGCAGCGGCTCTTGCGTCACATGGACCGCGGGCGGCTCGACAAGATCCGGGTCCTTGTATGAAAGCGGAGGCTCGGTCACTGACTCCAACTCGAATCCTTCATCACTTCCAGGGCCAGCGAGGGGCACTGCCTCGCCAGCAGTCGTCTCAAGGGATTCCTGAACGGTTTCTTCGATGCCAGCCCTCGGAGACGGCGATAACCACGATTCGCTAGGCGCGCTCGCCACAGGCTCGTCAGCAAAGAACGGCTCCTCGCGCCTGAGCTCAGATTCCGTCACGGCGGAATCTGCAAAGGTCTCCATCGCAGCGCTCGGATGCGGCTGCGACTCGATCCCCATTGCCGGGGCAGGTTCCTCGGCTGCCACAACGGGCTCTGCGTGTTCCACCTCCCGGCCGGCCATGGCCGGGCTTTGCGCCGATTGTTCGGAGAGGGCGCTCATCCAATCTGTCGCTTGATGATTCGACGAACCTTGCGCCAACTGATCCATCCAGTGAGCGGGCGCCGATTGGGACTCCGGCTGAGCCGTTGGCTCCGGTTCCACTACCGGCTCTGGCCGTGATTCGTGCACGACTTCCGCAACTTCAGGTGTCTGCGTTGCGGCGAAGAACTCGGAATCAGCGCTGTCCTGCGAAGGTTGAGCGGGAGCTTCCGCTTCAATGCTCGGTGAGGACTCCTGCTCCGCTAGTGTATTTGCTTCCTGCGGTGGTTCAGGCTCGGCGGCGCGGACATGCCGGGGCGGCACATCTCGCTCCGACGGGAACATTGCCGGCTCAAGGTTTTCGTCCGAGACGAATGCGGGTTTGTTGGCAGCGTCAGCCGGAATATCGAAATCCATCGCGTTGCGCCGCCAGTCGCGTGGCGTGGCCGAACCGTCGAATTCATCCTCTGCAGCCTTGTCCGCCTCGGCGGCAGGTGCCTTGGGTTCGTCCGCGGACTCGGTATGTTCTTCGAGTGTTCTGCGGCTAGTCCCGAATCCGTACGCGATCGCCGCCTCTTCGGGCGATTCCGGCTCAGGAAACTCGGGCAGCGGCTTAACTTCCGCCCGGAACGAATTCGCAGGCTCAGGTATCGGTGCGGCGATGGGTTCGGGTGCGGGAGCTTCCTTCGCCTCTTTCGCCTTGGCCAGTTCGGCAGCGATCTTGGGATTCTTTTCCAGCGCCGACATGACCATCGCGATCAGCGGGTCCGGTGGAACAAACGGCTTTTTCAGCACGCCATCGGCGCCCACACGCCGCGCTTCTTTTTCGTCGAGAGGATCAAACGCGCCGACCAGCAGGATGACGGGGACGTGCGAAAAACGCTCGTCCTTCTTCACGAATTCGCAGACTTCGTAGCCGTTGCGCACTGGCATGAAGATGTCGGCCAGGACCAGATCCGGCTGGAGGTCCGGGATTCGCCGCACCGCAGCCTCGCCGTTGCCTACGGCGATTACCTGGATGCCGCGGTCCTCGAAAGACAACGCGACCATCTTTTGAATGTTGGCGTTGTCGTCCGCGACCAGAATTTTGGGCACTGGAATCCCCTCAGGGCGCAACCCTGCGACACTGCACCGCCCGCCTGCGTACAACTATTGCAGCATTACGCTGGAGAGGCGTCAACCGCCTCGAAGCCCGACGGTGCCTGAGTTGTTAGCAGGGGGTAAAAGGCCGCGCCACTACGGAATCAGCTTGCGCAAGCCCTTCTTTTTCTTGCTGCTGGATTCGTTCTTGGAGTCGCTCTTGGTGGTCGTAGTCTGACTGGAGGTTTGGGAACTTCCGTTCGTAGGCGTAGATACGGCTTGCGAAGCCTGCGCGGGCGGGGCGGCGGAGGCAGCGGCCGCAGGCGCGGGCGCAGAGGTTTCAGTCGTGTTCGCCTCAGGTGTAGCAGAAGCCGGTGGAACGGCCGACGCAGTCGGAGCAGAGGCATCGGGCGCCCGTGCCGCCGTCGGGGCTTCGATGATCTGCGCTCCCGCTTCTGTTGTCGGCGTGCTTGCCGAAGTATCCACAGACTCCGTATCGCTTTGGGCCGAATCACTGGCCGGCGAGATCGCTCTTGCGGACAGGCTGAACGTCGGGCCGGCCGCGCCCTGATTCAGTACCTCTGTCGCTGACACCGTGTCGTCCGGCGGGTTCAGATTTGGTTGGCCGACTTGCGCCGCCATGTGGACGTCCGGACTGGATCGGATGACGTTCATTGGAACGTTCACCGCCATCTTCGGATGATGCTCCTTCTCAAACGTCTGCTGTTTCTGCATTCGTGCAAGCGCGTCCGGGTCTGGCTTGGGAACGGGCATTCCCATGGACGCAAGCCGCGCCTTCGCGTCGGGCGCCAGCTTGGAGAGCGGATAATCCCTTACGATACGCGTGTAGCACTGCCCCGCGAGATCGGCCCAATGGTTCTTGTCGTCTTCGTTCTTCGATACCGCCTTCGCGCGCATGTAGACGCTTCCGAGCATTGACAGTGCCAGGTCGCTCTGGCTGTAGAGCGGATATCGTTCGCTGAGTTCGACAAGCCTCGCCGCCGACGCGCGGTAGTCCTGTTTCACGTAGTAGAAACGAGCGATCCTGAACTCGCCGTCGGCGAGCACCTCCTGAACATTTCGCAGGTACTGCTCGGCGTGCGGCACGAGCGGGCTCTGCGGATATTTCAGCAAGAACGTGCGGAATTCGTCTTCGGCTGATTCGGCTTGGCTGTTGTCGCGGTCCGCCTTCTCCATCATCCGGTAGTGACACATCGCAATTTGCATCTGCGCGTACGCGGCCTCGTCGAGGAAAGGGAAAAAGACTTCGAAATTCTTATACTCGTCGACCGCTTGGGTTAGATTCGACGTCCCGCCCTCTTTGTAGTACGAATCCGCGATCGCGAGCTTCGCCTTGGCCAGATATTCGCTGTCCGGATACGTGTTGATCAGAGTCTGCAGGTCGAGCCGCGCCTCCATGAATTTCGTCTTCTTCAGGCTGACCAGCGCGCGGTCGTAGAGGACCTTATCTGGCTCGGCCGATTGGTCGGTGTCGGCGCTCTTGGCAGATTTCTTGGGCTTGACCTTCGTGACGTGCACGTGCTCCTCGGCGTAAGCATCGGTGCAGACCATTCCGGCGAGCGAGATGCCGAGGACAGCGGTCAGAATGTGGCGAACGCTAAGAGAGAATCTGTCCATGAAATCTTCAAACCTTCTGGCTTACAGCCTCGGTCGCCAGCTTGCGCAGCTGACGGGTAGCAGCCGCTGGATCGGATGTGTGGAAGATCGAAGTTCCTGCGACGAACGTATTGGCCCCTGCCTGCGCCAGTTCCGCTGCGTTTTCCGCGTCCACACCCCCGTCAACCTCGATTCGGAAGGCGCCATTATAGCGCGCGCGCCACTGATGTAGCTGCCGAATCTTTTCGAACGACCCGGGAATGAATTTCTGGCCGCCGAACCCGGGGTTCACCGACATCACCAGCACCGTGTCCACCTTCTGCAGCACCTCGGTCAGCATCGTGATCGGGGTCGCCGGGTTGATCGCCGCGCCCGCTTGCGCGCCAGCTTCGCGAATCATCGACAGGGCCCGGTCCAGGTGCACCGTCGCCTCTTCATGGATCAGCACGCGGCTCGCACCTGCACGCACGAACTCTTCGATGTATTTCTCGGGGCGATCGATCATGAGATGCACGTCGAGCGGCAGCCGGGTTGCCTTGCTCAGGGACTGAACGACCGGGATGCCGATCGAAATGTTGGGCACGAAGTGGCCGTCCATGACATCAACGTGGATCACGTCCGCTCCGCCCTGCTCCACGGCGCGAACCTCCTCACCCAGCCGCGAGAAATTGCATGCCAGGATCGACGGAGCGATCTCGATTCTTGCGTAGGTCATTGTTTCTTCGGGGATTCTAGCACAGGCGCTTGCGCGATACCCGCAAGTCGCTGTTACTGCGCGACCTGCAACTCGATCGTCGAATTTGAATCGACGCGCTGCCCGCGCGAGGGTGTTTGAGCCACCACGACGCCGGCGGACTGGTCGGGGGAGGATACAGGCGCTACTCTGCTGATTTTCAGGCCCGCCGCGCCCAATTTAGCCTCCGCTTCAGCCGCTGGCAATCCGGCCAATTCCGGCATCACGAAGGTCGGCGGTCGCGGCCCGAGCGACACCAGCAGGTTTACGTGAGGGCTTTGCACGTCCGTCGTTCCAGGAGAAGGATTCTGCAGGGTCACCGTGTCTGGCGAGGAGCCGGGCAGATATACGCTCGAAACTTCTCCCAGTTGCATCCCGCTGCGCAACAGTTCGACCTGAGCCGCGCGCAGGCTTAGGTCCGTGAGTTGTGGAATTGACGCCTTTTGCGGGCCAAGGCTCAGCACGACGTGGGCGTTCTGCGAAGTTTTCACGCGCATATTCGGAGGCGGGCTTTGGCGAACGACGGCATCCACAGGGAGCGTGCTGTAGACGCGGTCTTCAATCTTCATTCCCAGGCCGCGGCTGCGCAAGATCTGTTGCGCCTGCTTGGCGCTGGTTCCTGCCAAGTCGGGCATCGCTACTTCGCGCCCCTGGATCGCGAATCGCATCGCCGTCAGTGCGCTCAGGAACGCGACGGATGACAATATGAATAGAAGCAAAGCCATCCGGAGGATCCATTGCAGGCGTTCCCGAAAGGTCATGCGCTCGCTCCTCTCTGACTAGAGCCTAGCACGATCGAGCCAAGTTGCAGGGATGTGTGCGGCGAAAGGCTAGGTCGTGAAAGGATTTCAGCGATTCGCCGGTCAAACGTGTTCCAGGATTGCGGCGAAAAAGCCGTCCGTGTGGTGGATGGCGGACAGGGTGCGGAAATAGCCGTCCGTTCCGAAAAGCATTTGCTCATCCAAGCCGTTTGCGAGCTGCGAATGAAGTGTCTCGGCTGCTGCATTCGCCGACACCTGCCGAATCGACGCCTCAGCGCTCAGAACCTCGGCGACGACGTCCTCATTTTCCTCCGGCTCAATCGAGCACGTCGAGTAGACGAGCCGTCCGCGCGGCGCAAGGCTCGCCACAGCGTTGCGCAGCATGCGCACCTGCAATTGATGGAACTCGGCCAGCTGTTCCGGTCGCAACCGCCAGCGAATCTCGGGGTGCCGCGCGAGCGTGCCGGTTCCCGAGCACGGCGCGTCGACAAGAATTCGATCGAATTTCACGCCGAACGGAAGCGGCTGCTCGGCATCGAGTTCAACGAGACGCACGCCGTCGAGCTTGAGCCGGTCGAATTGCGCTTGCATTGCTTTCAGCCGGTGCGCGTGGCGATCCGCCGCGATTACACGTCCGTTTCGCCCGGCAGCGCGCGCGAGCGCAGCTGTTTTCCCTCCGGGAGCCGCGCACAGATCCAGCACGCGATGGCCCGGTTGGACGCCAAACAGAAGCGGCACAGCCTGTGACGCTTCGTCTTGAATTGAAATCAATCCGGCGCGAAACGCTTCCGTCCTCGCGGGGCTCCCTCCGCTCACCGCGAACGCATTTTTCAGTAGCATTCCCCGCTCGACGGAGAGGCCAGCCCTTTCGAGTTCATCGAATACGTGCTGCCGCTGGTCGGGATGGTGCAGTGCGCAGCTGAGGCGCGGTCTTTCGTTGTTCGCTTCCAGCAACGCGGTCGTGCCAGCCTCACCGAACCGCCGGATCCATCGCTCGACCATCCATGTCGGATGCGAGTGCAGAATCGCAAGCCACTCGGCATGTTCCAATCCTCGCGGTAGCAGGCCCTCAGCCGGTTCGCTTGCCTCTGAAGCAGCTTTGCGGAGCACCGCATTCGCGAGTGACGCGGCAGAGGTCTTGCGCGCCATCTTCACGAGCTCGACGGATTCGTTCACCGCCGCCCGCGGCGGAATCTTCCGGAGAAATCGAAGCTGATAAACGCCCATTCGCAGCGCGAGCGCGACAGGAAGATCGAGGCGCTCCACCGGTTTTTTCAAGTGGCGGTCAAGCAGACAATCGAGAAGTCGCCGCCAGCGCAAGACTCCGAATACGAGTTCCGTTGCCAGCGCTGCATCAGCCGCCTTGACGCTCGCACCCAGCGCTTCGTGCAGCACATCGCTCGCGTACGCGCCTTCCGCTTCCACGCGGCGCAGCACCTCGAACGCGATTTTTCGAGCCGGACTAATAGGCATGGGCAGGCCTTTTGATTGTCGGTCTCGCCGCAACTAGCTGCCGAAGCGCTCGCCTGGGACAATGCGCGCACCGCTCATGAACTCGCGGTCTGTCACGCGCTTGCGGCCTTCGAGTTGGACGTGTTCGATGCGCAGGACGCTGTTGCCGCCGCAGATCACCAGCAAACCGTCTTCTTGCGTCGGTAATAGGATGCCGGGCATGCCGCCCGCCGAGACTGGCTTAAGCGGCTTCCCCCAAATCTGGCAGCTCTTTCCTCGAAACGAAGTGAACGCCCCGGGCCACGGATCAAATCCGCGAATCCGGTTGTAGATCTGCTGTGAGCTGAGCGACCAGTCGATGCGCCCGTCTTCTTTCTTGAGGACGGGTGCAAAGGTAGCCTGCGAATTGTCTTGCGGCTTAGGAGTGATTTCCCCGCGATCGAACTTCTTGAGCGTTTCAGCAATCAGCGGCGCACCCGCTTCCGCAAGCCGAGCCGCTAATTCCGGGGCAGTTTCATTTGGGCCGACGTTCGTGTCATGCGTGAGAAGCATCGGCCCTGTGTCGAGTCCCGCGTCGATGAGCATTGTGGTCAAGCCAGTGCGCGTGTCGCCGTTTGCAATCGCCCAGTTGATCGGAGCGGCGCCGCGGTATTTCGGCAGCAGCGACGCGTGCAAATTGATCCACCCGAGCCGCGGGATCGCGAGCAGCCGCGGCGAAATGATCTGCCCGTAGGCGATGATGACCACTGCATCGGGCGCGAGATGCTTGAAGTAGTCGTATGCCTCGTCGGACTTGATTTTTTCGGGCTGGTAGACGGGAATTCCCGCTGCGATCGCGGCCTCTTTCACGGGCGAGCTGTGCAGTTCGTGGCCCCGGCCCCGCGGGCGGTCCGGCTGCGTCACCACTCCGAGGATTTCGAAATCCGCTTCCTTCAGGAGACGTTTCAAGGAGGGAACGGCAAATTCCGGCGTGCCGCAAAAGACGATTCGCAGCGCCACGGCGCTCCTACCACTCGCCGGCTTTTTTCATCTTGCGGATTTTTCGTTTGATCAAGTCGCGTTTGAGCAGGCTGAGGTGCGCGATGAAGAGCACTCCGTTGAGGTGGTCGATTTCGTGGCAAAATGCGCGGGCCAGCAGCGCTTCACCGCGCATCTCGAATTCCTTCCCCGTGGCGTCCTGCGCGCGCACTGTCACGTACTGCGGCCGCAATACGTGCCCGCGAAATCCGGGCAGGGAAAGGCATCCCTCCTCTTCTCGCTGCTCGCCCTCAGAGTGAATGATTTCGGGATTGGCGCAGACGATCTTTGCCTCCGGATTTTTCCCGTTGCTCACGTCGATCACCGCCAGCCGCCGGCTAATGCCAATCTGCGGTGCCGCGAGCCCCACCCCGTTTGCCGCGTACATTGACTCGAACATGTCCGAGACGAGCGTCTGCAGCTCTTCGTCGAACTTCTCCACTGGCTGCGACGGCGTCTCGAGAACGGGATCGCCGTATTTCACAATCGGATGAATCATCGTGCGCCTTGGTTCAAGATTCTAGAAATTGTCGAGCTGCCGCTCGTAGCCTTCGAAGTTTCTGCGCGTTTCTTCCAGCGAATCTCCGCCAAATTTTTCCAGGAGCGCCCCGGCCAGTTCGAGTGCGACCATCGCTTCGCCCGCCACGCCTCCGGCTGGCACCACGCAGACATCCGAGCGTTCGTAGGCTGCCTTAACGGCCTCTTTCGTGTTCATGTCGGCCGTGAGCAGCGGCCGGCGCAGCGTCGAAATCGGTTTCAGATATCCCCGGACGACGATGTCCTGCCCGTTCGTGATGCCGCCTTCGAGCCCGCCCGCGCGGTTCGACGAGCGATCGAACCTCTTGCGCGATGCGTCATAGCGAATTTCGTCCTGTACTTCTGAGCCGTAGCTTCCGGAATTCGTGACCCCGGTGCCGATTTCGACTGCTTTCACGGCCTGAATCGACATCACCGCTCGCGCAATCTTCGCGTCGAGCTTCTCGTCCCACTGGACGTGACTCCCCATTCCCGGAACCGCCCCGCGCGCCACCACCTCGAAAACACCGCCCACCGAATCGCCCGCGCGCAGCACGTGGTCAACTTCGGCCTTCATCTTTGCCTCGGTCTCTGGGTCCACGCAGCGCAGCGGAGATTCGAGGTTGTCACAAATCGCGACGATCTCCTCCCACGTTGCTGCGCGTTCCAGCCGCACATGCCCGACCGCGATCGTGTGGCTCAGGACGGTTACGCCGAATTCCCGGAGCAGCAATTTGGCCAGCGCGCCCGCAGCCACGCGAGCGGCTGTCTCGCGGGCCGAGGCGCGCTCCAGAATGTACCGCGCGTCGTGAAAATTGAACTTCTGCGCTCCGGGCAGGTCGGCGTGCCCAGGTCTCGGTGCCGTCAGACGCCGCTGCGCATCCTCGGCGCCTTCGCTGTCTTCTACTGGCAGCGCCTTTTCCCAGTTCTTCCAGTCGCGGTTCTCGATTCGCAAGGCGATCGGCGCGCCGACCGTCTTGCCATGCCTCACGCCCGCGAGAATATCGGCTTGGTCTTTCTCGATCCGTTGGCGTCCGCCCCGGCCATATCCCAGTTGGCGCCGGTGCAGTTCGCGCCCAACGAATTCCATGTCCACCGGAACGCCCGCCGGCAGCCCGGAGATCCAGGTGATAAGCGCCTGACCATGAGATTCCCCCGCCGTGACGAATCGCAGCATTCTAGATTGGCGCCTTGTGCTCCGGGATAAGCGAAGAATTCTACCGGACGCCTCCCCGCCCGTAAAGACCGCGTGCCCAGCGACATGGGAGATTCTGCCGGCGACAGGCCGCCCTGTGCATGTTCGCTTGACGGCCTTCGCAGCCGACGTTACGCTTCCGAGGACTCAGCTCAGCGGCGCAGCCCGCGCTTGAGACAATGCCCGACAACAACGAACGCCCGTCGCTTCTGTCGTTTGCCGCCGACTTCCTCAAGCGTCAGGTCTTTGCCGTGCAGGAATATTCGCTGCTGGCGCTACAGGCCGCCCTAAACGTTGTCACGCCGCCGGTCTACTGGACGGATACCCTCGAGCAAATGGATTCAATCGGTGTCGGCTCGCTCCCGATCATCATCGCTGCGTTCTTGTCCATCGGCGGCGTGCTCGTGCTACAGACTGCCTCGCAGTTCCAACGCTTCGGCGAGACGGCGCTGACTGGAGACGCCGTATCGCTGGCGCTTGTTCGCGAGTTGGGCCCGGCGATCGCCGGGCTGCTAGTCGCCGGACGCAACGCTTCGGGCATCGCTTCGGAACTCGGTTCGATGGTGGTTACCGAGCAGGTGGACGCGATGCGCGCCCTCGGAACCGACCCCACGCGCAAGCTCGTCACGCCTCGCGTCGTTGCCATGGTTCTCGTGTTGCCGCTGCTGGTGGCCGTGGCCGACTTCGTGGGGCTCGTAGGCGGATTCATCGTGGCCCATTTCACGCTGCGGCTGGGTGCCGTGCAGTTCTGGACGCGCGCCGTGAACACGCTCGAATTCGGCGATCTGGTTCAGGGAACCGTGAAGCCGTTGATCTTCGGCTTCATTATTTCTACGATTGCATGTCACAAGGGCCTGCAGGTCACGGGCGGAACGCAGGGCGTAGGTCGCGCAACCACTTCGGCAGTGGTCGCCTCGTCACTCTGGATGCTTATCCTGGATCTCTTTCTCGCCAAGCTCCTGCTCTACTTATTCCAGAAGTGAGGCCCGTGCGAGGCTCCGGCGTTCCTCTCATTTGCCGGCCTAGCCGCAGGAAAAGGTCGTCTCCGCACTGTCCTGATTTTTATCTATAATTCCTGCATGACGCTCTCGTCTCGCCCAGCGTCGCAACTGACAACGACCACCCTGGTTCCGGGCGAAGCCCTGATCGCGTTCGAGGACGTCCGCATCGGTTTCGACGAGGGAGACGTGCTCCGCGGGATTTCTTTCGAAGTCTTACCCGGTGAAACCAAGGTGCTTTTGGGAGAGAGCGGCTCCGGCAAGACTCTCATCATGAAGTTGGCCGCGGGCCTCTTGCGCCCGGATACGGGGCGCATATGGGTGATGGGCCAGGACCTCGGGCGAATGTCCGAACGTGACCTGCTTGATTTCCGGCGGCATATCGGCTTCGTATTCCAGGAAGGCGCGCTTTTCGATTCGCTCACGGTAGCGGACAATGTCGCCTTTCGGCTGCGCGAGGAAGAAATCGACGACTCCGAGATCCAGGCTCGGGTGCGCGAAGTCTTGCGCTTCGTTGAGATGGAGCAGGCAATCGACATGTACCCGGGAGAGCTTTCTGGGGGCATGCGGCGGCGCGTTTCGATCGCGCGCGCCCTCGTCGATCGCCCGCCGCTTGTGTTTTACGATTCGCCCACGGCAGGTCTGGATCCCGTCACGTCGCAGACGATCATCACCCTTATCTTGCGAGGACGCGATCTACAGGGTGTGACCTCCATGCTCGCCACACACCGCGTGCAAGACGCATTCGGTCTCGCCCGTTTTCGCTTTGATAGCGCGACGGGCCGCGTGCTCCCCGCCAGCCACAATGGCCATCCGTCGTCTTCCCCTGAAGCTCACGGCGAAGCCGCCCCGCCGACGAACGTACTCGTCCTGCGAGACGGTCGAGTGTATTTTGAGGGGGCTGCCGAAGAGGTCTTGCATTCCACGGACGAGTATCTGAAGACATTTCTGCTTTCTGCTGAATGATATCCGGATTCCGAAATACGGAGGAGGAGCGATGGCGCAACGAAGGCAATTAACGTGGGCGGAGCTGCGAGTGGGGATCTTCGTGCTGGCGGGCCTGTTCATCGCGATGGTCGCGGTCTTCTATGTTACCGGCGCAGGATTCATCGGACCGAAGTACCGTCTCATTACCCACTTGCCGGAGGTCGAGGGCATGAAATCGGGCGCGCCGGTCGATCTCGACGGCATCGAGATCGGCAACGTCCAATCGGTCAGCCTGACGCCCAACCCAAAGGACCGATTGCACAGCGTCACACTCGTGCTCCGCGTTGACAAGAAATACCAGGATCAGATCCGCAGCGATTCCACGGCGAGTCTTGTCACCCAGGGCTTGCTCGGCGATCGCTACGTGACGATTTCACGCGGCCTGACCGGGTCCGTGATTCCTCCCAATGGAGAAATTCCGGGCGAGGAAGAAAAGGCGATCAAGCAGGTTGTCGCGCGAAGCGCGGACCTCTTGCAAAACCTGAGCGATCTCACTGACGACGTCCGCGAGGTCGTCGAGAAAATTCAGGGCGGCAAAGGCACGCTCGGCAAGCTGATGAACGATCCCTCGCTGTACAACAACCTAAACGACACGACCTCGAGAATCGACTCCATGGTCACATCCGTGCAGCAGGGTCAGGGCACCGTCGGAAAACTCGTCAGCTCCGACGAACTTTACAAGAAAGTTGATGCCGCCGCGGCGCACATCGAGAATGCAACGGCCGCCGTATCTGATCAGAAAGGCACGCTCGGCAAGCTGATCTACGATCCGAGCGCTTATGACGACATCAAGGGCATCGCCCATAATGGCGACGCGCTGCTCTCCGACGTGCGCGCCGGCAAGGGCACTCTCGGCAAGCTCGCCACGGACGATGCTCTCTACGCCAACGTGCGCGATGCTTCCGCCAACGTTCGCGATGCGACTGCCAAGCTGAATTCAAATCAAGGCACGGCCGGAAAGCTCTTCACCGATCCGGCGCTCTACGACAACATGACCGGGCTCTCCGGCGATATGCGCTTGCTCATTAGCGACTTCCGCCAGAACCCGAAAAAATTCCTCCACATCAAACTGGGGATTTTCTAGCGCCGGCTTCTCGATCGACCCGGCCGAGTCAGGGGGCCGGCTGTGCGACTAGCTAGCATGACCGCGTTGCGCAGCGGATCCCGATGCATCTCGGCCGGTGTCGTTCGAGGCTTCTGAAGGAACGACCTGCCCGCCCATGCGGGTTACGTCTTATCCTCCAAGATCAATTCGACTTCTGTTTTGTGGGTTCCTGAATCTGCGATCGACACGAAACCCGTTACACGCTTCGGATCTCGCGGCGCAAGGATTAGGGCAATCCTCTCCATCTCGTAAATCGACGGACGAGTCTTGTCGCGATAGACAGAACAATCGCGGATCGGAAACGGCACGCGATGTGCCGGCTCCGCCGCTACGCAGATCACCAGTACTTCGCTCTCGCGGAAGCCACGCTTGACGTGAGAGAACACGCAAGTCTCGCAAAGTGGCTCGCCGTGTAGCGGAGTGCCGTTCTTCACATGTACGCTCATAGCGTTCCCCTTTCCCGGAGGCGCGAAGGCTCCTCCGTGTGGCGCTCGTGATTGCAAAGGCGCGCGCGAATCCGCGTGAAAAAAAAGTCGACGCGATGGCTTGCAAGCGATTGAAATGCAAAGAGATGACTATTGTGCGGGACTGAAGGCCAATCGGCCACAATCCCGGAGCAGCGTCACCGCCGCCTGCCTAAGCAACGAATTGTGTTTGTCGTCGTGTTGCATGCCGAATGCTCTCCAGCGTGCGCCATCTTACGCGAAGGTACTGAATGACGCAATCGTAAATTTTTGAATGGCCGAAATTCGCGGTCGAACGGCTTTGCCCAGAAGCCGAAACGCGAATAGCTGCTCTTGGACTCGCTTCGGCCGGCCGGGTCGCGGTATCTATTCCTTTTCGCCCGAGGAAAATTGCACGGCGAGTTCGCGGATGCGGCGCAGGTCGAGCTTGCCAGTGCCCAGATGTGGCAGCTCTTCGACGAAGAAGAATTGATTGGCGCGCGGCACCCAGAGGTTCGGCAAACCTGACTCAGACAATTTCTCAAGAACGATTTTGAGTTGTTCCTGTTTCATCAGGTGAAGCACGACGAGCCGCTCGCCCTTCTTCTCGTCGGGCACGCCGGTAACGACGAACGTCTGTTCGGTGACACCCGCGATTTCGTGGAGCTGCTCTTCGACCTTCACATGCGGCACCATCTCGCCGCCGATCTTGCTGAAGCGGCTCAGCCGGTCGGTGATGGTGAGAAAGCCGTCTTCATCTTGCGCGGCGATGTCGCCGGTGATGTACCAGCCGTCGCGGAGAACCTCTTTCGTTTTTTCGGGCTTGCCCAGGTAGCCCTGCATCACGTTGGGTCCGCGCACGATCAGCAGGCCGGGCGTGCCGACGGAAACCGGCTCCTGCGTTTCCGGATCGACGATGCGTACGCTGATGCCGGGAAGCGGCTGCCCGATCGAGCCGCGCTTCGCGCCGACCTGGCGAAATCCCGGCGCGCGAAAATCCCTGGTGTTGACGGCAACGACTGGCGAGCATTCCGTCGCTCCGTAGCCCTCGAGCGGGCGAATGCCGAAGCGATCTTCGAATGCGAGCGCCACGCGCTCCGGCAATTTCTCCGCGCCGACGAGCACGAATTCGAGACTGCCAAAATCTTCCGGCGAGCAGCGCCGCATGTAAGCTTGCAGGAACGTTGGCGTGGCCATCAAGAACGTGACGCGATAGTCACGCACCAGCTCGCTGATGGCGGCGAGATCGAGCGGACTGGGATGGTACACGACGCTGACGCCGAGCACAGGCGGCAGCCAGAGCGTGACCGTGAAGCCAAAAGAGTGAAAGAACGGCAACACTCCAAGCAGCGCATCGTGGCGGTCGAACATGAAAGTCTGGCCCATCTGCTCGACATTCGATGCGATGTTGTAGTGCGTGAGCATCACGCCCTTGGGATCGCCGGTGCTGCCGCTCGAGAAGATGATAGTCGCAAGATCATCGAGTTGGCGCGCCGGTTTGCCGCCTAAAGCACGCTCAAGCCATGAACCGGGCAGGAACCAGAAGACGAGCGCAGCGATTCGCTCGCCGAGGCCGGGCCTAGCCGCGACTTCTTCGAGGAGCACGGTTTTCCCGGGAACCTTGAGCGGAATTCGATCGAGCAATGCTTTCGTGGTGATGACGGTTTCAAGCTTGCACTGCGCGGCGCAAGAGGCCAGCGCTTCATCTGATGAGGTGTAGTTCAGATTCACCGGAACTTTTCCGGATAGCGTTGCGGCGAAATTCACGAGCGCGCCGGGCACCGACGGCGGTAGCAGGATGCCGACCATTTCTTGTCCCGCCCAGGTGGCGCGAAGGCGCCGCGCAAGAAAGATCGCGCTGAGCAGAGCGCTGCCCCAATTCATTCGCGGGCGGCGCTTGTCTCCCATGGCGAAACGGAACGGATGACGGTGCGCCGTACGGACGAGCGAGCGATGGAGCGTGCGCAGACGTCGCTTGCGATGCCGATAGGCTTCGGTCTGCAGTTCCTGGACGGCGCGGCGGACCTCGAAGGGCGTCGCAGTTGCTGGCAACGGCTTGCCGAAGCTGACGGTGACCGGATAGGGAATCGTTCGCGGCAGCTTCCAGAGAAAGCGTGCGCGCTCGAAACTGAAGATGCTGCCCCAGACGCCATCGAGATTCACCGGCACGATGGGCGCATCCACGCCTTTCATGATGCGCTCCATTCCACGGCGGAAAGGGAGCAACTGGCCGATGCGCGTGATTTGACCTTCGGCGAAGATGCAGACGACTTCGCCGTCCTTGATCGCGTTGGTGGCGGCGCGCAGGGAATGGAGCATTTCGCGCGGCCGCTGCTCCGAGGAAATCGGAATCACGCCGATCATCTTCGCGAAGGGTTTCACGTAAGGCAGATCGTAGATGCCCTTGTACATCAGGAAGCGAATCGGCCGGTCGGTCGAGGCGATCAGCAGGCACGCGTCGACGAACGACATGTGGTTGCAGACGAAGAGCGCGCCGCCGGTTTCGGGAATGTTCTCGCGGCCTTCCACGCGGATGCGGTAGATCGTGTGCGTCGCAAGCCACAGCACGAAGCGAAGAAGCGAGTCCGGGAGCAGCCAGATTGAATACGCCGTTGTGACGAGCGTCAGAATCGCGCCGTCGAGGAACATCCCGCGTGCCGTCTGATGGAAGACCACAGCGAACAGAGAGTAGGCGGCGGACGAAAGCGCAATGCCGATCCATGAAACTAGGTTGGCTGCAGCAATGACGCCGCCTTTCTGTTCCGGCCTCGGACGATGCTGAATCAGCGCGCCCAAAGGGACCGCAAATAACCCTCCGAAGAATCCGAGCAGCGAGAGATGCGTTGCCACGAGAGAAAGCGAGCGCATGGGCAGATAGAGCCAGGCGGCGAAGACCGTCATGCCGACGGCGCCGAGCGGAATCAGGCCATATTCAATTTTCCCGCCGGAGAGGTATCCGGCCGCCACACTGCCGAGGCCGATGCCGATGGCGATGGCGGCCTGCAAATAGCTGGTATGGCGTTCGTCGATGCGAAGGACATCGTGGCCATAGATCACGATGACGGTCTGAAGCAGCGCAGCGAGAAAAAAGAGATAGGTGTAGCCGAGAACGGCCCAGCCAAGGACGCGGTCGGCGACGATGGTCTTCATCTGCGCGATGAAGTCGCCGAGCGGATTCCAGCGGAACTTCTTGGCTGGATCAGCGGCAGGGAGCCGCGATATGCCGAGGCTGGTGACCAATCCAAGGCAGGAGCAAGCCAGAAGAATGAATCCGGCGATGGCTTCGCGCCCGTGATATTGCTCGGCAAGATAACCGGCCGCTGCCACGCCGGCAATTCCGGAGAGAAAAGTTCCGAACTCGATGACTCCGTTGCCCCACGACAATTTCGATTCCGCGAGCAACTCCGGAAGCAAACCATATTTCGAGGGACCGAAGAGCGCGCCTTCCGTGCTGATGAGGAATACGCCGGCGCATTCCATCGGAAGATTGCGCAACCATAGGCTCAGAATGAAGAACGCCATGATTGTGAACTCGAAGAGTTTCGTGCCGATGGTGACGTTCCGCTTGCTGTAGCGGTCGGCGAAATAGCCGCCCGCCATCGAAAAAAGAATGAAAGGAATCGCGAAGAGTGCGTTGACAATCGGGACCTGACGATCGCGCTCCGCGGTCGGGAGATTCATCCCGATGACGATGTAGATGACAAGAAACTTCAGTCCATTGTCATTGAAGCCCGTCTGAAACTGGGTGACGATGAGGCTCCAGAATCCGCGCTGCCAGTCGCGCGGCGGCGTTGCCGGGTTTTGAACTGATTCCGTCATGGCTGATTTTTTCGCCTAGGTGCGAACTCGCCCCCCTGGATTTATTGTCGAGTAGCGGGTGCCCCCGTTCTTTCTTTTCAGTAGGTTAGCGCGATTTCTACTCGGCAGCATTGTCGAGTAGAAAAGCGCGATTCCGGGTAGCAACCCGGCCGCGCGGGCGCCCTCAAATCTTGCTCGCTGTTGGTGCATTGGTTCTCCTTTCCGCCGCGCCGCTGCAGCCGAAATACTGCCAGAGTAATCCTAGAGCGGAATGAGGTGAGTCAAGGGGAAAAATCCCTGTGGACTTTCTTCGGGCGTCCATTTGCGCAAGCCTTGGGCTGGTTCGTGACGCTGAAGAGGGATTCTTCGACTGCATGACCGGACGCCCCAAAAAGACTGGGGGCGAAGAGAATGTCCGGTCACTTCGCTCAGAATGACGGTAAATCCGCCGCGCGCAACGCTAGGCGAGGACGCGGAGGGAACGCTTCGTGATGGTGACGTGATCGCCGGAAGCCGGGATCGCCGAGGCAGGCAGCGGCGTTTCGCGCTTTGGGTATTTCGCGGAAATGTAGTCGTTGACCAGTGCTTGAAAAGCCGCCGAAAGCTCTTCGTAGGTGCCTTCGAGCGTGGTGAACTTCTGGCCGTCGATGTAAACGGGGCAGCGTGGGGATTCTCCAGTGCCGGGAAGACTGATGCCGATGTTGGCAGCTTTCGATTCGCCGGGGCCGTTGACGATGCAGCCCATCACGGCGAGCTTCAGATTTTCGACGCCGTCGTAGGTCTGCTTCCATTCGGGCATCTTGTCGCGGATATAGCTCTGGATACTTTCGGCGAGCTCCTGGAACGTGGTGCTCGTAGTCCGGCCGCAGCCGGGACATGCAGTAACACTCGGCGCGAAAGTGCGCAGGCCGAGCGCTTGCAGGAGTTCGCACGCTGCATAGACTTCCTCGCGGCGGTCGCCGCCGGGGCGCGGAGTGAGCGAAACGCGGATCGTATCGCCGATGCCTTCGCCGAGCAGGATGCCCATCGAGGCGGAGGACCAGACAAGCCCTTTGGCGCCCATGCCTGCTTCGGTGAGGCCGAGATGCAACGGCTGGTCGGTCTTCTTCGCCAGATCGCGATAGATTTCGAGCAAATCGTTCGGACGCGAAACTTTGCAGGAAATGATGATCTGATCTTTGCGAAGCCCCGTTTCGAGCGCGAGCTCGGTGGATTGCAGTGCGGAAAGCACCATGCACTCGTTGATGATGTCTTCGGACGTCTTGCCGAGGTCCTTGTCCGTATTTTCCTGCATCCTCTGCATGACCAGCTCTTGATTGAGCGAGCCGCCATTGACGCCGATGCGGACGGGCTTGCCATTGTCGCGCGCGACCTTGCAGATCGTGGCGAACTGCTCGTCGCGGCGCTGGCCATGGCCCACGTTGCCGGGATTGATGCGGTATTTGTCGAGGTCGCGGGCGCAATCGGGATACTTCGCCAGCAGAACGTGGCCGTTGTAGTGGAAGTCGCCGATGACCGGGACGTCGCAGCCCGCATCGAGGAGGCGCTTCTTGATTTCAGGGACAGCCGCAGCCGCCTCGGGGACGTTGACCGTGACGCGGACTAGCTCCGAGCCAGCCTGCGCGAGCTCGAGGCATTGCCGGGCAGTCGTGGCAGGGTCGGCGGTGTCCGTATTGGTCATCGACTGGACCACGACGGGCGCGCCGCCGCCCACTAGGACTTTGCCGACCTTAACGCCCACCGTTTTGTGACGGCTTTGCGTCATCTCGATATCAGAGACATTCTAGCGAAATGGAGCGCGGAGAGGCTAGGGATGTAGCGCGACTCACGGCAGTCGGGCGGCCCACCCTTGCAACGTGCGTGAGGACGGGCTCCCCCAAGAAATCGTTAGGCCTCGGCGCGGTGCCCGCTGTGGACGGTCTTGCCGTTACGCGGCGGTGGCACGATCGTCGCCATCTTGCGAATCATGGCCAGGACGAGGCGCTTGTCGTCGTCCGACAGGCTCGTCGAATAGCGCTTGATTTCCGCTAGGAAGCGAATTTCCTCGTCGGAAAGTTCGCCGAGGATCTTGCGCGTTTCGCGGTCCTGCGGCGTGTCCGTGCCGGGGAAGAAGTCGGCGAGATTGATTTCCATGGCCTCGGCAATCTTCGCGAGAGTCTCGAGCGAAGGCACGGTGTGGCCGTTTTCGACGCGAGAGAGATAGCAGCGCAGGAGGCCTGTGCGGCGCTCGATATCGCCCTGAGAAAGTCCGCGATCGCTGCGATAAGACCGGATCACTTCTCCAATATTCACTTTCGGTTTTTCTTTCGGCATGGGTCCCTTCCCGCGAGGGTGTCGTTCCGTGCAACAGGCGTTATCTTACGAGTCACCGTCAAGCGGGAGCAAGGAGAATCCCGGGCGAATGTTCCTGACAGGAAACTTCTTTACATTCTCTAATGTTCGAAGGCGGCCTAGTTCGCCGGCGACAGACGAGCGGTGACGTCCTGTTGCAGCCTGAATTCGAGAAGGGTTTCGCTCGGGATGCGGACCTGCTGGCCGTGGGTCATCACCTGCACGGCGGTGCCGGTTCCGGCGCCAGCCACAGCACCGATAGCGGCGCCCTTTCCGCCGCCGGCGACGGCACCGATGATCGTGCCGAGGACAGCTCCGCCGCCGATGCGTTCGGCGCTTTGCGTGCCGCGGCCCTTGCCGGCTACGTCGTAGTCGGTTGAATCGACGGGGACGATGTTCCCGGCGATACGGATTCCCGTGAGTTCGAGGGTCAACTGCGCCGCGCCTGAAATCTTGCCGGCTTCCTTCGCTTGAGTGAGTTTGCCGTACGCGTCGGCGCCCTTCGGCGCTACCACCGTATCACCGACTACCACGGCGCTTTCGAGGCTGGCATGAAAGATGTCGCCGACCTGGTTGTGCGAGGAGTCGATACCGTCGATCATGCGCACGAGCACGGACGTGCCGGCCGGAATGGTGATGGTGGGCGCCGCTGGCACGCTTGCCGTACGCGCCGAACTCGGCGCTGCCTGGGGCGTCGGAGCGGCAGGCAGGTCCGATGCGGCGGCAGGGGCTGCAGGTACGGTCGGCGCTGCGGCCGGGGCCGGAGCGGCCTGCGGTGGAGGCGCAGCGCTGGATGCGTCGCCGGTGTCGCTGAAGCCGATGTTGAGGACATCCTTGGTGGCGAATACTTGCTCCTGGCCGTTCACTTGGAAGCGAATATTCATAGAAGATCCGCCGATGAATTTTCCCTGGATGATTTGCCCGGTTTTCAGTTCGAGTGTATCCGCCACGGCGAATCCCGCCAGAGCGAGAGCTGCCAACACAGCGGCGAAAACTCGGAGGAAATGCGGCGCAACCTTTCTCGCGGCGATTTCGATATGAGCGTTCATGGCGTTTTCCCCCAATCTTTGAAAGCGAGCGCGGAGCATCTTGTTTGATGCGCTGACCGGGTGAGCGATTTTCGCAGGCATCATACTGCAAACGAGGGCCGATGGGTGATCGCGAATCCGACGAGCGAGGCCGAGTCGTCGGCCCCTGCAGCGGGCTGCTGCAGGGATACTAGTGGACGGATTGCGGGACGGGCGAAGGGTTTGAAGGTTTGTCTTGCTTACCTGAGCGCTTATCGGCGTAGAGGGCGTCGTCGGCGCGCTTCAGGAGTTCCTCGGCAGTTTCGCCCGGACGGTAGTCGGTCCATCCGCGCGAAAAACGGCAGGGAATCTTCGTGCCTTCGTACTCGACCTCAAGGCCCTCAATGCGATTGATGACGTGGCGAACTTCCTCGGTGCGGCATTCGGGCAGGAGCGCCATGAATTCGTCGCCGCCAAGCCGCACAGCAAGGTCAGATCCGCGAATGGCCCGCTGCAGGCGTTCGGAAAAGCTCTTAAGCACCAAATCGCCGCCCGCGTGGCCTAGCTTGTCATTTGTTTGCTTGAGCCCATCGAGATCGATCAGGAGGACGGTGAGGGGGCGATGATAGCGCGCGGCCCGGCTGATTTCCTCGGAGAGTCGCTGCTCGCCCGAGCGGCGATTGTAAAGCCCGGTAAGCGGATCGAGCGCCGCCAGCTTGTAGACCTCGTTGGTCAGGTTCTGAACCCGCGCGATTGATTGGATTTGGTCCGCCAACTGGCGGCGCATGCGAATGATGGTGTGCTGCTGGTAAACGAGATACACGCTGAATACGAGTACGATGCCGACGAGGGAGCGAACCGCCTGATTCAAGTAGAAGGAATAAGTCCCCTCTTCTTTGTTGAGAAGCGAGGGGAATGCGAAGGAAGCGACGGCGATGGTCAGCAGGATTAGCACCAGCACCGTCGACGACCACAACCACCACTGGCGTCGATCGAGCCTTTGAAGGTCCTCGTGAAAGGCCCCCGGTCGCGGCTTCGAGGCTTCCCGAGAGGGGGAGGAAGTGTTTTCGAACATGCTGCGCCTGCACGCCCCAGGGTAACCTACCCTTGATAACCTGATTCCGAAAGAATCTCCATACGTACTTTCCGCCAGCGTTCCATTCTCGTTAGCTCCCCCCTGGCAAAGGCGCGTACTGGCTATATATCCCTGCCGGGAGTCGCCGGAAATAAAATTAACTACTAGGTAAATCTGCGGCCCTGCTTTGTGGGGCGAGCGTTGAAGACCATCGGACTTTCTTGCGAACGCCGCGATCTATCGTGAGCGCACGAAAAGCTGTCGCGAGTTGACTCTAACAGGGAGAGGGACATGAGAGCCAAATTGACGCAAGTGTTGCCTGTAGTGATTGCCGCGCTTGTCATGCTGGGAACGGCCTCGCGCCTTTCAGCGTCGCAAGATGTGCCGTACCCGCCGCACACAACCGCAGTGCCGTCACAGGACGTACCGTATCCGCCGCATGCAGCTTGGATGGCATCGGAAGACGTGCCATACCCGCCGCACGTGGCTGCCGTAGCGTCGCAAGACGTACCGTATCCGCCGCACGTAGCCGCAATGACATCCACGGATGTGCCGTATCCGCCGCATGTGGCCGCGATACCGTCGCAGGATGTCCCGTATCCGCCGCACGCAAGCTCGTTGGCATAGTCACCGGAATCGTTACTCCCCGCAGCGGGTTGCGCCTCAGCTTTGACGGGTAGGTCGCCCGGGAGCACAATGCCTGCTTCCGCTCCCGGGCCCCGTGTTACCATCGAACCGAACTGGAATCGAAGCTATTGCCATGTCGCGTTGGCTAATTCCGAGCGCGGGCGACCTCGTTGAATTGCTCCTGCTGTTCCGGGCCGTACAGGGTCACCTCTTCCGCAGATATTACTTCTTCTTTTCATATGTTGTTTCGGTTATATTGGCTTCCGCAATTTTAGGGGCAGTCCTAATGACAGAACCAGGCTCGCCGCATTATCAGCGCTGGTACTGGCCTGTCCAGTTCGCAACGCTCGTTACCGGATACGGCATCCTCTTGGAAATCCTCAATCATGTTCTGGCGCCATACCCTGGGGCCGATAGATTCGCGCGAATCAGCGGTCTGGCAGCTTTTGGGGTGATTTTTTGCTTCGCGTTGTTAGCCCCTGTGATTATTCCGCGCTGGTCGCCTGGAACCGTGATCGAATTCGAGCGCGATTTGCGCTGCGTGCAGGCGATTTTCATCTTTGGTCTTTTGGCCGTGATCTTTTATTACGGGATACCGATCGGGAGAAATATGAAGGGCATGATTATGGGCTACGGGCTGTATATCTTCACTAGCCTGGTTAGCCTGGCCCTGCGATCCTACGCGGGAACGGCGTTCGACCGGGTATGGGACGTGGTTCAGCCGCTTTCCTTCGTCGCATCCTTGGTTATCTGGCTAGTAGCACTATGGTCCTATTGCCCGAACCCGGCTCCCGATCCTAACATTCGTTTAGAAGAAGATTACGAGGCGCTCGTGTTACGAACCAAAGGACTGATCGGAACAATTCGATCGTATCTCGGAAAGGCTGCACGCGCGTGATTACGCTGATTTTCTTTCTTGCGGTCGCGGCTCTGCTGTTTTCGTCGCTGTTCTTTCTGGCGCGACGCAAGCCCCGGGCTGAGGGAGGTTCTTTTGCCCTGATCGAGGCCCGACAGGCATTGAACGCTCTGCAGAGCGGTTTGCTGCCGGTCGAGCTGGTTAAGCGGATCTTCGCGCAGGAAGACTGGGAGTTCGTTCGGTCCGAAGCTCCCAAGCCGGTTCGGATCTTGTTTATGGAAGAGCGGAAAAAGACCGCGCTCCTATGGATCGACGAAGTTAGGGTCCAAGTGCGCAATTTGCAGCGATTTCATCGCGGTTCGGCCCGATCCTATGCCCGGTTGAACCCTCGTGTGGAATTGGAGCTGGCCCTATCGTTTGCAGCCTTGCTTTCCGCGTGCCGGCTACTGCGCGTGCTCGTGTACGTCGGAGGACCCTACGCAGCACCGAGAATGATCGGTGCGATGGCCAACGCAGCGGCTCGAACCTGCGAGATTTCCGAGCGGTCGCTGGCTTTCTTGAATGCGGCGCAAATGGGCATGTTGGACGGCAGGCCAGCCGGTCACGCGACGCGATAGGAGGTGAAGGATGCATACGGCGGCCAGGCGAATGGATGTGGATCAGGCGGCGAGTGATCTGCGCAGCCGCACGCTTTCCGATATTCCGCGTTCGCTGGACCGGTTGATCTACCTAGCGTCGATGCGGGATTACAACACCGGGCTCTACTACCACGACGGCCTGGCTTCACGATTCACTCAGGAAGTAGCCTGCGAGGCTCTTGCGGATTGTCACCGCGAGGCGTTCGCGCAGCTGGTCAGCTGCTCCTTGCGGGAGTTGGTGGGGCAGATGGAAGAGTACATCCATTCGACGCATACGAGCGCGCGCGATTTCGTAACGGCGTGGAGGAAGCTTGAGCCGTATCGGGTGGCCGTGCCCGTGGAAACAGATCCGATCGCCGCTAGCTTCCTATTCTCCAGCTTCAAGATCGCCTTGGCAGTCTTGGAGGCTCGTCTCCATTCTGCTCCGGCGGGACCAAGCGCATAGCCACACCTGTTACCTGCCCTACGATTTCTGCCTCCGATGGATAAGAGAACTGGCGGATTGCGCATCCGGACAGTGGATGCGGCACCAGCGTTAGCTGCGATCCACGGAGTTCACACCACGAGCAGGCATAACCATCTCTCAATTCAACGAAATAGATCGGCCGGTCGTATTCCGTCCGCCATTCGGCCGCTTGCATACGCACTGGGTGAGCTTCGATCTGGACGAAAGAGCCCGGACGGAGAAGCGGATACATCGTGTAGTCTTGCGTTCCAATGTAGCCGTATTGGGAATGGCGAACATCGAGCTTCTGGATCAATGCGACGGGAACTTCCCCCCAGACCTCAACCATTCGGGAAATCAGGCTGGTCGTCTCCAGATTGAAGCTCTTATCGAACCGCACGGGGAAAGTGACGGGCTTGTCAGGGTCTGGCGACTCGAAGGCCGTAAGATGCGTACTCTGAAGGGGAAGAGCAAGCTGATAGCGCGAGGTGGCATTCAGGTCGATACCAAATACGGCCAGCAAGTCGCTAAATTTGGTGCGGTAGATGACGCTGAGGCTGTATAGCTTGTAAATGCTGGGGATAGAGTTCTTGTTCTCGAGTTGAGTGAGCCAGGCGTTTGAGATGTAGAATTCCTCGTTCTGGCGGTCTTCCGCGATCGTTCGGCTGAATTCCTCAACCTCGCGTGTGGTTACCCCCAGACGGTTCCGTAGCTCCCTTAGTTGCTCGCCTGGACGCATCAGTGGCCCCATTCCACGGTCTCCGGTCGGCAGATCCGACCGGGCCGTCCCCACCTAGATGCACAATAAGGCCTTGCGTCAAGCGAATCAACTGATTTGAAGTGGTTTGTGGTTTGGCTCATTACTGCGAGCAACGCCGGGCTTCGAAGAAGCAATGTTCCCAGCCGTCCGGCTATCTGCCGGTTCGGAGATGGTTTTAGTACTTAACTGCTTACAATTCAAAGCAAGCGCGAATCGAGCGGCACAACAAAAACCGCCGACTTCGGATTGAAAAAAGATTTCGACCGATTGCGTCTGCCGGGCGCCTATGCCTGTGGCATTTTCACTTTCGCCTCATGCCGCTCGGTGACTGTGGCGTCAGACGATGCGTTGTGCGAAGCTGGTCGCAACGAACTGGGAGCGTCACGAGCATGAGCTTTTCGGGCGACTCTCCAACCGGTAGTGGCCAGCCTTACCGCGAGCGCCGTACGGTCCCTCGCTACGGTCTCATCGCGACCGCCGACCTTCAGGAGCCAGCCAGCGGGGTTCGCATGTCCGGCCGGATCTCCGAAATCAGCCGCAAGGGTTGCTATGTCGACGTGCTCAATACGCTGCCGACGGGCACGATCATTGAACTGCGCATTTCGCGCGATCAGGGTGTGTTCGTTTCGCCGGGAAGAATTATCTACACGCAGGAAGGCATGGGGATGGGTGTCGCCTTCGTTGATACGCCCGCCGAACAATTGAAGGTCCTCGATAGTTGGATTGCTGAATTGGGTTAACGTTTCCCAGCGCGCCTCTCATGCAATGGTATTCTTGCGCGCAGGAATGTTACAGGCTTTTCGCATTGGTACGGATCGTACGGGTACCGCCCGACCAAGACCGCTAGTGGACTTTCCAGTCGGCGGGCGGCGAACTGACAGGCCAGAACTCCGGGCTCGGCCGCGCGAATTCCACAGCAACCTGCGAAAGACCCGCGTGCGGCGCTCCCAAATACGCGACCCGGGCTTCGCGCTTGTCTTCATTGGCCGGATTCTCAACTACCAGCCGCTGGCCGAGCTTCACGTTTGTCGCGAGCATCATGAGCGCCCCGTGCGCGCTGACTGTGACGGTGAAGGTCTCTTCATGGAACGTTCCGTGATCGGGAGATTCGCCGCTTACGACGATGGGCACGTCCAACAACACGCGTTCGCTTCGCCTTTGCGCCGCCTGAACCACAACATTCAGCCTTTCTGAAGCCCGCATCTACTATCTCCCAGTTGAGTCTTGGGGAACCGCAAAAGTAGGGGTGGGGCACCGCCGAAGTAACCTGTTGCCGCACACTTGGAGCACTGGCAATTCGCCAGACTTAACAGTAGACTAGACATCTGACAAGACAGGTCGCGCGGGACAGGGATGAGCGAAGCTTCCAGAAGGAACGGAACGCCGGACACCGGCGACGAGCGGCGGCAGGAGATCGTGGCATGGATGCGGAGCCACGGCGGTCCGATCCGCGGCGGCGAATTGGCGAAGCATTTCGGCGTGAGCCGGCAGTGCCTCGTGCAGGACGTGGCCATCTTGCGGGCGGCTGGCGAGGAAATCATGGCGACGCCGCAGGGATACCAGCTTCCGAAGGTCGATACCCACGCTCATCGCGCCGTACTGGCATGTCGCCACGCCCCTGAAAGAACTGAAGAGGAACTGCAGGTCTTGGTGGATCACGGCGTAAGGATTCTGGACGTGATCGTGGAGCACCCGCTCTACGGCGAACTGCGCGGATCGCTGATGCTCGAATCGCGCTCTGACGTGCAGGACTTTCTCGACCAGGTGCGCTCTTCCAGGGCAACGCTTCTTTCTGCACTCACCGATGGAGTGCATCTTCACACGGTCGAAGCCTCGCGGCGGGAGGCGATTTCACGCGCCAAGGCGGAGCTTCGAAAGCGGGGCATTCTCCTCAAATAGGTGACCGGGATTCTTGGGATGATTTCGACGCGCGAACAACGAGCCACACGAGCGCTGTTTCGTGGCGGCAGCCTCACGCTCGAAAACGCACGCTATCGCGCGTCGGTACGTGCTCTGACCGATGCTCTCCTCCAAGACGACCTCGGACAGGGAGACCTGACGGCGAAGGCTCTCGGCATCCGCGACAGAGAGGCGTGCGCTGCCGTCATCAGTCGAGAAGGAGGGATCGCTGCCGGACTGGACGAGTTTGCGTTCGTCTTTCGCGAGAGAGGCATCCGGGTTGCGTTTGAAAAGCAGGATGGTGAGCCAATCCGTCCGGACGAGACTCTGCTTCGCCTCGAGGGACCGGAAACAAAACTATTGGCGCTCGAGCGCGTAGGTCTGAATCTTTTGCAGCGGATGAGCGGAATCGCGACCACCGCGAGATGTCTGCAAGAACGTGTTCGCCGGCGCTCGGACAGCGTACGCATCATCGGCACGCGCAAGACTCCGTGGGGCCTGCTCGATAAACGCGCGCTGCATCTTGGCGGCGTTGGGACACACCGGCTCGGACTGGGCGACGCCATCTTGATCAAGAACAATCACCTCGCGCTGGTCGCAAGCAGCGAAGAAGAAGCGGCACAAATCGCGATCGAACGCGCGTGGAAGACTCGCGGCGAGGCAGCGTTCGTCGAAGTTGAGGTGCGCGGCGAAGCCGCGGCACAGGCCGCGGCGCGTACTTTTCGGCGCCTTCAGGACGAGTTCGCAGAAGAGTATCCATGCCTGCTGATGCTGGACAACATGACGCCCGACCGGATCAGCAGGATCGTCGGCATGCTTCGCGAAGAGAGTTTGTGGGACTCGATTCTGATAGAAGCGAGCGGCGGGATTTCGGAGGCCAACGTCGAGGCATACGCCGCCAGCGGCGTGGACGCGATTTCAATCGGCGCGCTGACGCATTCGGCCCGCGCGCTGGATATTTGTCTGAGGATTTCCTAATTCCAGAAAAAGGGGACTCATCATGGCGAGCACGGCAACGCAGGTAGGCTTTGAGGAACGGTACACCCTTCCTGCATTAGAGCGAATCACGGATACGGCGGAAGAGATCCGCCGCAAGCAAAAGCGTGTCCGAGAGCTCTGCGTGGAGAAGAACGCGATCTTGCTGGCGCACCACTATCAACGGCCGGAGGTTCAGGAGGTCGCCGACGCCGTGGCCGATTCGCTGAAACTCTCCCAGGCCGCCGCCAAAACCAATGCGGATGTAATCGTCTTCTGCGGCGTGCATTTCATGGCGGAGACGGCGTCAATCCTCTTGCCGGAAAAGACCATCCTGCTGCCGGATCTGCGGGCCGGGTGCTCGCTCGCGGCCTCGATCACTGTGGATGAGCTTCTAAAGTGGAAAGCGAAGCTGCCGGACGCGGTGGTGGTGGCCTACATCAACACGTCCGCCGCTGTGAAAGCCGAGAGCGACTACTGCTGCACGTCGGCGAACGCCGCGAAAGTGGTGAGAGCGATTCCGGCCGATCGGACGGTGCTGTTCATTCCCGACAAGTTCCTGGGGGAAGTGGTCGCGCGGCAAACCGGTCGGAGCAACATCGTCGCGTATCCGGGCTACTGCCACGTTCATAAAACGATCCGGCCGGAGCAGGTCGTGGAGCTAATGGAGGACCATCCGGACATCGAGCTTCTGCTGCACCCGGAGTGCGGCTGCGTCAGCTCCTGTATGGCGAAAGCCGCGGACGGCACGCTGCCGCAGGACCGTACGTTTTTCCTCTCCACGGAAGGCATGCTGCGGCATATCGGCGAGTCGCCGGCGAGCGAATTCGCCGTCGGGACGGAAGTCGGCATTTTTCATCAACTGACCAAGAAGTTTCCGGAGAAGACGTTCTATCCGGTGAATCCCAACGCCGTTTGCGCCTTCATGAAGACGATCACGCTCGACAGGATCATCCGGTCGCTTGAGACGATGCAACCGGAGATTCGCGTGCCTGCCGAGATCGCGGTTCGGGCTAAGCGCGCGATCGATCGCATGCTGGAACTCGCGTAGGTCCGCACACATGCTGAAAATTGGACTCCTTGGTGTCGGCGCGATTGGCCGGACCATCGCCGAAGCACTCGATCAGAAGCAGGTAAACGCGGAGCTCGTAGCCCTCGCAGACCAAGATCGCGAGCGAGCCGCTACGCTTTCCTCTGGACTTTCGATCCATCCTCCCGTTGTTTCCGTCGGCGAAATGATCGAACGCTGCGATGTGGCCGTCGAAGCGGCGAGCCAGGCCGCGCTCGCGGAGTTCGTTCCGAAGGCGCTCGCGCGCGGGCGAGACATGCTGATCATGAGCGTGGGAGGCTTGCTCGGGCGTCAGGACTGGTTTCGGCAGGCGGAAGAGAAGGGGTGCCGCATCTATGTGCCGTCGGGCGCCATCGCCGGGCTCGACGGAATCAAATCAGCCTCGATTGGCCGGATCGAGGCTGCGGAGTTAACGAGCCGCAAACCAGTCGCCGCGCTGCGAGGATCGAAGTACGTGGTCGACCGCGGCATTCAGCTCGACAATCTGAAAGAAGACACCGTGATTTTCGAAGGACCGGCCGAAGAAGCGGCGCGGGCTTTCCCGGCGACGTCCAACGTGGCCGCGTCGCTGCGGCTGGCGGTCGAGCCGTCGGCGCCCGTGTGTGTGCGAGTGGTCGCCGTGCCGGGAGGAAATGAAAACGTCCACGAGATTCGCGTGCGCGGGGAATTCGGGCGTCTTTCGGTGCGGGTGGAAAACGTGCCCTCGAAATCGAATCCACGGACATCGCAACTCGCGGCATTTTCCGCGATCGCCACGCTCAAGAATCTGACGCAGTCCCTCCGCGTCGGCACCTGACGGAATTTATCCAGGAAACTTCCCGCCTCCCGCATCCGCGCTGGCGTATACTCGCGGCCTCGTTTGATTTTGGAGAGGGCGAATCATGCGAAAAGCCAGCGTTGCCAGTGTCGTTCTTGTAGTAGTTTTTGCGGTCCTTGCACGGGCACAAGATGGCGGCGATGTGAGAACGCCCGAGCAGGTGGTCCAGCACCACTGGGAGGCATTCACCCACCGCGACGTGGAAGCGGTGCTCAGCGACTATGCAGACGACGCCATTTTCATCGCTGCTAATCAAACGGTCCAAGGTAAGGCTGCGCTGCGCCAGATGTTCACAAAATACCTTGCGGGCGGATCGAGCGCTCAAGCTTCGCCGTCATTCGAAGTGAAAATAACAGCGGACGGCGATGTGGGGTATGAGCATTGGGTGTCGAACGCCGGGAAGCCGGGCGCACTGGAGGGTACGGACGCGTTCGTCGTCCGTCACGGAAAGATACTCTTCCACACTGTGGTCGGCGTGCGTCCGCTCACCGAAAAGCAGTAGCAATCCGCGAAGTGATTACAGCGGGTGGCCGGCAAGCCAGGCTGCACCGCGCGCGTAAAGAGCTTCTACTTCGGGGCCAGTCAAGCCAGGCATATCCATCTTGATCTTGTAGCCGATCTGCGTCTGTAAATACGCGAGGTGGCGATAGCCTTCCGGAAAGGTCGCAAGGAGTTTCTGGTCCAGGGTGAGCCTGGCCGCCGGATCGACGGGATCCATGCGGTCTTTCTCGTAGATCGGCTGGCGCAGCACGAGACCCCAGCGCCCGGCGCGTTTTTCGAAGAAGTCGCAGAAGCGGCCGGTGCAAACTACATCGCAGAGCACATCGTGGACCTTGGCCCGCTGCGAGATCGTCATCTTGGTTTGCGTGAACGCGCGATTGCCGCGCACGTCAATCGTGCTGCCGCCGAGGAAATGCAGGATGCGCACGCCCTTTGCGAAGCCCGCTTTGCTCATTTCGATGAATTCGTCCGCTGTGCCCTGCGTCCACGTGGCCATCATGCGGCCCTCGTCGTGCCAGAGCGCGCGGAACTTCTCCCATTGATTGGCGTCGCGCCATAGAACCCAGTTCTCGATCATTTCGCGAAGTATCAATCGTTCCGTCATTTCGTCGGCCATCGTGCGCTCCTGGATGAAAAGTTGAAGGCCGAGGAAGTCTACAACAATTCAGGACCATGGGTGACCGGCGAGGCGGAGAAGGGCATGGGAACTCGCTCGGTGCGGCCTAGTGACGATGGGCGAGGCAAACGGGTTGGCGCTCGAGTGCCGCTGGATCAGCGGAGCGGATACATGTTGATCCAATCGGTGATGGCTTGGGGAAGTTTCGCGGCCTCGTCGAAAAAGAGGCGAGTGCGCGTCTGGTTCGGCGTCATTAGCTTAACTTCGCAGTAGTTTTGAGAGAGGCCGGTGGTAAGGGATGCGATCCACTCCTCGTCGTCTGGCGGGTCGCCAATGCACTTTCGAACTGCGTCCTCGACATGTTTTCTGGTTTTTGGATCCCAGCCTTCGTCAAAATAGACAATCAGGCCCACTCAGTGCTTGCTCCCTTGAATCTGGCTGCTGCGAGAAGACGGGCTGGCCGCAGGTGTAGGCACTCTCGCCGCGTGCCGCACTACTGGCTGTGACCCAGGTCACACGGTCTTGTGACAACGATCACCGAATGCGAGGAGGAACATCTGGCGGCAAGAGTCCTTTGGTGCCGGAGGAGGGAGTCGAACCCACACGGCCTTGCGGCCAGCGGATTTTGAGTCCGCGTATTCTCTTCAGGAAGTCTCGCAGTTTCAAGCCAGTGCGTAGTACATCGGTTCCATTGTGGTATCAACTGTGCCATTTCATCATTGGCGTATTCGGAGGAGACAAGCGCGATGGACTCACAGAGCAATCTGGCAGTAATGCCGAAACCAAAAACGACGCGCAAGGCGAACACTCGGGTGCGCGGTCAGGGGTCGTTGTTCAGGCGCGGCGCCATTTTTTGGATGGAATTGAACTGGCGAGGCACGCGCACTCGCAAATCGCTGGAGACGACCGACCGAGAAACCGCCTTGGTGAAACTCGATGCCGAAGTCGCAGCGATTCGCGCCGGAGAACTGCCCAAGAAATTTGACCCCATTACAGTACAAACGATGTTCGATGCGTGGATGTTGGCCGTTGAGACGAACTGCAAGCCGCGAACTGTCAGAGATTATCGCTCGCGCTGGGACGTTCATTTGAAAGGGATGTTCGGCTCGATGTTCGCCACACAAGTCACGCGCGACAAAATTACGGAGTATCTAAACAAGCGAATGAGAGAAGGCGCAGGCGTCGTCACACGCAACCGCGAGAACCGCGTCCTGCAAATGATCTTCAATCACAACCGCTCGAAGATTCCCGCAGACCACTTCCCCGAGTTTCCGAAGATGGCCTCCGAGCGAGCACACGTCCGAAAGGGTCGCTTGAGCAACGAGGATTTCGCCAAACTATGCAAGCGACTTGACGATCCGAAAGTTTTTTGGCTCAAGGTGTTCGTCACCCTCGTATTCAAATACGGTTTCCGGCGGGCCGAAATGACGGGGGCGAAGGTTGGCTATTTCGATCCGAAGGCATCGACACTAACCTTGCCTGCCTTTGTAGCGAAGAACAAAATCGAGCGCGTCGTCGATATCGATCCAAACGGCGACATTTTCAAAATGCTTGTGAAGTTGACCGAGGGCAGGGATGCGGAAGCGGCTCTCTTTACTCGGAACGGCAAACCTGTGAAAGATTATCGCGGCGAGTGGGCAAAGCAAACGGCGGACATCCGTGGCGGGAGCGGCAAAGACGGCACGGTTACGCTCCATGATCTTCGGCGATCCGCCATCAGTAACATGTCAGAACGTGGCATCGGCGCAGAAAAAGCAGGCACCCATTTGACTCCTGATGTTTTTCGACGATACATAGTTCGTAACTTGACGGAGCGGCGCGAAACGGCCAAAATCATCGAAGGTTAGAGCCGGGGTGGCGGAACAGGCAGACGCGCGGGTCTCAAAAACCCGTGGCCGCAAGGCCGTATCGGTTCGATTCCGATTCCCGGCACCAATAACTCTTGACAATCCGTTATAGTTCTAGTACTCTGATCTCAGCGTCAACGATTTCAAGAGGCGCATAGGCGTCCGTCAAGTCAGGCGACGCTGGCGGCATCTCGGAACCACCGAGACACAGGCGGCGCAAGATTGGCCGCTCTACCACGAGCAAGACCCCGCACCTCGCGGTGACGCTCAAGTGGGTGGACACGAAAGAGGTGTCACCCATGAAGACGAACCCGCAGCCTTCAGTCCCGATTCCTGAACCCCTGCTTGTTACGACGGCGCGTGCCGCCGAGTTGCTTTCAGTCAGTCCGTGGGAAGTGCGCCGACTTGTACGCAAGGGGCTGCTCGCCCACAAACGACTAAGCAAGACGAATTGGCTCATCCCGATGAAATCTGTTCGTGCCTTCGCCGACGTGTCCGCAAATGGTCGAGCGGCATGAAAAGAACGTGTGAGGATCGCGCGGGCCATAGAGGCAAAGGCATTGTTGACAGATGATGGTGCGCGCAGAAGCGCAAGGAGCAGAATCGTTGAAACTCTATAAAGTGGAGTTCAAGAGCATTAAAGTGAGGCGAAATAAGGAATCTAAGACGATTAAACCAGTCGCAGTGGTTGCGGCCTCAACGGAAGTTGAAGCACGAGACCTTGCGATTGCGGCGATTCAACGGGAACGCCGTTATTACTACGTTGAGAGTGTCGAACCCGCGAACGTAACGGAAAT
>Ga0187781_10000339_pt1 | contig 33265 bp, 32 predicted proteins | sample 0715_SJ02_MP02_2_FD_132447 | JGI IMG/M metagenome (GOLD analysis project Ga0187781, IMG submission 132447) | Tropical peat soil microbial communities from peatlands in Department of Meta, Colombia - 0715_SJ02_MP02_20_MG | ecosystem: Environmental > Terrestrial > Soil > Wetlands > Peat | place... | reverse complement strand
TTCAGAATCCAGATCTGCGCTGCCTTCGCATGCGCGCGCATGGTTTGACAACCGCGGGGGCATCAACGAAGATGAACTTAGGACAGCAAGGGCGCTTTCAAAGGCGAGAAATGCAGAGATCCTTCGTCGTCCCGATCGGATCGGGACTCCTCAGGATGACGGGCCTGGGGCAGATAGGTCGAGGGTTCCTCTGTGCGACAGGGCTGGGGCTGATATGCCGATGACGCACGAAGAGCAGAGGCTGGAAGAATCCCGGCTACGCAAAGCCCACTGGAAGCGTTGGGGTCCATACCTGAGCGAACGCCAGTGGGGGACGGTGCGCGAGGACTATAGTCTCGAGGGCAAGCCCTGGCAGTATTTCCCGCACGACCATGCGCGCTCCCGGGCCTACCGCTGGGGTGAGGATGGCATTGCCGGTCTTTGCGACCGGCACCAACTGATCTGCTTCGCGCTAGCCATGTGGAACGGACGCGACCCGTTTCTGAAGGAGCGGCTCTTCGGGCTGACGGGCGACGAAGGCAATCACGCCGAGGATGTGAAGGAATACTACTTCTATCTGGACTCGACGCCCACCCATTCCTACCTGAAGTTCCTTTACAAATACCCTCAGGCGGCTTTCCCTTACGCGCCACTGGTGGAGGAGAATCGGCGGCGAGGCAAACGGGATGCCGAGTTCGAACTGGTGGACACGGGCGTCTTCAACGAGAACCGCTACTTCGACGTCTTCGTAGCTTATGCCAAGGCCGCTCCGGAAGACATGCTGATTCGCATCAGCGCTTACAACCGCGGGCCGGAAAGCGCCGAGCTTCACCTGCTGCCCACCCTCTGGTTTCGCAATACCTGGACCTGGGCCGGCGACGAACGGCGTCCGGGGCTCGCGCGGCAGGCGGGGCCGGCGGGCATGACGGTGCTCGAGGCCAGTCACGACTACTACGGCAAGCGCCGGCTGGTTTGCGAGGGCGAGCCGCCGCTCCTTTTCACTGAGAACGAGACCAACACCCAGCGGCTCTACGGCTCGCCGAACCGCACGCCCTATGTGAAAGACGGCATCGACAACTTCCTCGTGAACGGCCTGGCGGAGGCTGTGAATCCCGCGCGGATCGGCACCAAGGCCGCCGCGCATTACCGGCTGAATATTGCTCCCGGCGATCGGGTCGTGCTCCGCTTGCGCTTCACGCCCGATCCGCCCGCGCCGGAGATGCTGGGGAAACAGTTCGAGACGATTTTCAACCAGCGCATTGCGGAAGCGGACGAGTTCTACGCGAAGGTGATTCCGGACTGTCTATCCCCGGACACGCGCAACGTGCAACGGCAAGCCCTGGCGGGAATGCTCTGGTCGAAGCAGTTCTATCACTACGACGTGCGTCAGTGGCTCACGGGCGATCCGGCGCTTCCTCCGCCTCCTTGCGAGCGGTTCGAGGGCCGAAACCATCAGTGGGAGCACCTTTACAACGCCGACGTCATCTCGATGCCCGATAAATGGGAGTACCCATGGTACGCTTCCTGGGATCTCGCTTTCCATTGCGTGGCCCTGGCGCTGGTGGACCTGGACTTCGCCAAAGAGCAGCTCATCCTGCTGCTGCGCGAGTGGTTCATGCACCCGAACGGCCAGCTTCCCGCTTATGAGTGGGAGCTCAGCGACGTCAACCCGCCCGTGCACGCCTGGGCCGCCTGGCGCGTTTACAAGATGGAAAAGCGGCGCCGGGGCAAGGCCGATCGGGAGTTTTTGGCGAAAGTCTTTCACAAGCTGCTGCTGAATTTTACCTGGTGGGTCAATCGCAAGGACCCGGACGGGATGAACGTTTTCGAAGGCGGCTTTCTGGGCCTGGACAATATCGGCGTCTTCGATCGCTCGAAACCCCTGCCCACCGGCGGGCATATCGAGCAATCCGACGGCACAAGCTGGATGGCGATGTATTGCCTCAACATGCTGGCCATGGCCATGGAACTGGCCAGCCAGGACCCCGCCTATGAAGATGTGGCCAGCAAGTTCTTCGAACACTTCGTGCACATCACCAAGGCGATGAACAACCTGGGCGGGCACGGGTTTGCCTTGTGGGACGAGGAGGACGGCTTCTACTACGACGTCCTGCACCTGCCGGAGCGGAAGCACCACTTTCTGAAAGTCCGCTCCATGGTCGGCCTCATTCCCCTGTTCGCCGTCGAGCCGCTGGAGCCGGAAGTGGTCGAAAAGCTTCCCGGCTTCCAGCGCCGCATGCTCTGGTTTCTCGAAAATGTGCCCGGCGTGCCCGTGCACCTGGCCCAGACGCAGCGCAACGGTCGCGGGGTGCGGCGCCTTCTTTCCATTGTCAGCCTCGAGCAGTTAACTAGAATACTACGCTACATGCTCGACGAGAACGAGTTCCTCTCGCCGCACGGCGTGCGGGCGCTGTCGAAAGTCCACCGCGACCATCCCTACGTGCTGAACATCAATGGCCAGAGCTTCCGCGTCGATTACGAGCCCGGCGAATCGCAGACCGGCTTGTTCGGCGGGAACTCCAATTGGCGGGGACCTGTCTGGTTCCCGCTGAACTTCCTGCTCATCGAGTCGCTGCAGCGATTTCACTATTACTACCAGCGGGAATTCAAGGTCGAGTTTCCTACCGGCTCCGGCGAAATGAAGACCTTATGGGACGTGGCCGCGGAACTGTCGCGCCGTCTCACCCGCCTCTTTTTGCGCGACGCCGAAGGCCGCCGGCCGGTCTATGGCGAGAACGAGATTTTCCAGACCGACCCGCATTGGCGGAACCTGCTGCTGTTCTACGAACACTTTCACGGCGACACCGGCGCCGGCTTGGGCGCCAGCCACCAGACCGGCTGGACGGGGTTGGTGGCCAAGCTGATTCAGCAGAGCGGGGAATAGCGAGGCGAGAGCTTCTTGTTAGAAGCTCTTTCAAAACCTGGTGCTCCCAATTGCAACATGGATGCTCCACTGCGGGCGCAGCCGTGCTCCCCGGAGGGGAGCAAATTGAGTAGCCGGGGGTGAAACCCCCGGAGCACAGGCCCCTCACCCCGCCTGCGGCAAGGAGTGTTATACTTCACGTATGCGTTCCGTCAGTTCAGCCTCCTCCTCGCGAAAGCACGACCTGAAGCAATACGGGTACACCGTGATCTATCAGCGGATGCCTGAAGGCGGTTACAGCGTCGTGGTTCCTGCGATTCCAGAGATCTGCACTTTTGGCGAAACCCTTTCTGAGGCTCGGCGCATGGCGAAAGACGCTCTTCGTTGCTTTCTGGAAAGCGCCCTACAGACCGGCGAGCCGATCCCCGAAGATCTCGAGCCTGCCACCGAACATATCGCAGTTTCGGTGGCGTGAATCGCATGTCCGACAAGCTTCCCGTCCTCAAAGCCAAGCAAGTGGTTCGGGCCTTGGAGCGCGGCGGCTTCTACATTCATCACCAGACCGGCAGCCACGCGCGACTATTCCATTCGACCAAGCATGACCTCCGGGTGACCGTCCCCATTCACTCGAAAGACATCCCGCCATCGCTCTTGCGTCGTATCCTAAGGCAAGCGGGCCTGCGAGAAGATGAATTCGCGCAGCTAATCTAGCACGTGAGGTCGATCAGAGTTGCTACGCGCTGAAACCGCCAAGCGGCAGCAGCCCCGATGTTCACCGGGTAGCTTACGCCTCTGGCGGAACCATGCCCTGTCCGTCAAGAACGCCTGCCCGCGTCTTCGGCTATTCATACCGCAAGGCCACCATGGGGTCGAGGCGGCTGGCGCGCCGGGCGGGGAGGTAGCCCGCGAGGCAGGCGACAAGCGCTAGTGCGGCGGTAGCGAACGCGAGGATCGAGGGATCGTGCGCCGACAGGCCGTAGAGTTGGGTTGCCACCAACCGCCCGAGCGCCATGGCCGCGGGCACGCCCACGGCAATTCCGGTCGCCACCAGCCGCAGTACGTCGCGCATCACCATCCAGACCACGCTTCCAGGCTCGGCCCCCAGCGCCATGCGGATGCCGATTTCGCGCTTGCGCTGGGCTACCGAGTAGGCCATCACGCCGTACAAGCCGAGTGCGGCCAGCAGGGTGGCGAGCGAGCCGAAGACGGTGGAAAGGCTGGCGATCATGCGTTCGGTCGAGAGCGAGTTGCGGATTGACGCTTCCGTGGTGCGCAGGTCGTAGATCGGCAGGTTCGCGTCAAGCTCGCGGACCTTGGCACGCGCTGCCGGCATCGCCTGGTCGGGGTCAGCGGCGGTTCGCAAGTAGACCGTCATGCTGCCCAGGAAATGGCTGCCGAGATAAGGAATGTAGGCCTGGGCCGGGATTTCGTCGCGCAGGTTGGTATACTTGATGTCCTTCACCACTCCGATCACTTCCATGTCGGTGTGCGTTCCGGGGTCGTTGCCGAAGCCGATGTGGCGGCCGAGGGGATTCTGCCCCTGGAAATAGAGCCGCGCGAACTTCTCGTTGATCATCACCGCTGTGGGAGTCCAATCATCCGGTTGGGGGCCGTTCTTCACTTCGCGATTGTCGTTCACCGTGAAGTCGCGCCCCAACACGATGGGAACGCCAAGCGTAGCGAAATAGCCCGGGCTGATCATGTTCATGTAAGGCTCGGGGCGATCTTTGGGCGTGGCGGGATTATAGCCCTCCACCGTCGCGCTGCTGTCCCACTCGTTGTTTTCGAGAATGCGCATGGCCGCCAGGCCCACGGACTGTACGCCGGCTATCGTGCCCAGACTGTCCGTCAATTGCTGAAACAGGATCTTCGCTCGCTCCGTTGTGTAACCGCTGCGCGACGGGTCGATCTGGAATCCCACCAGGCGGTCGGCTGGGAAGCCCGGGCCAAGATTGCTGAGATTGGTCAACGTCCGCAGGAATAGCCCCGCGCCGATCAGCAGCAGCAGCGAGAGCGATACCTGCGCCACCACCAATGCCTGGCGTACGCGCCCGTGTCCCGCGCCCACCACCGCGCCCCCTTCGTCTTTGAGCGTCCGCGAAATATCGGGGCGGGTGGTTCTGAGCGCCGGCGCCAGGCCAAATACGATTCCGGTGAGAAGCGTGACGACGAGCGTGAAAAGCAGAATGCGAAAGTCAGGCGCCGCTGAGATCGTCAAGCCTTCCGAGTCCGAGGGCAGATACATCACCATCAAGGCCTTGGCCGCCCCGAAGGCGAGCGCCAGCCCGGCGACGCCGCCCAGCAAGGAAAGCAGTACGGTTTCCACCAGAAGCTGTCTCACGATTCGGCCCCGGCCGGCGCCGATCGCGAGCCTTACCGCGATCTCCCGTTGCCGTCCGCTGGCGCGCGCGAGCAACAGGTTGGCGAGATTGGCGCAAGTGATCAGCAACACGACGCCGGTGATGGCCATCAACACCCAGAGCGGAGTCGAAAGCTCACGCCGAAAGTATGACCGGCCTTGCGACCCTGGCAGCACGTCGATGAAGCACTTGAGAAACTGCTCGCGATCGTAGGCCGAAGCGTGGGCGAACGCGGCCTCGCGAACCTCGTTCTCGAGCATCGAGTGCATGAAGGGCGCGAGCGACGCCTTTGCCTGTTGCGCCGTCACGCCTGGCTTGAGACGACCAAAGGCATTCACCCAGCGGTCGCGGCGATCAGAGAGCATCTTCATGGGAACGATGAACGCCTCGGGCTGCATCATCACGGGGATGAAGAGCTGGGGCGAGTATCCCAGTTCCACGCCGTCGAAGCCCGCTTGCGCCACGCCGACCACGGTCATGTCGTGCTTGTTTACCGTCAGCTTCTTTCCTAGAATCCCGGGATCGCCGCCGAAGCGCTGTTTCCAGTAACTGTGGTTTAAGATCACGAGCGGAGCGCCTTCCGGCGTCCGATCCACTTCGGGCGTGAACGGGCGCCCGAGCGCCATGCCCACGCCCAGGACGCTGAAGTAGGTGCCTGAAACCAGTTCCGCTTCCGCGCGCTCCGCGCGGCCTTCTGCGCTAAGGCTGACGGTGGTGGAAAAGCGGCAGAACATGCCTGAGAAAACCTCGTTGTGGCTCTGGAAATCCCGGTACATCGGGTAGGAGATGGCATTGCCTCCCCAGTTGTTGCCATAATTATGGCCTTGCATGGCGAGGAGCGTAAGCTGCTGCGGATCTTTCACCGGCAGCAGGCGCAGCAAAACCTGATCGAGCAGCGTGAAGATCGCCGTGTTTGCCCCAATTCCGAGCGACAGAGTCAGTACTGCGACCGCGCTGAACACCGGGTTCTTCACCAGCACACGTGCGGCATACCTCAGATCTCCAATCAAAACGCCCATACACAGCACCCCCGCGCAATCGATTCTTTCAAAGTTAGACGACGGAGCGCCGCTTTGGTTTGGTCCGGTGCCGATGATCTCAAGCCCCGAAGGGGCGGCCCAACAAAGCCCAGGCCAACGGCCTGGGAGAGAGGATCGGGCGGTCGAGCCGAGCCCTGAAAGGGCGACCTACCCAATGCGCACCTGTCACGCCCCTTAGGGGCTTGAGGCTGAAATGAGCTATTCTGCCCACCCAGGCCGTTGGCTTGGGCTTTGTTGGGCCGCCCCTTCGGGGCTGCGGCTTGGCGGCGGAGACCAGTTCCGAGCCTGAGGCAACAGGCCAACGCACATCTAGCACACTACCGCCTCGTGCCTGAGAGCGCCGCGAACATACACGGATGGGCACTAACGTTCTCATCGTTGAGCCATTCCGGCTCCACAGGAGCCCCGGCGGCGACCAGCAGCGTAACAACGTGGCAGTAAGCGTCATTTGCGCCGCCATCCGTCTTGCGCTCCCCCCATCCGTGAAGCGCCCAAGCGAGCGGCGTCCCGCCAAACCGCTTGTCCTTGACGCCGACTGGCGCCCCGCGCCGCAAGAGCGCCTTCACCGCGTCGACGTGCCCACCGTGCGCTGCCCAGTGCAGGCCGGTCTGTCCATGCGGACGCGGGAGCAGTTCGCCGGCATCAAGGCCGCGATCGAGAAGGTACTCCACCACCTCCGTGCGCCCGTACTCGCACGCCCAAGTAAAGCCGTCCTTCATTTGCGCGGGGGTGGCGGCATTCTTCAGGCTGCCGTCGGAATGGAAAAAGGACTCGACAAGATCGAGCCGCCCAACGCCCGCAGCCCCCTCGAGATCGAGAGGTGCGCCCCGGCGGGCGAGATACTCTGCCGCCTCGGCGCGTCCATTCGCCAGGCAGCCGTTCACGAGAGCGGCGCCATGACCGCTGCCGGGCGCGTCGAGGCGTGCGCCATGCCCGAGCAACACGTCGATCAGCTCGTGCAGCACCCCCGCCACTTTGGGATGGATGCTCGTGGCCACAAGACCGAGGGTCGTGCACCCGCCGCGATACATGTCCGCCAGGGCGTCGACTTCCGCGCCGGCGTCGAGCAGGATCTCGGCAATTTGCACCGCATTCTTGGGAGTGCGTTGGCGGTATCCTTCCAGTCCATTGGCGCCCAGGTAGTGCAACAGCGTCGAATGATGCCGGCGCAAGGACCGCGCTCGAACGAGAACCGGGTCGTCTCGAAGTAGCTTCTCGAGAGTGCGAGCCTCGCCGGTCACGATCGCGTCGGCGGCCCGTTCGAATCGCGCCGGGGCGGATTGGCCGTCCTTGAGCGCTGTGGCAAAGGCGGCGAACTGACCCCAATTCTCGAAGCACTGATTCCGCACAATGATGGACCGCGCGTCCCCAGCCGAGTAATCCGGGGCGAGACCGCCGAGCCAGGAGGTCTGCGGCCGCTCGGTGCGAAGCATCTGCGAGTGCTCGCGAAGGAGACGCTCGAGCCTTTCCACATCGCCGGCCACCACGGCGTTCTCGGCTGATTTCCATGCGGCAGCGAGCGAATCTTCGCCGCTCAGCGCTTTGATCTGCTGCGCGAAGCTCGGCCAGCTGTCAAAACCGTGTTCGCGGGCAATCACGAACTGCGCTCCGGCGAGTGTGAGCTTGGCGCTGCGCGGTGGATGTTTCCGCATTCGCGCCAGTGCCTCCGGCGCACCGGCCTTCCAGGCCTTGAGGAGGTCTTTGGCTTGTTTCTTGTATTGCTCGAGGTTCGGATGTGCGGGTAATTCGCGGGCAGGCATACGAGTCTCCTTTCGCTGCGCCTGGCGTCCGCCGAATCAGGCTGAAAGAAGATTCGTCAGGTTTTTAGCGATACAGGTGGGCACGGCCCTTCCCGCGGACGGGAGGCGCCCTGAGCGCTCAAGTGCTCACCTTAGAATGTTCGCATGCCCAGCGTCAAGGAGAACGTGGGCCGGTCGCGTCAAGGGGCTGGTTCATGCCAAAGCGCGAAGTCCGCAAAAGTCGCAAGACCGTCAATTGCGCGCCCGGAGCCTTTCGCCTATAATGAAATCGCACCTTTGAGAACAGGGTTATTTGCATATGCCCACATCTATCGTTCAGAAACTCCAGGTAGAGATTCAGGCGCTCGAACACGAACTGAATCACGAGCTCCCCAAGGAGCTGAAGCGTGCCCGAGCCCTCGGCGACCTGAGCGAGAACGCCGAGTTCATCATGGCCAAGCAGCGCCAGGACTACGTGGGCGCGCGCCTTAGTCAGCTCAAGAAGCGATTGGCGGAGCTTTCGCTGGTCAATCTCGGCAACATCCCCAAAGACAAGATCGCTTTTGGCTCCAAGGTGGTGTTATACGATGTTGACCGCGACGCCGAAATCGAGTACAAACTGGTGACGAGCGAAGAGGCGAACGTAAGTAAAGGTTTGATCTCAACCACCTCGCCCATCGGCCGTGGATTGATGGGGAAGAAAATGGGCGATTCGGTCCGGATCGCGACGCCGAACGGAGCCCGGGAGTTTGAAATCCGCGCCGTTCAGACCATCCACGAGCAGTCCGAAATAGAGCAGTGATCACTGAGAAAATCGGCGAAACACTCGGGCGTGTGCTGGATGCCATTGTCCGCACCTTTGCGGCCAGCGGCGTCAACCCGAATATTCTGACCTTCATCGGATTCGGCATCAATGTCCTGGCGGCGTATTTGTTCGCCTACGGATATTTTCGCTGGGCGGGTTTCACCATCATCCTGGCGGGCCTCTTCGATATGACGGACGGCCGGGTGGCGCGCCTGGAGGGTCGCGTGACGCCCTTCGGTGGGTTTTACGACTCCGTAATGGACCGTTACTCCGACCTGTGCCTGCTGATCGGCTTGTTGATTTACTATGGCCGGATCAACCGGTTCTTGTATGTGTCCCTCGTCGCCTTGGCGATGATCGGCTCGGTGATGGTGAGCTACACACGGGCGCGAGCTGAGAACGTCATCCCCACCTGCAAGGTCGGGTTCCTGGAGCGGCCGGAGCGGGTGGTCCTGATCATCATCGGCGCCTTATTTGACCGCATGGCCCCGGTACTCTGGTTGATTGCCGTGCTCGCCAACGTGACGGTGATTCACCGCATCGTCTACACTCGCCAGGAAGCGGGAAAACGCGCTCCAAGTCCCCACGAGGCCTAAGGGAAGAACACTATCATGTCCAACGCGCGGAGCCGCCAGCAACTGAAATCCGGAGGGTCTCGGCTGGCCGCCCTGCTGGCGGCGTGGCTCGTGCTCGCGCACCCGATGGCGGCTTGGGGTCCGGCCGGCCACGACCTCGTGAATGCCTGGGCGATTCAAACCCTCCCCCTCGAGATGCGAGGCTTTTTTGAAGCGAATCGCCAGTTTCTGGTGGAACACGCCAACGATCCCGATGCCTGGATGAAGAAGGACCGCTACGAGCGAAAGCGTCACTATATTTATATGGACAAGTACGGAATCTTTCCATTTCTGGAATTACCGCATTCGTTTAAACAGGCCGTCCAAGAGTACGGATCGGGACGAGTCAATCGCGACGGGGTGCTGCCCTGGCAGGTGGGAGAATACAGCCTGCGATTGACGGACGCGTTCAAAGCCCGCAACTGGGATCAGGTGAAACTGGAAGCGGCTTTGCTGGCTCATTACGTGGCCGAGGCCCACAGTCCGCTGCATCTCACCAGGAACTTCGACGGCCAATTGACCCGCCAGACAGGCTTGCAGGACCGGTTCGAGAATCGCCTCTTGGACCGCTACTCGAGGTTCTTTTTCCTCCATCCTGACGAGGCGGTGAAGATCGCTGACCCCACCGAATACGCGTTCCAGTCCTGCCTCCAGGCCTATACCTCCTTAGATTCGGTCGTGCTCGCGGATATGCGCGCGCGGGAGGGCCTGCCGGATTATACCGACGAATACTTTGATCGCTTCTATTCCCAGATCGGCGACACCGTCATGAGAGCCATCAACGCCGCGGCGCACGACGCGGGGTCTTACTGGTACACGGCATGGCTCAACGCCGGCAAACCGGCGTTGCCGGCGAGATGACGAGCCGTATGTCGTATGTCGTAGGGGGGGCAGCGGGGTTCTGTGTGAGGAGCTCAAGTGCGCGCGGTCCTTCCCCACATACCACATACGACATACCACATACCCTATGCAGGACCTCGAATCATTCATCCGCGAGCTTCCCAAGGTGGAGTTGCACGTCCATCTGGAGGGCAGCGTTCAGCCTGAAACTCTCGCAGAGCTGTCGCGATCCAAAGGGCGTCTGGAGAAAGAGACGCGGGGCTGGATTTCAAAACGCGCGGCCCAGGGATATCGCTATCAGGGCTTTCAGGATTTTCTTGAGGCCTTCAAACTCGTAAGCCTGCTCCTGGAATCTCCCAGTGACTACGCCATCGCCACCACGCGGCTGATCGAGTCGCTGGCGAGCCAGAGTGTGAAGTACGCGGAGATCATTTTCGCCGCCGGGGTGGTGCTGTGGAAGAAGCAACCGCTCAATGCTGTTTTCGAGGCTGCGGCTTCGGCGGCCCGCGCGGCCGAGAAAGCCTGCGGCGTACGAGTGCAATGGATTTTTGACGCCATCCGCCATTTCGGCGTCGAGCATACGCGCGAGGTGCTGCGCTGGGCCGGGCGTTTGCGGCCGCAGGGCGTGGTGGCGTTGGGGATCGGCGGCGACGAAGCGCGCGGCCCGGCGGAACTCTTCCCGGAGGTTTTTCGCGAGGCGCGCGAAATGGGCCTGCATACGGTCGCCCATGCGGGAGAAGCCTGCGGGCCGGAGAGCGTCCGCCAGGCGATTGAAGCGTTGGGCGCCGAACGCATCGGGCACGGGCTCACTGCGGCGCGCGATCCCGCCCTGCTGGCGCTTCTCCGCGAACGCCGGATACCACTCGAAGTCTGCCTGACCAGCAATGTCGCCACCGGCCTGCTGGGGCGCATTGAAGATCATCCCTTGCCGCAGTTGCTGGACGCCAGTGTGGTGGTGACCTTGAACACCGATGACCCTGCCATGTTCGGCACGGACCTGGTTCATGAATATCTGCTGGCCGCGCGCACCTTCCACTTGACGCGCCGCCAGGTCGCCCACCTGGCACAAAACGCCATTCACGCCTCCTTCCTGCCGGAAAAAGAGAAGGCAGACTTGCTCAGCCTCTTCTGAAACCGCTTGCGCCGAAGGCGCCTTGGAGTGCGGCGGCTTGACGCCGCCTTGGGATCGCCATGGCACGCCGAGTCTGTACGAACGGCGGAAAGGCGGCGTCAACCCGCCGCACTCCAAGGCGCTTCGCGCATTTTGATCAGTGTCTATGCGGGTGCACGTGCGGGTGCGAGTGAATCTCGCCGGACGGATGCACGTGGCGGTGGACGTGGATCAGGTTGGTGCGCTCGAGCAAGGCGGTGTCGCGCAAGATCTCGGAGGGCTCACCCTCCGCCACCACGCGGCCGGTTTCAAAAACGTAGCAGTAATCCGCGATGTCCTCGACGATCGCCAGGTCGTGGGTGGTGGTAATCACGGTCTTGATTCCCCCGCGCCAGCCCACCAGGAAATCCACCATCTGGCTGGCGCTCTTCGGGTCCAGCGTCGACGTGGGCTCATCGAGGAGGAGCACTTCCGGATCCAGCACCAGTATGGAGGCCAGCGTCACACGCTTCTTTTCGCCCGTCGACAAATGATGAGGCGAGCGATCCTTAAGCCCCGCGATTTTCATCACCTCGAGCATTTGGGCAACCTGCCGGCGGACCTCGTCCTTGGGCCAGCCAAGCTGCAACGGGCCGAAAGCCACTTCATCAAACACGGTGGGAGAAAAGAGCTGAACATCGGGATTTTGGAACACCATTCCCACGCGGCGGCGAAAGCGGAACCCGAATTCAACATCCTGCAAGCGCTCCTCGGTGAGCGGTTCGCCTTCGAATTGCACAACGCCTTTTTCCGGGAAGGCCAACCCATCCAGAATTCGCAGCAGCGTTGACTTGCCCGACCCATTGGCGCCGAGCAGCACTACGCGCTTCCGCATAGGGATCGCCACATTCAGCCCGTCCAGGGCGGTCACATTGTGATAGCGAAAAGTGACGTCTCGGACCTCAAAAACCGGAACCGGCATTCAAAACTCCCAAGTGCGGGCAACGAAATCAGCGCTTATCGAGCCCGCTTAGAGAATGCTTGCGCCGCAGGCGCCTTGGAGTGCGGCGGCTTGACGCCGCCTTTCCGCCACCCGTGTGCAGTCGTCGGACCGTCACGATTCCAAGGCGGCGGCTTGACACCGCCTTTCCGCCACCCGTGCGCAGTCGTCGGACCGTCACGATTCCAAGGCGGCGGTTTGACGCCGCCTTTCCGCCACCCGTGCGCAGTCGTCGGACCGTCACGATTCCAAGGCGGCGGCTTGACGCCGCCTTTCCGCCACCCGTGCGCAGTCGTCGGGCCGTCACGGTTCCAAGGCGGCGGCTTGACGCCGCCTTTCTGCCACCCGTGCGCAGTCGTCGGACCGTCACGGTTCCAAGGCGGCGGCTTGACACCGCCTTTCCGCCACCCGTGTGCAGTCGTCGGACCGTCACGATTCCATGGCGGCGTCAAGCCGCCGCACTCCAAGGCGCTGCGCGCATTATCGTCCGAAGTAAACTCCGCACCCAGCCAACACCATAAATACCGCCAACATGACCCAATCGAAGTTCGAAGTCTCGAATTCGTCCAGAAGATAGACTTCGCCGCGAAAGCCTCGGGATAACATGGCGCTGTAAACATCGCCGCTGAGTTGCAGGCTCTTCGACATCAGGACTCCCGCGCTCGCGGTGGCCACGCGACGGCGCTCGGCGGCGTCGAGTCTTCCGACCATCCGGCTGCGGCGCGACTCGAACATGTCGTGGGCGGTTTGAAGCAGCAAGAGAATGTAACGGTAAGTCATCCCCAGGATAACGACCAGGACGACTGGCACACGCAACACTCGGAGTGCTTTCAGCACGTGGCTCCAGGGCGCACACAGGATCAGTAAAACCGAAAACGTCGCGGCGGTCTCCACCCTGGCCACGAGATAGGCCGCGCTGGCCAGTCCCTGCGCCGTGACCGGCCAACCAATCCCGGGGAGTCGCCAGACTTCGCGCCCCGGCACAATAAATAGTGCGGGGAGAGCGATGACCCCGGTAAACATGAGAATGGCCATCCAAACACGCTTTAAGAGGACTGCTAACGGGACGCCGGACGCTACGGCCATCGTCACCGCCAGCGCGAATAACGCGCCGATCACCCACAGTCTGTGGGCCATCGCCGAGGCCACAATGAGGGCCAGCATGCCGAGCACTTTGATGCGGGGGTCAAGACGCTGGAGCAAGCCCTTGCTTTTGGCGAGCTCTTCCGCATAGAGCGCTCGCTCCATCGCGTTAACCAGACTCGAAAGCGTGCGTTCGACAAAGCTCATTTCTGTTCATCGCGTAGCGCCAACCTGCTTTCCAAGGTCTGCGGCGTTCCTGTTTTCCCTGGCGAGCCGGCGCGAGTGTACACTGCGCTGAAAATGAGAAGGAGAAGCATGATGATGCCGGAACCGAACATGGCGGAAAGCAGGTAGCCCAAGACCGGCCGCCGCACGAACGCCGGAGCGTACTGCGGAAACGGCGCGGTCCACAAGGAGGCAAGACGCTCCAGGCCATGGGGTGCTCGCGCAGGCGGAGCCAGGTTGCTCGAGGCCGCCGCGATTCGCTGCCGTGCTTCAGCCTGCGAGAAATCGTGCACCCCCCACTCCCCCCAAGCCGCGCCCCCCGCCAGGATCCCGAGAGGGGTGAGGGCCAACAGCAAGGCCAGGGCAAACCAAAGTGGCCGCAAGGCGCTCCAAGCGCCCTGACCCACAGCGGGGGGTGGTTCCTCAGAGCTGCGGGCTGCGCCCGGCGCGGTGTGCTCGAGCAGGCGCGGATTGGCGCGCTGGAAATAAGCCACCATGCCGCCGGACAAAACCATCTCGGCCAGCCCGGCGAAGGTCAAGTGTCCAATCATCATGGCGGGGACGGCGATGCTCAAAGGGTAGGGCGCATACAAGGGCGCGCCGGTAACATCCTTGAAGAGCAAGGGCTGAAGGCCAAACTCGATGGCCGCGCAGAAGGCCGAGGCGTTGATCGCTGTGTACCCCGCCAAGGCCGCTGCCACGACTCTTCGCGAGGACGTGATGGCCGCCCGTCCGGCCAGAATCCGGTAAACCAGGTACGCCACCAGAGAACCGACAATCGCCATGTTGAAACAGTTGGCGCCCAGCGTGGTGATGCCGCCGTCCCCAAAAAAGACCGCTTGGATGAGCAGAGCGATCGAAAGCGCCAGAATCGACGCCCACGGCCCCAGCACGATGGCCGCGATGGCCACACCCAGCGCGTGCCCGGTGGTGCCGCCCGGCAGCGGCAGATTGAACATCATCACCAGGAAGGAAAACGCGGCAAATACCGAAAGCAGCGGAATCAGCTTGGTGCTGAGCCATCGCTTCAGCCGCCGCAACGCCACGTACCAGAAGGGAGACGAGCCGGCATACATCACCACGCACGTGCTGGGACTCAGATAGCCATCGGGAATATGCATAAAGACCTGTGCCTCAGCATAGCACACTCTTATTCTACGGTATTATGCTTGGGAAATTCGTGTTACCCGCTCTCCGAAGAGAAGAGTGGCGCATGCTCCGGTTCAACTCTGTCCCTTTTTTGCTTTTGGCGTGATGAGGGCGCGAGAGTATAATGAGGTTCGGCAGGAGTCACGGTGGCTGAGACTGAAATCATCTTTAGCGTTCAAGAATCCCCTGAAGGCGGGTATGAAGCCAGAGCCCTGGGGTTCTCGATTTATACTCAAGCCGAAAGTCTGGACGAACTGAAAGCCATGGTGCAAGACGCGGTGCGCTGCCATTTCGAGCCCCAAAGCGCACCTCGACTGATCCGCCTGCATCTGGTTAAGGACGAGGTTATTCCACGCCCGTTTTCAGCCCCGTTAGGGGCGAAATAACATAGCCCAGGGCGAAAGCCCTGGGATGAAAGTCCCCCCGCCCCCTCTTGTCCCCCTCCCCCGTCGGGCGGGGGAGGGAGAAGGGGGAGAGGGGTCGACCCGGTACCCACGGCTCACGCCGTGGGCTAAATTCTGCCGCCCGCCTTGGCGGGCTGACTAATGCCATGAACTTCAGTTACACGACACTCGATGGCCGCCTTTCCGGCTTTGCAAGCCTTGTCAGTCGCTGGAAAGGGCACCCTGGAGGTCCGCGATAAGGTCGCTCACATCCTCGAGACCCACTGAAATACGGACCAGGTCCGGCGTGATTCCCATTTTAGATTGCACCTCGCGAGGCACCGAGGCATGACTCATCGTGGTAGGGTGCTCGATCAGCGACTCGACTCCTCCCAGCGACTCCGCCAAAGTGAAAACTCGCAAGGCCCCCAAGCTTCGCTTGACGGCTTCCTCACCTCCCTTCAGCCGGAACGAGAATGTGCCTCCAAACCCTCGCGCTTGTTGCCGCGCCAGTTCGCGTTGGGGATGGCTCTCGAGTCCAGGATGCAGCACCGCCGACACTCCAGGATGCTTCTCCAGCCAGCGGGCAATCTCCAAGGCGTTACGGTTGTGCTCTTCCATGCGCACGGCGAGGGTTTTGATGCCGCGCAGCACCAGGAAACAATCCTGCGGCCCGGCGCAAGTCCCCATCGCATTCTGCAAAAAGTAGATTCGTTCGGCAAGGCTGGGGTCTTTCACCACCAGACCGCCGCCCACCACGTCCGAATGACCATTGATGTACTTGGTCGTCGAGTGCACCACGATGTCGGCTCCCAGTTCGAGAGGGCGCTGAAAATAGGGCGAGAGAAAGGTGTTGTCGCAGATAACCAGAGCGCCATGCTGGTGCGCCAGTTCGGAGACGGCGCGAATATCGACCACATTCATGAGGGGATTGGTCGGCGACTCGACCCACACCGCCTTGGGCGCGGCGGCCAGCGCAGAGGAAAAGGCGGAGAGATTTCTTAAGTCGACGTAGTGGGCGCGGATCTGCTTGTTCGCCAGAACTGACTCGAACAGGCGGTACGTCCCGCCGTAAAGGTCGTCATGCACGACGATGGTATCTCCGGCTTCGAACATCATGAGCAGGGTCGCCTCAGCGGCCATGCCGGTGGCAAAAGCAAATCCGGCGGTGCCGCCTTCGAGCGCGGCTAAGCAGGTCTCGAGCGCCTTGCGGGTTGGATTTCCGCTCCTCGAATAGTCGTAGGGGCCGTGCTCGCCCAATCCCCGAAAAGCAAACGTGGAGGTTTGATAGACGGGCGTCATGACGGCGCCGAAATGTTCTTGCGGGTTATACCCCGCATGAATAGCAAGTGTTTTGAAATTCATCAGCCCTCACAGTAAGGTGGATCAAATAGTATGGCATCTTTAACCGCCGGGACACCAGTGGAACCGCCAAGACAGCAAGGCGCCGTGTAACACAGCGAAGCCCCTGAACGGCTGTCATCCTGAGCCCTTCGCTTGTCATTCTGAGCGGAGCGAAGAATCTCCGCAGTTCGTTTGCACCGAGAACAACTGCAGAGATTCTTCGCTCCGCTCAGAATGACAGCTACTTTCATCTCCCTGGGTGGGCCGCAGGCCCATGTCCACTCAGGATGACACCGTCGGAGAGTGCAAAGATCAAATTGCCGTAGGGGCGAAGAACGGTATAATGGCTGCCCGGAGGTTTTCATCAACATGTCGCGACTTCTCTTGGCATTATCGCTACTCTTCGTGAGTGTCACTTCGCTGCCCGCTCAGTCGCCTCCTAAGATCAAGGTGCTGATTTTGACGGGCGTTAATCTTCACGACTGGCGCGCCACCACCCCGCTGCTGCGCGACATCCTGGAGCGCACCGGCAGGTTCGACGTGCGCGTGAACGAAGAAGTTCGCGGCAGCACGCTCGAGACTTTTGCGTCCTATGATGTTCTGCTCCTGAACTACAGTGACTGGAGGAACGCCGGTCCCTGGTGGGACAATGGCGCGCGCCAAGCACTGCTGGATTTTGTGAGGAACGGCAAGGGCCTGGTTTCCTATCATTTTTCCATGAGCGCCTTTTCCGGCTGGCCCGACTACGACCGGCTGGTGGGGGGCACCTGGCGCGAAAAGGGAGGACATGGTCCTTACCACGCCTACACCGTGAACATCGTCGACCGGGAGCATCCCATCACCAAGGGTATGCCCGCTTCCTTTGCCGAAACCGACGAGCTTTACCACGGCCTCGCGTTTCAACCCAACATCCACATCCTCGCTTCCGCCTTTGATGATCCGAACAATTGCCATAAACCGGGCGAGGGCTGCGGGACTGGAAAAGACGAGCCGCTCCTCTGGACACTTCCTTATGGCACAGGTCGAGTCTTCCAGACCGCGCTGGGTCATGACGTGAAAGCCATGCAGAGCGCGGGCTTCATCTTAACGCTTCAACGCGGCACGGAGTGGGCGGCCACCGGGCAAGTAACGATTCCCGTGCCTGACGACATGAAGTGAGCGCGCCTGGATTGCAGCATGACGACTTGCGGCTCCGCCGTCGGCCCTGCGGAAAGGCTTATCTTTCTATGAGGCCATTTACCATTCGCGCCCTCACCGGCTCCCTCTTGATAGGCTTGGTGTTCATTCCCGTCATGGGGAGCAGGGGACAGGACGAGCCGGCGCCGTTTGAAATCCGCCTTCCGTCGGAAGTGCGCTCCGAACAGGTCCAGGCTCGCTATTTTCTTACCGGACCTTTTGGGGGACATGGTGATTTCGTCAAAGCAGAGCCGGAAAGGAACTCGTACCTGATTGAGACTTCCGTGAACCACCAGGCCGCGGAAACGCTCAAAATGGTTTTGTACGCTCCGGGATGCCAGATCGTGACCTTTTCAGTTCCGTCGTCAGCCGACTTTGAGAAGGGCGCGGACGTCACGTGCGAGGACCTCCCGCCCATGACCTTCAATGGAAAAGTCGAGTTGACGGACGCCCTGCGCGGCCGGCCTTATGACGTGGAAATCACCTACATGGCGTACTGGGCACACGGATTCTTCCACATCGCGGACGGGCCCGTGACCACCTTTGATATAGCGCGAGCGTCGCCGGATGAGAGCGGCGCCTTTCACGTTCAGCTTCCGAATTTCGCCAAGGACGCCGTGACGGAATCTTTCCGCCGGGACGCAGGGCTTCGTTTCACCGCTCGCCTGGGCGATACCGGCAGCATCGTGTCTCTGCTCGCGCCGGCTAACCTTCAAGGCAAAAACCCGAACGACCTCGCGATCAAGCCCAAGTACCCGTCCGAGGTGATATTCAAGCCGGCGCCGGAAGCTCCTCAGAACCAGGCAGTCGCGCGTGCCGCCAGCGGCACCCGGAAACCATGAGATCGCGCGAAGCGCCTTGGAGTGCGGCGGCTTGACGCCGCCTTGCGATCGGCCACACGCGCAGAGTACTTACAAGTGGCGGGAAGGCGGCGTCAAGCCGCCGCACTCCAAGGCGCCTTCGGCGCAAGCACTTTTACCAGGGGTTGTTCTTGAACCTGGTGTGTGAAAGACACATGTCCTCGAATCTGGCTCAATACTACGACGCAGTGATAAATTGGGAAAAGCGGTTGGCGCGCGAACTGCCGCTGCTCGAGGAACTCGCCGGCCGCGCGGGCCGGCGGGTTCTGCTTCCTGCTTGCGGAACCGGAGGGCATGTGGCGGCGCTGGCCAAGCGCGGTTTCAAAGTCCTGGGCTTCGATGCGGACGAAGAGACGGTGGCCTTGGCGCGGCAACGAATCGCTCGCGAGGCGGAGAGAATCTCCGCCGCCGGCGGCGAAGCCAAGGTAAGTCTCCTTACAATGCAAGAAGCGGGCGAACCCGGTCCCACGTTCGATGCCGCTTTCTGCTTGGGCAATGCATTGCCTGGAATCGCGGGAGAGGGTCAGTTGCCTCCCGCGCTCAAGGGAATCGCCGGCGCCTTGCGGGCCGGAGGCGTCTTTTTCACCCAAAACCTCAACTACGACCTGCGCTGGAAGGAGAAGGCCCATTGGTTTCCATTGCTTTCAGGCCGAACCGAGCAAGAAGAAGTTTTACTCGTTAAGTTCGCCGACTATGATCTCGAGGCGATCAACTTTCACGCTATGTTCCTGGCGCGTGAACGGAGCGGAGAAAAGTGGGAATCCAGCATCAGAACCTCTCGGCAGGTTCCTCTTTTTCGCAGGATGCTCGCCGAGGTTCTCGTTCAAGCGGGATTTGGAAAGCTGCAATTCTGGGGCGATTACGCTCAGTCCCCTTTCGATCCGGCAAAATCCAACGATCTGCTGGTCGTGGGCGAGAAAGTGATTTGATGCGAAGGATTCCGCATGTCGAAACGCACTTTGCAAACAAGCAGACTCTCGGAGGAGCGAGACAACATGACGAATTCAAGAAGGCGGTTCCTGCAAAACGCGGGCCTCGGCCTGGCGGCGTTGGCCGTGGGCTCCGAAGCTCAGCTTCTGGCCAATCCCTACGGCATGCCCATCGGCCTGCAGCTCTACACCGTACGCGATCATATTGAAAAGGACCTGGAGGGAACCATCCAACGGGTAGGCGCAATTGGCTACAAGGAAATCGAGATAGGCGGCTTCAACTATTATGGAAAGAAGCCCGCCGAACTGCGGCGAATTCTGAAAGACAACGGCCTCGAGCCCATCAGCACGCATTTCGGGGAGTATCAGCTCAAGCACAATGTCGAGCAGAACATTGCGGGCGCCAAGGAGGCCGGCGTCAGTTACATCGGACTGGCGAGTCTCGAGGATCGAGATCGGAAGACGCTCGAGGCCATCAAACGGGATGCCGAATGGTTCAACCAAGTCGGGGAGACTATCAGTGACGCGGGCGGTCACTTCTTTTATCACGGCCACAATTTCGACTACGCCACCGTGGATGGCGCCGTCATCTACGACGAACTGATCAGCCGGACTGATCCAAAATTCGTCAATTTCCAGCTCGATTGCTTCTGGTGCGTGCGCGCAGGAAAGGACCCGGTGGATTATTTCCATCGGTTCCCGGGCCGCTTTCCGCAGCTTCACATTAAAGACGAGAAGCCCGGCTTCCCGCCCACCACCGGCGAAGGGCCCGCAGCCTTCACGGAAGTGGGCCAGGGGATCATCGACTGGAAAACGATTTTCCAGGCCGCGCGCGGAGGCGGATTGAAGCATTTCTACGTCGAGCAGGATCAGTGCGACCGCGACTCACTCGAAAGCGCCAAGATGAGTTACGACTACTTGCACAACCTGACCGTGTGAAGCCGACGTAGGCGCGACACTTACATCACGTTAGCGTGCTCTTGGGCTGCCTTCAACCTTTCGTTGAGCTTTGAAACGAACGCCTCGATTCCGCCAGTTTGCAGATTATGGTCGAAGATCCTCAGAGCATCCTGAGTGTACTCTGGGTTATCGGGGCGCGCTAAGGCTTGTGCCATGCTCGCATGCAAGGCGGTCTCACCTCCGCTCCGATAGGCTTGTAATAATTCCTTAAGCCGCGCTGTCGTGTCAGCCCGACCCTCTGAGAGATGGTCGCCCCAATCGCTGGTCCCATACCTGGCTCCGTCGAGGAATTCTACGAAGACCAGCTTTAACTCGGCTCTCGGAACGCCCGTATACTTCCTGGGCGTTAAGGGGCCTCTCTCATTAGCTTGCGCAGTTGTTCTCGAGCAATCATATTCGAGCGCTTCCTTGGACCCGGCCGTGAAGGTCACGTTCTGTGTAAAGAAGTTGTCGCTGCGGTCAACCCGGCTATAGGCTCCACCATAGTGTGGGAGCGCAAAGAAGGAAACCTCGTAAGCCAGAACGGTTCTAAAGGAGACGTTCTCGAGCTCGACGTGCATGGCGCAGGTTGATTTCACACGGTAGGAATCGATCTCTTGCTTGAACGTCACTTGACCCGCGGCAACCTTGATCGGGGCGTCCGGATCATTCACGTCCCTCACCTGGAGTGTCAATTCGTCGTAGGTTTGCGAGTGAGCGGGAGAGCCGAATCCGAGTAAGAGAAGCGCCACCGCAGACATCTGCATTTTCGCCGAAGATAGGACTTGCACATTACCTCCGCGTGCAGATTGGATCACTTGCGCCGAACACTGAATCAAACAAGCGCGCGACTGAAAGCATGGATTCCTCGATCGGCTGTACGGTTGCCCGCCCACGGCGGGGAGGAGTGAGGCGGACCTCCGGTTTGGAGGTCCGTATTACCGATCGCAGAGCGCGTGCTACTATGGCAGAGATCCTTAGTCTATGAGAGAGGTCGTTCCGCAGGCACTTGGGAGTGCGGCAGCCCCTGACGTTTAGGTCGACACGTAAGTGTTTGACGAAGATGGCCGACCCGGTCGGCGCAAGCGCGGCGCCGCGATTTGCGCAGTCGCATGAGTACTGGGGATTCCAATTCGCGAAGCGTGACAGGTCGGTTGCTCCCTGAGGGGACGGTCTCGAACCGCCGGCGCTGGGGTATCGTCGGGCTGCTCTTTGTCGCCTCGCTGATCAACTACCTGGACCGCGCCACCATCTCGGTGGCGCTGCCGCTCATCGGCCGCGATCTCCACCTCGCTCCGGCGAGTAAAGGCATCCTGCTTTCTGCGTTCTTCTGCTCCTACGCGCTCCTGCAAGTGCCTGTCGGCTGGTGTGTGGATCGTTACGATCTGCGCTGGATTTACTCCGCCCTATTCGCTCTCTGGTCCCTCGCCTGCGGCCTCACAGGCCTGGCGGGAAGCCTGGGCGCGCTGATTGGATTCCGCGTGCTGCTGGGCATTGGCGAGTCGATTTACCTACCGGGCGGGACGAAGATCGTCAGCGTGCTCTTTGCGCATCGCGAGCGCGGACTTCCCTCCGGAATATTCGACAGCGGGACGCGGACCGGACTTGTTCTGGGCGCGCCCGTGGTGGCTTGGCTCGCCATCTTCGGTTGGCGGAGGATGTTCTTTCTGGTGGGCTTCTCCGCCCTCCTCTGGCTCATCCCCTGGTGGATCGTCTTTCCCGCGCATCTCACCGAACGCCGAGTGAACGGAGGGGCCTCACGGCCACCCGAGTCCTTTTGGGATGTGCTCAAACACCTTCGCAGCCGCGACCTGATCGGCATTTGCCTGGGCTTCTTCTGCTTTGACTACTACTGGTACCTGCTCGTTACCTGGCTTCCCGACTATCTTGTAACCGTGCGACAGTTGACGATTCTTAAGGCCGGACTGTACGCTGCCCTTCCTTACTTTGTCTGGGGGGTCAGCGAGCCTGTGGGAGGCTGGATCGCGGACCGCCTGATCGGTCTGGGATGGGACGAAACGCGCAGCCGCAAGGGCCTGATCACGGTCGCCTTCATTTCCGGCCTCCTCCTGATTCCCGCCGCACGGGTCGAGAGCGCTCATACCGCGATCTTCCTCATCATGGGTGCTTCCCTGGTGGGCCTGGCCACCGGCAACCTGTTCGCCATCCTGCAATCGTGCGCTCCGCCGGAGGAAGTGGGGGTCTGGACAGGATTTGAAAACTTCGCGGGAAACATTGGCGGAATCATCGCTCCCGCGGCCACCGGGCTTCTTATTGCGCGGACGGGTTCATACCTTCCCGGCTTTGCACTGGCTGCTTTCGTGTTGCTCACCGGCCTGCTGGCCTATTGGTTCGTGGTGGGAAAGTTTGAAAGGGAACCGGGGTCACACTGACGGGGGTTGATCGTGCCACTCACCCCCTCACCCGTCCCGCGACGGCTGATGAAAACGCCGCCGCGGGACACCCTCTCCCCCAAGGGGGCGAGGGACAGTCAGCGGATGGGGGGCGAGGGCTGGCGAAGGAATTGGGGAGAGGGTCACACTGGGGGGAGTGGATCGTGCAACTCACCCCCTCACCCGTCCCGCGGCGGCTGATGAAAACGCCGCCGTGGGACACCCTCTCCCCCAAGGGGGCGAGGGACAGCAATCGGACGGGGGCGAAGGTGTTTTTCCAGCATTCGACTCTCGACCTTCAACTCTCGACTTTCAACTCTCGACTTTTGACTCGCGAGTCTGGACTCTAGACTCTCGACTCTCAACTCTCGACTCCTGGAGGACCATCGTTGCCGACTTGGACTCAGCCGCTCGACCCGCTCCAGCATCTTCCCTTATCGGCGCTCGCCGCTGCTATTCCGCTCGTGGTCGTGTTGGTCCTCATGGGGGGCCTGCGAAAGAGCGGTGCGTTTTCGGCCGCCTGGGGACTTGCCGCCGCCGGCCTTGTCGCCGTCTCAATCTGGCATTTTCCCTTGAGATTGGCTTGCCTTAGCGCGGCCTTCGGTTTCATTTACGCGCTCTGGCCGATCATGTGGATCGTCTTTGCGGCCCTGTGGCTTTACAACCTCGCGGTCGCCAACGGCAGCATCGAGCAACTGCGGCAATGGATGGCGCGACGCGCCTTCGGCAACCGCCACATACAAGTCATTCTGGTGGCCTTTTGCTTTGGGGCGCTGCTCGAGGGCACCGCCGGGTTTGGGTCGCCCGTCGCCGTCTCCGCCTTCCTCTTGGTGGGCCTCGGATTTAGCGCGCGCGAGGCTGTGACCGTGTCGTTGATCGCCGATACCGCCCCGGTCGCCTTCGGTGGATTGGGCATTCCCATCGTGGCGCTGGCGGCCGTGACGGGTCTGGACCAATCGAAACTTTCGGCCATGGTGGGCCGGCAGCTTCCCTTTTTCTCGCTCCTCTTGCCTGCTTATCTCGTTTGGGTCATCGGGGGAAGAAAAGGACTGAAAGAAGCCTGGCCCGCTGCGCTGGTGAGCGGCCTGGGCTTTGCTTTTACACAATTCCTATCCTCGAACTACTGGGGACCCTATGTGACCGATATTGTGGCAGCCCTGGTGGCTATCGCGTGCCTCGTGCTCCTGCTGCACGTTTGGAGACCACCACGCAGAGAGAACTCTGAGCTCGCGAGCCAGACACAGAACAGCGCCTCCCAAGTGGCGGGGAATAACCCTGCTGCCCTTCGTGGCGAGCCTGGATTGAACCGTCCTCCCGTCGCCCCGGCCTTGGCCGCCTGGGCGCCCTGGCTCATTCTGGCCGCGGTTATGGTCGCATGGTCGTATTTCAAGCTGTTTCAAGTCGCTCAACGCAATGTTCCCGTGCCGTACCTCCACAACGCTGTCTTCATCGCTTTGTACCACAAGCTTTATGCAGCGATTTACCAGTTCCAGCCTTTAGCGGCGGGCACCGCCGCACTGACGGCTATTGCCGTAACGGCCTTGCTATTTCGCGATCGCCCTGCCGTCGTCCTCAGCACGGGAGTCAAGACTTTAAAGCAGCTTCGTCAGCCGGCGCTGACCGTGGGCTTGATCGTTGCTCTCGCCTACCTCTACAACTATTCAGGGATGGCTTTTACCTTGGGCGCGGCGCTGGCCGGACTGGGCAAGGTGTTTCCGCTGGTCAGCGGGTATCTCGGCTGGGTGGCCTGCTTTCTGAGCGGCAGCGATACGGCGAGCAACCTGCTGTTCGGGAATTTGCAAGTGGCGGTCGGCCGCCAGATCGGCGTCAACCCGATCCTGCTGGCGGCGACCAATTCCTCCGGAGGCGTTATCGGGAAGATGATTTCACCGCAGAATATAGCCGTAGGAGTTACGACCGTTGGGTTAGTCGGCCAGGAAGGCGAAATCTTGCGCCGCACTTTTTGGCACAGCCTCCTGCTGCCGCTGGGCCTGAGCGCTTTGGCCTTCGCCCAGGCTTATTGGCTTACCGGCATGGTGCCGAAGTAGCATCACATGTTGATGCGCTGTACTTTTTTCCGGTTGAGGTACCAGCACGGACTGGCTCCGAAATGGGGAAAAACAGAGTGGACGCAAGTCTGGTTCTTCGGCCCCAGGAACATGAACTCCGTCTTGCCGCTCTTCAGGCCCACCGCGTAGTAGGTCTGAACTTTCACGACACCAAATTGAGCGCGGCCCTCCGGGATCCTATACCGGACGGAGAGATAGTCGCCGAGATAGAATATCAGCAACGCGAGAACAGCGTAGAGGAGTACGCGTTTCATGGGTGTTCTGTCGTCCTTTGCGCCGGAAGGTTATTATTTCACAGCTCTTTTAGGCGCGCTGCAAATTCCTGCACCCGAGTGCCTGCTTGCGTTGAAAAGGGTTCTTAGGTTGGGGCCGGAAGGGCGGGGCTTTAGCCCCGCCGCTGAGGCAAGGCGGGATTTAGGGGCTTTAGCCCCTGAAGGAATAGTTGCTTCAGGGCCTAAAGGCCCTCTGAAATCGCGTCCTCGAGACGGCGGGGCTAAAGCCCCGCCCTTCCAAGGACCGTTAATAAATCCGCTTATTAGTCCGACTAAGCCGTAGTTCGCAGGCATTCGCGAAGCGACTTAAGTCTTTCCCTCACCCCACGGTCCCATCTACTATAGTTATGGGGATTGCCGCTGCTGCGGGGCAGCGAGAAAGGCAGGATGTGGAACATGAACGTCAGAGAATTACTCCGACGGATATTCCTAGTGGACCTCATTAAGGGCCTGAAGCTTACCTTTTCTTACCAACGGCCCAGTGCCACTTACACCGAACAGTATCCGCTGGAGCGGCCCATGGTCGCCGAACGATATCGCGGCGCGCCCCGCCTGAACAACCACCCCGAGAGCGGCGAAACTCTTTGCATTGCGTGCAATCTTTGTTCGATTGCGTGCCCTGAAAACCTGATTGTGGTGGGCTGGGCGCGGACCGAGGACCGCAAGAAACGCCTGACGACGTTCACTTACGACCTTTCCCGCTGCATGTTCTGCGGCTTATGCGAGGACGCTTGCCCTGTCGACGCACTCGAGCTGACGCAAGACTTTGAGATCGCCCAATATTCGCGGGAAGGCTTGATTTGGGATCGGCAGGCCTTGGAAGAAGGACCGCGTCCCAAGCGATATACCCGCTAGCTGCTTTGAAAATGCTTGCGCCGAAGGCGCCTTGGAGTGCGGCGGCTTGACGCCGCCTTCCGGTCGCCTCTTCGTAGACGGAGAGTTGTGGCGGTCCCAAGGCGGCGTCAAGCCGCCGCACTCCAAGGCGCGAGGGTGAGCGGGAACCTCCAGGCGGTGAATGAAACCCGCCGGGGGCCTCGCGAAACCACACTCCCCCCCTGTCCGCTCTCGCTGGCTTCGCGTTGCAACTGATACCAGCCCCGCGGCAACTCCTTCATCTGCTGAGTGCGGAGTTCAGCCTGCGCCGTCTCGGCGCGAGCGGCCGCGAACCGGAATCGACTCGCGACCGAATTGCTATTTCTTCTTGGGAGGCACCACGGCATCCTTAAATGCCTTGGCCAGACGAAACTTGACGACTGTCTTCGCCGGGATGTTGATGGGCTCACCGGTCTGCGGGTTGCGGCCCACGCGCGCCTTTCGGTGCGCCTTCACCGCTTTGCCGAGTCCTGGTATCACGAATTGTCCGCCGCCCTTGACTTCCTTCGTCGCCAGCGCCGCCAGATCCTCCAGCACTGCGGCAGCAGCTTTCTTTTGAATGCCCGCCTTCTCTGCCAGGTGGGCTACTACTTGTGATTTCGTCAGCACCTTCGCCATTTGCTGCTCCTCTCCTCTTTTCAAAAGTCCCTAAATTAAGGTCGCCGTTCGTCACTCTAAATAATAAGGCTCAGCATGTCAAGCAGGAATTTCAGCCTGGACCTCGTTTTGGACCTGAAAATATGCGCCTGCGGTCCAGACCCCAAACTACCGGCTCCCTCGCTGCCGTTGAAATGTGGGCCGGCATTCGTTATATTGCAAGGGAGGTGAGGACATGCCGATCTTTGAGTACAAGTGCCAAGACTGCGGGACTCAGTTCGAGAAAATCGTAGCCTCTTCGTCATCGAGCGTTTTGTGCGGGGAGTGTGCAAGCCCCAACGTGGAGAAGTTGCTTTCCATCTTCGCCGTTGCGAAGGGCTCGCACTCCGCCGCTTCCTTCGAGGACGGCCCCTGCCGCACCTGCGGGGCGCGCGAGCGGGGCATGTGCGGAGAGTAGTTTGGATTTCCCTCAAATTCCGAACTTGCGCCTGGGCACGTCGAGTTGGTCCTGCCAGGACTGGGTGGGCGTTTTCTATCCTGAAGGCACGGCCTCCGGGGACTTCATCTCCGAATATGCGAAACATTTCGACACGGTGGAAGTTGACGCGACGTTCTACCGCACTCCTTCCGCGGCCATGGTGCGCAATTGGCGGGCGCGCACGCCGGCCGGCTTCCTGGTGGCCGCCAAATTCCCCCAGGTGATCACACACGAGAAAGTGCTGGTGGATTGCGCGAGCGAGCTCACGGAATTCTTGACGACCATGGACCTGCTGGGCGATAAGCTCGGGCCTTTGCTGCTTCAGTTCCCTTACTTCAATAAGCAGGCTTTTGCGCAGGGCCGCGATTTTCTTGCCCGGCTGTCGGGCTTTCTCGAGCAGCTTCCCCGCGACCGCGCCTACGCCCTCGAATTGCGGAACAAATATTGGATCAATAACCAGCTCCTGGATCTGCTTCGCGCCCGAAACATCGCCTTGGCGCTTATCGACCATCCCTGGATGACCCCCATCGATCAGCTCTTCGCCAGGCTGGATTTGGTGACCGCGGATTTTACCTACCTGAGGTGGTTGGGCGACCGCAAGGGCATCGAGGAAACGACGCGGCAGTGGGATACCGTCATCATCGACCGCGCGCGCGACATGGAAATCTGGATACCCATCATCCGCAAGCTGCTCAAGCGCGGCATCCGGATCATGGGCTTCTTCAATAACCATTATGCCGGGTTTGCGCCGGGCTCGATCAAAATCTTCTGGGACGTATGGAAGCGCCTGGGAGCTTCGGATTAACCTTGCCTCAAATCGAGATAAGACGGCTCAGAAGCCTTTCCGAATTTCGCGGCTGTGAACGCCTTCAGGAGCAAGTGTGGGGCAACCTGGCGGTGGGCAGCGAGGTTCTCCAGGTTACACAGAAGTACGGAGGCGCAGTGCTGGGCGCCTTGGAGAAGGGAAAGCTCGTCGGCTTTATCTATGCATTCCTGGCCCGCTATCGTGGGCGGCTGGCTCACTGGTCGCACATGATGGCCGTCGATCAACAGCACCGCGACCAGGGCCTGGGATTCCAGATGAAGCTCGCGCACCGGGAACTTGCCCTTCGGGAGGGGATCAAGTCCGTTTGCTGGACGTACGACCCGCTCCAAAGCCGCAACGCCTTCCTGAACATCCGCCGGCTGGGCGCACGAGTGGAAGAATACCTGACCGACTGCTATGGCCGCTTTCCCAGCAGAATTGAGAAGGGTCTGCCCAGCGACCGCTTCGTGGTAAATTGGCAGATCGGCAGCAGCCGCGTGGAACGCCGCCTGCGCGGCGCCCCGTTCGGCGATGCCGACGCCGGCTTGCCCAGAATTAACGAAACGCGCTGCAACCCCCAGGGTTTCGTGGCGAACCGGCGAATCAGGGATTCCTTCGACGAGCCGCGGCTGCTTCTGGAAATCCCTTCAAATACCGATGAGATGCGAGCGCGTGCCCTGAACCTGGCGCAGCGGTGGCGGCTGGAAACGCGCCGAATGTTCCTGGGGGCCTGCGAGGCCGGTTACCGGGTTGTGGACTTTGTGGTCATGAGACCGGACCGCGACATTCGAGCTTTCTACGTTCTCGGGAAGGAGCAGCATGCCAAAGAATATTCCACCAGCCCGGGAGGGCAAAGTCCAGACCGGGTATGAGCTTTACATCATGCGGCACGGTCTCGCCGTTACTCGCGGCAGCATCCGTTTCTCCGACGATGCCCAGCGTCCCCTCGAGCCCGAAGGCAAGGAGAAAATGCGGGAGATCACGGAGGGCCTGAAGCGGCTGGACTTCGCCGTCGACTGGATTGTCTCGAGCCCACTCGTCCGGGCGCTCGAAACAGCGGAAATCGTCGCCGCATCACTGCCGGCAAGCGGTCCCGTGGAGGTCTGTGAGGCCTTGCGGCCCGGCGGGTCCCCTGAGGAGGTTCTGGCATATCTGGCCAAGCGTCCTACCCGCACCAGGGTTCTCCTGGTTGGCCATGAGCCTGACCTCAGCGACCTGACCACGCGGCTGATCGGCGCCGGCAGTCATGCCAACCTGACGTTCAAGAAGGGTGGATGCTGCCTGATCCGATTTGATGAATTCCCTCCCAGGAACCCCGGCCAACTGGTGTGGTGGTTGACGCCGCGCGTGCTCCGCAAGCTCCGGTAGCGGGTCAGTTCGAAATTGTAGCGGCGAGTTTACCTCGCCAGGTGGCGGCGTAAAGCCGCCTCTACTTCAAACCGACCCACTACCCAAGCTCCGCTGAATTTGCGCATTGCCCGCTGGCGTGGTAGGCTTCTGGCAGGGGGTGGCTATGAGGAAACTCAGCATCGTCCTGTTTTTGGCATTCGGGCTGGCGGTTTGCCCCTTCGCTCAGGGTCGCGGCGTGGGCGGCCATGGCGGGGGCAGCTCTCACGGCGGGTTTGGCGGCGGCGGGTTCCATGGGGGCAGCGGATTCCGCGGGGGCGGCGGCTTTCGCGGCGGGTTCGGTGGCGGATTCCGCGGAGGATCGGGTGGATTTCGAGGCGGCTTCGGCAGGGGCTATGGCGGCTGGGGCCGGGGTTGGGGTCGAGGTTGGGGTCGAGGATTCGGATATCCCTTCTTCGGTTTCGGCCTGGGGTGGCCTTGGTCCTATTGGCCGGGCTCCTACTTCGGCTATTACGGATATCCCGACTACCCTTGGTACGGCTGTGACGATCCGTACGGCCCTTATTCGTGTGACCCGTATCAATACGGCCCCTACTCCTATTCCTATGCTCCCGGTTCTTACGGACCGTCTTCGTATGCTCCCTACGCCTACGCACCATCTTCCTACCCTCCCCGTGTAGGTAACCCGGCCTATGCAAGCGCCGGCCAATCCTATGCCGACGCCAACGATCCCCCTGCGATGCGCAACCCCTTTGTTGCAGATGGTAAATGGCACCGGTTTGGCGAGAGCGCGTCTGTGCTTCAGGTGACGGGGCCGAAGAGCGCGTCTCCTCGAGCGAGCGGGCTGCTGTTGACGCGCGCGGCTTTCGTCGGCGACGGCAAGTGGCACTACTTCGGCCAGAGTCAGCGCGTCGCGCCGGCAGCTTCCAAGTCCAACACAAATCTTGCCGCAGTATCGACACCCTCATCGGCAAGATTGGCTTTGGTCTCTCGCGGGGTTGAGACAGGCGGCAGGTAGCCGGGAAAAGGTGCATGAACGAGTTAGTTCACATTGACTCAGCTCCGGTAAGGGTGCGCAAGCCGGACTGGCTGAAAGTGCGTGTGCCGGGCGGGGACAATTACGTCGAGCTGAAGCACTTGATGCGCGGCCTCAGCCTGCACACCGTGTGCGAGAGCGCCCGTTGCCCGAACCTCGGCGAGTGCTGGGCCCACCGCACCGCCACGTTCATGATCCTGGGGGAACTTTGCACTCGTCGCTGCGGCTTTTGCGCCGTGCCGAAGGGCCTGCCGCACGCCGAGGTTGATTGGGAGGAGCCGCAACGAGTCGCTGAAGCTGCCTCGAAGATGGGGCTGAAGTATGTCGTGGTGACTTCAGTGGACCGAGACGACCTGAAAGACGGCGGAGCCGCCATGTTCGCGCGCACGATTGAAGCCCTGCGACGCCGCGTGGCCGGCTGCCAGGTGGAGGTATTAATCCCCGATTTCCGCGGCTCCGACGAAGCCTTGGAAATCGTGCTTCGGGCTCGGCCCGATGTCCTGAACCATAATCTCGAAACCGTTCCTCGCCTCTACCCGGTGGCGCGGCGCGGCTCGAAGTACCAGCGCTCTCTGCGCCTCCTCGCCCGCTCGCGCCAAATCGCGCCCTCCATTCCTACCAAGTCCGGCCTCATGGTGGGCCTGGGAGAAACCTCCGACGAAATGCTGGCAGTGCTGAAGGATCTGAGCGGCGTGGGGGTTGATATCGTCACCATTGGCCAGTATTTGCGCCCCTCCGGCGAGCAGTTGCCGGTGGCGCGCTTTTATTCTCCGCAGGAGTTTTTGGCCCTCAAGGAAGAAGGACGCCGCTTGGCCATCCGCCATGTCGAGTCCGGCCCGCTGGTCCGCAGTTCCTACCACGCCCACGAGCAGACGCAGCAACTCACTCAGTAGCGCGGACCACCGGTTTTGTGGTCCGCGGCTTTTCCAAACGAAGTACCGCGGACCGCAAAACCGGCGGTCCGCGCTACCTACTGCCGGCCTACTATCGCACTTATGGTCCGAAGCCTCCAGGATGTTAAAGATTGCTGATCCCGCCATCGATGAGGAGTTCACTGCCGACGGTGAAGGCAGATTCGTCCGATGCAAGGAAGACCACGGCTTGAGCGATTTCACTTGGTTTTCCGAAGCGCCCGGCAGGGACCTGGCTTTCAAGGGAAGCGGCCATGGTTTTGAGGTCGGCCTCAGACAGGCCGAGCTTGCCATACAGCGGTGTCGAGATGGGACCTGGGCTAACGGCGTTCACACGGATCCCACGCGGGATCAGCTCCCCAGAGAGGGTTCGGGCGAGGGAAAGGAGTGCAGCTTTCGAGGCTCCATAGGCGGTCGTATTCGGCATGCCGAGGTGCGCGTTGACGGAGGCGTTTAAGACAATGGAAGCCGGATTCGCGAAGATCGGCAGCAGCGCCTGAATCAGAAAATAAGGTCCTTTCACGTTGATCGCAAAGGAACGGTCGAACCCGGCCTCATCCCACTTCTCGACCGGTCTGAGGTCGGCAATCCCGGCATTGATGAATAGGATGTCGAGCTGTCCAAACGCCTGGCGCAGAATTTCGGCGACTTTCTTCTGGGCGGCGATGTCACCCGCGTCGGATGGGATGATCAACACGTCGTCCCCGAGTTCTTTGCGCGCTGTCTCGAGAGGGGTAGCATCCTTGCCGGTTATGGCGACGCGGGCGCCTTCGTGCAGAAACTGGCGGGCGGTTTCGAGACCGATCCCGCTGGTCCCGCCCGTGATGAGAGCGCGCTTCCCCCTGAGCCTCTCCATAATGATGCCCTCCCCCGTCAACGGGAATTTGCGTTTTCGATTATGAGCCCCACCCTGACTATACCCTTGACCTCCTCTGAGTGCAATGGCCGATCGGGTTTTCAGCGCTCAGCCGGGCGCGCCGACTCTCTGGTTTTGAGATCTGGTAGCGCGGACCACCGCTTCTGTGATGGTCCGCGGCTTTTTCGAAGGAAGAACCGCGGACCGCAACAACGGCGGTCCGCGCTACCTTGCTGCGCGCCAGCTGGCGGCTGGAGGGCTTCAAAATATCAGATTCAAGACTTCAGATGCAAGGGGAAGCGGGCAGAAAAGCAAGACGGCGGGCAGAAGGCCCGCCCGTGCGACTCGCGTGCGGAGGTTCAAGCTTCCCGGCGGCGCTCGCTGGCATGGAGGATTGTGTAACCGACCACAGCTTTTCCTTCGTAGCGGACGATCACGTCGTCGTCGCTGAGTTCGCTGTCGGTGGCGTGGCTGGGCTTCTTGTAGTTGACGTAGAGCGTATCGGCCTCGGCGTCGTAGGACACCCACACTAAGCCCTCGCGTGATGCCTTAAGCTCGGGCAGGAGGTTCAAATAAGCCTGGATTTCTGCTACGGCCAAAGCTGTCTTCTCCTTTCGAGTGAGGCGATGCGGCGCGTCAGGAACGCCGTGATCACAAACCCATCATGTTCCAATTCCTTATAAACTGCAACCAGCCACTTGCCCGGCTCCAAGGGCCGGGTGGCGAGCAGCTCGCCCGCCCCGCCCGCAAAGATACGCTCGGCGCTCGCAACAGTCTGGAGGACCTCACCGCGAAGATCCGCCGGTTCGGAGTGTTCCTCGGCAATATGCCCCCAACGCTCATCCGTCAGCCGGATCGGAATGCCGTTTCGGGAAGTGACCGTGTCGATCAGGACGAACCTCCGCCGTGGTCTCGCGTTAACAAAAGAAAAGCGAGCACAAGACCTGTGCTACACAGTGTTGGAGGCTTTCAAAATATCAAATTCGAGATTTCAGATACAAGGGAAACAGGGCAGAAAAGCAAAAGGGCGGGCACCAGGCCCGCCCCTACGAAGCGTCAACAATTACCCATCGACAATCGACAATCGGCAATCGTCCATGAATTAATCCCGGCAACGACCGACTCTCCCACGCACTTCCGCGCGCAGTACCATGGGCCCTGGAGGGCTTAACTACCGTGTTCGGGATGGGAACGGGTGTGACCCCTCCGG
>Ga0187781_10000338_pt1 | contig 33277 bp, 32 predicted proteins | sample 0715_SJ02_MP02_2_FD_132447 | JGI IMG/M metagenome (GOLD analysis project Ga0187781, IMG submission 132447) | Tropical peat soil microbial communities from peatlands in Department of Meta, Colombia - 0715_SJ02_MP02_20_MG | ecosystem: Environmental > Terrestrial > Soil > Wetlands > Peat | place... | reverse complement strand
TTCATGGCTCCGGTCCGAGCGGCGCGAGGTGCCGCCGGGCCGAGGGGGTCGGGTGGTAGACGCCGAGGGCGACCGTTGGCACCCCCCGGATGCGAACGGCCGACTCCGGGGGAAACCGCCGCCGGCATTCGGGGCATCGAAACCCCCGCACGAGTCCGAGCGAACGGGTCGTGCGCCGGCAGGTCGGACACGTGGGGGCCCCCCGGGGAGCCCATCGCGCCGCGAGAGAGACGACCCGGAGGCCCTCGAGCTTCAAGGCCGGGCCATCGTCGCGGCTGCCCCACACGATCACCCGATCCCCTTCCCTCAGCAGCTGGGCGACGCGAGGAAGGGTCTTGGTCGGTTCGAACGCGACCGCCTCGAACGGAGTCCGTTCCCGGTCGATGAGGCGGAGACGGACGTGGCCGCCCCGGGCGACCACTGGGCGCGCGGCGACGCGGGCCGAGATGCGCGCGGACCCGAACGCGCTCATCTGGCGGGCTGTTCGGCGGACGAGATGGTCCCCCGTCGCCTGGTTGGTGCGAAAGAGGACCCACCGATCGACCGGCTCCGAAACCACGTCCGTCCGCGCGAGCAACGGGCTCGCCCGGTCGGTCCCCCGGAGACCGAAGAGGATGGGGCAGGCCGTGTGCGGGGTGACCAGAAGGCGACGGGTGCTCGGGTCATGGCAGAGGAAAAGGCCGACATGCCTTCGGGCGGTCGCGCGGACCGACTCCGCCTCGACCCAGCGGCGGGCGCCTTCCCGCTCGACCGGGCGGTACGCGATGAGCTCCCAGGTCGCGCGGCGACCGGGCCAGGCGACAGCGGCGCTCGCCCCGACGACCCCTCGCCCGTCGCCCTCGGCGCGGACGAACGCTCCGACCGAGTCGAGGAACCGGCGGGCCTCCTCGACCGGGACGACCTCGCGGACCGCTCGGTAGTAGACCGCTGCGGGAAGTCGACGGCGCACGGCGACAAGGGCCGGGTCCGTCCGGGGTTCTCCGCGTTGGGAGCGGGCGAGGACCCGCTCCCACGCGCGTTCGAGGAACGTCCGCTCGTCCGACGGGAGAAGCGGGGCGCCGCGGGCGAAGCCCCAGAGCGGTCGACCGCCGGCCTCCCCGACCTTGCGCCGGGGACCGCTCCCCCGACCGAACCGGGCCGCCAGGGCGGCGTTCCCCCGCGTCTTCCACGGGATGTTGGGGTTGAGCCGCACGAGGTGCGGGTCTCCGATCAGGTCGACCCCTTCGTCCCGTGCGAGCGCAAGCAGCTCGGTGAGCACCCAGGTCGTGCAGCCGCCCCGGGGGCTGTCGGTGTCGTCGATCCCGACCCAGATGGTCCTCACCCCCCGCGCGCCGGCGGTGAGGGTTCCTCGGTCGGGGGTGCTACGCGAGCCCCGCGAGGAGCTTCTGGTAGCTCGGGAGGTTCCCCGCGACCCCGATGTCGGTGACGGCCGGACCCGGCCGGTCCCCGACGAGCTTCACCTCGAGCCCGTCCTCGCCCTTCACCTTCGGCCGGTGCATGACCCCGATCGGGATCCGGCCGGAGTCGGTCGTCTCGAGGCAGAGCCGGAACATCGTCTTGCGGTCGGTCGGGTCGTAGTCGGGGAGGGTCGAGACGTCGAGGACCTTCTCGCGCCAGAGCTTGTAGGTGTCGTTGTAGGTGACACAGGGCGAGAGGTCCTCGACGAAGGCGAAGCCCCGGCCCTCGCGGTTGAACCGCAACGCCTCCGACAGGATCGCCGTCATCCCCTTCGGGTCGCCGGAGAACGTGCGCGCGATGAAGTTGGGGGCGGGGATGGAGAGGGCCGTCAGGATCGAGTGGAACGGCGGCTCGACGTTCCCTTCGAACCCGATCTGGCTCGTCGGAGACGCCTGGCCCTTCGTCAGTCCGTACGTCTCGTTGTTCATGACGATGTAGAGGACCGAGACGTTCTTCTTGAACGCGTGGATGAAGTGGCCCATCCCGATGGCGTAGCCGTCCCCGTCCCCGCCGGCGGCGACCACGGTGAGCGCAGGGTTCGCGAGCTTCACGCCGACGGCCTGCGCGAGGAGGCGACCGTGGAGCGCGTGGATGCCGTTGATCTCGAGGAAGTTGTGGATCGAACCCGAACAGCCGATCCCCCCGACCAGGACGAGCTCGTGGGTCGGGATCTTCTGTTCCGCCGCGGCCCGCTTCACGGCGGCGAGCACCCCGAAGTCGCCGCATCCGGGGCACCAGATCGGCTGGACCGGCTTTGCGGACTGCACCATCTCAGACCACCTCCTTCATCCCGGCGACGATCTGCGGCGCCCGGAAGGAGAAGCCGTCGTACTTGAGGATCGACCGGAGCTTCTGGTAGTGCCAGGGCATCGTCTCCCGGACGAGCCGCGCGAACTGCCCCGTGTAGTTGTGCTCGACGAGGAAGGCCACGTCGACCTCCTTGAGGAAGGGGTCGATCTCGTGCACCGGGACCGGGTAGACGGTCCGCGCCTGAAGGTACCGCGTCGCGAGCCCCCGGCGCTCGAGCAGGCGCTGGGCCTCGAGGATCGGACCGGACGTGCTGCCGAAGCCGATGAGACCGACCTTCGCGGTCGCGGGGCCGAAAAGGCGGCAGGCCGGCAACTCGCCCCGCGCATGGACCATCTTCTCCATCCGCTTCTTCATCATGCGGCCGCGGTTCGCCGGGTTGACCGAGACGTGCCCCCACTCGTCGTGCTCGTTTCCGGTGACTTCCGCCCAGATTCCCGGAGTGCCCGGCGGAGCGTACCCGCTCCGACCGTCCGGGGCGAACTCGTAGACCTTGTACTGCGAGAGCTGGCCCACGGCCTCCGCCGATAGCCGGCGTCCACGGTCGACCGCGACCTTCGATAGGTCGAACCGCGGGCTCGTGCTCGTGTTCTGGCAGAGCGCCTGGTCGAGGAGGAGGATTACCGGGACGCGCCACCGCTCGGCGAGGTTGAGTGCCTCGACCGTGAGGTCAAAGCAGTCGACCGGGTCCGCCGGGGCGAGGATGAAGCGCGGATACTCCCCGTGCCCGAGGTTGGCGAGATGCGAGAGGTCCGACTGCTCGTGGCGGGTCGGCTGTCCCGTCGACGGCCCGACCCGCTGGCAGTCTGCGACCACGATCGGGAGCTCCGCGGTGCTCGCGTGGCCGATCCCCTCGGTCATGAGCGAGAGCCCCGGGCCGCTCGTGGAGGTCATCGCGCGGGCCCCCGCGTAGGCCGCTCCGATGACCATGTTGATCGCGGCGAGCTCGTCCTCGGCCTGGCGGACGACCCCCCCGAACGAAGGAAGGTATCGCTGCAGGTACTCCATGACCTCCGTGGCGGGCGTGATCGGGTATCCGGCGAAGAACCGTCCACCGCCGACGACGAACCCGAGCGCGACGGCTTGGTTGCCGGTCGTCAGGATCTGGTCGCGCGCCTCGCCGCTCGCGAGCACGAACCGGTTCTCCACCCCCGGCACCGCGAGGGCCGCCTTCCTTCCGATCTCGAGCGCTTTGAGGTTCTTCTCGAGAGCCTCTCCGCCACGGCGCTTGAACCGCTCTTCGATGACGGCGCGGGTCTGGCCCGGGTCGAAACCGAACAGGACCGAGATCGCCCCGTAGGCCGCCGTGTTCTTGAAGATGGGTTGACCGAGGGGTCCGCCGACCAGGGTCGCGAACGGGAACCCCGCGGAGTGCGGGTCCGCGATATGGAAGGTCGTGGAGTCGTAGATGATGAACCCGTGCGGGGCGAGCTCCGCCTTGCCCATCTCGACCGCCTCGTTGTCGAACGCCACGAGCGCGTCCACCTGCGACTTCACCGCCGCCAGCGGGTCGCGGCTTCCGCGCACCGAGGCGTCCGCGTGGCCCCCGCGGATCCGCGAGAGGACGTTCCGGGAGGTGTAGACGTAGAGCCCGCGCTTCTGGAAGTACCTCCCCAGGAGGTCGGAGACGGTGAGGGTCCCGTCGCCGCCCTGCCCCCCGATCATCACGCTGACGTCGCTCAATTCGAGCGGCGGACGAGGAACGCCCGGACCGGACTGTTCGGGTAGAGGAGCGATTTGGGCTGCCGCGGGGGACATGTAAATCTCCAGGCACAGGTCGTCGCCGACTTGTATGCGGTTTCAGCGCAGGTGGCTATTTAAGTACTCATCCCGGCGGAGGCCGGGCGAGGTAGGGACGGCGGGAATCGATGCTAAAAAACGTTAATTCGGTCGAGCCCGTGGAAGGCCGGATGGCGAAGTCGCGCCTGGTCGAGGACTTCCACTCGGAGACCCACCGCGAGCGGCGTATCCATCCCCGGATCGAGGTCTGGGACGAAACGCTCCGGGACGGCGAACAGATGCCCGGCGTGCACTTCTCGCCGGAGGAAAAGGTGCGGATCGCGACCGCGCTCTCCGACGTGGGCGTGAGCATCATCAACGCCGGCATCCCCATCGTCTCCGAGGAGGAGGCCCGGGCCGTCCGCGAGGTCGCCGGTGCGGGACTACGGGCCCGGATCCTGGCGGCCGCGAGGACGGTGCCCGCGGACGTCGATGCGGTCATCAAGAGCGGGGCGACGCACATCGCGATCTTCGTCGCCGCGAGCCGCGTCCACCTCAAGTTCAAGCTGAAGATGACCCCGGAGGAGGTTCGGCTCGCGTCCCTCCGGACGGTTCGCCAAGCCAAGGACGCCGGCCTCCACGTGGCCTTCGTGACCGAGGACACGGTCCGCGCGCCGTTCGACTTTGTCGAGCGCCTCTACCGGGACGTACAGGACGCCGGCGCGGACCGCCTCGTCGTCGCGGACACGGTCGGCATCATGACGCCGCTCACCTTCCGGTGGTACCTGCGCGAGTTCCAGCGACGGGTGAAGCCGAAGGACCTCTCGGTGCATTGCCACAACGACTTCGGGATGGCCACCGCCAACACCATCACCGCGGTCGAGTGCGGCGCCCGCGCGCCGCACGTCTGCGTTAACGGCATCGGGGAACGCGCCGGCAACGCGGCGCTCGAGGAGGTGGTCCTCGGGCTCGAGACGCTCTACGGCATTCGCACCGGGATCCGCACCGAGAAGATCCATGACCTCTCCCGCTTGGTCGAGGAGCTTTCGGGAGTGCCCGTGGCGGCGAACAAGGCCCTGGTCGGCTACAACGCCTTCTCGCACGAGGCCGGGATCCACACGCACGGGATCCTGGCGCACACCCTCACCTACGAGCCGCTCCAGCCCCACGTCGTCGGACGCCAGCGGAAGATGATCCTGGGGAAGCACACCGGGAAGGCTGCGTTGGTCGAGAAGCTGAAAGAGCGGGGGCTCTCCGCCTCCGACCCGGTGCTGCTCGAGCTCTTGCGTCGCGTGAAGTCCGAGACGGAGTCCCAGTCGAAGAGCGGTCTCCGAAAGTTCCTCCACTACTACCGGTCGATGTTCGAGAGTCCGGGACTCAGCGACTCGGAGTTCTGGGCGATCGTGGAAGCGGTGGGGATCCGCACGGTGGGTTCATGAGCGCGGGGAACGGGCAGGGGGCGACTCTCGCGGAGAAGGTGCTGGCGCGCGCGTCCGGGCTCGAGCGCGTCGTGCCCGGCCAGATCGTGGAGGGGCAGGTCGACCTCGCGATGATGCACGAGCAGGGAGCCCAGACGGTCGCACCGTTCCACCAGATGGGGGCCGTAAAGGTCTGGGACCCCGACCGCGTCGTGATTGCGATCGACCACTGGGTGCCGGCCTCCACGGAGGGTGCCGCCGTCCTCCACCGGATCCTGCGAAAGTTCGCCGCCGAGACCGGGCTCCCCCACTTCTACGATGTCGGCCGCCACGGGATCTGCCACCAGATCCTCGCCGAGAATGGCTGGGTCGTCCCGGGCGACCTCGCGGTCGGGACGGATTCGCACACGAACATGCTCGGGGCGATGGGCGCGGTCGCCACCGGGATCGGCCCGACCGAAATGGCTGCGGTGCTTGCTCTCGGCCGGCTCTGGCTCAAGGTCCCCCCGACGGTCCGGGTCCACGTGCGCGGAACGTTCGGGAAGGGAGTGACGGCGAAGGACCTCGTCCTACGAATCCTCGGCGAGATCCGGACCACCGGCGCCACCTACAAGGCGGTCGAGTTCTCCGGCCCGACGATCGAGCGCCTCTCGATGCCCGAGCGATTCACGATCTGCAACATGACGACCGAGATGGGCGCGAAGACCGGCATGGTCGCCCCCGACGAGAAGACGTTCGAGTACCTGTCCCGCATCGCGAAGCACCCGATGCACCCGTTGCACTCGGACCCGGACGCCCGGTACGAGCGCACGGTCGAGATCGACGTCGACGGAATGCCGCCGATGGTCGCCTGCCCGTACTCGCCGGACAACGTGCGGCCCCTCACAGAGGTCGTACAGGAGCACGTGAAGGTCGACCAGGTGTTCCTCGGCTCCTGCACGAACGCCCGGATCGAGGACCTCCGCGAGGGAGCGGCCCTCATGAAAGGTCACAAGGTCGCCCCCGGGGTGCGGTTCATCGTATCGCCGGCGTCCACACCGATCTACGACCAGTGTCTCCACGAGGGGATCATCGAGACGTTCACGGAGGCGGGGGCGGTGTTCACCAACTCGAGCTGCTCGGCCTGCTTCGGCGGGAACATGGGGATCCTCGCCCCGGAGGAGGTCTGCGCTTCCTCCTCGAACCGGAACTTCCCCGGCCGGATGGGGGCGAAGGAGGCGCGGATCTACCTCATGTCCCCGGCGGCGGTGGTCGCGACCGCCATCAAGGGCGAGATCTCCGACCCGCGGGAGCTCCTCTAGGAGGGTCCGTGCAAGAGGTCATCGAAGGTCGGGTCTGGACCCTCGGGGTCGACGTCGACACCGACCAGATCATCTCCGGCAAGTACCTCACGATCATCGACCCTAACGAGCTCAAGAAGCACGTCTTCGAGATCGCGCTCCCCGAGTTCGCGAAGGAGGCGAAAGCGGGGGACATCCTCGTGGCCGGCGAGAACTTCGGCTGCGGCTCGAGCCGGGAGCACGCTCCCCAGGCGATGCGGGCGATCGGGGTCGGCGCGGTCGTCGCGGACTCGTTCGCCCGGATCTTTTTCCGCAACGCGATCAACCTCGGCATTCCCACCGTGGAGGCCCGCGGGGTGCGGGCGATCTTCGAGCAAGGCGACACGGCTCGCATCGAGATGACCGCGGGCCGGATCACGAACCGGCGGACGGGCGCTGCCGTCACCTTCCCGCCCCTCCCCCACCACCTGCTCGACCTCCTCGAGGCCGGAGGGTTGGTCGAGAAGGTCCGCCGCGAGCTCGAGGGTCGCGGCGCGGCGGGAGTACCTCCGTGAAGGACGCGGGGTACGAGGTCGCCGTCTATGGGGGCGACGGGACGGGGCCGGAGGTGGTCCGCGAGGGGCTCCGGGTCCTCGAGGTCCTTCGCGAGGGAGGTCCCGCACCGTGGCACTGCACCGAGTATCCGGGGGGCGGACAGTACTATCTCCGCACCGGCCGGGAGTGGGATCCCGAAGGGGAGGCCGCGTCCCACAGCGCGGATGCGATCCTTGTCGGGGCGGTGGGGTGGCCCGGTGCGACGTTGCCGAACGGGGACCTCGCCGGTCGGGCGCTCGTGCTCGGCCTCCGCGAAGGCCTCGACCTCTACGCGAACGTGCGCCCGTGCAAGCTCTATCCCGGCGTGCGGCACCGCATCAGCGGGGAGTATCGCGAGGTCTGGTCGCCGAAGAACGTCGACATGGTGATCGTGCGGGAGAACACCGAGGACCTCTACACCCCGACCCGCGGTCGGCTCCGCCGAGGCGGAGAGACCGAGGTGACGATCGACGCCCGGATCATCACCCGCAAAGGGTCGGAGCGGGTGATCCGGTACGCCTTCGAGCTCGTCCGGGCGAGAGGTCGGGGCGCGCCCGAGGACGGAGCGAAGCGCCTCACGTGCGTCGACAAGTCGAACGTGATGGAAGGATGCCGCTTCTTTCGAGAGACGTTCGACCGCATCGGCGCCGAATACCCAGAGGTCGAGCGCGACTACGCCTACGTGGACGCGTTCGCGCAGTGGCTCGTGCGCAACCCGGAACACTACAACGTGGCCGTCGCGACCAACATGATGGGGGACATCATCACCGACCTCGCCGCAGTACTCCAGGGCGGCATGGGGTTCGCCGCCGGTGGGAACATCGGCACCCAGCACGCGATGTTCGAGCCCGTCCACGGTAGCGCGCCCAAGTACGCAGGAAAGAACCAGGTCAATCCGTTCGCGACGTTCCTGGCCATCGAGCAGATGCTCCGCTGGCTCGGCGACCGGCATTCCGACCCGCGACTCCGCGAGCCCGCGGACCGGCTCGAACGGGCGATCGCCCGGACGCTCGCGTCGGGCGCCGCGCGGACGTACGACCAGGGAGGGACGGCCTCCACGCGGGACGCCGCCGACCGGGTGATCGAGGCGATCCGGGGGGAGGCACGATGAGCGGTCGGGCGGTCGCGATCGTCGGGGGCGTGACGACCCCGTTCGGCGTCCGACCGACGACCTGGCCCGAACTCGCCCAGGAGGTCGGCGCCGCCCTCTTCCGCGCCGTCCCCGAGCTGCGCAGCGAGGACGTCGATTCCCTGTTCGTGGGCGCCGCGGAGCCCGAGCGGTTCGCGTTCCAGTCGCACGTCGCGCCCCTCGCCGCCGAACAGATGGGGCTCCAACCGTACCGCATCCTCCAACGGACCGAGCTCGCGTGCGCCTCCGGACAGTCGGCGATCCGATCGGCCTACGCGGCGATCGCGAGCGGCCTTTCGGACGTGGCGGTCGCGGTCGGAGTGGAGAAGATGAACCTCCCGTCGATGTCGGAGGCGAGCTCCGCGATGGGGTGCGTGATGGACCGGCCCTGGGACGGTCCGCACGGCGCGACGGCGCCTCCGTTCTTCGCGATGGTGGCGCAGCGGCACATGCTCGAGTTCGGCACCACCGAGGAACAGCTCGCGGCGGTCTCCGAGAAGAACCATCGGTTCGCGAACTCGAACCCGACCGCCCAGTTCCACGCGAAGACGTTCGCCCGCGACAAGCTCCTCCGTCTACCGATCGTCTCTCCGCCGCTCCGGCTCGGGGACTGTTCCTCGATGACGGACGGGGCGGCCGCGGTCGTCCTCACCTCCGAGGAGCGGGTCCGCGAATACACGGACACCCCGGCGTGGATCCGCGGCACGGCCCAGTACTCCGACTTTCACAACCTTGCGAACGCCGGCTCGCTCACGGAGTGGCCCGGTCTCGCTCGCGCGGCGCGGGAAGCGCTCGGCGGTGCGGGGATCGGGGTGCACGACCTCGACCTCGCCGAGCTGCACGACTGCTTCACGATCTCGGAGATCATCGAGTACGAATCGCTCGGTCTCTGTGCCCGCGGCGAAGGGGGACGGTTCGCCTCGGACGGACGGGGCGACCTCGGCGGCGACCTCGTCGTGAACCCCCGCGGAGGGCTGCTCGGGTGCGGCCACCCGCTCGGGGCGACCGGCATCGCCCAGGCGGTCGAGGTCTTCGACCAGTTCTCCCATTCCGTGGCCGCGGCGCGCCAGGTCCCCGACCCGGAGTGGGCCCTCGTCCACAACCTGTCGGGGAGCGCCAACGTCCACTCCGTGATGGTCTACCAGCGGGGAGGCGCGGCATGAGTACCGAGGCGAAGCGGCGGTCCCGGGAGTCCGCGACCGTGCTCCCGCCGGTCGAATCGCCCTCTCCGCCCGCGGCTGCACCGCCAGCACCACCACCGAAGCCGAAGACGAACGAGAAGCGTCCCTTCCTGCTCGACTTCTTCCCGCTCGAGACGCCGGACCAGACCCGGCTCCACCGGTTCTACGAACGCCTCCGAGAAGGTCGGCTTTCCACCACCCGTTGTTCGCGGGACGGAAGTCTCCATTGGCCCCCGCGTACGGCCTGTCCCCGCTGTCACACCGAAGCCGTCGAGTGGGTCGACCTGCCCGAACGGGGCCACGTCTACGCCTTCAGCGCCGTCCTCGCCGGGGCGCCCTACGGGATGGAGGACGAGGTGCCGTTCGCCGTGGGCCTCGTGGACCTGGACGGGGTCCCGCTCCGTCTCTTCGGCCGGATCGAAGGTCGGCCCTGGACCGAACTCCGCATCGGCCAACCGGTGAAGGTCGAGGCCTACGACATCGGCGACGGCCGGGTGTTCTACCGATTCCGGGTCGTCGATTGACCGAATCGCCGGTTCGGACGGGTTGAGGGGCCCCCGGCGCGACGGTCCCGCTTCCGCCCCGTCGTCCGGACATGACAGCCAAATTCTCGGAGTAGGCTATTTATACACCCCCTAGGTCTCGCGCGCCGCCGGCTCGGGGAGCCGGACGTGCATGGAATCGACGAGCAGTGGGTGGTGGCACCGTCACGGTTGGACGGTCGCCATCCTCCTTGCCGCGTTCGGGCTCTCCATGGCGATCCGGACGATCTGGGCGTATCCGGTCGTCGCGCAGTGGGGTCCCCTTTACACCTACGCGGGCGGCTCAGACTCGTACTACCACTCGCGGGTGATGCAGTACATCATCCAGAACCACCGGAACCTGATCACCGACCCGTTGCTCAACTTCCCGGTCGGGGCGCTCAACCCCCGCGAGCCGCTGTTCGACTGGATGAACGCCATCCTCGGGCTCCTCTTCGCCCCGTTCTTCGGCGGGAACGCCACCGTAGCGGGGGCCTGGTTCCTCGACTTGGACGCGCCCTTCTGGGCGGCGCTCGGTGTCTTCCCGGTCTATCTCATCGGCCGCGAGGTGGCGAACCGCCGCATGGGCCTCATCGCGGCGTTGATCTATCCGTTCCTGAGCGCGAACATCGACTCCTCGATCTGGGGGTACGCGAACTACCTCTCGTTCTACACCTTCCTCATCCTGGTCGTCATCTACTCCTACATCCGCACCGTCAAAGCGGTCGGAAGCCGACGCTGGGTGGAGGACTATCGACGCCCCGGGCAGTACCTCCCGGCGCTCCGGGCGTTCCTGCGGACCGAACGGACCGCCGTTAAGTGGGCCGTCTTCACGGGGGTCTCCCTCGGGGCCCTCGCGCTCGCCTGGCAGGGGTACACCTACGCGATCGTCGTCATCGCGATCTCCCTCGTCGCCGCGATGGTCGTCGAACGGATCCGCCGGGTCGATTCGTTCGGCCTCTACATCGCGACCGCGATCGTCGGGCTGGTCGGGTTCCCGATGGCGATGCCCTACTACATCGTCCAGCACCAGTTCACGACCTGGTTCGACCTTCCGCTCCTTGTCTTCTTCGGCGCGCTCGCCCTCCTCCTGCCGTTCCTTCTGATGCGGGACGTCCCGTGGGTGTTCAGCGTCCCGTTCCTCGCGGTCCTGGTCGCCGCGGGGGTCGGCGTGCTCGCGCTCGTGAACCCGACCGACTACACGAACCTCGTCACCGGACAGGGGTACTTCGTCAAGACGCTCATCTACTCGACCGTCGCCGAGGCGCAGGCCCCGTCCATCGACCAGCTGGTGCTCGGGTACGGGGTCGTGACGTTCTTCCTCGCGTTCGTCGGCCTTGCCATCTTCGCCTATCTCCTCGTGAAGGGTCGGTTCAAGCGGTACCACATCGTCTTCTTCGTCTTCGCGCTGCTCTCGATCTACCTTCCGATCTCGGCCGCGAAGTTCTTCCTAGTCGGGTCGCCGATCTTCGCCCTCCTGCCCGCGGAGGCGGTCCGCCGTCTCCACGACATCGCCGGCTACGGCGAGCTCCGCCGGACCGCGGCGTCCCTCGCGGACCGGCGCAGCCAGTTCTCCGCGTTCCGCAAGGCGTTCAAACCGCGGCACGTGATCGTGATGGCCCTCGCCCTCGTCATCATCCTGCCGAACGTCTGGGTCGCCATCGACGCCGGCATCCCCGGCAACACGAAGGCCGAGTACGCGAACCAGGTCGGCTCCACGCTGCCCCCGTGGATCCAGCTCAACACCTCGAACCCTTCGTCCTACTACCTCGGTGCGGCGGGGACCTCCCTCGACACCCCGGACCAGTACGACAGCGCCGGATACAATTGGCTCGCGACGCAGGACGTGAACGTTCCCGAGCCGCAACGTCCCGCGGTCGTGAGCTGGTGGGATTACGGATTCCAGACGATCGACCAGGGAGACCACCCGAGCGTCGCGGACAACTTCCAGCAGGGGATCGACCCCGCCGGGCAGTTCCTCCTCGCGCAGAACGAGTCTCAGGCGATCGCCATCCTGGCCACCACCCTGCTTCAGGGCGAGGAGCGTTCGACCGGCCTGCCCTACCTTCCCGGGTCGCTCAACCAGATCCTCGCGGCCGACGGGCTCGCCGTCCCGGCGCTCCACAACCTGCTCGTCAACACGAGCTCCGACTACTCGCTCGTGGTCGCCCACCCCGAGCGGTACCTCCCGGTGAACCCGAGCACGCTCACGGACGACAACGCGATGTACCTCGCGACCGCCTACTTCATCGCGACCAGCCTTTCGCTCAACGGGGTCGCGAAGGTCTACGACGACATTCAAGGATACACCGGCTGGTCGATCCGCTACGCGCTCGCCGATTCGCGTCTGTTCCCGTTCAGCGGGACCGACACCGGCATCTACTACGCACCCGCCGAACTGACGGGCCGGATCATCGGCCCCTCGGGGAACCCAACGTCGTTCTTCAACGTCACCGTTCTCGGGTCGAACGGACAGGAGTACACGCCCGGCCAACTGCCCTCCGGCGTGACCGAGGTCGGCGCCCCCGTCGTCAACTACTTCGCGCCGTTCTACAACTCGATGATCTACCGGACCTACATCGGGTACAACGGCACGGACATCGGGCAGAGCGCGGGGATCCCCGGGCTCACGATGAACTCGACCGTCGAGCCCGGCTGGATGCTGCAGCATTTCCAGGTCGTCTACAAGACCGCCTACCTCTGTAGCCAGCCGAACTACCTCGGCACGTGCGTCGCGGCCAACCTCCCGACCGCGGTCGGTCGGGCCGCCGCGATCAACGGATCGGCAGACCTGCGCCCGGTGAGCTACTTCAGCGGAGGGGAATCGTTCCTCGAGTACTATCCCGGCCAGACCCTCCTCGGCACCGTGGCGACCGGAAGCGGTGCCCCGGTCGGGGGCGCTCGCGTGACCGTCTACGACGGCTGGGGGATCCCGCACGAAACAGTCCTCACTGCGCCCGACGGGACGTTCTCCATCGTACTGCCGCCGGGCAACGATACGTTGAACATCACGATGGGCTCGCTCGAAGGGCTCTCGCAGGCCGGGAGCATCCTCTTGCGCTCCGTCAAGATCGTCGTGCCGGACGCGGTCGGCCTCAGCGTCAACGCACCGAACCTCGTCCAGACGTTCACGGTCGCGCCCGGGTCGCTCGAAGGGTTCGTCTTCTGGCGGAACTCCGGGAACGACACCTACACGCCGCCGGAGGATACGGTCGTCCCGGGGGCGAACGTCGTCTTCTGGGGAACCAACCTCACCACCCACGTCGCCACAACCGACGCGAGCGGCGCGTTCGACCTCACGGGCGTAGGCCCGGGCGTCTACAACTACAACGTCCTCGCCGCGGGACACAACTACACCGAATCCCCCATCACGGTCGGCTCCGGTACGAGCGCGAACGCGACCGCGGGGATCCTTCCCGTCACCGTCACCGGGACCGTCCGCACGGCCGAGGGAACCGGCGTCGACGGGGCGACCGTCACCCTGAGCGGGCCGGGCGGGGCGGTCTCGAGCACCGCGTCGAACGCGACGGGGAAGTACTCGGTCGCGAGCTCGGGTCCCGGGAACTACACCGTCCTCGCCACGGTGGCCAGCACCGACCTCAGGTCCGTCGGGGTCCCGCTCACGCTCTCGAACGTGGGCGCGAACGTCTCCGTCAACCTCACCGTCCTACCAACCGGCACCGCGACGTTCTTCGTGGGCGTGAGCGGGGTCCCGGTCGCGGGGGCCGCGGTACGATTCACGCCGGTCGCCACCTACTACAACGCCTCGGTCTCCCCGCTCGAGTCGCTCTCCGCCGCCACGAGCGATGCGACCGTCGTGACGACCTCGGGCGGGGGGACGGCGACCGCGGTCCTGCCGGACGGCCAGTATGCGGTCTACGCGACGGCCCTCGTGAACGGACAGACGTACGTGGCGCTCGGGTCGACCTCGGTGACGGCCGGGGTGACCAACCCCGCCTCCTCGCTCGCGCTCGCCCCGGCCGTGACCCTGAGCGGCACGGTCTCGACGGTCGGAGCGCCGGTAACGTCGAACCGCACCGCGGTCATCGCCACCTCCTCCACTGGCGACGAGGTGGTGACCTGGTTGTTCAACGCGAGCTTCACCCTCTCGCTCCCGAAGGGGACCTACAGCCTGCTCGCGCTCCAAGGCTCCGCGACGCCCTCCGCCCCGGTCTCCGCCGGGCTTACTTCGGTCGTCCTCGCCGCTACGACCAAGGTGGCGATCGTCCCCGTCTCGGCGCTTCGGGTCACGCTCACGATCGGGGCGTCGCTCCCGGGCGGGTCGCTCTACCCTGCCCCGGGGGCGACCGTGATCGTGAGCGCCGGCCGGACCGGTCCCTCCGTCACGGCGTTCGCGGACGATAACGGAACGGCCGTCCTCTACGCGCCGTCGGTCCTGCCCCTCGGGTCGGGCTCCTATTGCGTGAGCGCCTCCGCGTTCGGGTTCCAGTCCTCCTCCGTGTGCGGGCTCTCCCCGAACGGGCTCGCCGCGCTGACCTCGCTCCCGACCCCGATCGTGCCGGTCGCCGTCTCGCTCACCGTCCTCGGCCTACCGTCCGGGGTTTCGGTCCAGGTCAACCTCACCGCGGAGAGCGCGACCGCGGTGAACCGCACCCTCACGGGCGGGCCTACGTTCTCGTTCTCGATGCCTCCCGGTCTCTACTCGGTCTCCGCGCGGGCGGTCATCGCCTCGAGCACGGTCGTCTACCTTCCGAGCGGCCTCCTCGCGACCACCATCCCCCTCGGGGCGACCGAGTCCCGGCTCACCCTCATCCTCATCCCGCAGGTGAACGCGACCGGCGTCCTCAGCCTGCCCCCGAAGGTGGAGGCTTCGAACGTCCTCGTCTCCTTGTCGTCACCGACCCTCAACGTGACCGTCAACGGGACCGCGTTCGAGAAGGGGTTCTACGTCGCGCCGGGCACCTATTCCGCCTACGCGACCGCGAACGCGAGCGGCGCGACGTACACGAGCCTGACCCGCGTCACCGTCTCCTCCCGCGGGAACGTGACCCCGGCGATCGCGCTCAGCGCCGCCGGCCCGACCCTTTCGGGAACCCTGACCGACCCCTCCGGCGCGGTCGTCGCGCTCAACGCGTCCGTCCATCTCGTGAAACCCGGCGGGGCGACCGCGGTCGCGACGGCCCTGAGCGGCTCGTTCCGGCTCGCCCTCGAGCCGAGCACGACGTACGCGGCCTTCGTCAACGGGACCACGACCGAGCCGGGTCCGAACGGGAGCTACTTCGAATCGTGGAGCTCGGCGCCCGGCGCCTCCTGCTCCATCGGCTCCACGAACTCCAGCTGCAACGTCCCGCTCGTGGGGACCCCCGAGCCGGTCTGGGTCAACGGGACCCTACGGGCCTCGGGAGCGCCGAGCCCCGTCGCGGGCACGGTCCGCCTGGTCGGCCCCTACCCCTCCTCGAACGTCACGGTCGTCTCCGCCGCGAACGGGACGTTCTCGGTGCCCGTCCGTCCGGGAGCGTACTCGCTCTACGCGACGGGCGGCGGGTCGAGCCAGACGCTCGCCAACCTCTCGAGCGTCCTGGCCCTGCCGTCGACGTCCGGCCCGTTGTCGGTCGTGCTCACGCCGGGCTGGATCGACACGGTGACGATCGTCCCGCCGGATTCGACCGGCGGGGCCCTCGGCACGACGACCCTCTCGGTCGCGAACTCCGCCGGTGTGCGGACGGTCTTCACGGGGGTCGCGCTCGGCTCCCCGCTCCTGCTCGCGCTCCCCGCCGGGGCCTACGAGCTCACCGCGAGCGCCCCCGGGACCCTCAACGGGGTCTCGACGAGCGCGTCCGTCTCCGCGCCCGTCACGGTAGTGGCGGGGAACGTGGGGACGGTCCTTCCGCTCGCCTACGCGACGAGCGTCTCCGTCACCGCAACGCTGGTCGGACCGACCTCCGCGACCGTCGCCGCCGGGGGTGCCGCGACGTTCTCCTTCAGCGTCCGCAACAGCGGCAACGTCCCCGTGACGGTCCACCCGGTCGGAACGCCGTCCTACTGGACGTTCAACTTCACCCTCGGGAACGTCACCCTGAACGCCGGCCCCGGCGCCACCGCGCTCTCCGGCGAGGTACGGATCCTCGTTCCCGCCGGAACGGCGGTCGCGCATCCCGGGGTCACGATCGAGCTGGTCACGTCGAACGGCACGGTCGTCGGCACGGTCGCCCCCGCGCCGCTCGTCAACGTCGTCGGCTACTACGGACTCGCGGTCGGGCCGTCCTCGCTCCCCACGCGGGTATCGTCCACGACGGCGACCGTCCCGTTCTCCGTCCTCAACACCGGGAACGTGCCGGAGACGGTCGTCGCGACCGTCGTCGACCCGAACCGGCTCGCGGGCCTCGGATGGAGCGCGAACCTCTCTGCCGGAAACGCCCTCTCGGTGGAGCGGGTCCTCACCGCCGGCGACAACATCTCGCTCAACGTCAACCTCACGGCGACCTCCTCGATCTTCGTTCCCCCAGGGACCGTGACGGTCTCGGTCTCGGTGCTGAACGCCTCGGGCGCCACGTCCGCGAGCTTCACGTTGAACGTCCCGATCGCTTCGGTCGGCTCGGGAACCGGTAACGGGGCGCCGCCGGTCACCGTCACCGGCCCGTCCCTCGGTTCCGCCCCCAACCTTCCGCCCGTCTGGCTCGTGCCGCTGCTCGCCTTCGTCCCGACGGTCGCGCTCGTGGTCGGGATCGTCACCTACCGCTGGTGGCGGACGCGGAGGTGGACCCGGCGATGACGGCGCGACCGTTTCCGCTCGTCCTCCTCGCCGTTCTCCTGGTTGCCCTTACTCTGGTCGCGGCGGTCGCGCCGGCGGCCCGCGCCGCCGGGACGACCTCCGTCACCGGGTCGATCACCGGCCCGACGGTCGTCGCGTGGGGGTCGACTTCGAAGTACGCCGTCTCGGGCTTCGGCGGACCCGCCGTCTCCTCGAACGGGACCGTGGTCGGGAACCTCACGTACTACGCCTCCCTCGTCGCGGGGAACCTCACGGGACTGTCGTTCCTGCCGTCCAAGGGCTCGTTCACGAGCAACGCCTCCGTGACCGCGGACCTCGCGGTGACGAACGTCACCCAGACGGTGACGATCCATCTCCTCGTCTCGTCCGTCTACCAGGGAACGAACCGGTCGACCAACCTCACCTACACGGTGAACGTCGTCCAGCCGTACATCCTCTCGGCGACGCTCGTGGACGCCGCCTCGTGGGTGAACGCGTTCACGCTCTACGTGACGCTGGACGGTACCGTCATCGGCAACGTGAGCATCCCGGGCCTCTCGCCCGGCGGCACGTATCCGGTCAAGTTCGAGTACTCCACCCTCGGGCTCCCCGCGGGGAGCCACACGTTCGCGATCTCCCTCGCCCAGGAGCACGGCCTCATCAAGTTCGCGAACGGCCAGACGGAGTACACCGAGACGGTCTACGTGACCGGCCCCGGCCCGGACTACACGATCTGGTACGTCGGGGGAATCGTGACGTTCTTCGGAGCACTCTTTATATTCGCATCCCGGGTGGCCGCGCGCCGCCGCGGTGCGACGCGCCGCTAAGGTCGGCGTCCGAGAGGGGCTTGTTCGAATGATGGCCGTGCGGGTCGAACTGCATTGTTCGTCGTGCGGACGGGCCGTGCCGGCGAAGGGGGCGACCCAGTTCCCGTGCCCGAACTGCGGCGAGGCCGTCATCGGCCGGTGCGCCCGCTGCCGCGACCAGAGCGTGCTCTACCGCTGTCCGAAATGCGGGTTCGAGGGGCCGTAGGAGGGCGGGCGATGGGCCAGGTCGCGGTGCTGTTCCGCCTGATGCCGCAGGGCGTGGAGACCGACATGAAGGAGGTCGCGAACGGCGTGCGTACCTCCCTCCCGACCGGCGTGACCGTGCGGGGGATGCAGGTGAAGGACATCGCGTTCGGTCTCAAGGCGCTCCTCGTCTCGGTCACGATGGACGATGCCGGCGGCGTGCTCGAGTCGACCGAACGGGCGCTCGCGAGGGTGCCCCACGTCGAGTCGGTCGAGGTGATGGAGGAGGGGCTCCTCTGAGGAAGCCCGTCGCGGGGCGACCGTGGACCTCTTCACCCACGTCCTGGTCGCCTACCTGCTGACGTATGGCCTGGTCGGCCCCCAGCCGCAGTACCTCGCGGCCGGCGCGCTGGCGGGGGGGCTTCCGGACGCGGACGCGCTGTTCTTCCCGCTCGCGCGACGATTCCCCATCCTCCGCCACCACGGCATCACGCACTCGTTGTTCGGGGTGACGGTCGTGGCGGGGGTGGGCGCGGTGGTCGCCCCCATGATCCTCCCGGGCTCGTTCCTCGTCTACTTCGCCGTGATGGAAGTCGGAGGGCTCGCGCATGTGGCGCAGGACGGGTTCACGCAGTTCGCCGTGCCGCCGCTCCTGCCGTTCTCGGACAAGCGCCTCCAGCTGGACGCCGACCGGGCGATCAACTTCGTGACGCTCATCGTCTCGGTCATCTCCTTCTACGTCCTGCTCGGCGTGGAGCGAGGCCACGTACCGTTCGCCGTCTACGTGACCAGCCTCTGGGTCCTCAGCGCGTTCTTCATCGCCTACTTCGCGATCCGCCTCGCGGGCCGGTACGCGATCGAGCGGCACCGCGTCCTCCTCGGGGAGCGGGCGCAGCCGGTCCCGACCGGGAACCCGTTCTCCTGGCTGCTATTGTCGGAACACCTCGCCGACGGGCGGATGCGAACGACCTGGGCCCGCTACGTCCTCGGTCGCGGGATCACGGACGGCCCGTACACCGTGAGCGGCCCGATGGAGCCGTCGGCCCATGAGGGTTCGCCGAACTCGGCGACCGAGGCGCTCGACTGGTCGTACCCGCTCGCCCGGCGGGCGAGCCGGGTGATCGAGACGACCTACCACTTCGGCGAAGCGTTCCGCGACGCCGCCGGCGCGTGGGTCGCGGTCTGGTACTCCCTCGAGTTCACGATGTTCGGGCGGTCCCCCGCGGTGCGCGTCCGCTTCCCCGTCCAGGGGGGCCCCCCGGAGGTCCGTTCCGCGTTCTACCACCCGGTGCAGCAGCACCCGATCTAGCCGCGGGGCGCTCGGAGGCGGGAGCCCTCCCGCCGACCCGGCGGGGACCGAACGTTCACTTGTAGGTCGACAGGTGGGTCGTCCCCTCGTCGTCGACGATCGTGATGCATTCCCCTTCGCACTCGAAGAGGCACGCCTCGCACATGATGCAGTCGGGGCCATGGATGACCGCCGACTTCTCCGCCCGGAACTGGAACTTCGCGGCGACCGCGGGGTCATCCACGACGTTGGGCCAGTTCTCGCGCGGCTGCATCTCGAACACGGTCACCGGACAGACGTCCCGGCAGTGGCTGCAGCCGGTGCACTTCTCGTGGGCCACCTCGACACTGACCATGGAATCCCGGGGTTTCCGACCGACGCGGAATATATTAAGCCGTTCCGTGAAATCGCGCGGTGCCGCGCCTCCGCTGCCGTGCTACCGCACGACGCGGCCCCCGCTCAGGGGATCTCGGCGGGGTTCCACATCCCGACGCGCGGGCCGCCCCGGAGCCCGTCGAGCGCGCCCACCTCGCGCGCCGAGAGCGAGAAGTCGAACACCTGGGCGTTCTCCCGGATGCGCTCGCGGTGGACCGACTTCGGGATCTCGACGATCCCGTGCTCGAAGCCCCACCGGATGAGCACCTGCGCCGGGGTCCGGTGGTGCGCGGCCGCGATGGACGCGACGGTCGGGTCGTCCAGACGCCGGCCCCGCGTGAGGGGCGACCAGGCCTCGAGGCGGATCCCATGCGCTTCGCAGTAGCCGAGGAGCTCCGGGTCGTAGACGAACGGATGGAACTCGACCTGGTCGACCGCCGGCACGACGTCCGAATGAGCGCGCAGCTCCTCGAGGTGCCGGACGGTGTAGTTCGAGACGCCGATCGACCGGCAGACGCCCTCCTCCTTCAGCCGGACGAGGGCCCGCCAGGAGTCGATCCGCTCGTCGGGGGAGTTCGCCCGCGGCCAGTGGATCAGGTAGAGGTCGATGGCGCCGAGCCCGAGCCGTTCGGCGCTCGCCCGGCCCGCGCGGAGCGCCCGGTCAAAGCCGTGGTCGGTGTGCCAGAGCTTCGTCGTGACGAACACCGCCTCCCGCGGGAGACCGCTCGCGCGAACGGCGGCGCCGACGTCCGCTTCGTTCCCGTACATCGCGGCGGTGTCGATCGCCCGGTACCCCGCCTCGAGCGCGTCGCGGACCGCGGCCCGGGTCACCGCGCCCGGCTCGGACTGGAACACTCCGAGTCCGAGCCAGGGGATTTCGGGGCCCTGGTTGAGGCGGACGCGGCTCGCGATGGAGGCATCGTTCGGGATGGGCATGCCGCGGGGAATCGGAACCGGCGTTTAGCGTCCGCTGCCCGCGGGGTTCGGCGCCCGGAACCGACCTCGGAGGCCCATCTGGCCGAGCCGCTCGTCGTACCGACGGAGCTGGGCCTCGTGCTCCGGGCAGAGGTCGAAACCCTGCCAGTCGGCGTTCCGCTCCGCCGGGTCGGCCGACGCCGCGTAGAGCTCTGCGCGGCGGGGCCGGTCGTCACATCCTCCACCGTCCGCGTCCGAAGGATCGCCCACGATCGGTCGGTAGGCAAAATCGTAGGCCCGCCCCATATCGCAGAGGGGCCGCTGGAACAGGTGGCTCATGGTGCGGAGTGGGTCGGACTCGACGGCGCGGGTCGACAGGCCTAGAGTGTGCGTACGAGCTCGGCGAACTCGGCCGGGGACCATCCCTTCAGCGTCGTCGTGCGGACGTAGCCTTGCATCCCGATGCGGAGCGCGAGCTGGTTCGCGACGTTGTCCGAGGGGAGCTCCACCGCGGCCACGGAGTCGTAGGCCCCCATCGTGTGGAGGAAGGAGACCACCTTGCCCCCGGCCTGTTCCACGGCTTTGCGGAACGCCTCGCCCCGCTGCGGCGCCTGCTTCACTTCGCGGATCCCCTCGCTCGTCCAACTGACGAGAAAGACGTAGAACGGCATCGGTTCCTGGGCGTCCCCACGGAGCGCCCCCTACAAAACCGTTCGCGGGGGCGCCCACCGGCTCCGACCGCCGAAGCTATGACCCTCGCCGAGGCTCGTCCCCCGGGGCGTCGACCGGCGGGGGGAGGTCGTGCCGTTCACGAACACTCTGCAGGCGTCGATCCGCTACGAACTCTCCGGCGACGGGGACCCGACGGTCCTCGTGCACGGCTCGCTCGTGGACCGGACGGCATGGGACTTGGTACGCCCCGGGCTCTCGAAGTCGCTCCGCGTCCTCGCCTACGACCGACGCGGGCACGGGGAGAGTACCGGTCCCGTACGGGCCCATCCCGTCCGGGACGACGCGGACGACCTTGCCGGTCTCCTCGGCGAGGTCGACCTCTATCCGGTGCACGTCGTCGCGCACTCCTACGCCGGAGCGGTGGCGCTCCGCCTGGCCATCGACCGCCCCGAGATGGTCCGAAGCCTCGTCCTGCACGAGCCGCCGCTCCTCTCCCTGCTCGAGGACGACCCGGCGACCGCGCCGGAAGCCGAGCGACTCCTCGCGAGCACGAAGGCGATCCGGGAGCTCGCGCGTTCGGGCGAGAGCGAGGCGGCGGCGCGCGAGATCGTGGGCGCCTTCTCGGTCGAGGAGGGTGCCTGGGACCGTCTTCGTCCGGAGGCGAGGGCCGGCCTGTTGCGGTACCTCGACCGCTGGTGCGAGGAGCTGGCGGATCCCGAGGCGACCGGACCCGACCGGGCCGCGCTCGAGGAGCTTCTGATCCCCGTGCTCCTCACCACAGGAGAGCGAAGCCCCCCGTTCCTGCATCGGACCACCGCGAGCCTCGCCGGCCGACTCCGCAACGCGACCGTCCGAACGATCCCCGGCGCCGGGCACGCGCCCCACATCACCGGACCCGACCAGTTCATCGCCCTCCTCCACGGCTTTCTCGTGGAGCGGAACGTCCCGGTCACGTGAAGGGTGCGGCCCCGCCGTCGCGGGCAAGGCGGGGATGGACGCTAGCGAGGCGGTGGGTTCTCCGAAGAAAAGAACGGTTCGAGCAGGTCCATCACGCCCCGGCCCAGCCACTGCCCGCCGTCGACCGCCAGCACCTGGCCGGTGATGTAGCTCGCCCGGGGGCTCGCGAGGAAGCGCACCGCTTCCGCGATCTCCTGCGGTGTGCCGAACCGGCCGAGCGGCACCCCTTCGGTGACCGACTTTTCCACGGCCTCCGAGATCCAGAGACGTTCGTCCGTCCCCTCGGTGTGCACGGGGCCGGGAGCGACCGCGTTCACCCGGATCCCGTAGCGAGCCCACTCGACCGCGAGTGTCCGGGTGAGCGCCAGGACCCCGGCCTTCGCGGACGCGGAATGCGCCGTCCCCGGACCGGCCATCCACGCGTAGGACGCGACGATGTTCACGATGGACGGCGTCGGGGACTTCTGGAGCAGCGGCAGCGCGGCCCGAGAGCAGAAGAACGTACCGTCCAGCACGATCCCGACCACGGCCCTCCAGCCGTTGTTCGTGATCTTCTCCGCCGGGGCGACGAAGTTCCCGGCCGCATTGTTCACGAGCACGTCCAGCCGGCCGAACTTCTCGCGCACCGTGCTGACGAGGCGGTCGACCTGTTCGGGGACGCGCACGTCGGTGGGCACCTCGATCACACGGGCCCCGTGGCCCTTGAGCTCGCCCGAACCCGCGGAGAGGTGCGCGGCCGAACGGCTCGCGATCGCGAGGTTGAACCCGTCCTCGGCGAGCGCGACGCCGATTGCCCTCCCGAGTCCGGTGCCCCCGCCCGTGATGAGCGCAACGGGTTTCGCGTCGGGGTGCTGCGAGGTACTCGCCGTCACGGGCGAGCGGAGTCCGGTCCCCCGTAAGAAACTAACCTACGCCGTCCGGGGCAAGTCCGACCGCCGGCGACGCAACGGAAACGGCTCAGTCCCGCGCCGCGGTCCGGGGCGGTCGCCCGCTCGCCGCGTCGCGGACCTCGGTGAGCTGTCGCGCGGAGAGGCCGGAGCCGAGATCACCGTCCGCGCGGAACACGACGGCGCCGTCGCGGAACACGACGACGGTGGGTACCACCTCGAGCCGAAACACCTCCCAGAGAGCGCTCCGGTCGTCGGTCACGTCCCCGACCGCCATCGAAAAGCGCCCGTCCGTCTCCCACTCCTCGAGGACGGTACGGAGAGCCCGGCAGAAGGGGCACCAGTCCGCGAGGAACGCGACAACCCATGTTCCCGGCCGGTCCAACCGCTCGCCGCGGAACGCGCCGGCGTCGAGGAGTTCCCACGTTCGCGATCCGTCCATGCCGCCCGACCGAACCCCCTCGGTCTATTGAACCCCGCGAATCTCCGTGGCGCGAGCAATATGGTGGCGACGTGGCGGGTTCCGACCGAGGCGAAGTCCGAACGACTGTTTCCCATCCCCCTGCGGGGCAAGGTGGAAGTCCACCGCTTCACAAGCGAGGTCCTGCGGGGGAATCCCTGGGGAGACCCGGTCGAGCGCGAGCTCCCGGTCTACGTCCCGCCCTCGGGTGGAACCGAAGGGCGCCCGCTGCTCGTCCTCCTGAGCGGGTTCACCGGCGCGGGCTGGATGCATTTCCAGCGACCGGGCTACCTAAAGGACACGATCCCGGGACGTCTCGATCGGCTCATCCGACAAGGGCTCGCGGCCGAAGCCGTGATGGTCGCACCGGACTGTCTCACGACCCTCGGAGGAAGTCAGTACATCAACTCCTCGGCGACCGGGCGGTACGAGGATTACGTCGTGAACGAGGTCGTCCCGTTCGTTCGGGAGCGATATCGCACCGGACCGACGGCCGTCCTAGGGACGTCGAGCGGCGGGTACGGGTCGCTCGTGTTGGCGCTCCGGAACCCCGAAGTGTTCTCTGCCGTAGGGTCGAACGCCGGGGACGCCTACTTCGAGTACTGTTACCCTCCGGATTTCCCCATCGCCTTCCGGGAGCTCCGCAAGGCCGGCGGCCCCGAAAAGCTCCTCGCGAGGGTTCTCAACGAGCCGGTGAGCGCCTTCGGACCGCGCAATCCGGTCATCCAGACCCTGGAGACGATGGGCTACGCTTCCTGCTATTCTCCCATCGACGCGGAACCCGGACGGTTCGACCTTCCGTACGACCTCGAGGAAGGAAAGATCCGACCGGAGATCTGGGCGAAGTGGCTCGCCTGGGACCCGGTCCGCATGGTGGCCGACGAGCGGTATCGGGCGGCCGCCCGGCGGATCTCGTACTTCTACGTGGACGGAGGGACCCGGGACGAGTACTCGCTCGACATCGGGGCCCGGGTCTTCGCGAACGCGGCGCGCCGGGCCGGGGCGCGGGTCGACTTCGAGGAGTTCGACGGGGTGCACGGCGATGGCGGCCCGCGGTACGAGGTCATGATCCCCCGGCTGCTCACCGCGCTCGGGTTTCCCCACCCGTGATGCGGCGGAGCACGCGTTTTCTACCCGTCGCATCTCCCGCGGTCGCGAGCGTCCGGGGCGCGGTGCGGGGAGACCTACGATGATCCACGACGGGCAGATGTTCTGTGACGTCTGCCAGAAGCCGATCAGCCGGATCACGGACGTCCCGGCCGAGGGGTGGCCGCAGATGCACACCGTCTGCTCGGCCTGCTTCGCCGAGCTCCGGACGAAGGCGGTCCCGCGGGGCTAGCCGCGAGCCTGCTGCGGGGCTACGGCGAGGGCCAATCGGGGCCTTCGAGGGGCTTGTGAAGGTTCTCGACCGCCTCGTCCTCGAACCAGGCGAGGACGATGAAGTACCACGAGAGCACGACCAGGAGGAGGAGCTCCGGTAGTTCCGTCGCACCGGGGGAGACCACCACCGCACCCGCTTCCAGATGCCGTCCCTCCCGCGCCGGCTCGATGTGCAGCACCTCCGTCCCGTCGGCCGAGTTCACCTGCCACGCCGGAAGGAGGAGTCCCGCCCGATGGAATCGGTACGACCGGCCCCCGGCGAGCTCGATCTGGTGGTAGTTCAGATGGACCGACAGCCGGGCGAGAGCCCCCGCTCCCGCGCGCACCGTGACGTGGGGGTTGAGGAAGCCTCCCCGCTTGAGCGTCCATTCCCCCTCCGAGTTCCGCGCCGTCGCGAAGGACCCCTCGCGGCTCCTCCACTCGAGGGTCGCGAGGGTCGCGTCGCCCGAGAGCAGCGAGAAGGCGTTCGGGTGTTCTCGGTCGCGCAGCCATCGCATCGCCGACCGGTCGACGGCCGACAGGGGCGTGAGCACCATCGTCCACCCACCCCGTCACGGGGATTTAACGCGGAGCGGCCCCGTTCGTTCCGTGCCGCCCTCCTACCGTATCGAGAGGAGGTAGAGGATCCCGGCGATCAGGCAGAACAACGCGCCGAGCAGGCCGAGCACGCCGTTCCCGAGGCCGAGGCCGAGCCAGCCGACGATCGCGATCACGATCAGGACCACACCGGCCGCCATCGCCCGGTCGCTCCCGGGGCCGCGTCCGATGGCGGCGAAGAGGCCCACGACGATCCCGACCACCACGAGGACGAACCATTCCGCCCACGCGCGGAGGGCGTGGCCTCCCGAGCCGAGGACGAGGAAGATGAAGCCCCCGACGAAGTCGACCGTGCCCGCGATGATCAGGAGGATCGCGCTCAGCAGCCCGAAGAGGAAGGCGACCCTGCGGAGGTCGGAGGTCTGGAGGCTCGCGCTCACGGTCCGAAGCTGGGTAGGCCAGGGGCATTAGGCTTGCGACGGAGAGCTCGGAAGGTTGAATTCCCGGAACGAATGCCGAAACGATGGCTCGCAGGCCGGCCCCGGTCTCCCCGAGGAGGGAGTTCGACCGAGAAGCCCCCCAGTACGACCGCACAGCGCGAGCGTCCATGCCCGGGTACCTCGACCTCCACCGGACGCTGCTCGGGGGGATCCCGTATGTGCCGACCCGGGCGTTTCGCGTCCTCGAACTGGGGGTGGGCACCGGGACCCTGAGCGCGCTCGTGCTCGCGGAGTTCCCGCACGCCCGCCTCACCGGGGTCGACCTTTCGCCCCGCATGATCGCGCGGGCCCGCGAGAAGCTGCGTCCGTACCGGGACCGGGTCGAGCTCGTCGCGGGCGACCTCGGCGAGTTCCGCGAGGCGCCGTACGACGTGGTCGTGTCGGCGCTCGCAATCCACCATCTCACGGACGCAGCGAAGTGGCGCCTCTTCCGGCGCATCTACCGCTGCCTTCCGTCGGGGGGTTACTTCGGAGACGCGGACGACCATCTTCCCGAGGACCCGACGTTCGACACGCGGTGGGCCCAGATCGCCTCCGCGAGCTCCCTCGGCGGCCGCCGGTCGGGGTCCGGCTGGACCAGTCCGCAGGCCGTCTGGCACGACCACGAGCGCTTCGACCACCCCGCGACGCTCACCGCCGAGGTCGCCGCGCTCGAGCGGACGGGGTTCTCCCATGTGGGGATCCCGTGGCGCTTCTTCGGGCAAGCGGTCGTCTGGGCCTACAAGTGAGGGGGCCGTCGGGAGCCGCGACACGAACCGGACGATGCTGCGGGAGACGACGTTCTGGCTCGGCGGGATCCTCACCATCGCCCTCGGGGTAGCGCTCGCCGCCTCGCTCGTCTGGATCGGTGCGGGCATCGACTACTTCGAGGCGTGGCTCGGGTGCGGGATCGCCGTCCTGTTCGGGGCGTTCTTCCTGCACGTGTCCCGAGACGAGCATCGCACCCGCCTCGCCTTCCTCGAGGAGTCGGAGGGAGGGTCAGGCCCCGGTCCGGGTTCGGGTAAGCGATAGCCCCGGGGTCGGGGAAACCTTTTCTTACGCGGGAGCCGTCCAACGGTCGTGGCCGGGATGGGGTAGCTTGGCCTATCCTGGGGGACTGTGGATCCCTCGACCCGGGTTCAAAGCGACGCGGGGCCGTCCCCCGCGGCGTGAGAGTCTCGGTCCCGGCCCTACGACCTCGCGCGGCGCCCCGCTCGAGCGCGGGGGGGTCGCGACCGCGGCTTCGAGAGGAGGTCGGACAGTACCGTGGGAAGCCGCGTGAGGGAGTAGTCGGCCCACGCCGCCCCCCATTTCTTCAGGTCCGTCGGGGTCAGCGTCCAGCCGGGGAGTCGGGAGGCCCGCGCGACCGGCGTGACCCCGGGGACCGAAAGGGCGGCCTCCATGTCGAACCGGGAGTCCCCGACAAGGAACATCGGAGCGCCGGGATAGCGTCGGCGGTACTCGGCGAGATGCTCACGCTTCGTCCCGTCCCCGGAGCCGAGGACTTCCTCGAACCAGAATCGAAGGCCCTCCCGCTCGAGGATGAGGTCGGCCATCTCCGTCTCGGCTCCCGTGGCAACCGCCAGGGTCCAGCCCTCCCGGTCGAGAGTGTTGAGGACTTTCGGGACCTCGGGGAACGGTTCCGCCTTCGCGTACGCCTCGGTGATCTTGCGCTGGTGGAAGGTCCGCGCCGTGCGCGACCGCAGCGCGAGCTCCGCCTCGGGATACAGCTGGGCGAGCTGGGCTTCGAACGGCATGCCGGTCGTGGCGAGGTAGTGGACCCGCGCCTCCTCGACCGGTGTCCCGAACGCCGCGGCCATCACGTCGGCCGCGACATGCGCGATGAGAGGGATGTCGTCGAGGATCGTCCCGTCAAGGTCGAAGACCACCACCCCCCGAGCCACGGCGCGGGGAGGTACCACCGCGCGCGGGCCGCGAACGGGTCGGGAGACCTCCGCGAACTGGCTCGTCGCCGGAGCCATCGGGAGGGGCGCCCCGGGAGAAGCCGGGTCCCGCGGCTCCCTCGGTCCGGCGGGCTGAGTTTCGGGCATCGCGCGGACGAACGGGGCGCCCCCTTTAAGACGGCGCGGGCGGCATCGCGCTAATAGCAGGATTCGCCTCCCGCGGTCGCAGGGAGGAGTCCGTCTCGGTTCCATGCACCCCAGTCGCGCGATCCGCGGGCGCTCGAGCGCGTTGCTCGCGGGCCGTCGCATCGTGGTCGGGGTATCGGGGTCGATCGCGGCCATCGAGCTGCCGAAGCTCATCCGCGAGCTGATCCGCCACGGAGCGGACGTGCGTGCGGTGATGAGCCCCGAGGCGGCCCGCCTCGTGACGCCCGAGACGCTCGAGTTCGCGACCGGGCACCCGCCTGTCACCCAGCTCACCGGGAACGTCGAACACGTGACGCTCCTCGGACCGGGCGAGGGCCGCGCGGACCTCTACCTCATCGCCCCGGCCACCGCCAACACGATCTCGAAGATCGCCCACGGGATCGACGACACCCCCGTCACCTCGTGCGCCTCCGTGGCGCTCGGCGGAGGGGTCCCGATGCTCATCGCGCCGGCGATGCACAGCCACATGGGCCTGAACCCCGCGGTGAAGGAGAACCTCGAGAAGCTGCGCGGCTGGGGCGTCGGGATCGTCCCGAGCGTCTTCGCCGAAGGAGAGGAGAAGATCGCCGGTCCCGAGCAGGTCGCGGCCGCGGTCCTCCACCGGCTCGCGTCCGGGCCCTGGGTCGGGCGTCGCGTGGTCGTGGTCGGGGGCGCGGCGCGCGAAGCGATCGACGAAGTCCGAGCGGTCACGAACGAGAGCTCGGGCACGACGGCGGTCGCCCTCGCCAACCAGGCGTACTACCGCGGGGCGGAGGTCGAGCTTTGGGCTGGGATGCTGCGCGTGGGGTTTCCGTCCTGGATCCCGGAGTTCGGATGGAAAAGCGTCCTCGACCTGCTCGCCCTCGCCCGCAGCCGGGAGGCCTCTCTACGGGCCGCCGCGGCGGTGTTCGTTCCGGCCGCGCTCTCGGACTTCACGCTCGAGCGCCGACCGGGAAAGATCCCGTCGCGGGAGCATGACCGGCTGACCCTGACGCTCCGGCGCGCGCCCAAAGTGCTGCCCGAGCTGCGGAGGCTCGCGCCGCCGCCCACGCGTCTCGTGGGATTCAAGCTCGAACCCGGTCTCACCGCCGAGAAGTTGGAGGCGGAGGGCCGCCGCCTCGCCGAGGAGACGGGAGCGGACTGGGTCGTCGCGAACGACGTATCCTCGATGGGGGGCTCGGAGACGAACGCCCTGGTATTGCCCCCCGGGCGGCCGCGTCACTGGATCCGGGGACCAAAGACGGAGTTCGCGGGGAAGCTGCTGGACGACCTCGGCCGGGACCTCGCGAACGTCTCCGCCCTGCCGGTCGCGCCCGAGCCTCCCGCGCGAAGACCGGCCCGACGCACGAGCCGGAAGAACTAGTCCCGCGGAGCAACGCCGGGTTCTTATCCTTCGGTATCGACTCGAGCCGACTTTCGCGATCGGCCGGGTCCGGGGTGAGGCGCGTCGGGCGGGCCTGCCTTGAGGAGCTTCTGGAGAAGGAGCTCGTGCTTGCGCTCGTCCGCCTCCATGCTGTCCCAGAGGATGCGCATCATCCCTCCGAGCCGGGGCCCCAGGTCGAAGTCGCTGGTCGCTTCCGCCTCGCGCTCCCGACGGAGGAGATGGTCGATGTCCGCGTGGGTGATCCCGGTGGGTCCGCTTGTCGTTACGCCGCGGTCGAGGTACGCGGCGAGCGAGGCAACGATCTCGGCGTGGCGGAGGCTGTCCGAGGCGATCTGGCGGAACAGCGCCCGGGTGAGCTCGTCCCGGGCCCGCTGGGCAAGCCGCATGCATTCGGCGACGGCGTTCTGTTCGCCCGTCGTCCGGTCGCGCAGCCAGCCGGGTACCCTTCGGTGGAGCTCGGCCGTGAGCGAGCTTCCCTCGGCTGCCGCCGGCCGAGACGGTCCGGGGCTCGCCCGCTCCCCGAGGGCGATCGCGGCCTCAAGGACCGTGCGGGTCCCGGCCGCGCCGGCCATCAGCTTCTGCGCGGTCTGCCGGGCCAGGAAGAGCGCTTCGTCGTCGGCGAGATGGGCCGAGAGGGCGGGGCCGAGCCGTTTTCCCGAGAGGTACTGGGAGACCGAGGACGGGACGATCCCAAGGAGGAGCGCCGCCTGCCGCTCGGAGACCCCGAACCCCTCCACGAGCTCGCGCGCGACCAGCGCCTGCATCACCTGCACTTGCGCGACCGGGGACGGAGGCGACTCGGACATGTTCGGAAAGAGCGCCCCCGGATCCCCGGCGATGGCTCAGACGGCGTTCACGGCGAAGCCGAGCAGGAAGCCGACCATCACTCCGAGGTAGACCAGCTGGTTCCGGCGGACGGAGAGCTCGCGCGTCGCGAGCGGTCGGAACGCCGTTCGGAGCATCGGGAGGATAACGTAGGCGATCGCGCCGATGGCGAGGGCGTCGAAGATGACGAGGAAGAGGCTGTTGCTCCAGTAGTAGCCGATGGCGCCCCCGAGGAGGGTCGGGAGGCCCCCCACGAGGAACAGCCCCGCCATGAGCGCAATCCCGCGTCGGGCCTTCGTTCCGAGGAACGGGGAGGCGATCGGGAACCCTTCCGTCACGTTCTGCAGGAAGAACCCGACGAACACGACCGCGAGGATGCCGATCGTACCGAGCGTCCAGTTGACGCCGAAGACGAGCCCTTCGGTCAGGTTCTGGAGGCCGATCCCAAGGGCGATGATGAGCGCGGTCCTCCGGACGCCCGAATCGGCCTCTGGGGCCGCCGTCTCCGAGTCGGCCGTCCGGGCCCCGCGGGGAGCGACCCTCGGCAGATTGTCCACGAAGTAGAGCCCGAGGAAAGCAACCACGAAGGCGACCCCGAACGCCACCGAGTAGGAGAGGTTCGCGACGTAGCCGCTCGGGTAGAGGATGGGCGAGACGTCCGAGAAGACGTCCCCGAGAAGGAAGATGAGGATCCCGATCGCCGCGGCGTTCAGGCCGATCGCCCATCGCCCCTGGGCGCGCTTGCTGTAGACGATCGGCATCGAGAGGAAGATCGAGAGGCCCATGGCCGCAGTCAGGGCCATGAAGATCCAGAAGCCGGCCATCCGCCCCGCTCGGAGGGGGATGAGACGTCCTTCGGTTCTTAACTGATTTGTCTGTGATGCAGCGACATGCTAAATTCACTCCGTGAACGGCCGTCCGAGGACGAAGCCCGCGGCGTCCGGTTCGCCGACCGTCGCCCTTAATACGCCGGCCCCATGCGCGCGCCGAGGTTTCCGATGGTCAAGCTCGCCGAATGGCAGGGGAAACAGGTCTTCCGGAAGTACGGAGTCCCCCTCCCGCGCGGCGAGGTGGCTCGCTCCCCGGCGGAGGCCGAGTCGCTCGTTCGCGCGGGCCGGGTCCCGCTTCCGTGCGTCATCAAGGCGCAGGTGCTCGCCGGGGGCCGCGGAAAGGGCGGCGCGGTCCGGTTCGCGAACACGGCCGAGGAGGCCCGCGCGGCCGCGGAAGCGATCCTCGGGTTGGAGTTCAAGGGGGAGAAGGTCCGCGCCGTCCTGCTCGAGGAGAAGCTTCCGATCGGACGCGAGCTCTACGTCTCGCTCACCCTCGACCGAACCCGGCGCCTGCCGCTCCTCATGACGAGCGCGAAGGGCGGCGTGGAGATCGAATCGGTCGCGGACGCCGAGATCGTTCGCCAAACGGTCGACCCGTTCCCCGGGCTCGCCGGCTACGAGAAGCGCCGTGCGGCGAAGACGCTCGGTCTCTCGGGAGGGCCGGCCCGTTCGCTCGACCACCTCCTGGACGCCCTTTGGAAGGTGTTCCAGGAGGAGGACGCCGAGCTGCTCGAGATCAATCCGCTCGCCGTGGTCGGGGACGGGTTGGTCGCCCTGGACGCGAAGGTCGTCATCGAGGACGACGCCGCGTTCCGTCACCCCGAGTTCGCCGAGGTTCGGGACGACCGGACCGAGCTCGAGGAGATCGCCCGGGAGAAGGAGATCGCGTTCGTCCAGTTGGACGGGAACATCGGAGTCATCGCGAACGGCGCGGGCCTCACGATGGCGACCCTGGACGTCCTGAAGGAGCTCGGGGGGGCTCCCGGCGTCTTCCTCGACCTCGGGGGAACGGACGACCCGAAGAAGGTCACCGAGGCGTTCCTGCTGATGGCCCGGGCGAAGCCCGCCTCGGTCTTCCTGAATATCTTTGGCGGGGTGACCCGGTGCGACACGGTCGCGCGGGGTCTGGTCGAGGCGATGCGCCAGGTCCCGGCCGCCGAGCGGTTCCCCCTGATCGCGCGCATCCGCGGGAACAACGAGAAGGAAGGGATCGAGATCCTTCGTTCGGCGGGCGTCACCTCGGTGCCCGACCTCCGCGCCTCCGCGCAGGCCGCGGTGGACGCGGCGCGGAGCTCCCCATGACCGTCCTCGTCGACCGCGCGACCCGGGTGGTCGTCCAAGGGATCACCGGCCATCAGGGGACCGTCCACGCCCGTCAGATGCGGGAATTCGGGACCTCCGTGGTCGCCGGGGTCACGCCGGGGAAGGGCGGGTCCGCGGTCGAGGGAGTACCGGTCTACGACGCGGTCCAGGAAGCGGTCGACGCGACCGGGGCCAACGCTTCGTGCATCTTCGTGCCCGCGCCGTTCGCGAAGGACGCCCTCATCGAGGCGGTCGATGCCGGCATCCGCCTCGCGGTCGTCGTCACCGAGCATATCCCGTTCCACGACATGCTCGTGATGTACCACTACGCCCGGGGGAAGGGGGCCCGCATCATCGGCCCCAACTGTCCCGGGATCGCCTCCCCGGGGAACTCGAAGGTCGGCATCATCCCGAACGTCGTGTTCCGCCCCGGTCGGGTCGGTGTCATCTCGCGGAGCGGAACGCTCACCTACGAGATCGTCAACGGGATCAAGGAGGTCGGGCTCGGCCAGTCGACCTGCATCGGCCTCGGCGGAGACCCGGTCGTCGGGACCTCGTTCGTCGACGCGCTGCCGTTCTTCGAGTCGGATCCCGACACCGATGCCCTGGTGATGGTCGGGGAGATCGGGGGCACGGCCGAGGAGGACGGGGCGGAGTTCATCCATCAGCACTTCTCGAAACCGGTCGTCGCCTACATCGCCGGCCGGAGCGCGCCCCCCGGCAAGCGGATGGGTCACGCCGGCGCGATCATCACCCGAGGGAAGGGGACGGCGGAATCGAAGGTCGCGGCGCTCGAGGCGGCGGGCGTCGAGGTCGCCCGGTTCCCCTACGAGATCCCCGCGATGGTCGCCGAGGCGGCGCGACGGGGCCGAAGATGAGCCCGGCCGCGAGCCCCTCTCAGGATACCGACGGCGCCGAAGAGCCGTGCCTCGTCCCGGGATGCGGGAGCCCATCCGCCCGGCGCTTGTCGCTCGCGGAGGCGCGCAAGGCGTTCCCGGGGCTACCGGAGCGCGGGCGACGCGCCCCGCTCTGCCGCGACCACTACCGGCAGTGGAAGAAGGCGACCCGCAAGGCACGCGAGCTCGAGC
>Ga0187781_10000336_pt1 | contig 33462 bp, 32 predicted proteins | sample 0715_SJ02_MP02_2_FD_132447 | JGI IMG/M metagenome (GOLD analysis project Ga0187781, IMG submission 132447) | Tropical peat soil microbial communities from peatlands in Department of Meta, Colombia - 0715_SJ02_MP02_20_MG | ecosystem: Environmental > Terrestrial > Soil > Wetlands > Peat | place... | reverse complement strand
GTCGTGGCGGAGGTCGATCGAGGCGAGCGACGAGATGGCGTCCACAAAAAGAAGCGCGGGATGATGCGCGCGGTTCATGGCGCGGCGGATTTCGGGGAGGCGGTTCGCGACGCCGGTGGAAGTTTCGTTGTGGACAACCATCAGAGCTTTGATGGCGTGCCGCTGGTCGGCTGCTAAACGGGCTTCGACTTCATCCGGCGAGACGCCACTGCGCCAGTTGCCGGGGACGTATTCGACATTGAGGCCGAAGGATTCGGCAACCTGGCGCCAGAGATGGGAGAAATGGCCCGTCTCGAACATGAGGACGCGGTCGCCGGGAGAAAGAGTATTGACGATGGCGGCTTCCCAGGCGCCGCTGCCCGAAGCCGGAAAGATGATGACCGGACCGGAGGTCTGGAAGACGGGGCGGAGCGCTTCGAGAACCTCGAGGCCGAGTTTCGCAAATTCGGGGCCGCGATGGTCGAGGGTCGGCGCGGACATGGCGCGCAAGACGCGCCCGGGAACGTTGGTGGGACCTGGGATTTGAAGGAAGTGCCAGCCAGTGTGATTCATTGAAGCTCCTGGGAGCAGATTAGAAGGGGTGTAAGAGATAAATTACCGCGAGCGCGGTTTTCGCGCAAGGCGGGCTTGAAGAGGCGTCAGTTTATGGCTTCTTAGAAGGCGCGATGCTTGCGAGAAAGTCGGATAAGACGCTCTCCATCTGCTTGTCGTAGTCAGGGGAGTTCTTCGGCAGATGGGGCCAAGCGATGCGAACATAAACGCCGCAATCAGCAATGACCCGGTAGCAATCCCAAATAACATACTCGGTGGATTTCTGCAGCGCGGAGAATGTGCGACACCGCCAGTTATCACCCAGTTTTTTCTCTTCGCTGTGCTCTTTGGATTCGAGGGATTTCCTCTCGAAATCTTCTCTGTCCTTTGCGTCCTTCAGATGGGAGGACACAATCGAGAGGTTGGTTGAGTCCGGGGTGCCTTCATCAGCGGGGTTGGGAATCTGGAATGCGAATACCGCCTTCTCGGGGCCAGATTTGCTAGCGATAACCGGCCAATTCCCGGGAACAGTGAATTGAATGCCCCCAACAATGGAAAAATCCACTTTGTCCGTGCCCGCAGCGAGCGGAACGGCAAACGTCAGGAACAGAAATATTAGCCTGATGAAAGCCTGTATGGGCGCGGTGCTTCCGAATTGGTACATATTCGAATCCTACAGTGTCCTGCGGCCGGTGTCTATCCTGACTGGCGAATGCCTCGACTCTAGATAGATAAGCCTATCTCGGATTGAGTCATCTGCGGGTATAGAATGCGGCACGGATAGACGAGTCCAAGGGGGGATGAGATGAAGCGGACGAGATTGTTAGTCGTAATTCTGCTCGCAGCCGTAGCAGCTATCGCTAGGGCGAATTCGGGGAGGATGGAGGGCAAGGCGAAAGCTACGACGGGCGGCGCGATTGCCGCCGCGCCGGAGGCGGGGAAATTCGTGCTGGTGGCGCATGGGGGCGCGGGGAGTTACGGGAAGATGACGGCGGAGCGGCTTGAGTCGAGGCGGAACACGATGGTGAAAGCGATCCGGGCGGGGTACGGAGTTTTAGCGAGCGGAGGATCGAGTCTTGATGCGGTGGAAGCGACGATCCGCGTGATGGAGGACTCCGCGGATTTCGATTGCGGGCGCGGGGCCTATTACACGCGAGCGGGCGTGCCGGAACTGGATGCGGCGATCATGGACGGGCGGACGCTCGCCGCGGGAGCGGCGGCTTCACTGCAGCACATTGCGAATCCGATTCATCTGGCGCGCCTCGTGATGGAGAAGACGCCGCACGTGCTGCTCGTGAGCGAGGGCGCGGAGGAGTTCGCGAAATCGCAGGGAATCGCGCTCGAGTCGCCCTATTACTTCTACAACGAGCGGGAGTGGCAGCACTATGAGAAGGCGCGAGCGGAGGCAGAGAAGAAATCGGCCGCGCTCGTGAACGAAGAGGAGCACGGAACGGTGGGAGTGGTGGCGCTCGACCAGGCGGGAAATCTGGCAGCGGGGACTTCGACGGGCGGGACGACGATGAAGATGCCGGGGCGCGTGGGCGATTCGCCGATTATCGGCGCGGGGACGTATGCGAATAACGAGAGCTGCGCCGTCTCGGGGACAGGCGTGGGCGAATTTTTCATGCGGAATATCGTCGCCGCGGATATTTGCGAGCGCGTGCGATATCTGCACGTGTCGGTGGAGCAGGCGGCGAACGACGTGGTGATGAAGGAGCTCGCGGACCAGCATGGCGAGGCCGGCGTGATCGCATTGACGCGGCAGGGCGAGGTGGCGACGCCGTTCAATACGGAGGGAATGATGACGGGGACGGTGCGCGCGGATGGAGTAATCGTGATGAAGGGATGGAGCAAGACGGCGGAGCCGATGAATTTTCCGGCGAAGTAGGGGACGAAAGAGTTCCAACGGCAGACTAGAAACTACAGTGCCTCAGGGGCTAAAGCCCAAATTCCTAGTGAGCGCCCATGTCGGAGCTGAAGCTCCGACCCCCTAAAGTGCGTTCATTCAACTCGACCGTGGAAAATTAGGCAGAGTCGGAGAGGGCCTTGGTGATTTTGGCGAGGAGGGTGGCGGCGGAAGTGGAGTCGGCCATGCCGCGAACTTCGATGACGAAGACGAAGGAGCGGGCGCCGAAGATGATGACGGCGTCGTGAACGGTGCCCGCCTCCATGGCCTTGGGAGCGACAGGGCCTGAGGGAAACGTGGGCGAGGCGTGAATCGGCGAGCGCGAGAGCATGTCCACCATTTCTTTGGTGGCGTCGGAGCCAACTACTTGCTCGGTGGCCAGGCCGAAAAGAAGAATGAAAAGGGCGCGGGCGGTGGTGTGGTTCCCGGGGTTACTTGGGAAGGGGGCGCCGACGCTCATGCCTGATGCGCCGAGCGAATTGACGCGCTGACGGATGTTTTCGATCCCGAGGAGGGCGATGAGGCGGTTGGTGGCGGGGTCGCTGCTATTGACGATCATGTCCTCGCAAAGGTCGCGGAGCGTGACGGGCGGGCCGGTGGTCGTGCCGTTGGGCCCGATGGGAGGCGCATTGTCGGTGAGGCTGAGCATGCCTTCGTCGGCCTGGGCGTAAAGCTCGATCATGACGGGGATGCGGAGGGCATCGCGGTCATCATAGGGCTCGTCGGGAGCGATGAAAAGCTGGTGCGAACCGTCGAGGCTGCGGTAGGCGACGGTGACTTCGGCGCCGCTTTCTTTGATCATTTTTTCAATTTCCGGGCGGGCCGGGCTTTCGAGCGCGGAGCCGGAGGCGTCCTGGGTTTGGGCTCGCGCGGGCGCGAAGATCGCGAAAGCGAAAGCCAGGCAAAGCGCGAGACGAAGGTGAAGGGCGCCATTCATGGGGCACTGATTCTATGATGAGGGTGGGCGGGGGCTGCAACTAAAGAAATTTCTCGAACCGAGAAAATCTCTAGGGCGGAAAACATCCACCGCCCGCGAGTCGAGCCTGCCTACGGCAGGCAGGCCTCGCGGTGACAGAGCGAGGTCAAGCCCTCGCACTCCAAAAAGACCGATGACGGGCACCCTGCACTTCGCCAATCGGGAGATTGGCGTTCCCAGGAAAGATATAGGAGCAGCAGTTGTTACGTACCTTCGGACCAGGAGGAGAGGTACTGCTCCTGGTCGGGGGTGAGCTTATCGATCTGGATGCCCATGGACTCGAGCTTGAGCTTGGCGATCTGGCGGTCAATAGCCTCGGGGACGGAATAGACCTGAGGCTTGAGCGAGGCGGCGTTCTTGACCATGTACTCGCAGGAGAGCGCCTGATTGGCGAAGCTCATGTCCATGACGGCGGCGGGGTGGCCTTCGGCGGCAGCGAGGTTGATGAGGCGGCCATCGCCGAGGAGATAGACTTTGCGGCCGTCCTTCATGGTGAATTCCTCGACGAAGGGGCGGACGATTTTCCTGGAGCTGGAGAGTTTTTCGAGCGCCGGGATGTCAATTTCGACGTTGAAGTGGCCGGAATTGGAGATGACCGCGCCGTCCTTCATTTTTTCGAAGTGCTCGTGAGCGAGGATGGACTTGTTGCCGGTGACGGTGATGAACACATCGCCGATCTTGGCGGCTTCGCTCATGGGCAGCACGCGGAAGCCGTCCATGACGGCTTCCAGGGCGCGCGTGGGATTGATTTCGGTGACGATGACGTCGGCGCCCATGCCCTTGGCGCGCATGGCCACGCCCTTTCCGCACCAGCCGTAGCCGGAAACGACAACGTGGAGGCCGGCGATGAGGAGGTTGGTGGCGCGGAGAATGCCGTCGAGTGAGGATTGGCCGGTGCCATAGCGATTGTCGAACAGGTGCTTCGTGAGCGCGTCGTTGACGGCAACAATGGGATATTTGAGCGTGCCGTCTTTCACCATGGCGCGGAGGCGGATCACGCCGGTGGTGGTTTCCTCGGTCCCTCCGATGACGTTTTTCAAAAGCTCCGGGCGCTTGGTGAGAAGCTGCGTGACGAGATCGGCGCCGTCGTCCATGGTGATTTGTGGATGATGCTCGAGAGCGGCGTTCAAGTGGGCGTAGTAGGTGGCATTGTCCTCGCCCTTAATCGCGAAGGTCGGGATGCTGTATTCCTTCACAAGGCAGGCGGCGACATCGTCCTGCGTGGATAGCGGATTTGAGGCGCAGAGAACGACATCGGCGCCACCATCCCGAAGCGTGATGGCGAGATTAGCGGTTTCGCTCGTGACGTGCAGGCAAGCGGAGACGCGAACGCCCTTGAGCGGCTGTTCCTTGATGAACTGTTTGCGGATGAGCTGCAAAACGGGCATGTGCTGATTGGCCCATTGAATTTTGCGCTTGCCGTCTTCAGCGAGGGCAAGTTCCTTCACATCGCCCGTCAGTCTGGGTGCTGTTTCCACGAGAAACTCCCTTTCGGAATTTGGATGCGGAAAAATCTTAACTGCGTGAAACCGCTACGGCGCCGCGCGATTCGGCAGCTTTCCGGATGGCATCGGCCTTGTCGGTCCGTTCCCAGGTGAAGCCCGGGCCCGTGCGGCCGAAATGGCCGTAGGCGGCAGTCGGGCGGAAGATGGGACGGCGGAGATCCAACGTTTCGATGATGCCCTTCGGGGTCAGTTTAAAGTGCGTGCGAATGATTTCCGTGAGCTGAGAATTCGGAATGGTGCCAGTGCCGAATGTGTCGCACATGACGGAGACAGGCTCGGCGACGCCGATGGCGTAGGCAAGCTGGACTTCGACCTTGCGGGCGAGTCCGGCGGCGACAATGTTCTTCGCGACGTAGCGGGCCATGTAGCAGGCGGAGCGGTCAACCTTCGTGGCATCTTTTCCGGAAAGAGCGCCGCCACCATGGCGGCTGTATCCGCCGTAGGTGTCGACAATTATTTTGCGTCCCGTGAGCCCGGCATCGCCCATGGGTCCGCCGACGACGAAGCGGCCCGTAGGATTAATGTGGTACTTGGTGTCCTTGTCCATCATGTGCTTGGGGATGACGGCCTTGATTACTTCACTCAGGACGGCGTCGCGCAAATGGTGTTGGGTGACTTTCTCGCTGTGTTGCGTGGAGAGGACCACGGTGTCCACGCGGGCGGGGCGGCCGTCAATATATTCGATGGTGACCTGGGATTTGCCATCGGGACGGAGGAAATCGAGTTTTCCGGACTTGCGAACATCGGCCAGACGGTGGGTAAGCTGGTGCGCCAGTTGAATCGGCATGGGCATCAGTTCGGGAGTCTCATCGCAAGCGAAACCGAACATCAGTCCCTGGTCCCCGGCGCCGCCTGTGTCAACGCCCATGGCGATGTCTTCGGATTGCTTTTTGACGGAGGACATGACGCCGCAGGTATCGGCGTCGAAGCCGTACTTGGCGCGGGTGTAGCCGACTTCGCGAACCACTTCACGGGCGAGATCGGAGAAGTCCACGTAGGTCTTGGTGGTGATTTCGCCGGCGATGACGATGAGGCCGGTGGTGACGAGGGTCTCGCAGGCCACGCGGCCCATGGGGTCGTCTTTGAGGACGGCGTCGAGAACGGTGTCAGAAATCTGGTCGGCAATCTTATCGGGATGGCCCTCGGTCACAGACTCCGAGGTAAACAGGAACTTCTCATCGGCATGGGCCAAAACAGTCTCCTCCAGGGGAAATGAAAGGCAATTCTGGGGCCTTAATGTGTCAACAAAACGCGAACAGAAGCATCGAGGCTAGCATGGGGTCCCAGAGGTGTCAATCTGATGCATTGAAACGGGTTAAACCGAGGTTGAAAGGCGAAAATTGATAGCGGAAATGCGCAGGGAGCGGTGAATGAGTGCCAGGAGGGGAAGCTCCCTTCCCGATTGTTACTAATTTTGGCCCAAGTCGCGGCGGTATAGCAGGAAAGCACGGATGAACGGATCGAGGTCACCGTCAAGAACTTTCTGGACGTCGCCGCGCTCGACCTTGGTGCGGTGGTCCTTGATGAGCTGATAGGGCTGGAGGGTGTAAGAGCGAATCTGGCTGCCGAAGCTGATTTCAGGCTTGGAAGCATCGAGTTTGCGAAGATCCTCGCGGCGCTTTTCGAGCTCGGCTTCGTAGAGCTGGGATTTCAGGAGCTTCATGGCGATTTCGCGATTCTTGTGCTGGCTGCGCTCGTTCTGGCACTGGACGACGATGCCGGTGGGGATGTGCGTGATGCGGACGGCGGTTTCGACTTTGTTGACGTTCTGGCCGCCGTGGCCGCCGGCGCGATAAGTATCCAAGCGGATTTCATCGGGTTTGACGACGACTTCGATCTGGTCGTCAATCTCGGGGATGACGAAGACGGAAGCGAAGGAAGTGTGGCGCCGAGCGGCCTGGTCGAAAGGCGAGATGCGGACGAGGCGATGGACGCCGCTTTCGCCGGAGAGGAGGCCGTAGGCGTTTTCGCCTTCGATTTGCACGGTGGCGGATTTAATGCCGGCTTCTTCACCGGGCGTGGAATCGAGGACGGTGGCGCGAAAGCCTTTTTGCTCCGCCCAGCGCAGGTACATGCGCAGAAGCATTTCGGCCCAGTCCTGAGATTCGGTGCCGCCAGCGCCGGGCTTAATGGTGAGGATGGCGTTGAGGCGGTCGCTTTCGCCGGCGAGAAGAGTTTTGGTTTCGAGGCTGGCGAGGTAGGAATCGGCGGCGGCGAGTTCCCGCGAAAGCTCGTCGAGGATGGAATTGCGCTGGGCGTCGTCTTTTTCTTCTTCGGCGAGATGGAAATAGGTGTCGAGGTCGCTGGTTTTGCGGTCGAGCGCTTCGGCGGCGCTGACGCGATCCTCGTAGGCTTTGCGCTGCTGGAGAATGCCCTGCGCCTTCTGCTGGTCCTGCCAGAAGTTCGGGTGGCTGACTTTTTCTTCGAGGGCGGCGAGCTGTTTGCGGGCGGCGCCTACGTCAAAGATAGCTCCGCACGAGCTCGATGCGTTTCTTGAGCTCGGCGTAGGATTGCTGGATGTCCTCGATGTGAGTCGGCATAGCTAAATTCTACACACGAAAGTCGAAATTCGAAAATCGAAACTCGGGTGGTAGCGGGAGATTGGAAAAGTGAAAACGGAAAATGGGAAACCTCGAACGCGGGCAGCCCGTTTTCTAATTTCTATTTTCCATTTTCTATTTTCCGGAAGGCGGCGAGCGCAACCAGCAAGACGCTGCCAAAAACGGAGAGCCAGGCGAACCAGTCGCCGAAGCGGGCATAAAGCGTCATGTCGGTTCGGTAGTCGTAGGGCGCATCGAGCTGGCCGCGGATGTCGGCAGCGAGGCGGGCAACGATGCGGCCGTAGGGGTCAACGGCGACGGTGAAGCCGTTGTTCGTGTCGCGGAGCATCCAGCGGCGATTTTCGACGGCGCGAACGCGCGCCATCATCAGGTGCTGCGTGGGAGCGGAGGAGCGGCCGAACCAGCCGTCATTCGAGATGGTGATAAGCAATTGGGCGCCGGCATCGGTAAATTGACGTACTTCCGCGGGAAAGATTGCTTCGTAGCAGATGAAGACGCCGAAAGTGCCATCGGGAAGCTGCGCTGTGTGATAGCTCGTCCCGGGCGTGAAATCGGCGATGTCCGCGGTGAGGCGGCCAGCAAATGCGAGATAGCGGCGCAGGGGGATGTATTCACCGAAGGGAACGAGATGAATTTTATCGTAGGTGAACGTGCGGCGGCCATTGGCGTCGAGAAGGACGGCGCTATTCGAGGCGTTCCACTGCCCTCGCGGGGTGCGTTTCCAATCCACGACGCCGACGAGAAAAGGACTTTCGGCTTCATGCGCGATGCGAACGGCGCGTAGCGCAAAGGGCGGTTCCTGCATGCTGAAAGGCGCGGGAACTTCGGGCCAGACGATGAGCCCGGGTGAGCGGCGTGCGGCCTCGACGCTGATTTGCTCGAGCTGGTCGAGCTCGCCGGCGTGGACCTGGAGCCAATCCGGCGGATAGCGCTCGGACTGCGGGAAATCGGTCTGGACGAGATGCGCGATGTGATGCGGCGTTGCGCCGGGGACGAGGTAGACGCCGACGGTGCCGATGAGGACGAGGACGGCGGTGGTGACGAGAGTCGCGATCCAGACGCGTTTCGAGCGGACGATGAGAGCGTAGGCCACGAGCGAACCGTAAGCGGCGGGGAGGAAGCTGAGGCCGTAGATTCCGGTGAGCGTCGTGATTTGAAGGAACGCGAGATTGCTGCTGATGGCGTAGCCGGCGAGGTCCCAGGGCGAGCCGAAAATGATCAGGCGGGTGCGGATGAGTTCGGCGGTGATCCACAGGAACGGAGCCGCCGCGCACGCAAGCGCAACGCTTTTTCGGGAAGCGATCGCGACACCAAGCGAAACGGTTGAGCAGATCAGCCCGCCGACAACCCCGATGAGCGTGACGAAGCCCCAGGCACTCCAAAAGTCGAGGCCGCCGTACTGGCGAACTACGGTGGCGACCCAGGGAACGCACACGGGATAAAAAATTACTCCGTGGAGAAAGCCGTAGAGCGGCGCTTCGACGGGACACGCGCCCGCGGAAGCAAGCACCAACATGCCGATGGCAATCCAAGCAAGGAACGTGAGGTTGTAATTCGGGAAGGACAGGCCCAGAGCGATGCCGCTCCCGAGCGCGAGCAGCACGCGCGTGTGACGAGCGAAATCCATTCAGCGTTTGATTATAGACTTGAAACCGATTTGCTCGAGGGAGTGTTTTGCGTTCTCGGCAGACTTCTCGTCGGAGTAGGGGCCGACCTGGACGCGATAGAGCTTGTCGCTGGGGAGCGAGGCGACGAAGGCAGGGAATCTTTTTTGCTGGATTTCTTCAGCCATTTTGAGCGCGTCGCCTTCGCGCGAGAGCGCCGCGACTTGGAGCATGTAGGATCCGGCGGGCAGCTTGGCAGGCTGCAGATGAGCGGAAGGCCTGGCCGGCGCGGACACTGGCTGAGTGGATTCGGCGGGAGGTTCATGGTTCGATTTTGTGGCGACGGCCGGAATGGGGGCGGCCGGCGGCTCGCTACTTTTCGGCGCGGGTTCGAGATGGCTCGTGTCCTTTTTCCCATAAAAATCCCATTCGGAATTGGAGGAGGGAGCCGGCTGCTGCGTTTCTTTAGGCTTTGGGGCAGCAGCAGGTGAGGGAGTGGCTCTCACGGGGACTTCGAAGGCGTGCACGGGGCCGCCGTACTGGGTGCGGCCCATCACGTAGCCGAGCGTGAAGAAAACAGCGCAGAGAAGCACGACGCCGAGAAAGAGGCCGACCAGATGCCTGCTTTCGAGTACGCGTTCACCGCCCCGTCTTGAACTTCCTGCCATGCGCTCCCATTTACCGCGAGTTATTTTTTGGCCGTGGCCGCTTCCACCCACTTCGCTATGATGTCCACCGGCAGCGGGAAGACGATGGTCGTGTTTTTCTCGACACCGATTTCCGTCAAAGTCTGCAAATAGCGGAGCTGGATGGCGGCGGGCTCCTTTTCAAGCACGCTGGCGGCTTCGGCGAGCTTGGTGGAAGCCTCAAATTCGCCTTCCGCGTGAATGATCTTGGCGCGGCGCTCGCGTTCGGCTTCCGCCTGGCGAGCGATGGCACGCTGCATCTGCTCCGGAATATCGACTTGTTTGACCTCAACCTTCGTTACCTTGATACCCCAAGGCTCGGTATCCTGGTCAAGGATTTGTTGCAGTCGAGAGTTTACCTTTTCGCGCTCCGAGAGGATGGAGTCCAGTTCGAACTGTCCGATGGAGCTGCGCAGGGTGGTTTGGGCGAGCTGAGAGGTGGCGTAAAGATAGTTCTGGACCTGCGAGAGAGCCAGGTTGGCGTCCACGACACGGAAATAACAGACGGCGTTCACTTTGACGGAGACGTTGTCGCGCGTGATGACGTCCTGGGGCGGGACATCGAGAGTCTCGATCCGCAGCGACATACGCGTTAATTTATCTATGGGATAAAGGACGAGCTGGAGGCCGGCGCCTTTGGGAGTCGGGAGCATGCGGCCGAGGCGCAGGACGACGCCGCGCTCCCATTCCTTGATGACGTAGATGGAGTTGAAGAGCCAGATGAGAAAAATCAAGATGGCGGCGGCCATCAGAACCAGCGTGAAATCCATCGTTTCCTCCTCCCAAGAAAGAGCTACGAAGATGTCGAATGCGGTGCTGCGACCGGCTCGACTTCGAGAGTCAATCCTTTCACCCTTACTACGCGAACATGTGCACCGGCCGGAATGGAATGGCCCTCGGAGGCGACCGCGCGCCAAAGTTCACCGTGAACGAAAACCATCCCGGAGCTTCCGTCTGATGCGACCGCTTCCTTTACTTCGCCCAGTTCACCGAGAAGTTCTTCTTTGCCGGTAGAAAGTTTCCAGGACCGGGATTTGAGAACCAGCCGGGCGAGAATGATAACAATGATGGCGAAAGGGATGACGACGGCGAGCGCGGTCGCGCGACGCACGCCCATGCCCGTGATTGGCGAGCGGATGAGTATCAAAGCGCCGAGCACCATGGAAACAACTCCTCCTACGCCGAGTACGCCGTGCGTCGGAAATTTCGCCTCCAGAACGAAAAAGATGAGAGCGAGAAGAATCAGAAGGAGGCCGACGAAATTCACGGGAAGGTGAAGCAAAGCGAACAGAGCGAGCACGGCGGCAATTCCGCCGATGACGCCGGGAGCGAAAAGGCCGGGATGCGTGAATTCGGTATACAGACCGAGGATGCCGATGATCATGAGGATGAAGAAGACATCGGGCTGGACGATGCGGGAGAGGAATTTTTCTCGAGGGGTCATTCCGCGGGCGGTGATGACGGGATGCGAAAGCTCAAGTTTGGCGGTCGTGCCATCGAAACGCGTGATGGTGCGGCCATCGAGTTTGGAGAGGAGTTCATCGAGTGAGGAGGCGACGATATCAATCAGTTTCCCGTCGAGAGCCTCTTTTACGCTGAAGGCTTTGGCGTCGGTGACGGCGGTGGCGGCGAGGTCAACATTGCGTCCGCGTTTTTCGACGTAGCTGCGCAGGTAGGCGGTGGCCTCGTTGACCACCTTCTTGTGCATGGTTTCGTCCACCTGGACGGTCTGGCCGCCGAAGATGAAAACGGGCGAAGCAGCGCCGGTGTCGGTGCCGGGGGACATGGCGGCGATGTCGGCGGAAAGCAAGATGAAAAATCCGGCGGAGGCGGCGCGGGAGCCGGTGGGGGAGACGTAGGTGACGACGGGGACGGGCGAAGTAAGGATCGCCTGAATAATCGAACGCATGGAGGAGTCGAGGCCGCCCGGCGTATTGATGGTGATGAGAACAAGAGCGTCGTGATCCTGCGCGGCCTGCTCGATGCCGTTGACGATGTATTCGGCGAGGATGGGCTCGATTTCGCCGTCAATAAAAAGGTGAGTGACTTTCGCCGTGGAATTCGCATCGGTGCCGGCTGCGCTAGGAGCGCCCGCGGGAATTACGAGCGCAAGACACAGGGCCGCCACTGTACAAAGAGAGCGCGCGAGATTTCGGCATGACCACAAAGCCATTGCGGCGCTTAGTATAGCAAGAGCGGGCGAAGAAACCCCGCAGCGTTCTTCAAGTTGCTGTAATTCCCTGCCCCTGGATCAATTTTGATTCGTCTTCTTGGCGTTGTCGAGGTAAGCAGGAGAGCCCTGGAGAACTTCCTGGACGCGGGGGTCCTTGATCACCTTGGCGAAAGCGGGATCAGTCTGAGCCGAAATGTATTTGGCATAGCCATCGTCGCGCGCGAGCTTCAAGTAGTGGGCGGTGCGCTCGGCGTCGCCCATGCTGGCGTATTGCTTGGCGACGAAGAAGGAGAAGAGGCCCGGATCGCTCGTGGTGCGCTGCTGGATGATGGAGCCTGCGCCGCCTTTGTGATCGAAGATGGTGGGATCAATGGCGAGGGCTTTGCCAAAGGCGTCCATGGCCTCGGGGTATTCCTTGTTTGCAAAATAGGCGTATCCGAGGTTGCTGTAGATGGTGGAAAGATCCACTTTCATGGCGGCGGATTTCTTGTAGAGGCTGATCGCGCGGCCATAGTGCTTTTTCTCGTATTCGATAGTGCCGAAATTATTGACCGGGCTTGCAAAATCCTTATCGGCCTTCATGGCTTTCTTGTAGTAGCGCCCGGATTGATTGAGGTCTCCCAGTTCCTGGTAAGCGACGCCGATTTTGTTGAGGACAATGGCGTCCTTCGGGTAATCCGCGACGATTTGTTTGTAGGCAGCGGCGGCCTCGGCGTAATCCTTGCGGGCCATCATGACGTCGCCCTTGAGCTCCTGAGCTTGCTTGGGAGTCAATTGGGGCTCAGAGGCCGAAGGGGTTGTGGAAGGGGTCCGGTCCTGAGGCGCGGGAGCTGGCGTTTGCTGAGCGTGGACGGCGGGTGAAAACACAAGGGCCAACGGAACAGCCAAGAGGGCTGAGATTCGCATAGCCCTGCTCCTTTTTCCGCGCCCCGGCCTACGGTTGAGGTTTCTGGTTGTCCGCAGGCTTCTTCCCACCACCAAAGATACCAAATATCCGGTCGAGCACGCCCTTTTTCTTTTCCGATTCGTCAGCGGGCTGGTTCGAAGGCGAAGATTGCGGCTGATTTGGCTTGTTCTTCGCGTGCGACTTATCGGCTGAGTTTGGCTGCGAGCCGGAAGCAGGCGGCGGGGGCGGAGGATTCGAAGGCCGGCTAAAGAGATGGGCAAGCCATGAGCCGGGAGCGGAATCGGCGAAATGGCCTCCGCCATGAAGCTCGCAATAGAGAGTCGGCTCGCTGCCCGCGATGAAGTATTCGGATTCGGTTTGCGGGCAGGAAGGAGTGGCGAGCTGGCCGGTCTGCGGGTCAATCCTTTCCTCGATGACGCCCGGTGGCGGCGCGAAATCCTGCGTGTCGCTGTAGCGAGGAAGAGCAACGGCGCGCTTCATGAATTCGGCCCAAATAGGAGCGGCGGATTGGCTGCCCGAAAGGCCCAGGTCGCGATTGTCGTCGAAGCCGACCCAGACAACGCAAAGGAGATTCGACGTGAATCCGGCGAACCAGCCGTCGTGAGAAGTGCCGGTTTTTCCCGCAGCGGGAGCAGTAAAGCCGAGCGAACGGACCGTGACACCGGTGCCGCGGTTGAGCACATCTTCCATGATACTGGTGACTAGGAAGGCGACGCGAGGATCGAGGACGGCGCGCGTCTTCGGATCCGTGGATTCCTCGACGCCGCCATCCGCGGCCAGGACGCTACGGATGAAGAGAGGTTCGGCGCGGGTGCCATTGGTGGCAAAAAGCGTGTAACCGGCGGCGACATCAATGGGCGTCATTTCGTAGGCGCCCAGGGCGACGGCGGGCGTGCCCTGAATGTTCGTGCCGAGGCCGACCTGGCGGGCGAGGTCGCGCACGCGCTGGTAACCGATCATCTCCGCCACTTTGACGGTGGCGACATTCAGAGAATGGATGAGCGCGTCGCGGACCGTGACGGTGCCGTAGAATTCTTCGCCGAAATTGTCGGGGGTGTAGTCCTTGCCGTCGAATTGAAAAGTCGTCGGAACGTCATCAACCGTGGTGACCGGCGTGACGACGGGAACGAGGCCTTCCGCGGCGTTATCGAATGCCGCGGCGTACACAAACGGCTTGAAGACTGAGCCAGGCTGCCGACGGGCGAGGGCGCGGTTGAGCTGGCTTTCGCCGTAATTCCGTCCGCCGAGGAGGGCCCGGATTTCGCCGGTGCGCGGGTCCATCGCGACCAGCGCCACCTGGGGCACGACGGGCGCCTGGCCCATTTTCTTCCACTGGGCGTAGCGCTTGGCGAGGAGCTTATCCACCTGGGCCATTCCGGATTCGACGGCGATAGCGGCGGCGCTCTGAAGATCCGGGTCGAGCGTGGTGTAGATACGGAAACTCTGCGTTTGGAGATCGCTCTCGGAATATTGCTCGAGGAGATGGTCCTTCACCATGTCCACGAAGTAGGGAGCGGAGCTGCTCTCGACGCCGCCGCTGACGAAGCGGAGCTTGGCCTTATCTTTTTTCGCGGCGGCTTCTTCCTCGGGCTTGATGTAGCCGTCTTCGACCATTTGCGCCAGCACGCGATCGCGGGCTTCAACGGCGCGGTCCATGTGGCGCTCGGCGCCCGAATAGCGGTTGGGAGCGCGGATGATGCCGGCGATAAAGGCACATTCGCCGAGCGACAATTCGCGCACGTCCTTGCCAAAGTAGGCCTGAGCGGCTTCCCCGAAACCGCGAATGGCGAAGCTGCCGCGATTGCCGAGATAAACTTCGTTGGCGTAAAGCTCGAAAACCTGCTGCTTCGAGAAGCGCTGGTCAATCTCGAAAGCCATCAGCGTCTCTTTCACTTTGCGGCGCCATTCGCGCTTGGTCGAAAAGAAAAAGCTGCGCGCCACCTGCATGTCAATGGTGCTGGCGCCCTGGGCCTTGTGGCCGACGCGGAGATCGGCGAGCGCCGCGCCAACGACGCGGATGATGTCCAGGCCGCCGTGCTCGAAGAAGCGCTTGTCTTCCGCGGCGAGGACAGCGTTCACGAGCTGCGGCGGAAGATCGTCGAACCGGATGACGCGGCGCTTTTCGCGCGAGCTATCGAAGAGATTGGTGATCAGCTCCGGCTCAATCTCGACAGAATCGCGCGGAAGGCCGTTGGTGATTTGAGCGATGCGCGCGATAGAACCGCCGGAAAAATCAACGCGGGCTGCGTTGGCTCCCCGGAAGAAGGAATCAGGCGAGGGCCGGATCTCGACGGTCGAGCCGGCAACTCGATACTGCCCCGGCGAGCCCGGAACGGGTCCTTCCTGATAACCCGCGCGCAGGAGATACGCCGCGAGATCATTGGTACGGAGAGTCTCGCCGACATAGATGTGTCCGGGCGCGGACCAAACGCGCGAGGTATTTTGAAACACCTGGCCCGTGAGTCGCTGATTAATCAAGCGGCCGAACTGGATGTAGTAAAAAGTGAGGATGCCTGCGCAGACGAGGATTAGGCCAAGCGCGGCGCTCAGGAGCGCGATACCGACGCGGGAAGTCCAGAAGCCGCTGGCGATTCGAATGCGCACTCGTTTTCTCCGCTACGTCCCGAGAAGAGCCTGCACAGGTGGCAGCGGCTGAGCGGACGCGCCACAGCGTGGGCCGAAAGCAATCAGGCCCATATAAGAGTGGAATACCATTCTACAGGGTATGGTTGTCCGCGTGGGGGTGGAATTCCAGGTTGAATTTGTAGACTTGGAGGTCCACGGGGACGGTGTAGTCAATCGCGATCGTGACGTCGCGCTGCTGCACGGTGACGCGGATGGCGTCTCGAGTGGCTGGGATTCCCAACTCCTGCACCTTTTTCCACACGTCTTCGCGAATCTCGTCCTCGCCTTTGTGGTTGACGATGGCAAACCGTGATTCGGTCTCCATGGCATCCTGAAGCTGGAATTTCGCAAACATGGCGGGAACAATTTTGACGCCCGTGAAGATCAAGCCGCCAAGGATGAGCAGGGTCAGGAGGGTATTGATCTTCGACCCACCCCGCTCCGGAGTCCGATTTGGGTGGCCTGCAAAAATGGCGTCTTCTCCCAAGGAAAATCCCGCAAAATTTAGAAACGATAAAATCATCCTAGCACCAGGGGGAGAAGGAGAGAGGCGGGTTGCAAGGGGACTGTTCGCCAAGAGTAAACGCAAAGGCGCGCGGATGCCCAGGGGGTTCAGTAGGCTCGCGCGAAGATGCCTTTCTCGGTGGCAGGCTGGCCGCAGAAAATGCATTTTCCGGAGCCGCCCGCCTGATCGAAGGGGATACAGCGCATCGTGGCTTTTGTTTCTTCCTTAATTTTGGCCTCGCAGGCGGCATTGCCGCACCACCAGGAGAATGCGAAACCGCGCTCGACCGCTTTCTTGAATTCCTCATAGTTGGCGGGGTCGGTGGTGTTGGCTTTGCGGAAGGCGAGGGCGCGCTCGTACAGCGATTTCTGGATTTCGTCGAGCAACTGCTTCACGGCGTCGGCAATTCCCTGCTGCAGCACGAAGGACTTCCCTTCCTTCCCGGGCCGGTCGCGCCGCGCGAGGACGACAGAGCTCTTGGCGACATCTTTGGGGCCTAGCTCCAGACGCAGCGGGACGCCGCGCATTTCCCAATCGTTGAATTTGAACCCGGGGCTCATGCCCTCGCGCTCGTCCATCTTGACGCGGATGCCGGCGGCGACGAGTTCCTTGCGCAGCTTGTGCGCGTTTTCGAGGACGGCGGCCCTCTCGTCGTCGGTTTTGGAGATGGGCACGATGACGAGCTGAAATGGCGCGAGGCGCGGGGGCAGGATCAGCCCCTGATCGTCGCCATGCACCATGATGATAGCGCCGACGGTGCGCGTCGAAAGTCCCCAGGAAGTCGTCCAGCAGTGTTGAAGCTGGCCGTTCTTATCGAGGTACCGGATCTCGAAGGCTTTCGCGAAATTTTGGCCCAGATTGTGCGAAGTGCAGAATTGCAGCGCCTTGCCATCGCCCATCATGGCTTCGAGCGAGTAGGTAACGTCGGCGCCGGCGAATTTTTCCGATTCCGATTTGCGACCGGGGATGACCGGGATTGCCGCCTCGTTCCATGCGAAATCAGAGTAGACATCTGCCATCTGGCGCGTTTCCGCTTCGCATTCTTCGGCGGTGGCGTGAGCAGTGTGGCCCTCCTGCCAGAAAAATTCGAGCGTGCGGAGGAAGAGTTTTGTGCGCAGCTCCCAGCGCACCACGCTATTCCACTGATTGATGAGCACCGGCAGATCGCGGTACGACTGAATCCATTTCGCGTAGGCGTGGCCGATGATGGTTTCCGATGTAGGGCGTATCACCAGTGGCTCTTCGAGCTTTTCCCCTCCGCCGATTGTGACCACGGCCAGCTCCGGCGAAAATCCCGCCACGTGTGATTTTTCCTTTTCGATAAAGCTGCGAGGAATCAGCAGGGGGAAGGCGGCATTCAAGTGGCCGGTGGCTTTGAAGCGCGAGTCGAGCGCGGCGGTGATATTTTCCCACAGCGCCCAGCCGTAGGGCCGCACGATCATGCAGCCGCGAACGGGCGCGTAATCGGCCAGCTCCGCACGAAGGACCACCTGGTTATACCACTCGGAAAAATCTTCCGCGCGTGCGGGAAGCTTCAAATCCGACATGCGATGGTGTGCTCTTTTCTGCGCCTGGCCGACGGGCGATGAAACAAATCGCGGCGGCAACGCGGCAAACGAGTTAGGTTAGGGGACTCCCCCACCGAAGTCAACCAACCCCGTTTACCTGAGGAGCCCACAGTGCGGGTTTCGAAAGGTTTGCCCTGAGGTACGAAGGGCCTGCGCTTTTGCCTTTGTCTTGGCCTTTGTAGCGCTGGTTTGTCCTGAGCCTAGCCGAAGGGCGTCTTGCCGGCGCTTTTGCCTTCGTCCCGCGGGTGTTCTGCGCTTGGTTGTCAAAGCGCCGTCGACACGAAACAGACTACAACCGTGGACATGTCTGACATTTTAGACCGGGAACATCCTTGACACTTTGGGCTCCTTGTCTTCGAGGGTTGGGGTGCAGGTGAAGGAGATTCTTCCTCTTCCCCTGCACCAGCCCGTAAGGCTGGGTGAATCGCGCGAATCGAATCAAGCCTCGTAGGCACGGTTTGTGTGCGCCTTTTGCATCCCGGAGCATTTGGGCGGGATGTCCCGGCCTCTTTGTCGGCCCGCGACACATACAGCATCACGCCACGAAATAGCGCGACTTCCGTCACGGAAATTTTCGATGGGAGATTTCCCGAAAGAACCTACTGGATGTAGTCGAGCAAATTCGGCAAACTTAATACCTGTCCTTCCGCCTGGATCAGCGCTTCATACGCCACTTCCGCCTGGCTGAATTGCGTCGTCACTTTCGCCAGATCCGCTCCCGCAATATTCGTTTCCTGCGTCTGGAGCTGCACCTGTTCGTTGCTCAAAAAAGTGCTGGTGTTGTTCATTTCGTTGAGCGCTTCGCCATAGAACAACCGCTGTGTATTAAACTCCGAAGCCGCCACTCCAAAAGACGTGCTCGCCCCTGCAATCCCCGTATTCGTTTGAATCGCGGTGATCAATTGATTCAGCGACCCGAGCACGCTGCCCGAGGGATTCAGGAATAGCTGGTCGCCGGGAACGTTTGTGTTCACGCTCTGCCCGTTCGCCAGTTGCACCGACGTCGTCTCGTCGTTCCCCACGTACTGGACTCCCGCCGGCAGCGCGCTATTGAGCACGAAAGGCGCGTTTTCCACAAGCGTTCCTGCAAAAAGAAACGATCCACCGGAGGACGTGTTGGCTATCCCCACGAGCTGCTGCTGAATTCCGCTGAGCTGGTTCGCAATCGCCTGCCGCTGGTCATCCGACAAGTTCGAGTTCCCCGCCTCGACTCCCAGCGAAATCGCTTGATTGATGATGGTCACTGCTGAACTCAGCGCCGAATCCGCGGTGTTGAGCTTGGTCTGCAAGTCGGAAATATTCGTTTGAAACGTGTCCACCTGGTTCTGCGCCGCATGGTTCAACACCAATTGCGCCGTCCCCGATGGATTGTCCGAGGGCGCGTTAATGCTCCGCCCGGAAGCAAGCTGCAGATCCGACGTGTTCAATTGCTGCTGGACCGTTTCCAGTCCGGCCAGAATATCCGGAATGATGTTTGGATTCACGCGGACGGTCATGTTATGTCACCGGATCCATGGCGATGGCGGTCTGAAATAGCGTCGCTACAATGCTGGCCACTCGCGCTGCCGCATTGTAGGCGTTTTCATACTGCACGAGATTGGCGGCTTCCTGGTCAATCGAAACTCCGGAAACAGCTCCCTGCTGATCCTGCAATTGCTGGACGAGAAGATTCTCCGCCGATAGGTTGTTGTTCGCGTTGGCCGTGTCGTTGCCCACCTGAAAGACGAGGTTTGAGTAGTAGTTGATCGGCGTTTGTCCGCTCACGATGTTTTCATTCTGCAAATTCGCCAGTGCCGTGGCGTTGGCATTATCCCCGGGTGTCCCGTCCTCGCTCGCCGCGATTTTATTTGGATCGCTGATTGCCACTGTTAGGTTCAACGCCGCCCCCGTAACTGCGGCGGGCGGCGTGAAGAGGCTTGTCCCTACGGCGCCGTTCAAATCGAACCCTGCCGCCTGCTGCGTATTCACGCTCGTTGCTATCCCGTAGGCCAGCGTATCCAATTGATTTTGCAGCTCCGGGATCTCCTGATCCCGTAATTGCAAATCTCCCGCAAGATTTCCACCGGTAATCGTTGAAGTGATGTCTTGGCCCTGGGAAAAAATGTCCTGAAAGCCTGTCGCCGGGTTGGTCTGCGTCGTGAGCGCGAAGCTCTGGTTTCCTACCACCAGCTCCGCCCCGGCGCTCGTTGTCAAAGTCAGTCCATTCGTGTCCGCGGTGATCGACTGGACGTCCACAAGCTGGGAGAGTTGATTGACGTCCAGATTGCGCTGGTCCACCAGCGCGTTCGACGTCTCGTCCGAATTCACCGGCGCCGCGATTTCCGCGTTCAACTGGGCGATTTGAGACGTGAGTTGATTGATTTGCCCGACCGTTTGCACCACCCCCTGGTCCGCGCTCTGTTGCTGGGTTTGCAAGGCGGACGCCGTTTGCCGGAACCCCGTCGCCAAGCTCTGCGCGCTGCTGATCACGGACTCTCTGAGCCCCGAATTTGTGGGATCTGCCGAGAGCTGCTGGAAGCTGCTGAAAAACTGGCTGATAAGGCTTTCCAGGCCGGAGCCGGCCGGCTCGTTGAAGAGCACCTGAATTTGATTCATCCCCGTGCTGAATGTGTCGAGCTTGCCTTGATTCTCCGCTTCCTGATTTAGCCGCAATTGCAGCACGTTGTCCCGCACGGCCTGAATGCTCGCCAGTTGCACGCCTGACCCGAACAGGAAATTTCCGTACGGGACGGGAGGGCTCTCTTCGAAATTCGCCACCTCTCGCGAATATCCTGGCGTATTCACGTTCGCAATGTTGTTGCTGGTCACGGAAAGCCCGCCTTGGCTTGCCTGCATCCCTTGCAACGCGATCATGAGGCTCGAACTCAGGCTCATGGCAAAATCCCCGATCCCGCCGCTGCTTTGCTGCCGCTGGGTTGAGCGTATGTCGGAGCGAAAATTGCCAGCGCGTTCGCCAGCACATTGAGCGTGCGCCGCGACCCATCAAGGAACTGCGTATGAACTCGATTCAAGTTACGGACTTCGCCCTCAGCCAGCGCCAATTCGGTCAGAAGCTCCTTCACTCTCCGCCCTGTGGCCGGTTCCAGGCTCTCGATCCAACAGCGAAGGTCCTTTTCATCCGCTGGCTGCCTCCGCCCTGCAAACTCCTCATTCCACGCCTGCACTCGTTCCTGGCCGGCGGCTTTCAATCTCTCGCACAAGCTCGCCTGCTTTCCGATATACCCGTACATGGCGTCAAGATCCATTCCTACGAACGCAGTGCGGCAAGCAATCAAATCGCCTGCCAGTTCGCGCAAAAGCCTCAGTTCGCGCTCGATCGTTTCGGTCAGTTTGGTTGGGGACGCCGGCATCGTTTATGCCAATGTATCCAATTCGTGCTTCTCGCTGGCTTCGCTCTCTGTAGGGACTTCCTCTGTGGGTTCAACCTGCGCGGGCTTCGGGCGCGCTTTCTCCTTCTTCACGCGCCCGCGGGGTGTTTGCGACTCCGGCTGATGGCGGGAGTGGATGGACTCGATTCGCGAAGTTACGTCGCCCATCGCTCATTCTCCCGCCCCTAGCTGCCGCTGGGGGCCTGGGGCGCGTAATCTCGCACCATCGCCCGCGCGATTTGCTGATCGCTCACCGAATACGTGCCGTTCTTCAGTTGCTGGCTTATCGCCGAGACGCGCTCCTGGCGGATCTCCGGTACATTATTCAGCGCCGCGCTTAGGTTTGAGAGCTTCACCGCGTCATTGGAAAGACTCGCTTGGTCGTTGCCTACCGTCACCGGCTGGCTAGGCCGCGCTACCGGGGCCGACGCCGATGCGCCCACGCGATTTGGGGATTGTCCCTCAGGTATTCCGACGTTTGGGTCTATCTTCACTGCATGCCTCCGTCGAGGTCTTTTCTGCCTTCAAGCTTTGAATCGGCCATGCGTGAGAAATCTTTAACCAAATCTCGCCCAAATTGACTGGGATTGACCTCTCATCGCTGCTTTTTCGCTGCCTTTTTGCTGCTTTTTCGCTGTTATTTCCCTCTTTTGGTATTGATCAAGCACGTTATTACGCTCAATTAAGCCCGTTATCGCATTTTTCCAGTGAACCAACCTCGTGACTCCCACGTTTACTGTGACTCCCAAATATCTGCATACAAGGCACTTGCGTCTCAATCGGACGAAACCATTGAATTTCCTGCTCCGCCTGCATTTGACACATCGGCCCCAGTTGCCGCTTGCCCTTCGCGGCTGGTGCCATTCGCGGTAACGACATTAGTGAGCAAGCTCTTCACCAACATTGCCGCTATCCCTATCCCTCCACCTTTCGCCACCGCCGCCGACATCGCCTGCATTCCCAGTTGGTCGAGTGTGTCCTTCCCCGGATCCGAATCGTCCTCCCCTCCCGGCAACCCACTCTCCTTCATGGACTTCCACCAACTCGAAAGAAGCATGGCTTCGAATTCTCTGGCCGCCTTTCGCAACTTCACTGCTTGGGCAGACTCCCCTACTAAGACCTGTCCCAAACCTAGCTGGCCGGCCCGCACGATGCTCACTAAATGATCTCCATTTCCGCCTGCAAGGCTCCTGCAGCCTTCACCGCCTGCAGAATTGCTACTATATCCTTCGATGTCGCACCAATAGCTTGTAGCCCCCGCACGAGCTCATCCACCGTGGCCCCTGCTTGGAGGCGAACGATCTTTGCCGGCGGCTCCTTTGCTTCGACTTTTGTCTCTGGCACAACGGTTGTCGTGCCCTTCGGCGAAAGCGGTTCAGGCTGAGAAACCTGGTAAGTAGTCGTTATATCAACAGCCAGGCTGCCCTGAAGAATCGAGCACGCTCCCAGGCTCACATCGCTGCCGAGGACCACTGTGCCGGTTCGTTCGTTGATCACGACTTTCGCAGGCGGATGCACGGTCACCATCACGCTGCCAATTCGAGCTATAAAGCCAGTGATTCCATCAATTCCTGCAGCCGAGCTGGCAACTTCGACACGAGTACTGTCAATCGCTCGCGCCACGTTTCCGCCGAACTCTTTATTGATCGCTTCGGCCGCGTCGCGAGCAACCGCAAAGTCCGGATCGCGCAATAGAAATGCAACCTTTTTCATTTGAGTGAGATCCACGGCCAGCTCACGTTCCACGATGGCCCCTTCCGTGATACGCCCAACCGTCGGATGATTCACTTGGATGACGTTTGTCTTTGTTCCCGCCGTGTAGCCCGCAATCGAGAGCGGGCCCTGCGCGACGGCGTAAACCGTCCCATCGCTTGAATGTAGCGGAGTTAGCAGTAATATCCCCCCCTCCAGCGTCTTCGCATCCCCTATCGAAGCTACGGTCACATCGATTCTCGTGCCCGGCCGTGCAAAGGGGGGAAGCGTCGCCGTCACGAATACCGCAGCTACATTCCGGACTTGGATTGATGCCACCGTTAGTTGCAATCCCATCCGCGCCAAAATATTCGCCAGCGTCTGTGTTGGAAAGAGTGTCTGCTGGCTGTCGCCTGTTCGCTTCAATCCAACAACCAGGCCGTAGCCGATCAGCATGTTGTCCCGCACGCCTTCAACCGTTGAAATGTCCCGTAGCCGAACCTCCCTGGCTGCTGGCCCGTCAACCTCGCAGCGCAACCCAAGCGGCAGTACAGCCAGTATGAGAATCGCGCATGGTAACTTCTCGAAGCTCATAAACTCCTTTAGAAACCCAGAATTCGCAATAGGATGCGGATGGGCTTATTCGGTGGATGCGTCCCCTCGGTGATAACTCCCTTCCCGACCAATTCCACTTCCAGGTGGCTGATGGACGTCGAGGAAACTGTGTTATTGGGGGAAATGTCGGTCCGGCGGATAAGCCCGCGCAGCACCATGGTCTGCTTCTGGTCCGTTACCGTGACCACCCGCGCTGCCTCAATCACCATCTGACCATTCGGCAAGACCTCGACCACGTTTCCCGTCAAACTTGTTGACAATGACGTCGCAAGCGCTGTCTGTCCTTTCCCCGCCAGCGCTTGACTTGAACTCGGTGAAAAAAGGTTTTGCGCGCGATTCGATGCGCTTAGTGCTCCAAAAAAAGCACTGATTCCGGACGACGCGCTGAATGTGCGCTGCGTCTGAGCGCTTTGCTGCAAAGCCGAAGTGGTCGATTCGGCGAGTTGGATCGTGACCATGTCACCCTTACGAACCGCCTTGTCGTCACTCGCAAGATCACCCATGAGAGCGTCTGGATTCCAAAGGCTTCCCAGAGTGGGGGTATAAAGCGCGCCCCAGAGCCTTGCTCGTTGCAAGTACAGCTCCAGGCCGTCGGGCTGCGGGGGCTTCCTTTCTTTTTTCTTGTCTTGCTGCGCTGGCGAGCTAGGAAGAGGCGAACCCAGTGAAACCGCGAAGAGGCAAAAAAAGCAGATCAACTTTTCCCAATTCCTCCTTGGCCGCTGTAGCCATCTGCCTGGATATCGTGAAATCGCGGTCATAAAACAATCCCTTCCTAGAAATCAGCTTCAATGGTGCGATCGCTGACAACAGTGCCGGACAAGATTTTCCCCGTATCTGAATTCCTGACACGAACCTTTTGGCCAAGATGGCCGCTTTCAAGAGCCATTGCTTTCACACTTAGCTGCAGCCCCGGGGCTTGCACAATCAATTGCACACGCGCTCCGGGGTGAATCAATTGGGAAGTATCCGTCCGACGTGTTGCTGAGCGCACTGAACTCGGCTGAACGCCACGTTCGTTTGGCCTACGCAGATATGAGTCCCGGTTTGCCTTTGATTGTTCTCCTGAGAAGTACACGATATTGCGGCTCGTGGCTCGCATTAGGCGCTGATCAGCCATGTCACTCGAGAAGGCCAAATCAATGTCCTTGAGCAAGGTGACCCAAAAAGACGGAACACGCGGCTCAGACGCAGTCATCAGGCGTACGTGGGCCCCCACACGATCCTGTGATGGTTCGATCCGAGTAACTCTCAGCCTCGGAACTTCTTCCGTCACCACAACGTTGGTCCTGAAGATGAGATCAGAGAGCTGCAAGGGAGCAATCACCGTCAGTTGGTTGGGCTGGAGTGCCTCCTTAATCGCGGTCAACACCTCCTCGTGCGTCAAGGGCCGTGACCATCGAGTGACCTCAATCGAAGGTGGAACAAAGAGCATGTTGAGAAGGTCTGGGGCCTCGCGCAACTTGCGCTCGACTAGACCACGGGCAAGTGTGAGACGTTCTCCGGGAAAAGGAGCGTCGCCGAGTGCTATGCCCATTGCCGGACCGCGGACATTCTCGGGCGCGCTCGGCGGAAGCAGATCCGATAGGGTGACGGAGTCGTGATGAACGACGACGGCTTGATTGAGGCTGATGCGCACTGGCAATCCCACCGCGAATACGCCGGCGCCAGAAGTGAAACGGCAACAATTGGTGCGAGGAATGTGAGTATACGCTGCATGCCCCTCCGACTCCTTACGTCGTCAGCCCGTTCAATGTTTGAAACATTTCATCCGCGGCCCGGACCACCCGCGAATTGGCCTCATAAGAGCGTTGCGCGAGGATCATGTTTACGAACTCTTCGACGACATTCACGTTCGACTCCTCCACTGCACCTTGTTGAATCGTTCCGAACCCTTCCGCCCCACCCGGGGAGCCAATGATGGGGTCGCCCGAAGAACCTGTTGCTTCGAATAGGTTCGATCCCAGGCTGTTGAGTCCCGCGGGGTTTTGAAAATTCGCCAATTGAATCACTCCCAGTTGCGTCGGCTGTTGTTGATTTGGCAGCGTGGCGCTAACTGTGCCATCCGAGCCGATAGTGACCGTAAGGGCGTCCGGCGGGATCGTGATTGTTGGCTGAAGCTGATTGCCGTCAGCCGTGACAATATTGCCCGTGTTATCGAGGTTAAAATTCCCCGAACGGGTGTAGGCAATCTGGCCGCTTGGCAAGAGGACTTGAAAAAATCCGGCACCCTGAATCGCCAAGTCCAGTTGATTTCCCGTAAAGTCGAAATTTCCTTGCTGCTGGATCACTTCTGTCGAGGCCGAGCGCGAACCCAATCCAATCTGCAACCCTGCGGGAATGGTCGTCTGCTGTGTAGCGGGAGCACCCGGGGCGATGAGGGTTTGATAGAGAAGATCTTCGAATTGCAGTCGTCGCCGCCGGAATCCGGTCGTGTTGGCGTTTGCGAGGTTGTTCGCAATGTTGTCAAGGCTCAACTCCTGAGCTTCCATCCCACTGGCTGCGGTGTAAAGAGAACGAAACATCGTCGGCTCCTTGCGGCCTATCTAGTCAACCGCCAATTGCTGGATGGCGGTGCGATTGAAATCGTTCTGGAAAATGGAAAGGGTGCGTTCAAGCAACTCAGCGTGGCGCTGTAAGACCATCAGATTGACCATTGCTTGCGTGACGGTAACGTTGGAGGACTCGAGCATGCCCTCTTCGACTTTTGAGCTTGTCGCGTCGCGGTCAGCGCCAGGGGGAGCGACGAAATTGCTTTCTCCCTCGGGAACGAGAATCGTCCCCGGCACAAATTCGGCAACGCGCACTTGGCCGGCAACCGCCGCGGCCACAGATACAGTCCCATCTTCAGCGATCGCGATGTCTCCGGGCGGAAGCTGAATCGGCCCTCCAGGCCCCAGCACGGGATATTCGTCATCGTTGACGATCACTCCCGCGCTGTTCACGTGAAATGATCCGTTGCGAGTGAAACGAACTCCCCCGGACGTCTGTACCGAAAAGAAACCCGGGCCGCTTATCGCCAGATCGAGATTATTTCCCGTACTCTGGAGACTACCTTGACGCTGATCGATCGCAGCCCCACCAAGTACTCCGAAATCGTTGATGGCTTGATTGAGGGCCGTCATGGGCTGAGGGTTCAAGCTGGTTGTGATCGCGCGGTAAAATTCGTGCTGTCCGCGAAAACCGGTCGTATCCACGTTGGCGAGATTGTTCGCGAGCAGATCGAGGGCCTGCATGCGTGCAACGAGACCGGTGAAGGCAGCGTAGTATCCGCTATTCATAGCAGGTGCTTCGACAAAGAGGAAGCAAGGCGCTCTCCAAACCAAAGGAAGTGCCCCAGCTCGCCGCCGAGCTCTGATATATTCGGATTCCGCAAAATCCGATGACCTTGGGTGAATTGACGGACGCGGAACTGGAGAAGGTGGCGGATGAAAATGCCGCACGTCGGCAAATATTGCCTAGTTAATTCGGCTCGTGAAAGTTGACAGGCGACAACTGAATTTTTCTATTTGTGCGCCTTGTCCTCAAGTGACGAACGCCTTGTTTGAACCTGCTTATTTAGATTTGGTTCGAGAAACGGGATCAAAATCATGAAGTCCCGCATGAAAACTTCTGTAAGACTACTGGCACCGGCTAGGCCCATCACTGATCGAGAGAAGGGCCAAGAGACGCAATTCGCCAGCCCCGCTTGCAAATCCAAACCGAGCCAATGGAGAAACCCCGCGAGATAGAGCGTCTCAAGATTTTGCGCTTCCGCAAATCGGGTGGGCTTAATTCCACTTGCTTCGGAAGTGACTTCTAGACAGATTTCGTGGGCAGATTCTTCCAAATGGATACCTGCGACGGCAAGGTGACCGGCTCTCTCTTCAATCAATGACAACGCGTGCATGAGAACGCGTAGCCGGTCCGTGCCTAGCGCTACGGTTGCCTCCTCAATCGTACACGGCGGTGTCTCCAGCGGAAGCGATAATGATTCTCCCAGTCTTATGATTAGAATTTCTAGATCTGGGTAGGCACGAATCTCTTCGCTGACCTGACTCAGATTCACGGGCTCGGCCTGGAAAAGCAGATCCAAGCCAGCAATGAAATCAGGGAATTCGGGGAACGATGGCTTCCGCGCGAGAGGGGTGCCAAGCCGAATGGTGTTTCGGCCACTGTGTCCGGTCGACGAGATGGGAGTTCCTTGGAGATTTTCCGTTGTAAATGGCACGATGTTCCCCCAGTCCGAATTTCCCACTATCAGGACCGTTATCGGCCAGAAGAGTCAAAGCATTAGGCGGCGAGGTCAATCGGTTATTGTGCTTCAGCTTCGACAGGCTAGTCACGACTAGCTGGCTTCGCCCGCTGCGAATCTGACCGGAGGCATTCGAAACATCAAGTCTAACGGGCGTCCGCCAGCCTTCAGCCGGACCCACAGAAAACGCCGTGGACGGGCAAGCAGCAATTCCTCAGCACCAAGCTTCAAGGCATAGTCACGGATGGTCCGCGCCATCTGGCCCGCACTCCATACCGTCTCAAAAACAATTTCAGCGGGATGCGACATTCCTCGAATCTCGTCCATGGCTTCCTTCATGGCTGTCTCACTCACAACGCATGCTTCCGTACGACTCGAAAGCAATCGCTCGATGGAGTAGACCGTCGTGCGATCGATATCTTCTGCGAAACCCACATAAAGCCAGTGGTTGGCGGGCAGATAATGAAGTGGCACCATTCGGGCTGATTCGAGTAAGGCGAGGGGAAGCAGATGCGAGCAGTCGCGGTAACTGTGGTGGTTTTCCAGAGGAAAAACGGCACATCCCCATTGAGCGGCCAAGGCCGCCGTGATCTCTTGGTCCGAAACAACACCCAACCGAATGAGCCAACGACCCAAGCGCTCCCCTCCTTTGTTTCGCTGGGCTTGGAGGGCGATCTTCAATTGGTCCTCGTTAATCGCACCGCGACCCAAAAGTATCAGCCCGAGCGGCAGGCGATGTTGTTGCGGAAGCGGTTCGTCCGGAAGACTCATAAGTTGATCAAAAACGGGAGTAATCCCTTGCTCGAAGCAGTCCAGGCTGCAATACCAACGGCCTTGGAGGAAGACGCCTTCGTTATGGCGCCGCTGCAAAAGCCTTCGCCAGGGCGAACGATACAGACACTCATTGTTTTCGCACTGCAAGTTCTCCCTCCAGAAAGATCGCGAGTCGCGCAGCTCCCTCTTTTCGAAAGAATGATCGACTCCGCTAAGCGGATCGAGTCTCCACAGATTCCAATCGTTGGTGGGGGTGCGCCACGTCGGTGATCCTGAGGCCGTAGGCCCCGTCGACGATGACAACATCACCATGCGCGATCACGCGGCCTGCGACCAGCAATTCTGCCGGCTCCTGGAGCCGCCGATTCAGCTCCACCACTGACCCGGGATGGAGCTCCAATATATCGCGCAGCGACATCTCTCTTTGCCCAAAACGCAAAGTGGCCTCGAGCACTACATCGAGCAAGAGATCGAGGTTTGAATTGTCATTTTCTTCTTGGCTCGCAGTAGAAACAGCCATAGAAGGAGATTCTGCAGGTGCGGGCGGCACCGACACGGGGCCAGCACCCGATACCGCCCCCTTCGCAGACTGTGGAGCAGCCGTTTGAGCAGGTACGGGAGGGCTTCTTGTGTCCTTGACGGATTCCAGCGCTGCAAGAATCTCGGGACTCAGAAGCAGAGTCCACTGGATTGGTGCAACCTGTGGTGCAGCAAAACTCCAAATCGCGGTGGTGGCGGGCGTCCATTCCACTGTCTGGCTGGCTTCAAGCGAAAACTGAACTTCTCCGCCGTAGGTTGCCTTGCAAGTGCTCGCTGCCAAGCCCGCGAACTGCCGAAAAATTTCGTTCAGCGCATCTGCATATCCTTCCGAAAATGCCGCCGACGGGTCGAGCGGTTCTGCCATAAGCATTTGTGCCAATCGAACGCCGTCGGCCTTCGAGACACAAAACCGTTGGTCCCCCGTTAAACGGCCGGAAACTTTGAAATACAAGGAGACCTCTTCGACAGGCGCCGTGGGGGCAGGTTCAGCAGGACTTGGGGGCTCGGACGCGCCTGGAGGCGGAGCCGAAGCCACAGGTGTCGGCGTGAAAGTTGCCCCGTTCAGTTGCCCAAGGGCACGGGCAGTGCTCTCACCCCAAACGCGCGCATATTCTTCTGCGGCCACTGGCGGGCTCACCGGATTCTCTGAAGTCATGCTTTCACTTTCTCAATCGCCGTTGTGGGGAGCGACGCCAATCCCTGAATTAATCCACCACGCAGGTGCCCACAGCTCACGGGCACTCCACTGAAGATCGCCCGGCCATTGACCGCAATCGACATGGGATCCCGCAGCGCATGATGCAGTTGGAAGACCTGATTCGCTTCCATTTCGACAACGTCGCGAATGAGGACAGGAATATGCGCAAGCTCAAGCCCGACCGTAAACTCACAATCCAACAGCAGTTCACGAAGCCTTACGCTATTATCAGTTGATGTCCGCCGCCGCTGACTCATTCCCTGCTGCGTCAGCTTACGCAGGAGCATGTTCGAAACGACAGCGGGGAAAACCAGATTGAATGTCCCTCGCGTATCGCTGAGACGAATTTCGAAATTCAGATTGAGGACACGCTCCGCGGGCTGCATCAGGTTCATTATCTGGGCCTGCTTCTGACGCTGCCCTACTTCGAATTCCAACGGCAGAACCGGCAACCACGTGGCTCGCAACTCACGGCAGATCAGATCGACAATGCTTTCGAGTATTTGCTCCTCGATTTCCGTGAGATCCCGAGGTTCTTCGATGCCCTGCCCCGGCCCACCCAGCAGGAGATCAATGATCGGGAATACGATGGGTAGGTCGAGTTGAATGCCGGCCAGTTCGTCTACTGGCTGTAGTTGACATGAACAAAAGTAGGTAAGTTCCGGAAGGCGACTAAGAAACTCGTTGTAAGGAAGCTGCTCGACACCCACAAGGCTGGTCTGAAATGCGACTCGTAAGTACGCTCCCAGCGAGTTCGCCAGATTCGGGGCAAAGGGATCGTGAAGCAGAGTTAGTTGACGAACCTGTTCCTTGGTCAGTTGGCCGGACTGGCGGAAGTCACACTCTTTTATCGTTTGGCTTCTCGCCGTCGTGGCAGCTTTTGCGCTTTGCCCCTGCGCCGCGCGGAAAAGCTGATCGATCTCCTCCTGATTTAGAACTTTTTCCATTCAGGAGTCCCCCCGGAGGATGTTGGCACTGCCCTGGTTGAGTTTTGCCGAGACGATGTGGTTGTTTGATCGGGATTTTTTCCGAGGAGTTCGCGCAGTCGCGCACGCAGCCGGAGCAATGCAGCAGTATGAATCTGAGAGACGCGCGATTCGCCGATGCCCAGTGTCGCACCAACTTCCTTCATCGTGAGCTCTTCGTAGTGGTAAAGTGCGAGCACCTCGCGTTCGCGGGGCGGAAGTTCCCCGATCGCCTTGGCAAGTAATCCCGTCATCTCGGAGCGGAGCGTTTGATGGAATGGATCTTCCTCTTCCGTGCTGGCGCGATACTGTATTGCTTCCTCCCCCCCTCCAGGTTCATTGGAATCAGCTTGCAGGCTGCCGATCTCCAGGCCGCGGAGATCCCCCATCAAGTGCTGTAGATCTTCCAGACTCATGTCCAGCTCTGCGGCAATTTCAGGTTCTGTCGGGTCGCGGCCATAGCGTCCCTTGCAGTCCGAAATCGCCTGCTCCAGGCGTCTGCCCTGCCTCCGTAAGGTTCGAGGACTCCAATCGACCTGACGAAGGCTGTCCAAAATCGCGCCCCGGATGCGAAATTCGGCATAGTGCTTGAGCTGAACGTTCTTGCTTGGATCGTATTTTCGGACTGCGTCCATCAACCCGAGGATCCCTGCATGAACCAGATCTTCCAGAAGCACCTGTGGTGGCAAACGATCATGAATGCGTCGCGCGATGTATTGCACCTGCGGAAGATGCTCGAGCAGGAGGCGTTCACGCGCCACGTCGCCGAGTTCAGCTACAGCCTGTCTCGCCGTTGAATCGCCGTTAGTCACGCCTGCTCCTTTGGCCAAGTTGCCGTCCAGTTGATTTCAAAGGCCCTGAGATCTCCACAACGAAGACCCTTGGCGGTCCTCGTCATTGCACCACTCCCAGTGATTGCACCGAAACTACTGCAGGAATTTCAGCCGGCGAAAGCACCACCGCGCGCGGAACAAACGGCTCAAGCATGCGGCGCAGGTGGAACCGCGCAGGACTACCACAAAGCAATACGGGCGAAGCAACCGCGATCTGTTCTCCGGCGACGCGCCTCAAGCCATCGAGGACGCGGCGCAGAAAGCCGGTCTGAAGTCCCGCATTTCGCACAGGTGAGCTTTGCGCATCAAATGCTCTATTGATCTCTTCCTCGAGCCCGGGATCCACGGCCAAGACCTTCAACTTCCCATCTTCCTGAAGAAGCGGCTGGATCAGTGCTCGGCCCAACGACTGGCGGACCGCCTCGACCAGCGAAACAATGCTGCGGTTGACCGCTGACGCGTCGATGAGAGATTCGAGAATGGTGGGCAGGTCGCGTATGGAAACCTGCTCACGCAAGAGCTGTTGCAAGATCTTCTCAGTTTCTCCGAGGCTCAGTACTCGTGGGACTAACTCTTCGACAAGCTTTGGATGTGTCTCGGATAGCGAGTCGAGAAGACGCTTTGTCTCCTGGCGCGTCAGGACCTCGTGTGAATGGCGGCGTACCACTTCTGCGAGGTGAGTGGCAATGACCGACGTTTGCTCGACAACTGCGTATCCCGCTCCGAGAGCAACATCCCTCATCTGCGCTGGGATCCATCTCGCCGGCACACCAAACGCCGGTTCTTTCGTCTCGATACCTTCGATGAGGGGTGGCGAGGCCTCGGAGCTTATTGCCAGAAGCCAGTCTTGATGGGTCTCGCCGCGCGCGATTTCCACGCCGCGCAAGCGAATTACATACTCGCGCGGCTTCAATCGCATGTTGTCTGTGATGTGAATCGCAGGAACGATGAAGCCCAATTCGGTAGCAAGGTGGCGCCGCAGTGCCCGTATGCGTGGTAGCATTTGGCCACCTTGCTTCTGGTCGACCAGCGGAATCAGGCCGTAGCCAACTTCCAAGCTGATCTCGTCGAGTTTGAGGAGCGCCTCGAGCTGTTCTTGGGTGCTCGGCTTTTGTTCAAGCTCCGTTTCCTTTGCCGGCGCGCCCGGTTGCGTTTCTTTGATGCGATATCCCAGATAAGCCACCCCCGCGGAAAGGACCAGGAACGAGAACTTCGGCAAGCCGGGGATCAGCGTGAGAGTGAGCATCACGGCAGACGCAATGAAAAGAGTTTTTCGCTTTGCCAGAAGTTGCTTACCGAGCTCCATACCGATCGGTTCGTCGGAAGAGGCGCGCGTAACAACGATCCCTCCGGCGACAGAGACCAGGAGCGATGGAATAACGGTCACAAGGCCGTCGCCGACAGTCAGGATCGTAAACGTCGTCAATGACTCGCGCAGTTGCATGTTGAGCTGGAGGACGCCGATCAGGAACCCGGCGACTATGTTGATGGCCGTGATTAGAATCGTGGCGAGGGAATCCCGCTGGCTGAAACGGGCTGCGCCATCCATCGCGCCGTAGAATTCGGCCTCGCGAGTGATCTGTTCCCGGCGGCTGCGCGCTGTTTTTTCATCAATCAGCCCGGCATTCATGTCGGCATCAATCGCCATCTGCTTGCCAGGGAGCGCGTCAAGAGTAAACCGGGCCGTAACTTCGGCCGTTCGGACAGCTCCGTGATTGATTACGAGGTATTGAATGGAAATCAGTGCTAGAAATACGACGAACCCGACAACGTAATTCCCGCCGACAACGAATTGACCGAACGACTCGATGACTTTCCCCGCGGCTGCGGTTCCTTCGTTTCCATGAAGCAGAATGCGGCGCGTGCTGGCAAGATTCAGCGCCAGGCGGAACAACGTCAACAGGAGCAGCATCGTTGGGAAAATGGAAAACTGCACGGGCTTCAGGATTTGCAAGGCAGCCAGGAGAACCAGGACAGACAGGGTGATACTCGTCGCCAGGAGCAAATCTAGAAGTAATGCAGGCACAGGGACGACCATCACGAATACGATGGCGACGGCTGCGATAGGAACGAGCCAGTCGCGCCTTGCACCCGGGATGACAGCTTGTGGCTTGGGAGTTGTCGCCATTTTCTTCCGTTACGCCGTGGGCTGCCGTCCGCCGGTCTGTTTTGTCTCACCCGTCTTTTTTTCAGCCCGCAT